>JACXTT010002957.1_pt1 | contig 26594 bp, 21 predicted proteins | sample 9270951 | NCBI WGS metagenome assembly JACXTT01 (sample SAMN15532306, study PRJNA645909) | rock metagenome | isolation source: weathered quartz diorite | place: Puerto Rico | collected 2017-06-21
CGCCCCACGCCCCAATGCCCGCCCCGGACCACGGTGTCCCGTGCGGAATGCCCGTCTTGAAGTTGCCGGCCCAGGTGTGCTGTCCGGTCCCGAACTTACCCATGTTGCCGGTGACGATCAGCACCATCGCCGCCCCGCGGCCGTTCGCCGTGCAGTGGAACCAATGCGCCACGCCTTCGCCGTTATGAATCGCGGCCGGTTTGACCGTGCCGCTGTCGCGCGCCCAGCGCACGATCAGATCCTTCGGCGTGTTCGTGATCTGGTTCGTCGTGTCCAGGTCGAAGTCCTGCACGTGGATCTTGTACATCTGGAAGATCGGCATCACGTCCACCGCTTTGCCGTCCAGCAGGGTCACCCGATGAGTGCCCTCCAGCGCCGGGTTAATCCCGGCCTTCGTCATGTGCATGCCCACAAGCTCCCGGTGCATGGGCACGGCCGCGTTCTTCGCCGTATCCCACACCATGAAGTCCCCCAGACGATCCCGGCTGGGGCCCGTGATCGTTTGGACTTTGCCCGTGTAGCTCTTCGACAGGTCTGCCAACTGGTAATCCTTGATGACGTCCTTCGGGTCAAGGTAGGTCAGCGTGTCCGTGCGGACCAGGATCGGCATGTCCGTGAACTGCTTGCAGAATTCCGCGTCGTACAGGTTCTCATCGAACAGGATCTTGAGCGTTCCCAGGAAGAGCGCCCCGTCCCCGCCCGGCCGGATCGGAACCCAGTAGTCAGCCTTCGTGGCCGGCGGGTTGTACTCCGGCGCGATGCTCACGAGTCGCCCGCCGCGCTCCATGCACTCGACCATCCAGTGCGCTTCCGGCATCTTGTGTTCGATGAAATTCTTGCCCCAGCTCGTGTGTAGCTTGCTGAAGCGCATGTCCGGGTGATCGATGTCCGAGGTCTGTACAGCGCACCAGAACGGATGCGCGGGGTTCTGGTCTCCATGCCAGGTGTAGCTCGACCACGTCCGGCCGCCCAACGCCTTGTCGGGCCCGACCTTGCGGATGTAAGCATCCAGCAGGGCCAGATTGGAACTATTCATGCGCCCGATCCCGATCTTGCCGATCAGGCCCAGCAGCGCCATGCCCGGGCGGTACTTGAAGGTCCGCGTTCCGCCGCCCTTCATCGCCTCGATCATCTCCGGCGGATAGCCCTGCTCGCGCAGGCGCCGCGCGCCCGCCTCGCCCGAGTACCGCTCCGCGATCTTCAGCTGCGCCTTCGCGGCGTAGGTAAAGGCCGTGTCCCAGGACACCCGGATCATGTCGTCCTCGCCGCGGCTGCTGAATTTGTACCGGGCCTTCGTCTCCGGGCTCAGTTCCGGGCAGTCGTCGTCCACCCAGGCCTTCCAGCTCTTGCGCAGCATCGGGCCCTTTAACCGATACGGCCCGTACACCCGGCGATGGAACGTGTAGCCCTTCAGGCACATGCGCGGGTTCCACGCAAACGTCCCGCGGTTGCCGTACAGGTCCTCGTAGGTCTGGTGGTCGTAGTTCTGCTCGACCCGCATCACCACGCCGTTGCGCACAAACGCGCGCACGCGACAGGCGTGCGTGTCGTTCGGCGTACAGATGTACGAGAACGACGAGTCGTAGCGGTACTGATCATGATAGACGCGCTCCCACGAGCGGTCCGGATACTCGCCGAGGGGGTTGCCCACCTCGATGACCGGCTGCAGGGCGGTCAGGGCCAGCGCCTTGTCCGCGATCGCGAGCGCCGCGATCGTTCCCGCGCTCGTCTTCAGAAATTGCCGTCTTGTTAAGAACATTGATTACCTCCTCGTTGAAAAATCAACTCTCCATGATTGCTTGAACGCCCATCGCCTCAAAAATGTCCCACCTCCCTTCATTAGCGAAAGTGCGTGAATTCGTGATGGACGAAAGCGATTGACAGTAGGTTGGCTCCATTAGCTCTTTAGAATGTATCAATTAGTGTGCCTTATGCTATTAATCAGCTAACCTAAACGGACTATAGTTCTAACTAATTGATAAACATATTTGTTTTGGTTTCTCTGATCGGATTTCGGCAGGCTTCTTGCGGAGGGGCCAAGGCACAGACGCAAGCCTGGACTTGCGTATCTGAGCGGGAATGATGATTAAGTTATTGAAAATACAGCCTAAAAGTCATGAAAAATTTGACTTGCACAGACTCGAATCGTGGATTTCGCAGCGTGAGGACTAGCCAATGACGGTGACTTGCTGAGAAGTTGTTACGATGCTCGGACGGTATTCCTGCCTTCCGCCCCTTTCCCCAACGCTCAGGCTTGGGTCAGACCTTCCGGCAATCGGCATGCTCCGTCCAAGGAACAGGGTCAACTACTTACGCTCTAGGGCTGACTTACGAATCTTCTTTGAGGTAGCGTTTCATGATCTGCTGAAAGTGCTGGCGGGGCACTCCGCTGTCCTGAGCGGCGCGGGTCACATTCCCGCCGTGAGCCGCCAGTTTCCCCTTGATGTAGCGGAGCGTGAAGGCTTCGAGGATTTTTTCCTTGGCCTCGGAATAGGGGAGGCGCAGATGCTCTTCTCCAGACAAGCCGTCCGCCGCGGCCGAGCCTTCAGAGGCGGACGGCAACAACGGCGCCAACTCTTTCGACGTGAGACGGTCGCCCGTGCAGAGCATCACGGCCCGCTCGATGACGTTCCGAAGCTCGCGGATGTTCCCCGGCCACTTGTATGCCACCAGTTCGGTCACGGCCGACGGGTGGAGATCGGCGACGGCTTTGCCGAACTCGCGCGCAAACTGAACTAGGAAATGGCGTGCCAGCAGCGGGATGTCCTCGAGCCGGTCCCGCAAAGGCGGCACCCGCATGGTGACAACATTGAGCCGGTAGAAGAGGTCCTTGCGGAACTCCCCTCGTTCCACGCGGGCCTCCAAGTCCTGATTGGTGGCCGCAATGAACCGCACGTCTATCTTCTTGGACCTCGTCCCGCCCACCGGCCGCACCTCGCCTTCCTCGATTACTCGCAACAGCCTGGCCTGAAGCGACAGCGGCAGGTCGGCGATCTCGTCCAGGAACACGCTGCCGCCGTCGGCCAACTCCAGCAGGCCCATCTTGTCCGCCACCGCGCCGGTAAAGGCCCCTTTGACGTGGCCGAAGAGCTCGCTCTCGATCATCCCTTCGGGAAAACGCGTGCAGTCCACCACCTGATACGGCTGGTCGTGGTCGGGGCTCAGGTTATGGATGGCCCGCGCGAGCAACTCCTTGCCCGTGCCGGTCTCACCAGCGATCAGGACGGTCGAGCGGACAGGAGCCACGTCCTTTACCATCCGCAGTACATTCTGAAACGAAGGGCTGACGCCGATGAGGGTCTCGAAACCCTCCGGCGGAATGGCCATGCGCCGCAATGCCCAGTTCTGGTGCAGGATCTCGGACATGCGCATCGCCCGATGAATACGGGCGGAGAGGATTGGGGGGTTTATGGGCTTCGTGATGTAGTCGAACGCGCCGTGCCGGATCGCCTCCACGGCCGTGTCGATCGAATTCAGACCGCTGATCATAATGACGGGAATGGAAAGATTGAGGGCTTGGAGCCTCTTCAGAAACTCGAGGCCCCCGATGCCCGGCATCCGCACGTCGGCCAAGACCAGGTGGATCGCTTCCTGCGCAATGGCCTTGAGCGCGCCCTCGGCCCTGGCAACCACCGTGAACTCGACGGTGCGGCCCTCGTCGGCGGCGAACTCCTGTTCAAGCGAGCGAAGCAGAATCTCGGCGTCGGCCGCCTCGTCGTCCACCAGGAGGATACGAAACACATGCTGCTTGTCTTTGGTCACGGTTACGCCCTTTCCAGTATTTCGGCGGCCGCTCTGAGTTCCCCATACAGGGGCATGATAAAGAAGAAGGTCGTCCCTTTTCCCGGCTCCGACTCGGCCCACACACGCCCTTGATAGAACTCGATGATCTTCTTGACGATGGCAAGTCCGATACCCGTGCCCTTCACATCCTTCTGGTAGAGCCGTTCGAACGGCTCGAATATCCGTTCCCGGTCGGCGGGAGGAATGCCGATGCCGTTGTCCCGGACAAAGAGGACGGTCTCGCGTGCCGTCTTGCGCAGGCCGATTTCCAGTTCCGGAGTGCGCCCCTCCGCGGAAAATTTGAGCGCATTGCGGACCAGATTGTCCAGCACCTGAAACAGGTGGACGCGGTTGCAAGCCAGCTTCGGAAAGCCCTCTGCCACGTGCACCTTGGCGCCTTGCCGCTCGATGTGTTCTGTGCAGCCCTTGATGACGTCCCGGATCACTTCGACCGGGTCCACGGGCTCGACGGTCCCGCGGACGGTTCCGACACGGGCCAGTTGGAGGACCTCTTCAATCCGGTCCATGAGCTGCTGGCCGTTGTCCCTGATCCACGTCAGATACCGATCGGCACGTTCATCGAACCGTCCTTTGTAATCCACCTGAAGGATCGAGGCTAGTTCGGCCATCCGCCGGGCCGGCTCCTTCAGGTCGTGCGCAATGTTCGCCGCATAGCGCTCCAATTCCTCCAAACGGTTCTGCAAGTCCGCGCTTTGTTGCTGAGCGGCCCCTACCACACCTCTGGTGCGCAGGTTATGATCGGAGGGGTTCTTCTTGGGCCTTTTGGGCATGCTTCCATAATGACATACTCGTTCTTAGCTGTCATTAGAGGGGGATTCAATTTACCCAGTACTGCCTTGCCCCCATCACTTGACACCCATGGCCTCATCCCATACTGTCGGCCAGGAGCTGTTAGACATGTCGGTGCCCTCGAATATCCTCGCTGCCATCGCACACCCGAACACGCTCGCCTTTCCGGAAAACCAGGCGGCCGTGCAGGCTCTCGCTCGCTCGAGCACGACGCTGGTGGCCGCCACCCACCCTGCCGGCACGGTCTGGCACCCTTCCAACACGTCCCAGACCGAAGGCCTGCGCATGCTGGTGACCGCGAGCGGCCATGGCATCGTCTATGGCGAACACGGCAACCGCATTCTTTACGTTGACCCTGGGGGGACGCCTCTCCACGAATGCGCCTGGCGGGCCGAGGACCAGGGCCCACCCAAGCTGCTTCACGCTCGTCTGCACCTGGATTGGGGCCAGTGGGTCGGCATCAAGCCGGAAGGGCTGGTCAATGTCGCGAGCTTCGATATCTCCAAGAAACCCGGCTGGCAGAAGCTGACCACCAAGGACCTGCAGGGGATGGCGGCTCAGGCCCTGGGCGTTACTCCGGACGAGATCGGCTTCTTCTATGACGACAAGAGCCTGACCCTGGACCCGCAGGGCCGCGTGACGATCCGCCATCGCAAAGACGCGTTCTATATACTGGAGGACGGCAGCTTCTCGCGGCCGCGCTTCATGGCCTGCATGGGAGCCATGCACTGGGAACAGATCGACTTCCTCCCCGTGGTCGAGCTGTTCCAATCGCTCCTCGCCGGAACGGGCAGCGCCGCCTTCGAATTAATCCGCGGCCTTTACGACGACCAGCACGAGAACCACGGCCCCCGTCTGCTCCGCTATCGGGGCATCCCCACGTATCCCTCTCCACAGGCGTTCCAGCTGTTCTCGACCTGCTTTGCGCCTGAAGTCCCCGGCAGCGCCGATCCTCTTCCTCTCTTTATGGACCCGGCCCGATCAGCCGAAGTCGCGTGGCGGCCGCGACCGGATGCTCCGCGCCGCTACTTTGATACGGAACGGGGGTTGTGCGTCACCGTTACGGCTGGTGCAGTCACAAAGGTCACCAAGCGGAACGACTCAGCCGCGCTCCCTTATGGCCGCCCCAGGAAGGACGGCTTGGCTCCCGGGGGCCGGATGGCGGGGACAACCAAGACGGCGTTGCAGCTCCAGGACGGAGATCGCAGAGAGGAACTTCCTCTTCGGCCGGAATGGGGCGTCACACGAACGAACCCTCTTCCCGAACGGCTCGCTTCCGCTTTCACGTGGCGGGAGCTTTTCCGGGGTGGAGCGCCTGCACTCGACGCCAGACGCGCCTATTTTTCCGTGCCCCTCTATCCCGATGACGACCAGGTGGTGGAAGACGCGATGACCCAGCCCCTCGCGCTGGAGCAGATTCGGGACTATCTCGAACGCCTGGCCGCCGCGCCAGGAAAATCAGGGTCTCCCGGCAACGTGCTCATTCACGACTGGGATCTTCTCCTGTCGGAGCTCATCGACGGCGTGGACAACAAAGACTACACCGTCCTATACACGCGTCCTGAATTCGCACAGCGCCAAGCCCAGCGATTATGGGACCAGGCCGCAGTCGCCGGGAATCTTCCCGCCCTCCGGCGCGTGTCCTTTCTCACGGCCGACCGTCACCAGGACGCCGCGTACGCTCAGCCACATGGGATGATCTACCGGTGGATTCCGTTCGAGCGGTACCGGCAGCGGGCCGACTGCGAACGAACCGTGGCGGCCGTGTCGAAGGCGCTTGCCTCCGGCGGCCACGCCGTGCTCGCCGGGCCGCCCTGGCTGGGAGAGGCCTGCTCCCGCGTCTCACTTCGCCTGCTGGGCTCGGACCCGATCGCCGAGACCGCCGGTGTTCGCATGCACCAGGCCATCCTGCCGAAGGCGCGGATCAACCCGGAGACCACGTTGTATCTGGTGGAGAAGGCTTGACTGCCGTAGGCGGTCGCTTTACCCTCCCTCCATGGCGAATATCTGGAATACGTGGAACCGCGAGCACTATCTCGGCCTGGTCCCGTGGTGCTGGATCGAGTTCGAAAGCGCGGAACCGCCCGGCCCCTTTCCCTTCATCGGCGGCGTCGCTCCCGAGGTGGTCGCCGGCCTGCACGAGGCCCACAGCCTCATGCAAAGCGCCGTTGACACGGCGATCAGCGACGTCTTCGCCCATCGGGGTCCGCTCGACGATCCGGCACGTCGCGCCCGCCTCGAAGACGCTTACGCCGAAGTGGTTCGCTCGCGCCCTCACCTGAGCGCGCACATCCGGTGCGGGCGAAAGCCGGACGGCACGTTCCAGTGGGAATATCCGCGTGATCCCGCAAAGTCGGCGACGATGTGCTACGGGGGGCTCCGCGTGTTCAACGCCGTCACGCGCCAAGCCGTGCCCTTCGGTTTCGACCGGACGCCGGCACCGGTCATCGGGAAATTCATCGGCCTGCTGGACGGCACCCACACAGTCGGCGAACTGCGCGCGGCAGCCGACACGTCCGGGCCAGGCCAGACGGGAACCCTGACCAAGTTCCTAGAACTATTGAACGGAATGGAGTGTCTGACCATCTTGCCGCGTTCGTCGCTGCCGGCGCACTGGCTCGCCGCCACGCAAGACCGCGACGTCATCTTCCTCGGCCATGCCGCCCTCCTGTACCGGCAGAAGGAGCAATTCTTCCTCTTCGATCCCTGGCTGATGCCCTGGCTGGCCGAATCGCCCATTCCGTCGCTGTGGGGTGGGCTGCTCCCGCGCCCCTCCGCCGTCTTCCTCACGCACGACCACGACGATCACGTGGACCCGCGGACGCTGCTGACCATGCCGAAGGACGTCCCGGTCATCGTGCCGAGCCGGAAGAATCGCCGCGCGCTGTACTACGACTATCCGGCGCTCCTGCGCGAGATGGGATTCACCCGCGTGATCGAGCTGGCGCACGGCGAGACCTTTCCCTTCGAGGGCGGCTGCGTCGCCTCGGTCCCGTTTTTCGGAGAGGACCCCTGCGACATCGAAATGCCGCGGAACTGCTACCTGGTCTCCGACCGGGGCCGCAACGTGCTGGCGCACGTGGATAGCGGCCCGACCAATACCGGCTGCTCGGCTCTATCGGATGGCGTCATTGAACGGCTGGTGAAGGACTATGGGCCGGTCGCGACCCTCTTCGCTTCTCAGCAACAGCTGAAGGAACTCCGGACGTACGCGGCGCATGCCTGCCTAGCCCCTCCGGGAACGTGGCTAGAGGCCGGAGAGAACGGGTACCTGACCAACAAGTATCTAGCAGAGCTGGCCACCGCCGCGAAAGCGCGGCTGTTCGTGTCGTACGCCACCGGCGGCGCCGACTGGTATCCGGATCACTTGTCCTTCACGTTCAGCCGGCGCAACCCCGCCCGCACCGCGCTCCTGACCGCCAACTGGGAGCCGCCGGACGCGCTCCAAGACCTGCTGGCGCCGGCCGGCTGCGGCTACCATTACGCCCATGCGCTCGACATCTTCCGTCCGACGCCGGACGGCGGCACGACGGTGGTCTCCACCGGCGAGACGCTCTTCCCGCTCAACCTCTACCGGCTCGACCACGGCGACCCGCCGTTCATGAAGCGGTGAACGAGGAACTCAACAAAGCGCTCAAGCTGTTCGAGTTGACCGAGCCCTTCACGCGCGAAGCCCTGGACAAGAAAAAACAGGAATTGCTCGTGACCTGGCACCCACACCGCTACGCCATGGTCACCAACAACCCCCGCAAGTACATGAAGATGTATACGCAGGCCGAGGCCATGACCAAAGACATCCACGCGGCGTATGAGCTGCTGGTCGAGAGGCTGGAGAAGAAGGACGAAGTTTAAGGAAGCTACGGGGCGGCGTGGGAGTGGACGCGGGCCATGGATTGGTCGCCCGCTTGGTCGGCTTCGGCGTCGCCGCGCGCGACCGGCCAGGTCACGAGACCGGACACGCCGGTCTTCGGCTGCGCATAGATCTGCGGCAGCTTGTTCGTGCCGAACTTGGAGATATAGAGAAAGACGTGCTCACGGGCGTTGACCCGCACGGCCCAGGGCGCAAAGTCGTTTTGGTAGAACTCCTCGCACATCTGCATGGCCTCCAGACAGGTCACCCCACCCGGTTCGTTGAGCGTGTAATAGTAGTCGAGTGGAATGTCATATTCCTCCTGTTTGTGGATCGTAATCCCGAACTTCTCGGCGTTCCGCACCATGGGCGTATGGCGGTACGCCACGAAGTAGAACAGCTCGACGGAATGGATGTTGTCCTTGTTGTCGAGAAGGAACTGTCGGGTCTCTTCGGCCTCCTCCCGCGTCTCTCCCGGAAATCCGTAGAAGGCCATCACGTGGTTCCAGATGCCGGCCTTCGCGGCCTCGCGCAGGTTGTTCACAATCACGGACTGCTTGACGTGCTTGTCCATGAGATTGAGTACGCGCTCGTTCGCCGACTCCATGCCGTAGTACAGCGTGCAGCAGCCGGACTGGGCCGCGAGCGTCCAGATCGCCGGATCCTGTAGCGTCTCCTCGAAGCGGATCAAGGTCGTCCACTTGATGCCGACATTCTGCTCCACCAGCAACTGGATCACTTTCTTGAACAGCGCCGGCGGATAGGACTCGTCCGCGAAGAGGAAGTGCTCGGCGTGATACTTCTCCTTGAGCGCCCTGACCTGCCGGACCACCTCGTGCGCCGGCATGCCCCGGTACTGATCGAAGTAGCCCTGTCCGTGGTCGCAGAAGGTGCAGCGCCCCCAGTAGCAGCCGCGCGTCGCGAGATACGGCAGGATGCGGACCGGCACGAAATAGCTGTCCAGCGGGAACCCGTCGAAATCGGGCAACGGCAGCGCCGTGGTCTTCTCCGTATAGACCTCCTGGTTGATGTGGATGCCGCGCTCATCGCGATAGATCAGGTTGGGCACCTTCGCCATCTCCCGCGCGCCGGCCAGCGCCTCCAGCAACCACAACAGCGCATGCTCCCCTTCGTACAGAATCGCGGAGTCGAACACCTCGGTGAAGAACCGCTCGTGCTTGGGCAGCTCTTCCTGGAGCCGCGTGACGATGTTCCCGCCGACCGTCACATGGATCTGCGGGAACGCCTCTTTGATCATCTTGCAGAAGGTCAGCCCGGCCTGAAGCTGCATCTGGGTGCCGAGCGACACGCCGACGACGTCCGGCATCTCGCGGCTCACCACCGGCAGCACGAGTTGTCGGCACACGTCCCTGTAGACATTGACTTGCTCGTCGTCCAGGCAGGCGAAGATCTCCTTCGAGACGCCCGGACGGTAACCGAGATTGCTCTCCATCGGATAGAAGACGAGTGACGCCGGATAGTAGGCGGCTGAGATGTACTGCATGACCTCGCGGAAGGCATTCAGCGCCCATTCCAACTTGCCCGCATCGTAGAAGTCCTCGCCGCGGGTGATCCGCTTGGCTTTTTCCGCCCGCTCCGCCAGCTCGATCACATCCACCGCGGCCGCGGCGTCCAGGCACGCTTTCTGGGCTTCCTCCCGTTCCGTCAGTCCCTTGGTCTTCTCCTTGGCCTCCAAAGCGCGCTGCCGCTGGGAGATACGGGCCATAACCCAGATCAGGAAGGTGTCCGTGAAGAAGTGGTCATACATCTCGATGTTGACGTCCTTTTGTACGACCTCGTGCCCGTTCTGGCGCAGCACCGCCGTGAGGCTCGGCAGCGCTAGGTAGGGCGCCGTCGGCACCCACTCGGGAGGAAACAGGAGCAGGGTCTTCAACTTGCGCCCGCTTCCGCCCTTCGGAGAGGGCTTGTCGATCTGAATAGTAGTGCTGGCCATGGAGAGGATTATTACGCCCCGACGCCGCTGAGGTTGCCCGCGTCCACCTCCGGCGGCCTGAACTGAAGGGCCGGCAGCTTACTGGTGCCGAAGTGCGCGATGTAGAGGAAAATGTATTCGCGGATGAAAATCTTCAGGTCCCACCCCCGATAGTGGTTGCGCTCGAATTCCTCGAAGACCCGCTCTGCCTCCTCGACGCTGAGCCCCTCTTTCACGGTGAAGTAATAGTCCAGCGCCAGGTCCCACTCGGGATTGATGTACGGCGTGACCCCGAACCTCTCGGGGTCCTTCGCGACGGGCGTGTGCTTGCTGAGGTCGAACGTGCCGAACCCGATCGAATGCACGAGGTCCTTGTTCTCCTCGAGGAACCGGATGGAATCGTACGCCTCCTGGCGGGTCTCGCCGGGAAACCCGAAGAAGCCCATGCAATGGTTCCAGATGCCGGCGTCGGCCGCGAGCCTGAGGCTCCGCTGGATGACTTCCTTTGTGGTCGCCTTGTCCATGAGCTTGAGCACCCGCTCGTTGCCGGACTCGTAACCGTAATGGAGGAACTTGCACCCGGAGGCCCGCGCGTCGTTCCAGACCTCCTTGTCCGACAGGCTCTTCTCGAAGCGCATATGGGTGGTCCACGCGATGTCCATGTTGGTCTCGACGAGCTTGCGCGTCAGCTTGCGGAACAGAGCCGGCGGATAGGACTCGTCGGTGAAGTGGAAATGCCGGCAGCGGTATTTGTCTCTGAGCCCGCGGATTTCCCCGATGATCTCGTCGATCTTTTTGGTCCGGTACCCGGCCGTGTAGCCTTCTCCGTGATCGCAGAACTCACAGCGGCCCCAGTAGCAACCGCGGGTCGCCAGGTACGGGAGGATACGGTCGGGAACGAAATATTTCTCCAGCGGCAGCCCGTCGAAATCGGGAGGCGGCAGCGAGGACATGTCTTCGGCGTAGCTTGAGGACGACGTATGGATGCCCGAGGCATCGCGATAGATCAGGTTCGGAATGCCTGCCAAGGGACGGCCTGCGCCGACCGCTTCGACAAGCTGGAGGAACGCGGTCTCGCCCTCGTAGACCACCGCGCTGTCGAACAGGGCGAAGAACTGCGGCTTGTTCGGCAGCACGTCGCGCAGGCGGGTGACCGTATTGCCCCCGATGGTCACGTGGATGTGTGGGAACTGTTCTTTGATGAGCGCGCAGAAGGTCATCGTGGAGAAGAGCTGCTGCTGGAGGACGATCGAGATGCCGATCACGTCCGGGCGCTCGGCCTCGATCGCCGGCTTCAGGATGTGCTCGAAGACGTCCCGGTAGATGTTCACCTGGGTGTCCTGGATCGCGTCCAGCACCTCGGAAGAGATGAAGACTTTGTAGGAGAGATCGGTCTCCATGGGCGGCATGCAGATGCGGGCGGGCGCGTAGACCAGCGAGATCGTCTCGGTCACTTCGCGGAAGGTGTTGATCGCCCACTCCAGCTTCTCCGCGTCATAGAAGTCCGGCCCCCGGACGACGGCCTTGGCCTTCTCCGCCTTCTCTGTCAACTCGGCAAGACGGCTCCGGGTCAAGCCGACCAGGGACAGCTGCAGGGCCTGTTCGGCTTCGCTCAAGCTCCGGGACCGCGACGCTTTTCGCAGCCGGTCGAGCATCGGCGGAACACGCTTCAGGACGAGGCGTTGCAGAAAATCGCCGCTGAAATACCAGTCGTACATTTCGAGATTCACGTCCTTCTGGACGACCTGGTGGCCGGCGGCGCGCAGCACACAGGTGAGGGTGGGCAGGCTCAGATAGGGCTCGGAGGGGTACCAGTCCGGGGGAAAGACCAGCATCACCTTCATTTTGCGGCCGCCGGACGCTTCTTCCGTGCGAGGCTTCAGCTGGATGAGCCCGCCTTTGCCGTACTCGATCTTCATGCCCGGAACGACTCCCTTCCATTAGGAGAATGCTGATTGTAGGCTCTGCGAGAGAGGCCGGTCAAGGGCCTTCAGGCGGCTTGACAAACCCTGGCGCGCCAGCGAGAATCCGTCCTCTCATTTGATTTTTCAAGGAGATCGGGATGGATCCGTCCGCAACAGAAGGGAAGCCGGCCATGACGTCCCAGGAGGCCCGCGCGCACCTCCATTATTTAATGTCGTTGTGCCTTCGCAGGGAGGAATCTTTCGGTCCCTTGGCCTTTGAGTTCGGCCGCACTCACGACCTGGACAAGCTCGGCCTGCTGCCGGAGGAGCAATTCAACCTCTGGATGGCCCTCGCCGACGCGTATGCCGACGAGCCCAAGCGCTTCAAGTTCAAGTTGGAGGCCCTGCAGAAGGCCGTCGAGGTCCTGCACCGCTCCCAATACGCCGATCAGGACCTGTTGCGGCACCTCCGCCAGGACATTCAAAAGACCGAGGCCGAGTTGGCCATTTACAACGAAGCCTACCGGGCGCAACGGCCCCCCGCGGCCGACAAATACCAGATCATCGTGGAGACGGACCTGCCGGACTATTTTCTGACCACCGCGCAGAAGCGCGCCACCGCCTATTACCAGAAGAAGTTCAAGTTGTCTTCCGAGGCTCACACGGCCCAGCAGTTCAAGAACCCAGGCACCGAGCGCAAGTTCCAGCCCGACAATCTCATCGTCCACAAAGAATTTCCCGGCGCGTGCGCCCCCTTCATGAACGCGCGGACCAACGCGTTTCATCTCATGCTGCCGTTCGACCTGAAAATCAGCCGCAAGCCGGACGATCCACTCAACGCCGGGGTCCGGATCTGGTACGCGAAAATGGGCTATTCCTATCCGCTCCGGTATGAAATGGGGAAGTTCTGCAGCTACTTCGGCGACGAGGTCCTGGACATTGCGTTGGACGACCCCGATCTGCTCTTCGTGTCCGTGTCGGAGGTGAAGGAAGCCGAACTGGGGCGCGTCGACCGCGCCTTGCCGCCGGACGTTCCGTCCGAGATCGGATTGCCGCGCGCCATCCTAGAGGGATCGAATACGCTGGGGCCGTTCGTGCAGATCGTGTGCAACGTGAAGGTCTGGTTCGACGCCTCAAGCGTCTCATTGCTGCTGCAGGGATCGCCGGATCTGCATGAATACGGACTGCTCGGCGCCTCCGGCCTGGTGGTGCGGACCTACGGCACGGAGAAAGTGCAGGCCTACGCGGACGCGACCAAGAAAGCGTGGCAGGAAGGGCTCAGCTTCAACTACATCAACATGCATCTCGGCCTGCTGCCGGGCATCGAAACGGCGGTCGTCCCCGCGAGCACCCCCGTCTTCTCCGTCTATCCGGTCCTGAGCCGGCAGACCTATACGTTCAAAGACTCCAGAAACATCTAAATTTCCATCCGGCATTTCGCGCAGACGACTTTGGTGTTTTTTTCGGTGGGCATGCCGTACGGCTCAATGCAGTGAACACCGACTGCCTCGGTCGCACTGCAGTTGAAGCACTGCCCTTCATCGCGCTCCCAGACCAGGGTCTTGAGATTCTCCGGAATGGAGGGTTCCCCAGCATTCGTCATGTCGTCCAGCCACTTGGCCATGATGGAGAACTTCTACCCCCTCTTCTTTGCGGCCTTGAGGTTGTCCCTGAATTTCTGGAAAAGGGCCTGGAGGGGCGGGATGAGGCTCGCCTTCAGACTTTCGGGCACGCGATTGATTCGCTCAACGGGCCATTCTTCGATTTTGGTGATGTCCCAACCTTCCTTGGCGAAATTCTCGCGGATCGCGTCCTCATAACTGAAAATGATCCCCTGCTCGAACGCCTGGACGTTCAGGGCGTTCATCTCCTCCTCGTCGTTCATGCCCTGGGCAAACCGCGTCTTGATGCGCTCGACCAACGGTCCGGCGACGGCCTTCGCCTGCGCCGATAGCACGGGCTCAAGCGTGCTGTACAGAATGACGAGATCCTGGAGCTGGAAGCGGACGGCCATGCCCTCCATCTTCGGAGGAGCGGCGAGCGTCTCCCTGTCCAGCACTTCCTTCGTCTGTTTGATCAGGCGGACCGTCTCGTAGAGGTACGCTTCTTCCCAGGTGGCCGAGTTATAGCTGAAGAAGCACCGGATATAGTCAATCTTCTTGTTGGCATCCCACATCTGGAAATCGAGGGTCGGTCTCCGGCGGTTGCTGTAGTTGATGACGTCGCCTCCGTTCGCGTCTCCCAACGCAATGCCAAACGGCTCGAAGGCTTCGGCCAAGACGTTCGCATAGACCCGGAACATCAACTTGAGGTTGGCGGGATCTTCCAGCCCCCGATTCTGCGGGACACACACCAAGCTGTACAGCCGCCTGAACCTGGCGCGTGTGTAACCCAGCTCGTCTGCAAAGTACCAGGATCCGCCCCAGAGCCCGCCCGTCAGCGGCACGTCGGCGCCGAAGCGGCGGCGGAGCCGGGCGGAGGTTTCCTTGGCCACCGCATCGAAGAGCTCGTTGAGATGCACCGCGTTGGCGCGGCCATCGGATGAAAACACCGGGCCGGAAGCGGCGGGAGTCTTATCACGGATGACCTTGGCGCCCATTACCGCTCAGCTCGCCGGCACCAGGGTCAGGAACCACGGGGTCGCTTCTTTGGTCATCTGGTCGAAGACGAGCGCGGTCCTCCCGGCCGGCACGCCTGAAAAGACCGCTCCCCGCCTGATTTCGATATAACGAAATCCGTACGTCTCGCCTCGCTTGCTCTTTTCGCCTAGCACGCAGGGGATGTCCCGGCGCATATCGGGGAGAACCGCCTTCTCGCCGACGGCCAGCCGCGACAGGCGCTCGTAGGCAGGCCCCAAGTATTGCTGCGCATTGCTTTCGGTGAAAAATACGCCCTGGGGACGCGCCGTCTCATCCGGAAGCAACTGGGAAAGTATCTCCCAAAAGACCTCCATGTCCACCGCGCCCAGAACGCACAACTTGCCCTTGCGGGAGAGCAGATCCAGCAAGGCCAGAGGGCCGTACACATCGAACTTCCAAGGGGGAAAGATGAACCACTCCCCTTTGTTCAACACCTCGAGCACGTCCCGACCTTTTTCCCTCGCCAGCCGGAATTCTCCCTTGGTCTCGCGCAAACGCCTCTGTATCGCAGACATTCCAAGACGCGTCGGTTCATACGCGAAGGTAGGCGAAGCCGGGCTGTGACAGACCGCCACGGTGTACCGCTGATGCCCTGCGGACCGGCGGCCGAGGTCGAACATATCCCGGTTGCCGTCGAAATGGAACTGCAGGCGCGACGAGGGATGGTGCCGGAGGCGGTCCAGGCGATCGTGTTCTGCCTGAACCAGTCCGCCGAATTTCTCCCGGGGATCGAGGCGATCGAGCGCGTGCAGGATCAAGTCCCGTCCGGCCTGCTCCAGCGGAGCCAGGTATTGCGCGACGACGTTCTCTTCAAAAGTCAAATCCCCGGCGCCGAAGTCCACGACCGACGCGACATCCGCCTCCAACAGGATATCGAACGGATTCTCTTTGTCACGGACGGCCGCTTCGATTTCTTCCTGCGTCATCGCCGAGACCGTCCCGGCTGGATCGGCCGTCGCGACGCCCAGCAAAAGGCACAAGTTCCTGATGGCCTTGGTGGGATTGAGTCCGGTCAGGCCCCGAAGCGCGTCTTGGGGAGGCGTCTTCAGCCCGGCGCTGTTGCTTTCCGACAGCAGCAGGAGAAGTTCTTTGCGGAGCGTCGGATCGAGGGAGGAGCCGGCGACGGCCGCTTCCAGCCGCCGGATCGTGTCGCCGGCGACGGCCGGCGCGACCAGCCGCCGCGAAGCTGCCCAGGCTTCGCGGTCGTTCGCAACGGCCTCACGCAAGCGCCTGCGAAAGTCCGTCACCACCTTGTCGTCGAGAGGCATACGCGCTAGTGAGTAAACGTCGGGTGGGTGGACTCTTACTTGCAGCACCGGCCCGGCCGGGTCCCGCTGAGCCAGGGATTTTTCCGGCTCTTTGAAGCACAATCTTCTTTCCCTCGAACCACCGCCAGCCAATCCTCGTTTTCAGTGTCAACCCCGCCGCTTCCCAGCTGTCCGGCCGCCGCGTATTCCGAGGTACGCGTCCATTCCCACTCGCCCAGGAGGTTTTGCAGGCCCAGTTTGCTCTTCTGGTTCTCCTTGCAGGCCAGTTCCCACTCCTCCGCCCAGCACAGCCGCTTGAATTTATAAGAACACATCTTTTCAACCGCAACCCAATCACCCGTTTGCGTCTGGTTGACGTCGATGCAGAACCCGCCTTTGGAGCTGCCCACGGCGATCATCCCCTCCGGGCAGGACTCGGGTTTCCCCGTCGGAAATTCCCGATATTCCGGCTCCTTTTTCCTCGCCAGGGCCGCAAGGTCGACCCGGGGCTCGATTACAGCGAGCGAGACCGAGGTCTTTCCCATGGGCGTCGTCAGATCAATGGTGACAGGCCCCGGCTTCACCGATCCGTCCACTTCAATCGGAACCCCTGCCGATGTGGCGCGGGGCGCGCCGCCGCCGAACTTAATTCCAGGGACTTTCGACGAGAACTTGGTGCCGACCAGATTCCGTCCTTTAAAGGTGATGACCGTGATTTTTCCGATCTCGATCGAAGGGGGCATCACTTCGGTGATGCGGGGCTGCAGGCTTTCGCGCGTGCCGCGCGTCACGGAAAGGGTATTGTCCAGCGCGTCGGTTTCGAACATCGAGACGATCCCCTCATCATCGATCGAATAGATGACCCTCCCCGCCTCGTCTTGAAATGTTTCTTTTGCGTTTACGGATGGAATCCCCAGCCCAACAAGCATCGCGGCTGGAAGAATAGCCGTCAAGATGCCCCTCCACTGAAGTCTCATGCGCTTCCTCTTAAACTTCTTCATTATAGTCTCAAGCAGGAGACCCGTCAAAACACGAAGGGCGGGGCCCCGTAGACATGCAGTTTGACATGTTGGGTTACGGACTCTATGCTACGCTTCACATGAAGAACGAAGATTTTCATCGCCAGACCCGCGCTCTAATTCTCGAGAAAAAATGGGGGGCCTTGCTGGAGATCGGGCGCACCAGGGTCCAGGCCGCCCCGAGCGATCCGGTCGCGCGGCTCCTCATCATATCAGGATCACTATTTACGGGAGACTATCGGGAGGCCTACGCGCAGCATGACCAGCTGTTCGCTTCGCCGGAAGAAGATACTCCGGCCACGCAAGACGAGCGGCAGGACCCGCGGACAGCGATCCGCGCCCTGGCCGAACAGCTCGCGAACGAACATCCGGACAACGCCGGAGCCCGACTGTTTTGCGGGATCGCGCTGACGCAGATCGGGGATTTGGAGAGCGCGCTCCGGGAATACAAGGAAAGTACGCGGCTGGACTCCCGGGACGCCTATGCTCATTATTTCCACGGACAGGCTCTCCTTGCGTTGGATCGCGTGGACATGGCCATCCGGGAATACCGTGAAGCCGTGAAGCTGGCCCCGACGGATATCCGGATGCGCCTCAATCTGGGTTCGGCCTATTACGAGCAGGGCATTCTCGAATCCGCGATCGTGCAATACAGAGAGGCCATCAAGCTGAGTCCGTCGGAACCGTTCGTCCACTACAACCTGGGGGTGGCGCTGGCCGATCAAGGGCGCTTCGAGCCGGCCATCGCCGCCTACAAGGAATCCGCCCGTTTGAACCCGAAGGATGCGCTTGTCCACTACGCGCTCGCCGGCGTGTACGAGACCAAGGGGCGGCCGAACGAGGCGATCGCAGAATACGAAGCGGCCCTCGAGCTGGCTCCCGCCTTCGCCGCGGCACACTCCAAACTGGGATGGATTTATTACAACCAGAACAAGGTGCCCAAGGCGCTCGACGCCTTCGGAAAAGCCGTCCAATACGATCCTGACGACGCCCAGGCCCTGCATGGACTGGGCTTAGTCAAGCTGGCGATGAGGAAAGAGGACGAAGCGGTCGCGCTCTTGAAGCAGGCCTATGCGAAGGAAGAACGCGAGGACAAGAAAAGGGTCATCCGGGGCACTCTGGTCAGGGTCGGAGTCTTCACGTGCTGAGCACTATAATTCCCTGATCACGCCCTGCAGGACCGTGGCCTGCGTCACGGGATCGCCGGTTTTCTTGAGCTCCGCGCGAATGCGCTCTTTCAGGTACTCCGAATAGCCGACCTTGTCGACGAGAATTTCCAGAAACCGGTCGCCCGGCAGGAGCGCGCAGGCCTTGAGCTCGCTCACGATGTGTTCCGTCACAGGGACGTAACTGCTCCCGACATGAAGCAGCACCGGGTAATGGTGCCCCTTGTCCGGCAAGCGCTCGAACCTTACACCGTCCACTCCGGCCCCCTCATGTGAATGAACCGGGCGGTATTGTACGGGACAGCGAACCAAGAGACAAGCGCGGTATGGAACGGCGGGGCAGGAATGTTATGATATGCCCGGAATCGAGATGCGTGAAAAAATTCTGACCACGGCGGCTCTTCCGGGTGCCCTGGACGCACGACGCGCCCGGAAAGAGCGCATCGTCTTCACCAACGGGTGCTTCGACCTGCTGCACATCGGCCACACCCGTTACCTGCAGGAAGCGAAAAAACTCGGCGACTGTCTGATCGTGGGGGTCAACAGCGACGCCTCGGTCCGAGCGATCAAGCCGAACGGGCGGCCCGTCGTGCCCCAGGCCCAGCGGGCCGAGGTGCTGGCCGCCCTGGCCTGCGTGGACCATGTCGTGCTCTTCGATGAGCCGGACCCCCGCAGCCTGATCGCCGCCGTTCAACCCGACGTCTTGGTCAAGGGCGGCGACTGGCCGATCGCGCAGATCGTGGGACGCGAGATCGTCCAGGCGCGCGGAGGAACAGTCGTCACCATCCCGCTCGTGCCCGATGTCTCCACGACCGCCCTCGTGCAGCGAATAAAATCCGGCGCCTGATGTCCGTCTCCGCGCTCCCCGCCGCATGGGCCGCCCTGGTGGCGCCTCTCCTCGACGCCATTGAGAAGCGCCGCGGCCCCACGGCGCTCGCCGGCCTGTTCGGCTCCGCCAAGGGTTTCGTTCTCTCGGCGCTGTCACGGCAGCTCGCCGCGCAAGGAACGTCCCTGCTCGTCGTCACGCCCACGGGCGAATCCGCGGAGACGCTGCACACCGACGTGGCCTTCTTCCATCAACTGCAGGGCGCATTCCCCGATGAGGTGCTGCTGTTTCCAGACTGGGGCGTGCTGCCCTACGCTGCGACCCCGCCGCCCGTCGAGGTGATCGGACAGCGGATGCGGGTGCTGGACCGCCTGCGGGACTCTAATCGGGGGCTCCTTCTCATCACGCCGGCAGCGGCCTTTCTGCAACGGCTCCTCCCGCGCAGCCTTCTGGCTGAGGCCTGCTTCACCATGAAACCCGGCGCGGCGATCGAACGGACGCGCCTGATCGCCCGCTTCCTGCGTCTCGGCTACCGCCAGGTGTCGGTGGTGGAGCATCCCGGCGAGTTCGCGGTGCGGGGCGGGATCGTGGACCTCTTTTCGACGGCCCACGCGGAGCCTCATCGGATTGAATTTCTCGGCGACACCATTGAGACGCTTCGCCTCTTCGACCCCGCCACCCAGAAATCGTCGGGACGGGCCGCCGACCTCCGCGTTCTTCCCGCGCGCGAACTGATCCGGGACGACACTTCCCCCCTGCCGCCGGACGCCGAATGGCGGGGACCCGCCTGGTATTCCACCATGGAAACCTTGCTGGACCATTTTCCTTCTCCGCCGATGCTGGTCGCCGACGAACCGCCGGATCTGCGCAAGCACGCCGGCGACTTCCTCGCCGAAGCGCAGACGGCCTACGCCGCGCTTGAGCCGGCGCCTTCCTTGCCGCCTCCACCCGACGAGCTCTTCCTGCCGCTGGATCACCTGCTGGAGGCTGGCGGGGCGCGCTGCCTCCTGTCGATCGAGGCGATCCCGCGGGGCGAGGACGCGACGGCGGACGGGCCGGCGCTCTTTCGATTCGAAGCCCAGCGCCCCCAGACGATCGGGATCGGCGTCAAGGGCCGTTCGTTCAGCGAGACCGCGGCCCACCTCGAGGCCTTGCGGGCCAGAGGACCGGTCGTGATCGTTGCCCGGAGCCGCGGCCAGGTGGATCGCCTGCGCTCGCTCTTCGTGGAGCACAACCTTCCCGCGGAGCCGCTCGGCGACAAGGCGGCCACAGCGCTCGGCGCGCACGCGCCCTATGCTCTCGTCCAGGGAGGGCTCTCCGGCGGGCTCCTGGGATTGCGCGGAACCTGGGGCGGCCTGGAACCGCCTCCTCTCTGGATCATCGTCGAAGATGAGCTGTTCGCGCGGGGCGTCCGGCACAAGGCCCCCGCCGCGTCCAAGAGCGCCGCATTCGTCAAATCGATCGAGGAGGTGAAAACGGGCGATTACGTCGTGCACGTGCTGCACGGCATCGGTCGCTATCTCGGGCTCCGCCGCCTCTCGGTCCAAAGCTTCGACAGCGATTACCTGATCGTCGAGTACGCCGGGGGCGACAAGGTCTACGTGCCGCTGGACCGGTTGAATCAACTCCAGCGCTATTCTCCCTCCGAAGGCCACGCGCCCAAGCTCAACCACCTGGGCGGAACGTCCTGGGGCCGCACGAAGGCCCGCGTCCGCAAGAGCATTGAGGAGATGGCGAAAGACCTGATCGCCGTCCAGGCGGCGCGGGAGACGCGCGGCCGGCCGCCGTTTGCCCTGGACAGCATGCTCTCCCACGAGTTCGACGCCGCGTTCGAGTTCGAGGAAACGGCGGACCAGCTGCGGGCCCTTGAGGACATCCGGCGGGATATGGAATCGGAGAAGCCCATGGACCGGCTGATCTGCGGCGACGTCGGGTACGGCAAGACCGAAGTCGCGATGCGCGCCGTCTTCAAGGCGGTCCAGGACAACAAGCAGGCGGTGGTGCTGGTACCGACCACGCTGCTCGCCCAGCAGCACTTCGAAACCTTCACCGAGCGCTTCGCGCCCTTCCCGGTGACGGCGGGAGTCGTCAGCCGCCTGCAGCCGCTCAAGGAGCAGAAGGCAACGCTCAAAGGCGTCGCGGCGGGCTCCGTCGACATCATCATCGGCACGCACCGCCTCCTTCAGAAGGACGTGCGGTTCCGGAACCTGGGGCTGGTGGTGATCGACGAAGAGCAGTGGTTCGGCGTGCGGCACAAGGAGCGCCTCAAGCAGTTGCGTGCCCAGGTGGACGTCCTGACGCTCACGGCCACGCCGATTCCCCGGACGCTCCAGATGGCCATGTCGGGCCTCCGGGACCTCTCGGTCATCGAGACTCCGCCGGCCGACCGGCTGGCGATCCGCACGCAGGTCGCGCGCTTCGGCAAAGGGATCATCCGCGAAGCCATCCTGCGCGAGCTCGCGCGCGGCGGGCAGGTCTTCTTCGTGCACAACCGCGTCCAAGGCATCGAACGGACGGGGGCCTGGTTGAAGGAGCTGGTCCCCGAGGCCCGGATCGTCACGGCCCACGGGCAGATGGACCCGCGGCTGCTGGAATCCATGATGCTGCGGTTCCACCGCCGCGAGGCGGACGTCCTGCTGTCCACGACCATCATCGAATCGGGGCTCGACATCCCCAATGCGAACACGCTCCTGGTGAACCGCGCCGACAGCTTCGGGCTGGCCCAGCTCTACCAGCTTCGCGGGCGCGTGGGGCGCAGCGCCCACCAGGCCTACGCCTACTTTCTGGTGGCCGAGGAGGAAACGCTCACCGGCGACGCGCACAAGCGCCTCCAGGCGATCCAGGAATTCACGGAACTGGGGTCCGGCTTCCGGATCGCGGCGGCCGACCTGGAAATCCGCGGCGGGGGCAATCTCCTCGGCAAGGAGCAATCCGGCCACATCGACGCCGTCGGCTTCGAGCTGTTCATGCAGATGCTAGAACAGGCCGTGCACGAGCTGAAGGGCGAGCCGGTGCCGGAGGAAGTCGAGCCGAATCTGCAGTTGCAGGTTTCGGCCTACATTCCCGAGGAGTACGTCGTGGACGCCGCGCAGCGCCTGTCGCTGTACAAACGCCTGACTTCCAGCGCGCACGCGGGCGACCTCGCGCAACTGCACGGCGAGCTGGTGGACCGCTACGGCGCGGCTCCCGAACCGGTCGAGCGGTTGTTCGAGGTCATGGAAGTCCGGCTACTGGCGAAAGCCCTGCGCGCGCGCGCTGTCCAGGTCCGCGCTGCCTCCGTGGCCTTCAGCTTCGACGAACAGGGGCTGCCTCCCCAGGCCGGCCTGCAGGCGCTCATGGACCAGTATCGCGCCCGCCTGCGCTTCACCGCACCGGTCTCGTTCGAGCTGCTCGGCGTGGACCCCGCCTGGAAGACCGTCTTCCCGGAAGTAAAAAGAGTGTTGCAAGTCCTTGCCTCGTATGATAAAAATCGGCCGCTTGCCGCCGGTTGAAATGAGCGCCGGAAATCAGCGAGAGGGCTCGTTTGGACGAATGTCGTAGATCCGCCATGAGGGCGTTCGGCTTGGCTCTCCTCCTCGCCGCATTCAGCGCCTGCAGTGACAAGCCGGAAGATTCCACCAAAGCTCTCGCGATCATCAACGGCAAAGAGATCACGGCCAACGAATTCGATCTGCGCTGGTCCCAGGTGCCGGAATTCGCCCGGAAGACCTATGCGGGTCCCGACGGCCGCAAGAAATTCCTGGAGGAACTCATCACGCGCGAGCTCCTTTTGCAGGAAGCCCGGAAGCGGGGCCTCGATCGGGACCGCGCGCTGGTGGAGCGCGTAGAGCGCTTCAAGGAGCGGAGCGTCCTCGACAATCTGATGCGGGAAGAAGTGGACTCCCGGATCACGATCACGCTGGATGAAATGAAGGCCTACTACGCCGCCAATCCCGAGAGCTTCACGTCCCACGACGACCTGCGCGCGAGCCACATCCTCCTCAAGACGGAAGAGGAAGCGCTGGAGGCCAGGAAGCGCCTCGAGCAGGGCGAGGACTTCGCGGCGCTGGCCCGCAAGGTTTCGCTGGACCTCGCCACGAGGTACAAGGGGGGCGACCTCGGGCCGATCAAGAAAGGCCAGACCATCCCGCAGTTCGAAAAGGCGCTCCTCGCGCTGAAGGTCGGGGAAATCAGCCGCCCGATCGTCACGCAGTTCGGCTGGCACATCATCAGATTGAACGACCGGGCCTCGGGCACGCCCCTCTCCTTCGAGGACGCGAAAGACCTGGTGAAGGAGCAGCTCCAGGTCGAGAAGAAACGCAAGCGCTTCGACGAGCTCGTGGCATCGCTCCGGGCCAAGGCCAGGTTGCGCGTCGCCGACGTCCCGATTCCGCTCTCGGAAGGGCCCGCCGACGGCCCGACGGCCGGCGCGCCGTAGCGTTTTCGAACTCGCATGCCCGCATCCACCCTGCAGAAGGCCGTGGCGGCCTTGGCCGCCGGGATCGGTTTGTCGTGCAGTCCCCCTGCCGGCGCCGCCGACGTCCGCGACCGGATCGTGGCGGTGGTCAACACTGAAATCATCGCCCTGAGCGAACTCGAAGAGGAAGTCGCGGAGGTCAAGCAGCAGGCCAGGCAGCGGTTCAGCGGCGCCGAGCTCGACCAACGGCTCCGCCAGATCGACTACATGGGCCTGAACCGGATGATCGAGCGCAGGCTCCAGCTGCAGATCGCCAAGCGCCGAGGGATCAAGATTTCCGACGAGGAGCTGAAGGACGCGGTCGTCCGGCTGCGGCGCGTCGGCGAAACGCCCAACGAGAACGACCCCAAAGACATGGCGCTCATCCGGGACCAGCTGACCTCCCTGCGCCTGGTCAACCAGCAGATCAGGTCCGGCCTGATCGTGCCCGACGAGGAGGTGCGCCGGTTCTACCAGCAACACCAGGATCGGTTCATGCTTCCCCCGGAAGTCCGCATCAGCCAGATCCTGATCGCGCTGGGCCCCGGGAACGAGCTGCTGGAAGTGCGGGAGAAGGCGCAACACGTCCACGCCCTGCTGAAAAAAGGGGGGCACTTCGAGGAACTGGCAGCCCAATATTCGGACGGTCCCGAAGGACGGCGCGGCGGGAGCCTCGGCTATATCAAGCCGGGAGACATGTTGCCGCAAATCCAGAAGGCGATCGAGCAGATGGACAAGGGGGCGGTGACCGACCCGATCGCTTCACCGGTCGGGATGCACATCATCCGGGTGGACGACCGCAAGCCGCCGCAATTCCGTCCCTACGAGGAGGTCACAGAGGACATTCGGAACGTGGTCTTCCAGCTCAAGTCGGAAGAAGCCTACCTCGAGTGGATCAAAGATCAGAAGGACCATAACTACATCGAAATCCGGCGGTGACTAGTTCCGCGGCCGGGCCGGCAGCGCCCGGATCGCCTTCCAGACCGCATCCATCCCTTCGCCCGTCTCCGCCGAGCAGCCGATGACGGGAACGTCCAGCAGCGCTTCCAGGTCGCGTATCCCCTGGACCCTCTGGCCGCGGGGCAGCTTGTCGATTTTGGTCGCAACGGCGATCAGCCCCAGCCCCTGCTCTTGGACCCAGCGGGCCAGGTTGATTTCCTCCTGCTCGCCGCGCCTCACGTCGCTCAACAGCACGACGCCCCGCAGGGCGGACCGGGCCGCAAGGTACCCCTCGATCAGCGGCCCCCATTGTTCCTGGACCGCCTTCGCCACCTTGGCGTAGCCGTACCCCGGCAGGTCCACGAACACGAACTCCGCGCCGTGCTTATCCGAGAGGACCACGCGGAAGAAATTCAGCAGGCGGGTCCGTCCGGGCGTCCGGCTGACCCGCGCCAGGCTTTTGCGTCCCAACAAGGCATTGAGAAGCGATGACTTGCCGACGTTGGAGCGTCCGGCGAAGGCGACCTCCGGCAGGCCGCCGGCAGGAAACTGCGAGGGCTCCGTGGCGCTGGCGATGAACTCCGCGTTGAGGATTTTCAATTCAACAAGAGCCGGCGCGCCTGGCGGTATCGCGGATCCTGCATCCGGTCGAGGTCGCCCCGGATGAATCCCAGCCCGACCACGCAGAGCTCGAAATTCTCGGAGAGCTTGCGGAACAGGGGCGACGAGGGCTGCGCCTGCGCGGAGCCCGGCCATGCGCCGAACTCGGCCGCCATGCGGTAGGAGCGCTTGCCGGTCTTGATGTAATCCACGAGGAAGTCCTTGTGATAGATCAGGCCGGCGGTCTTGATGCGCTTGAGATATTCCGGGAAGAGGCCCGCCATGAAGAGGGTGAAGTCGCCGATATGCCGATGGACCTCGCGCTCGCGCCCGAACGAGCCGGCTTCGTGCGTGGCTTCCGACTCGTACAGCAGGTCCACCACGGCCTCGACCCGTTCGCCCGCGGCGTTCTTGATCCGATGGAGGTGCTCGGTGCGGGTAAAGTCCACCAGGAGCGTCGAGACGTACTCGCTGACGTTGAAGTCCGGCCAGCCGAGCTTCTCGGTAAAGGCCTTCTCCGCCAGCGCGCCGAACAGCCTCCGCAAGGGGTGATGCTCAGGAATGCGGGATTCCATACGCTCTTCTCCCGGATAATTTCAGTATAGCCAAGCTAGGCGCGGCTGTCGAGGACGAACGTGACCGGGCCGTCGTTGAGGAGCTCCACCTGCATGCGCGCGCCGAAGACGCCGGTCTCCACCGTGAGGTCCGTGGTCCTGCGCAGCGTCTCGACGAACTGGTCGAAGAAGCGCTTCGCGGTCGCGGGATCGGCCGTCTGGTCGAAGCCGGGACGCCGGCCCTTGCGGGTGTCGCCCAGCAGCGTGAATTGAGAGATCGCGAGCAGGCCGCCGCCGATCTCTGCGAGCGAATGATTCATCTTGCCCGCGTCGTCGGAGAAGATCCGCAGCGCCGGAATTTTCTCGACGAGATACTGGACGTCCGTCTCCTGGTCGCCCTTGGCCACGCCGAGCAGGACCAGCAGCCCGTTGCGGATCTGCCCGACGGTCTTGCCGTCCACTGAGACCGACGCGCGGGTGACGCGCTGGATGACGGCTTTCATCCGTTACGGCGCGCCTTCTACAAGACGCCTTCCAGTTTGAGCAGGCGCTTCTTGTTGGAGAGCCCGCCGGAGAACCCGCCCAGCGAGCCGTCGCCGGCGACCACGCGATGGCAGGGCACGAGCAGCGGCACCGGGTTGGCGCCGCAGGCCGCGCCGACGGCGCGCGCCGCGCGGGGCTTGCCGACCTTCCGCGCCACCCAGCCGTAGGAGCGCGCCCGGCCATAAGGGATGGTTCTGAGGACCTCCCAGACCTTCATCCGAAAGGAGGGGTGTCCGTCAAGATCGAGCGGCACGTCAAAACTCCGGGCTTTCCCTTCCAGATATGCGGTGATCGCTTCCCGGGCCGCTTTCAGGTGGAGCGGCGCGAATCCGTTCGTGCCGTTGGA
>JACXTT010002958.1_pt1 | contig 26590 bp, 23 predicted proteins | sample 9270951 | NCBI WGS metagenome assembly JACXTT01 (sample SAMN15532306, study PRJNA645909) | rock metagenome | isolation source: weathered quartz diorite | place: Puerto Rico | collected 2017-06-21
GGCTCGAGCGCCAACAGGACCAGGCTCCCGAGCGGCGTCTCGGCGGGCGAGAGTGGAATACACGCGACGCTGCGCATCGCCGCGCCTGGCTCCAGCAGCGTCGGCAGATGCTGCGCACCCTGCGCGGCGTTGATCAGGTACGCGCGACGGTCGCGCAGGCTCTGCAGCGGCAGCTCCCAGCCCTTGGCGTCACCCTCCTGGATGCGGCGCAGCGAACGGCAACCCTCGTCGGAGATGCCCACCTCGGCGGCCAGCCGGAGCACCCCGTAGCGCATGTCGAAGAGGCAGATCGCGCCTGCCTGCACGCCGATCGCCCCGACGATCGCCTGCAGCGCAGGCTGAAGGGCGTCCTCGGGCGTTTCGCTGGCGGCGATCGCCCGCAGGCGCTCGGCGAGGAGTCCAGCAACGTCATTCGCGACAGCCGGTTCAGGGGGCTGACTCGGCGGTGACCTGCGGTAGATGCCCATCCGAAGGTACGGTTTTTTATGCAAGCGTTGTGCCGCCCATGAAGCTCACTCGGCCTCGAACTGTGGCCTTCAGGCCTACGGACGGTGCCCGGGTCGATGCCATCTCATGCGCGCGGGACGTGCTCTCCGTCATTGGGTAACCGCGCCATGCACGTGTGTGAGGCGCGCGCGGCGCTGTGGGGTCGCGCGTCACAAAGATGACGCTCTTGCGGGTCGTGCGGCCGGCGCCCCACCGCGTGTCGCGGGGCATGCCCGAGGCGAAGATCAAACGCTCCCAGATGTCCCAGAGGACGCTCATCACATGAGGTGGATTCCACGTAGCGCTTCCCTACTTCCCCTTCCCGCTGAGCCGAAAAATCACATCATGCTCGAACACCGATCCGTCGATGGTGATCTCACGGCCGGATTGCTGTCTCGAGCGACGCCGGGTCCCGCCGTCGGATGGCCTGGCATTGGAGCTCGATGCAGAAGACGCAGCTAGTGGGCCTGGCGTCTGTCATCTCCGATTGGCTGCTGCGGGGAAGTCTGCTGCGAGGAGGCGCGCGACCACCAAGAGCGCCATGCCGACCATCTCTTCGCGCGTAGACGGAGTCCCAGCTGCCCGTCGGCGAACATTTTCGTTGACGTCGCGTCCCGACCATTGTTACGCCTCCGGCGGTGTTGCCAGCGACCGCCAGAGCAGCGTTTCCGGTGTGGGTCAGCGCCGTGGTTTTCTGCCTCGCGACGGTCGCCGTGACGCCCACACCCGCCGCCGGTGTGTGTGGCAACGGCCTCATCGAGGGCGGAGAGGAGTGCGACCCCGGCGGGGGGCTCTTCTGCAACGGGAATCCCGCGGCGGGCTCGTGCACGACCGGGGCCGAGTGTCCCGGCTCGACGAACTGTTACTTCGCGTTCAGCTGCTGCAAGTTCAACTGCCAGTTCGTCGGACAGGGAGCGGACTGCTTCGACGGGAACCAGTGCACGCTCGGCGACCACTGCGACAACGTCGGCCGCTGCGTCGGCCAGTTCGCGGCGGACGGGACCGCGTGCGACGACGGGGTCTTCTGCAATGGCGCCGATACGTGCCAGATCGGTGACTGCGCCGGGCACGCCGGCGACCCGTGCACGGCGTCGACGGACTGCCTCGCGACCTGCGACGAGAACGTCAAATCGTGCGTCTCGACGCCGTTCGTCCCCTGTGCCGATGACGGCAACAGCTGCACCGACGACGTGTGCGACGGCACCGGGTCGTGCACGCATCCCGCGCTCCCGGCGGGGACCGTGTGCCGCCCCGCGGCGACCGGGTGCGACATCCCGGAGACGTGCAGCGGCGGTGGTGCCCCCTGCCCTGCCGATGCAGTGCTGCCCAACGGCACGCCCTGCGGCGACGCCTGCACCACGAACGGCACCTGTCAGGCCGGGAGCTGCGTGAACGGCGTTCCCCTCGTCTGCGACGACAACGACGTCTGCAACGGCCTCGAGACCTGCAACCCGCTCACCGGGTGCGTGCCCGGAATACCCCTCGACTGCGACGACGGCCAGCCGTGCACCGCGGACGCGTGCGACGCCCTCGCCGGCTGCAGCCACACCGACCTCCCCGACGGCGCGCCCTGCGATGACGGGCAAGTGTGCTCGGTCATCGACGTCTGCGCGAACGGCGCGTGCCAGGGCGTCACACCGAGCTTCCTGGTCGGCATCAATGCGAAGCTGAGCTCGATCACGACGGTGGCGGGACACCTCGCGGTCAACGAGCCGGGTGGTATCGCGAAGCTGGGCCGCCTGTCGTCCATGACCGACGGCTCCCTGCTCACCGCGAATACCGTCGCCCTCTCATCCGGGGTCAGCGTCTTCGACGTGGCGGCGAACACGGTGCGCGGGTCCGGCGTGATCCGCGGCACGTTGCAACCCGCGACGCTGCCGCTGGTGACCACCTGGTGCACGATGCCGAGCAGCACTTGCGGCGGGCCGGACGTCGTGGTCGGGGAGCTGCAGGTCGTCCGGATCTCCCCGGGGACCTACGGCGCCGTCGCCATCGGCGGGCGGGGCACGCTGGAGCTCGATCCGGGCGAGTACGACGTCTGCAGCCTCACCGCGAGCGCGCCGACGAGTGCGCCGACTGCGATCCGGCCACGCGGGAACGTCGTCATGCGCATCCAGGGCGATTTCAGGACGGGCCGGGGCGCCCTCATCGAGCCGCTCGCGGGTACGTTCCAGATCTGGGTCGGCGGACGGGCGAAGCTCTCGACGGGCCTGGAGGTCCACCAGACCGCCGTGCACGTTCCCGATTCGCGGCTCATCATCGGGCCGGCATCGACCTTCGAGGGAGCGCTGTGCGCCGAGCGCCTGAAGGTCTCGCGGAATTCCACGCTCGGCTGCCCGTTGCCCTGAGCCAGTTGCTGCCTGACCGACGCGCTACGGTCCGAGGCGCGAGATCAGCGCCCGGCTGATCCCGTTGTGCCGCGCGATGGAGCGGTAGGGACGCGCGCCGGCGCGTAGCTTACGCGTCCCGGTCACCGCATCGAAGCTCGCCAGTCCGAACTTCGGGAAATACCCGCTCGACCATTCGAAGTTGTCGGTGAGGGACCAGTGGAAGTAGCCGCGCACGTCGGCGACGTGATCGACGATCACGCCCTGGAGCGTCTTCAGATGATCGAAGATGTACTGGGCCCGTAACTTGTCGGCCGCGTCGGCGATGCCGTTCTCCGTGATGTAGACCGGCACGCCGAGGGTGCCGACGAAGGTGAGCACCTCGCGCAGGCCGGGCGGGTAGATCTCCCAGCCGAAGTCGGTGCAGGTGCTGGGGCAGCCCGGCGCCCCCGGGTTCTGCGGCGTCCGGTAGCTGATGGTGGGTAGGAAGTCGAAGAGCGGGATGTAGGGCGTCAGCGCGACGCCGTACCCGGTTACCGTCGCGCGCTGGTAGTAGTTGACGCCGATGAAATCGCTCCGCCCCGCGAGATCGGGGCGCATCTCGCCCGGATCGGTCGTGTCGCCGTCCAGGTTCAGATCGGCGGCGCCGGTGGTGATCGCGTTCAGGAAGACCCGGTTGTAGATGTAGTCGGCGTGCATCGCGCCGCTGACGTCGAGGGCGCTCATCGGATTGGCAGGATGGAAGGCCACCATGTTGTGGACTATGCCGGCCTGCACCGCGACGCCGTCGCCGTCGGCATCGACGGTGTCGGTCGCGTGGAGCGCGTCGTAGGCCCGCGCGTGGGCCGCGAGGAGCTGCGGGATCGCCTGCACGATGGCAGCGGCGCTGAACGCGCCGGGTGGGAAGTTCCCCCCAACGCCGGCGATGTTGGCGAAGCCGCTCACCAGCACCACGACCGGTTCGTTGATCGTGCACCAGGTGTCGACGAGGTCGCCGAATTTGAAGCCGGCATAGGCGGCGAACTTGGCGAACTCGTCGACGATCGACGGGTCGAGCCAGCCCGCGTGCGTGAGCCCGGATGGAACCGGATCCATGAAGCCGTTCAGCGGCGCCAGGGCATCGCGGATGGCGAGCGGCTCGTGCACCCAGAGGGGCAGGCTGAAGTGATTCAGGGTCACCACCGGCTCGAGCTTCCGATTCCGCAGCGCCGTCAGCACGGCGCGGTAGTGCGCCACCTCGGTCTGGTCGGCGAGCGCGTCGAGCGCGCTCAGGACTCCCGGCGTGAAGCCCCCCGAGATGTCGACCGTGGCGGTCGACGCGGGGAAGATGCGGCTCCACTCGATCGAGAGCCGGAGCGCGTTGGTACCGAGCTGCCGCTGCGCCAGACGGGCATCCGTCGGGTAGAGATCGTAAAACCCGGGGCCCGCTTCCGGCAGATCGCCGCTCACTATGTGATTGGCGATGTTCTGGGGGTCGTGCGCCCACACCCACCAGTCGGTGTTCTGGTCCGTCGGGGCGCCGACGCCCATCTCGCTCTGGAACGCGCTGATGGCCGTGCCCCAGAGAAAGCCGTCGGGGAAGGGCAAGGGCACGCCGGCGGTCGCGGCGGCCGGCAGGAAGATCGCGAGGAGTGCGACTGCAGCACGCGTCATGAGTCGGCTCGTACGCGACGCGCGCCGCGGGCGTCAATCGGAAAGCACGACTCATGCGAATCGTGATCGTCCGGGCCTGCCGGCATCCGGCGCGGGCTGCCGGGCCAGCCCGCTCTCAGGGGATGCAGGTCGTCGGAACCGGCGCGTTCTTCGCCCCGTAGCGCCTGCCCGCCACGAACGACGTGGTCCCCCCGAAGGTCATGCAGTACGGTGAGTCACCGAGGGTCAGGACGACGCCCACCGGATCCGGGTCCAGCGCGAGCGGGATGTCGGTCGGCGGCAACGCGCCCCCGGCGCCGCTTCGCCTCTGATCGCGGACCGCGACGCTCCGGATGGGGCCGGCAATCCCGTTCAGATCGAGGTACTTGTACCCGGCGTTGGAGCCGGGGAGCCCGATGTACGTCCAGTTGGACGCCGGCAGCTGATACGTGACGTCGAACTCACCCGGTGCGGCGAGCCGCAGGCTGCCGCCGTGGAGGACGGGATCGGAGGCCGTGCCGTTGGTGGGCGGAGTGCTGACGACGATCCCTCCCTTGGTCGAGAGGTTCAGGCGGACGCTCGCGGTACCGTTCTGCAGCGAGAGCCTCCTCGCAGCGATCAGGATGCCACGGAGACAGCCCTTCACCGGGTCGCAGGTATCGGTCGTCAGCGGATTGCCGTCGTCGCACACGAGAGGAATTCCGGGGATGCACTGGCGGGCGAGACAGGTCTCGGCGCCGTTGCACACGTTGCCGTCGGAGCACGACGCTCCATCCGGCAAGGGCGTGCCGGGGATACAGGTCCCCCCCTGGCAGGTGTCGGCGCCGTTGCAGGCGTTGCCGTCGCTGCACGAGGTGCCATTCGCGACGGCGGCGTGCTGGCAGCCGGTGGTGCGGTTGCAGCTGTCCGTCGTGCAGACGTTGCCGTCGTCGCAGTTGAGATTGAGGCCCGGGGTGCAGACGGCACCCAGGCACGTCTCGGCGCCGTTGCACACGTTGCCGTCGCTGCACGACGCGCCGTTGGCGAGGGGGATGTTCCTGCAGCCCGCGACGGGATCGCAGGAGTCGCTGGTGCAGGGGTTGTTGTCGTTGCAGGTCACCGCCGTGCCGCTCGTGCACGTCCCGCCGCGGCAGGTCTCGGCGCCGTTGCAGACGTTGCCGTCGCTGCACGAGGTCCCGTCGGCGACCGCGGTGTGCTTGCAGCCGGTGACCGGATCGCACGAGTCGCTGGTGCAGGGGTTGCCGTCGTTGCAGCTCGGGGGTGTTCCCACGGTGCAGACGCCGGCCTGGCAGGTCTCGATGCCGTTGCAGATGCTGGTGTCACCGCACGCGGTGCCATTCGCCACGGGCGTATGCACGCAGTTGCCCGTGGCGGTGCTGCAGCTGTCGGCCGTGCACGGGTTCCGGTCGTCGCAGTTGATCGGCGTGCCCGCGGCACACGTGCCCGACTGGCAGACCTCGATGCCGTTGCAGGGGTTGCCGTCGCTGCACGAGGCGCCGTTCGTGACCGCGTGGTGGTAGCACCCCGTCGACGGGTTGCAGAGGTCCGTCGTGCAGTAGTTGTTGTCGTTGCAGCTGAGCGGGGTGCCGGGGATGCACGCACCGGCCAGGCAGGTATCGTTGCCGTTGCACACGTTGCCGTCGCTGCACGAGGTGCCGTCGGCGGCGACGGCGTGCTGGCAGCCGGTGGTGGTGTTGCATGTATCCACGGTGCACGGGTTGCCGTCGCCGCAGTTGAGCGGGGTGCCGGCCCTGCAGAGGCCCGCCTGGCAGGTCTCGGCGCCGTTGCACACGTTGCCGTCGGCGCACGATGTGCCGTTCGCGACCGGCGTGTGTGCGCAGCCGGTCGACGGGTTGCAGCTGTCGTTCGTGCACGGGTTGTTGTCGTTGCAGCCGAGCGCGGTGCCCGCCGTGCACGTCCCGCCCTGGCAGGTCTCGGCGCCGTTGCAGACGTTGCCGTCGCTGCACGAGGTGCCGTTGGTCACGTTCGTGTGCTGGCACCCGGCGACCGGGTCACACGAGTCGTTCGTGCACGGGTTGTTGTCGTTGCAGTTGAGCGGGGTGCCGGCGGCGCACGCGCCGGCCTGGCAGGTCTCGACGCCGTTGCACACGGTGCCGTCGGCGCACGACGTACCGTTCGCGACGGGGGCGTGCTGGCAGCCGGCGACGGGGTCACACGTGTCGGCGGTACAGGGGTTGTTGTCGTTGCAGTTGAGTGCGGTGCCGGCGGTGCACGCGCCCACCTGGCAGGTCTCGGCGCCGTTGCACTGGTTGCCGTCGCTGCAGGGAGTGCCGTTGGTCACGTTCGTGTGCTGGCAGCCGTTGACGGGATCGCAGCTGTCGGTCGTGCAGGCGTTGTTGTCGTTGCAGTTGAGCGCCGTCCCCGCGACGCACGTCCCCCCCTGGCAGGTCTCGGCGCCGTTGCAGACGTTGCCGTCGCTGCACGGGGTGCCGTTCGTCACCGCCGCGTTCGAGCACACGCCCGCGGAGCACACGTCCGTCGTGCAAGGGTTGCTATCGTTGCAGTCCGGGTTGACGGTGCACGGGACGCAACCCGCGATCGCCGTGTGCACGCACCCCGAGACGGGGTTGCAGGTATCGGTCGTGCAGGCGTTGCCGTCGTTGCAGTTGAGCGCCGTCCCCGCGATGCAGGTCCCCGCCTGGCAGGTCTCGGCGCCGTTGCAGACGTTGCCGTCGCTGCACGTCGTCCCGTTCGGGACCGCCGTGTGCTGGCATCCGGCGGCCGCGTCGCACGTATCGGTGGTGCACGGGCTCCCGTCGTTGCAGTTGGGCGGCGTTCCGGCGGTGCAGGCTCCCGACTGGCAGGTCTCGACGCCGTTGCAGGCGTTGCCGTCACTGCAGGACGTGCCGTTGGCCACCGGACTGTGCTGACAGCCGAGGACGGGATCGCACGTGTCCGTGGTGCACGGGTTGAAGTCGTTGCAGTTCGGCGGAGTCCCCGGGACGCACGTGCCGCCCTGGCAGGTTTCGACGCCGTCGCAGGCGTTGCCGTCACTGCACGACGTGCCGTTGGCCACCGCGGCGTGCTGGCACCCCAGGACGGAGTCGCAGGTGTCGGTCGTGCACGGGTTCGCATCGTTGCAGTTGGGTGGCGTGCCCGCCGTGCACGTCCCGCCCTGGCAGGTCTCGGCGCCGTTGCAGGCATTGCCGTCGCTGCACGACGTGCCGTTGGCCACCGTCGCGTGCTGGCAGCCGAGGAGAGGATCGCAGGTGTCGGTGGTGCACGCATTCAAGTCGTCGCAGTTCGGTGCCGTGCCGGCGCGGCAGATGCCCCCCTGGCACGTCTCGTTCCCGTTGCAGAGGTTACCGTCGCTGCACGACGTGCCGTTGGCCACCGCCGTGTACTGGCAGCCGAGGGCCGGGTCGCACGTCTCGGTGGTGCACGGGTTGTTGTCGTTGCAGTTGAGCGGCGGGCCAGCCGTGCACGTCCCGCCCTGGCAGGTCTCGGCGCCGTTGCACAGGTTGCCGTCGCTGCAGGAGGTCCCGTTGGCGAGCGCGGTGTGCTGGCACCCCGCCACGGGATCGCACGTGTCGGTGGTGCAGGCGTTGCTGTCGTTGCAGTTGAGCGCCGTCCCCGCCGTGCAGGTCCCGCCCTGGCAGGTCTCGGCGCCGTTGCAGGCGTTGCCGTCGCTGCAGGAGGAGCCGTTGGCCAGCGCGGTGTGCTGGCACCCCGCCACGGGATCGCACGTGTCGGTGGTGCACGGGTTGTTGTCGTTGCAATCGAGGGTGGTGCCGGGCGTGCACACGCCCCCCTGGCAGGTCTCGGCGCCGTTGCAGAGGTTGCCGTCGGCGCACGACGCTCCGTCCCCCACCGCCGTGTGCTGGCATCCCGCGACGGGATCACACGTGTCGGCGGTGCAGACGTTGTTATCGTTGCAGTTGGGCGGCGTGCCGGCCGTGCACACGCCCCCCTGACAGGTCTCCGCGCCGTTGCAGAGGTTGCCGTCGGCGCACGACGTCCCGTTCGCCACCGGCGCGTGCTGGCAGCCCGCCGCCGGGTCGCAGGTATCCGTGGTGCAGACGTTGCTGTCGTTGCAGTTGAGCGGGGTGCCGGGGGTGCACGTTCCCGCCTGGCAGGTCTCGGCGCCGTTGCAGACGTCACCGTCGGCGCACGAGGTCCCGTCGAAGACGGGAGCGTGCCGGCAGCCGGCCACCGGGTCGCAGGTATCGGTGGTGCAGACGTTGCCGTCGTTGCAATTGAGCGGTGTACCTGCCTGGCAGGCCCCGGCGACACAGGTCTCGAGGCCGTCGCAGACGTCGTTGTTGCTGCAGTCGGCGTCCACGCTGCACGGCTGGCAAGCACCGGCAATGCAGACCTGGCCTCCCGTACAGTCCGCGTTAGTCACGCACGCGTGAGAGACCGAGGGAGCGAGCGCGACGAGGAACGTGAGCGCAAGCCGGACGAAGCGCGGCCGTCGATGAGCCATGCGCGCGACTGCATTGCGTGTGCCACAAAAGTGGCGGTTGGCGCAGGCGAAGGACGTGTATGGACGCCACGTCCCGCAGCCGCGCACGGTGGGACTAGGACTGCTGGTGCAGAGACTCCGCGGGAGTCAGCCAGAGAAGATTACGCGCCGGCAGCCCTAGCCTCCAGCCGCGTGGCCCACACGAGCAGGCGCTCGTCGTCCATGAACCGGGCGACGAGCTGGAGGCCGAGCGGAAGGCCGTTCGCTGCCGTGCCCCGGGGAAGGGTCACGACGGGCAGCCCGGCGTGCGTCCACGGCAGCTGCATCGACGGGTCCCCGGTCGATTCCAGTCCCACGGGCGCGGGGCCGGACGCAGCCGGGCACACGAGGACGTCCACTCCGGCAGCATCCATCGCCTCGTGGATCCGGGCGCGGAGCTTCGCGCGACCCGCGCGGATCTGCGCCGCGTCCTCGGCGGCGACGCCCAGGCCGGCACGAATGGCGCCGGCGGTACCCGGGCGGTAGCGATCGGCGAAGCGCGGGAACCAGCGCGCGTGATGACGCGCCATCTCGAACGTCAGCAGGCGGCGGTGCGCGGCGTTGATCGCCTTGATGTCCTCGAGAAGCGGGACGCGCCTCGCACCGAGCCCGTCGAGCACACGAAGCGCCTCTTCCGAGGCCTGCTCGAGATACGGGCCCTCGGGGATGCCGAGCACCGGCGGGCGATTCGATCCGACGCGCTGCCACCACGCGCACAGCACGACGGCGGCCCGCTCGACCCAGGCGACGCTCGCGGCGAGCAGTCCGACGGTGTCGAACGATTCGGCGAGCGGGATCGAACCGGCGGTCGAGATCCGACCGTACGACGGCTTGTAGCCGACCACGCCGCAGAACGCGGCGGGACGGATCACCGAGCCGATCGTCTGCGAGCCGAGCGCCAGCGGGCAGTGGCCGGCGGCGACCGCCGCGGCCGAGCCGCTGGACGAGCCGCCCGGCGTGTGCGCGAGGTTGCGCGGGTTGCGCGTCGGTCCCGGCTCGAACAGCGCGAACTCGGTCGACACGGTCTTCCCGAGCACGACCGCGCCGGCGCTGCGCAGCAGCGACACCGCGGCCGCCTCCGGACCGGCGAGCTCGTCCACCGGGAGGGTCGAGCCCGCGGTCGTGGGCAGCCCGTCCACGTGGAAGAAGTCCTTCACGCCGACGAGGACACCGCGCAGCGGTCCGTCCGGCGCCATCGCCATGGCGCGCTCGAGGCGCTCCGCGCGTCCCGGCTCGGGCATGAGCGACCGGATCGGCGCGTCGGCCTCCTCGATCCGCGCGAGATCGAGCGCGGTCTTCAAGGGCGGGTCAACGGTCCGCACGACCGCATCGATCGACCGCCGGACGTCCCGGCGACGCCAGGAACGCCGGCCGCACCGGCTGCACGCTCAGCTCCGTCGCCTCCTCCGGCGCGACCGCGAAGTACCCGCCCGTGACCGTGTCCGCCAGTCCCGTCCCGATCCAGATGAGGCTCTCCGCCAGCCCCATCCCGCCCCCCGCGATCGCGAGGATCGGCGGGAGCAACACCTTCCCCTTCGTCCCGGGAGTCTTGTCCTCCCGCGCCACCTCGACGCCGCCGACCGCCGTCCTGACGGGCAAGAGCGGCGCGTTCGCGATCGCCGCCGGCCCGCGCGCGAGCGACGCCGGCGTCCACTCGCGGACACATTCCCCTCGCTCGTTGACGACCCAGGCGGCCAGGGCACCACTGGCTCTCAGCACGACGATCGCGAGAACGACGAAGCGCATGGCGGGCCCCATACAACACTCGCGCGCTCCTGACAGTCCCCCTTGACCCCCTACCCCACCCCGACGTACCCCGCCCCCACCATGTCCACCAACAGCCGCCAGCTCCACGCCCTCTTCCAGGACCTCGACCGCCTCGACTTCGCCGCCGTCGCCGCGCGATGCGCCGACGACTGCGTCTACGAGGACGTCCCGTACGCCGAGGCCACGGCCGTCGGGCCCGAGGCGATCCGCGCCAAGCTGGCGCTCGGGCTGGAGACCCTGGAGCGCATCCCGACCACCATCCACGAGCTGGTCGAGGACGGCGACACGGTGATGGTCGAGCGGACGGAGGTCTGGCACCACCGGAGCGGCGAGCGGGCCACGCTACGGGTCGCGGCCGTCTTCAAGTTCCGCGACGGGAAGCTGGTCCTCTGGCGCGACTACTGGGACGCGCCGACCCTTCTCGGCCAGCAGCCCGCCAACTGGCTGCCGCAGATCCCGCGGTTCGTGCGATGACCGGACGCACGACGCCGCGTCTCCGTGGCTTCCTCCTCCAGTGCGCGTTCTTCGCGTCGCTGCCCGCCCTGCCCCTCCTCCTGCGCGTGGCGCACACCAGGCGCGCCGTCATCGCCGGGACGGTCTACGGTCTCAGCCTGGTCGCACTCTTCGGCGTGAGCACGCTCTTCCACCGCATCCACTGGTCCGTCGGCGCGCGCCGCTGGATGGGGCGGCTGGATCACGCGATGATCAACGTGCTGATCGCCGGCACGTTCACGCCGCTCGGGCTGCTCCTGCTCTCCGGCACCCTCGCCACCGTGACCCTGACGCTGGTCTGGGGCGGCGCGCTCGCGGGCATCCTGCTCCACGTCTTCTGGCTCGACGCGCCCAAGTGGCTCAGCTCGGTCGTCTACCTGGTGATCGGCTGGAGCGGGATGGTGGCCTTTCCCCAGCTGGTGGCGCGCGTCGGGTGGGCGCCGACGGCCCTCCTCGCGCTGGGCGGCGCGCTCTACTCGGCGGGCGCGGCGGTCTACGCGCTCCGCCGCCCGGATCCGGCGCCGGCGGTGTTCGGGTATCACGAAGTGTTCCACGCCCTCGTGATCGCCGCCGCGGTCACGCACTACGCGGTGCTCGCGGTCTGGGTGCTGCCCGGCGCCTGACCTCAGGCGCCCGTGAGGCGTCTCTGGTTCTCCGCCGAGAAGAACTCCGGGATCGGGACCGTCCCGGCCAGGGCGCCGAAGAACCGGTCCGTCTCGGCCTGATTGCCGCGTAGGGCAACGAGGAGCGCCTCCAGGTCGGGCGGAGGTGGCTCCATCGCCGCCATCTGGCAGGTGAAGTCGTACATCGGCAGCGTGTCGTCGCGCTGCCGGTGGTAGTCGGCCAGCGCCTCCTCCAGCGGGCGCCGTCCCGAGAACCCTGCGTCCACGGCATCGGCCAGGAGCTCGGCACCACAAAACGCGTCCGAGATGCCCTGCGCGGTGATCGGGTCCTTGTGGTACCCGGCGTCGCCCACCAGCGCCCAGCCCGGCCCGCACGGTGTACGGAAGTAGTTCGGCACGTCGGCGGTGCCGTAGAAGCGCTCCTCGCGCTTGCCCCCGCGCACCCGCTCGGCGAGCCCGGGGGCGAGCTCGAGCGTCCGCAGGTAGTTGCCCTCGATGTCCGCGCGGTAGGTGGGGAACTCGTCGCGCGTCCAGGCGACCGGGATGCAGACGCGCCCGTCATTGGTGGGGATGATGCCGAAGGCTCGCCCGGGGCGGACGTAGTATTCGACGCCGGCCGCGGGCACGCCGCTCCAGTAGGTATAGTACCAGCAGGCCAGCGGAGGCCTGGCCTTGTACGCCGGTGCCTCGACCCCCCGGGCGACCGTGGAGTGCAGGCCGTCGGCGCCGATCACCAGGCGAGCCTTCTCGGCGACGGTCGCACCCGTTTTGCTGCGACCGCGAATGCCCGTGACGCGCCCGTCGCTCGTGACCAGCTCCTGCATCGCGAAGCCTTGCCGCACCTCCACGCCCGCCTCCGCGGCCGCGTCGACCAGGATCTTGTCGAGGACGGTACGTCGGGGCGCGTAGATCTCGCCGGCGCCCGCCGCGGGCGGCGGAGTGCCGGCGAGGGCGAACTCCCCCACGTCGAACGACACCCGGCAGATCAGCGGACAGTTGGACGCGGCAACCCTGTCGAGAAGGCCCCAGCGCTTCAATCGCGCGACGCCCGGCGGCCAGACGATGTGCGTGGAGATGGTGTCGTCGGGAAAGGTCGTCCGGTCGACGAGCAGGACCCGGTAGCCCTTGCGGGCGAGGAGCATGGCCGTCGGCGAGCCGGCGCACCTCGCGCCGACGATGATGGCGTCGTACATCTATATCCGCTCGCCGGGTGCGTAGCCCGGAGCTCTACCGCCGTCAACGCGGCGAGCCTGCGCTCAGAACGGGCAGTTCGGATCGCCCGGCTGCTGCGGCAGCGGCGCCGTCCCCACCGCCGAGGCCACCGACGGCGAGGTGTCGAAGTCGAAGAGGTCCTCGAGCGTGTCGGAGTTGGCGTCGCGGGGGGTGAGGGGCGCCAGCGAGAACCGCTTCTCGATCAGCGCCAGGAGCGAAGTGTGCGAGTTCACCACGTGCGACACGTAGCTCGGCTTGGCGAAGGGCGACACGGCGATCAGCGGCAGGCGGAAGCCCAGCTGGTTGAAGGTGGCGCAGGTCGCGGGGTACGCCCCCGTCGGCGTGAAGCCCGGGCAGAGGCCGGGCGCGTCGGTCCCGGAGCTCTGGCCGCAGTTGACGCCGCCGCCCGGCATCTCGCTCGCCGGCGGGTTCGAGGCGTCGGCGCACTGACCGGGGGCGATGCCGTCCGGCGTGTCGGCGCCGCCCTGGGCCGCGGGCGGCGGGGCGACGTGATCGTAGAAGCCGCCGTGCTCGTCGTAGGTGATGAACAGGATCGTGTCGTTCCAGTTGGGGCTCGTCCGGAGCGCGTTCACGATCGTCGACACGAAGTACTGGCCCGCGCGGATGTCCTGCGGCGGGTGCTCGTCGGTCTCGTACGTCGAGCCGTTGATCGTCTGGTCGCGGAGGGCCGAGGGGTCGACGAAGGCGACCTGCGGCAGCATGCCCGCCGCCGCGTCGACGGCGAACTGCGACTGGAGCTTGATGTGCGTCGGCTGCGTCCCGAAGATCGCCGAGTACGGGAGGTCGGAGTAATAGTCGATCCACGACACCCCGGCGGCGTTCATCCGGTCGAAGATCGTCCCGGTGATGGGCTTGTAGCCACCGACCTGGATGATCTCGTTCGTGGTCAGATGCCCGAACGCGGTCCCGGCGAGGAAGTACGAGCGGTTCGGGAAGGTCGGGCCGATGACCGAGGCGAAGTAACGATCGCTGATCGCGAAGGTCTTGGCGAGCCCGTAGTAGAAGGGCAGGTCGACATCGTCGTAGTAGCCCATCGTGTCGTGATCGACCGCCTGGTCCGGCTGCTGCGTCATGGCGTTCACCTTGACGAAGCCCTTGTTCGGGCTCGAGACGAGCATGTCGTTGGGCGCCTTGAAGTTCCCCTCCTCGTGGCTCCCGATCCAGCCGTGCTCCAGGTCCGGGCCGGTGCAGTAGCGCGCGTCGTGGAACGAGCGGATGGTCCCGGTCGTGCTCGGGTTCCGGTTCTTGCAGACGATCGAGCCCGTCCCCTTCACCCGGCAGGAGAGGCCGTCGACGCACGTGCTGTCCGTCGGCGCGCAGGCCCGTCTTTTCCCCGAGCCTTTCGCGCTGTGGTACGGCGACCCCGGCAGGAAGGCCAGGAGGCCGAGGTAATTGTCGAATGAATGGTTCTCCTGCATCGCGATGATGATGTGATTGACGTTCTGCAGGTTCCCGTCCGCGAGCACCGGCGTGGCGCCGAGCGCGATCGCGGAAAATGCCAGCAGCGCGCGTTTCGACATGCAATGGTTCTGTCCACGGGCGCCGCGCTGATGTCAAGAATTTTTTGCGCGAACGGGCGCGGGCAAGAATGTTACAGCTGCGCGGAGAAACGTTCGACGCTCATCCGGGCTTGACGGGACCCGCGGGCGGGTCGACACTTCGATCATGACTACCCGTCGGTTCCTTCTAGCCTTGGTCCTGACGGTGACGCTCCTCTCCGGCGGAGCGGCCTTCGGCATGATGCGCGGGGGCGGACACTTCGGCTGGTCGCACGGCGGCGCCGCCTTCGGTCACTTCCAGGGAGGCTTCCGGGGAGGCTTCCACAGTGGGTTCCGCGGCGGCTTCGGGTTCCATCATCGCGGCTTCCCCTCCCACTTCTTCTTCGGCGCTCCGTTCTTCGTGGGCGCGTTCCCGTATCCGTACCCCTACCCTTACTCGTACGCGCCGCCCTACTACGCCTACTGCGACCCGTACTCGCCTTACTACAACCCCTACTACTGCTACGGGTACCGCTACTGAGCCGCCGGCCGGGGCGTTGCGGCGGAGGGGCCTCGCGCGGGAAAATGCCGCGCGATGCCCATACTCTCCCCCCCGGAGATCACCGCCCGCCTGCTCGTCGCCGTCCTCTTCGGTGCCCTGATCGGTATCAACCGTGACCTGCACGGGAAGCCCGCGGGGCTCCGGACGCACGCGCTGGTGGCGCTGGGCGCGGCCCTGGCGGTCCTCTCCGCGGCGCGACTCGCCAGCAGCACCGCGCACCAGGCGGACGTCGTCAGCCGCGTCGCCCAGGGCGTGCTCACCGGCGTCGGGTTCCTCGGCGCGGGCGTGATCCTACGCGATCCCGGCGAGGGTCGCGTGCACGGCCTCACCACGGCGGCGGCCATCTGGGTGACCGCGCTGTTCGGCGTGGCGAGCGGCGCCGGCGCCTACCGCGAGGTCGCCTCGGGCTTCGTCCTGGTGCTCCTCATCCTGACGCTCGGGGGTCCCTGCGAGAAATTCGTGCGCCGCCTCTTCCACGAGCCGGACCCGGAGCCGTGAGGCCGGGCGCGTGGCCAAGCTGCACGAGTGCAGGGTCGCCGACCTCCGCCCCACCCAGATCACGGTCGGGATGATCGAGGTCCACGACAAGAAGAAGCACCTCGAGGAGCTGGGACATCACGAGCGTCGCGACTACCTCGAGGCGCATGCGATCCCCGCGGTCTTCGGGCCCGAGGGCGCGCTCTACATCACCGATCACCACCACCTGGCGCGCGCGCTCTGGGAGGCGGGGAGCGAGTCCGGTCTCTTCCTCGTCGAGGCGGACTTCACGGCGGTGCATCCACGCGCCTTCTGGGTCGAGATGGACGACCGCCACTGGGTGCATCCCATCGATGCCGACGGGAGACGCCACGATGTCGATGCGCTGCCGGCGCACGTGAGGGGGCTCGTGGACGATCCCTACCGGAGCCTCGCCGGGTACGTCCGTGATGCCGGCGGCTTCGCGAAGACCGGGACGGCCTACGCCGAGTTCCTGTGGGCCGACTTCTTCCGCCACCGCGTGCGGATCGGCCCGGGACGCGACGGGTTCGACGCCGCCGTGAAGAAGGCGCTCGTCCTGGCGCACGATCCGACGGCGCGGAGCCTTCCCGGCTTCGTGCCCGCGCAGGACCACTGATCCGCGGCGCGGAGATTCACGCCTCACTGGCCGCGCGCCCCGCGAGCCTCCGGTGAATGGCGCGCGTGCGATTTTTCTTGCCTGCATCCTCTCGACTCCGCTAGGCCAGCGTCATGTCGCGGCAGAGGTTCCCCGACCTGAGCCGACTTGCACCGGAAGTTCTGCCCGCGGAGCTCCGTCCGCCCGCCGCCCTGGCCGCTGCGCCCGAGCGTGCCGTGACGCTCGCCCTCGGCCGCCGCCAGTTCCTGAAGGCGCTCACCGCGGTCATCGCCGCGCTGACCGCGCCCCTCACGTGGGCCGAGCGTGCCGTCGCGACGGCGCGTGGCCACTTCCTCACCGCGCGCGAGTTTCACACCCTCGAGGCGCTCTGCGAGTCGATCATCCCCGCGGACGCGGACCCCGGGGCGAAGGCGCTCGGGGCCGCGCGCTACATCGGCGCCTTCCTCTCGGGCTTCGACGGGCGCGTGCCGCGGATCTTCGCGGGCGGACCGTTCAGCAACCGGAACCGCTTCCCGGACAACACGACCGGCACGCCGTCGCAGCGGAGGCCGTCGAACGGCTTCCGCCACTTCATCCCGCTGACGCGCGTGCAGGAGATCCGCTGGCGCGCCGAGCTGTACGGCTCGGCAGCCGTCCCCGGCGCCGACTTCAACGACGCGGCGCTCGGCCCGATGAAGGGCCTCCGCGACATCTACCGCGACGGGATCGCGCAGATCGATCAGCTGGCGCAGACGATGAAGGGAGCGCCGTTCGCCCAGCTCGCGGCGGCGAATCAGGCGGCGGTGCTGGCCGCGGCCGACAACGCCCGCCTCGGCAACGATCCCCGGCGCGGCGTCGCCTTCGTGGACCTCCTCATCCAGCACACGCTCGAGGGCTGCTTCGCGGTTCCCGAGTACGGCGGCAACCGGCACGGCGCGGGCTGGAAGATGATCGGCCTCGAGGGCGACGACCAGCCCCTCGGCTACTCGATCTTCTCCCAGCAGACGAACGGCTACGACGAGCGCCCGGATCATCCCATGTCGACCCCGAATCCCGACGAGCTCGGCCCGGGTAACACGGTGGTACCGCGACCGCTCTCGAGCGATGGCCAGTTCATCCAGCAGTCCATCGTCTCGCTCAGCATGCTGCTCGGCGGCTGAGAGAGGACGCGATGAGCGCGGCGGACGACGTCCTCGGCAACCGGAGCCTCACGCAGTTCGACGTCTGCATCGTCGGGAGCGGCGCGGGAGGCGGATCGGCCGCGCACGTGCTCACCGCCGGCGGCAAGAACGTGCTGGTGCTGGAGGCGGGGCCCAACCCGTTCCCGGGTCTCGACGATCCGCGCCGCCTGCCCCTGCCGCTGCACGGCAACGACGAGCTCAAGTACGCGGGCCGCGGCTACATCTCGCAGGACGGCTTCCTCGAGCCGCGCACGTTCCGGACCGACACGAGCGGGCCGGGGTCGGTTAAGGGCGACGTCAACAACCTGCCGAAGGCGGTCGGCGGCGCGTTCCAGCACGCGGACTGCAAGACGCCGCGCTTCAACGCCGTCGACTTCACCCTGAAGAGCACGATGGAGGCGACGATCGCCGCGAACCCGGGCCTCACGGTCCCCGGCTTCGGCGCCGACGCGGCGAGCGCCAACTTCGCGGACTGGCCGTTCACCTACGACGACCTGGAGCCGTTCTACGCGGAGGCCGAGCGGCTGTACGGCGTGCAGGGTCAGGACGGCGCCAGCATCTACGAGTCCCCGCGGAGCCAGACCTACCCGATGCTGCCCGGCGTGCCGATGTACCTGGGCCTCGTCCTCGCGGCCGGCGCGAGCGCGACCACGGTGCCGGGGATCGGCGCGCTCAGCCCGCACACCTATCCCGCCGCGATCACCTCGCAGTTCTACGGGACGCCCGACGTCCGGCCTCCATGCGTCGACTGCGGGCTGTGCAGCGGGTTCGGATGCCCCAACAACTCGAAGGGCTCCCCCGCGGTCACGACCGTCCGCCGGGCGCTGCTCACGGAGCGCTGCCAGCTCCGCTACAACGCGCGCGCCGTCCGCCTGGTGAACGACGGGACGCACGTGACCGCGGTCGAGTACGTCGACGCCGACGGCAACCAGCAGATGGCGGTCGCGGACGCGTTCGTCCTCGCCGCGAGCCCGATCGAGTCGGCGCGGCTCTGCTTCCTCTCGGGCCCGTCCCTCACCCAGCCGATCGGCAACTCGAGCGGGCAGGTGGGGCAGAACCTGATGTTCCACCTCCAGACGCAGGTGAACGGGTTCCTCCCGCAGCGCGTGCACGGCCAGCGCGGGCGCGCCGTCACCCATGGCATCTCGGATTTCCGGGGCGTCCTCCCGGGTGGCGACGCAATCCGCGTCTTCGACGACGGCATGGGCGGCAAGTTCACCGCCATGGGCGGCATCTGCGAGTTCGGCGCCTCGCAGGGGCTGCCGATCACCGAGGACGGGCTCATCTACTCGAGCTACCTGCCCCCGCCCTTCGGCCTGCGGTCCGGGCCTCGGCTGAAGAACGCGCTCCGCGATCTCGCGCTCGGCCAGCACCTCTTCGGCCCCACCATGCAGGCGGAGGACGCGCCGCAGCGCACGAACTTCGTGGACCTGGACACCCGCTACACCGACGTCTTCGGCGTGCCCGTCGCCCGCATCACCTACCAGAACCATCCCTACGAGCTGATGACGCGGCAGTTCTACATCCCCTACCTGAAGCAGCTCCTGCTGAACGCCGGGGCGACGACCGGCATGCTCTTCACGACCCCGCTCAACTACGACCTGGTCGGCCCGCCCAGCTCGCGCCACATCATGGGGACGCTCCGCATGGGGAGCGATCCGGCGACGGCGGTCACGCGGCCCGACGGCCGCTTCCACGACCTGGACAATCTCTACGCCTGCGACGGGAGCGTGTTCCCGACCTCGTCGGGCTACAATCCGACGCTCACCATCATCGCCGTGGCGCTGAAGATCGCGCACGGGATCGCCGGGACGCCGCCGGGCTGAATCGCCTACTCGCTGGCCCGCCCCTTCACGCCCCGGCCCTCGCGGTACATCTCGCGGAAGCTCGTGCAGCCGTTCACGCTGCCCAGGTCGCAGGCCATGCGGAAGAGCTCGGCGGCGCGCGCCTCGTCGCGGGCCACGCCGCGCCCGCCGGTCCGGTACATCCCACCCAGGCTCGCGCACGCCTCGCCGTCGCCCTTCTCGCAGCCGGCCTTGCAGCCGGCGTAGTCGCCCGACGGACACGCCGCGTGGGCTCCTGCGGCCGAAAGCACCAGCGCGAGGACGAGCCAGCGCCTCACGGATTCATCTCATACGCGTCCCGGAGCGGCAGCACCATCGCCTCCCACACCCGGTCGTAGCGCGCCGCGTCCTCCACGGGCTTCCGGATCATGCGCAGCGCGAAGGCCATCTGCCGCTCGTTGCTGGCGCGGCGGCCGTGGAGCTCGACGGCATGCGCCGAGAAGTCGCGCACCAGGACGTCGAAGATCTGGTCCACCAGCGCTGGGTCGACGCCGTAGATGCGCGCGTTCTCGAGGATCAGCTGCGCGTAGACGGCGATCGCGAACAGCTCGCCGCCCGCGAGCAGGAAGTCGACGTCCTTCCGCTGCGTCTCGTCAGGGGGCGCGGTGGCCAGCATCTCGCGGAAGACCTCGATCTGCTCGGCGAGCAGCTTCACGTTGGGCAGGTCCCAGCTGGCCAGGCTCTTCCGGTAGTCGTGGAACCTGATCGAGCCGAGCCCCCGGGTGGGCCCCTGGGCGAAGAGGAAGTCGTCGTTGGCCGCGTTGTCCCGCCGGGGGACCTCGGGCAGCCCCTCGGGCGCGAAGAAGAAGCCCGGCATGAACTTCACGATGAGCGCGATGTTCACGTGCACCGTGCCCTCGAGCTTCGGCAGCGCGCGGATGTCCACCGCCGCCTGCTCGAAGTACATGTCCTTCTCGAAGCCCTTGGCCGCGATCGCGTCCCAGAGCAGGTCGATCACGTCCTCGCCCTGCGTGGTCACCTTCATCTTGACCATCGGGTTGTAGAGGAGGTAGCGGCGGTCCTGCGGCGACGCCGAGCGCATGTAGTCGGCGGCGCGGAGGGCGAAGAGCTTCATCGCCACGAGACGCGCGTAGGCGTCCACGAACATCCGCCGCACGTGGCCCATGTCGGTGACCGCCATGCCGTAGAGCCGGCGGTTCACGGCGTGATGGATCGCCTCGTAGAAGGCGTGCGTGCAGATGCCGATCGTCGCCCAGCCCAGGTTGAACTTGCCGACGTTCACCGTGTTGAGCGCGTTGTCCCAGGCCTCCTGCCCCTTCGCCAGGACGTCGTCCTCGGTGATCGGGTAGTCGTGGAGCGCGTACTCGGAGACGAAGTTCTGGCTCGCGACGACGTTCTTCACCAGCTCGTAGCGCTCGTGGCGCGGGTCGACGGCGAAGAAGACGTAGTCGCCCGCGCCAGTACCGCGGCCCCCGAGCTTGCCGAAGGTCGACACGATCGCGGCCTGGTTGCCGTTGCCGATGTAGTACTTGCGACCGTTCGCCACGTAGCGGCCCTCGGCGACGGGCGTGAGCGTCATCTCGGTGGAATAGATGTCGGCGCCGTGCGCGCGCTCCGAGAGGCCGAAGGCGAAGATGCCGCCCTCCTCGAGGAGCGCCGCGGTGCGCCGCTTCACCGCCTCGTTGCGGCTCATCCAGATGGGCCCGAGACCGAGGACGGTCACCTGCCAGGTGTACCAGTACTGGAGGCCGTAGAAGCCGAGGATCTCGGCGAACTCGCAGATGCGCCAGGTGTCCCAGCGCGCGTCGGGCGCGCCGTAGCCGGCGGGCGTGGAGATGGTCGCGAAGATGCGCTCGCGGCGGACGAAGTCGAGGAAGTCCGCGTACCAGGTGCGCGCGTGATAGTCCGCCTTGAGACGGACCTTGCCCTTCTTCTCGAAGAACTCGACCGTCTTCCGCATCACCTCGCCGGAGCGGGCGTCGGGGTAGGTGCGGGTGAGATGGCGGGGATTGAGCAGGATCATGGCGCGTCCATATCATGGGCGTTGCGCCCCGTGTCGAGGCACCGTAGAGTGCCCGCCTCGGGTGGCGCACACGGGGGGACAGAGGTGGGGCCAGTGACGGCGTCGCGGCTCACCCGCCTGATCGGCCGCCTCTACCTGCGCGCCTGCGGCTGGCGCGTGGAGGGCGCGCTCCCGGCAGCCTGCCCGCGGGCCGTCGTCGTCGCCGCGCCGCACACCTCCAACTGGGACCTGCCGTTCATGCTCGCCGTCGCGTACGCGCTGGGCGTGAAGCCGTCCTGGCTCGGCAAGCGCGAGCTCTTCCGCGGGCCGCTCGGCTGGCTGCTCCGCCGCCTGGGCGGCGTGCCGGTCGACCGCGGCGCGCACCAGGGGATCGTCGGCGAGGCAGTAGCGCGGTTCGCCGAGGCGGAGCACCTCTTCCTGGTGATCCCGCCCTCGGGGACGCGCGCCCGGGCCGAGTACTGGAAGTCGGGCTTCTACCACGTGGCACGCGGCGCGGGCGTGCCGATCGTGTGCGCCTACCTGGACTACCCGGAGCGCGTCGGCGGCATCGGCCTCGTCCTCACCCCGAGCGGCGACATCCGCTCCGACATGGACCGCATCCGCGCCTTCTACGCCGCGAAGCGCGGAAAGTACCCGGCGCAGGCGACGCCGATCCGCCTACGCGACGAGGAGACCGTCCGCGTGCTGAAGGTCGCCGGGGGTCAGGAGTAGAGGTCCTTCCCGTCGTCGGGCTCGCTCGGCGCCGTGTCCGGCTTCGTGAACTTCGGGTTCGGCAGGCGGACGATCCCCCGCTCCTTCAGGAGTGCGTAGTACACCTCCTTGTCGGCCGGCACCGGCCGCGGGTCGCCCATCCAGACCTCGAAGAGGAGCGCGCCCTGGGCGCCCGCGATCAGCGGGCCGAACGTGGCCCCGAGCTCGAGGACGATCAGCGTCCCCGGCGGGCAGACGCGATCTCCGACCAGCAGCTCGCCCTCGAGCACGTACACGAGGTGATCGCTCGCGTGGCCGTGCCGCTCGATCACCACGTGCGGGTCGTAGCGGCCGAGGACCACCATGCGCTTCGCGTTCCACTCGAGGAACTTCTCGTGCACCGAGACGCGGCGCTCCCCGTGCAGCTGGGCGATCACCTCGGTCCACGGGACGTCGTCGCTGCGGACGAATGCCAGGCGCGGCGCTGCGCTCATCGTCTTCCTCCTTGACGGCCGCCGGTGTGGTTCCGTACCGTACCTCCGCCCGGACCGGCAAGCGATGTGGTTCGCGATGCGCAGGGTAGACCTCGATTTCGTCCCGCGGGCGCCCGCCGTCCACGTCGCCGAGGCCGACGTCATCGCCCCGCGGCCCGAGGTGTTCGCCGCCTTCGCCAATCCCCGGAGCTGGCCGCGATGGTTCCCGGGCGTCAGGGCGGCGGGCTACGCGACGCCGCCGCCCCACGGCATCGGCACCATCCGCGAGGCGCACGTCCGCGGCACGCGCTGGGTCGAGGAGATGATCGCCTGGGACGAGGACGCCTACCTCGCCTGGACGGTGCTGCGCGCCTCCGTCCCCCTCGCCCGGGCGCAGGTCGAAACGTTCGCGCTGATGGACGCCGGCAAGGGGACGCGCGTCCGCTGGACGCTGGCGCTGGACCCGCGGCTCGTCGCGCGGCTCGGCTCGCCGTTCACCGGGCGCACGATCGCCCGCCTGCTCCAGCGCGCGGCGGAGAACCTCGGCATCTACCTGCAGCGACGCTGATCGGAGGGCTTCCATGGAACGCACGCTCGGCAACGTCGCCACCCGGCTCCTCTTCGAGAACGAGCGCGTCCGCATCTGGGAGATGGACCTCCCGCCGGGCGCGCGCTCGGCCACCCACCGCCACGACGTCGACTACGTCCTGGTGCAGATCGAGGGCGACCGGATCGCCGCGGAACCGGAGCCGGACACCGCCGGCACGTTCCGCGACTACATCGAGGCGCCGGTCAAGCCGGGGCGTGTCCGCTTCATCGAGCGCGGCGGGATCGAGACCGCGATCAACGTGGGCGAGCAGCGCTACCGGGAGATCCTGATCGAGCTCAAGTGACGCGTCACCCGCGCGCCTTGCGCTTCCCCTGGTCGAGCAGGACGTAGCCCGGGAAATCCGCCGTCCGGAAGAACGCCCGCAGCGCGGCCGGCACCTGCTTCGCCGCCGCCGCGAAGTCCACGATGCGCGGGTTCCGCGTCGCGACCCGCCGGCCGAGGCGCTCCACCTCGCAGCCGCCCGCGCGGACGACGTTCCGTGCCCAGTCGACATCCCGGCCGTAGGTCATCGGGATGACGAAGCCCTTCGCGTTCCGGAAGGCGACGACGGGCGTGCGGTACTCGCGCCCGCTCTTCCGGCCCACGTGATGCACGACGGCCAGCGGCGGGAGGATCCACGCGATGGTGCCGAGGACGGGGTTGGTGAACACGCGGTTCACGCGGCGCATGAAGTGGGGGATGTGCATCGCTACCTCCGCTTCGTCTTCCGCTTCGGCGCGGGCGCGTCCAGCTCCGGATAGCGGCGGAAGATGCCCATCTGGTTGAACGGGATGCGCCGCTTCGAGGCGAGGTACGTGGCGATCCGCGGCCGCGCCGCCACCCGATCGCGGAGCGCCATCAGCCGCGGGAGCTTCGGCTCGAGCCGCGCGAGCGCTCGCGGGAAGGCGTAGCGGAGCCCCTCGATCACCTGAAAGGCCGCGAGGTCGACGTAGCTGAGATCGCGTCCGACCAGCCACCGCCCCTGGCTGCTCTCGTTCCGCTCCAGCACGTCCTCCAGCCAGCCCAGGTACTTCGGCAGCCGCTCCTTCACGAAGTCCTGCGCGCGGCGCTTCGCCTCCTTCTTCTGCTCCTCGTAGTGGAGGCCACCGGCGATCGGGTGGTGCGTGTCATGGATCTCGCCCACGAAGTCCGCGAGGGTGAGCACGATCTGGCTCGCCTCGGCGCCGAGCGCCTCGCCGTCCGGGGCGAGGCCCAGGCCGGGGGCGAGGAAGGCGAGGATGTTCGCCGTCTGCGAGACGACGGCGTCGCCCACCCGGACGAACGGCGCCGCGAAGGGCAACGCGCCCCGCTCCTTCCCCTCGAGGAAGCGCATCATCGCCGCCATCCCGCCCCTGGTGCGCGCGACGTCCTCGTAGTCGGCGCCCGCCTCCTCGAGGAGCAGGCGCACGAACTCGCCGCGGCCCTGGATCGTCGGCCAGTAGTAGAGCTGGATCACCGCTTCACCGGCGGGGTGTTCCCTCGCGCGCGAAGCTGCTCGTCGAAGCTCGCGTCGCGCGCCGCGACCGCCTGCGCCACCTCCTTCGACAGCGTTCCCTGCGCCATGAACGTCCACCGCAGGCGTTCTCGCAGATCCGGCGAGGGATCCGCCAGGTGCCCGGCCAGCCGGATCAGGACGTCGTCGGGAAGTGGCAGCCGGCGCGAGAGCGCGTAGCCGGCCCAGAGACGGGTCGAGAGATCCTCGGAGTCGAGCGCGGGAAGGAGACGGGGGCCGACGCGCGGGTCGGCGAGCGCGAGGCAGTCGACCAGCCGGATCCCCTCGGCCTCCTTGAAGAGCGCGTCCGGCAGGTCTTCCGACTTGAACGACTCGCCCAGGAAGTTGTGCTTGGCGATCTCGCATTCGATGTCGACGACCTCCGAGGTGAGCGGCTGGCCGAGAAGCTGCCGCGCCCCGCTCACGGCGAGGCTCCGGAACTCCTCGGGCTTCATCCACTCCAGGTTGAGCGCCAGGTGGGCCAGCTCCATCTTGAGAGCCGATACGCTCAGCTCGCGAACCAGGCGGACCACCTGGTCTCGAGCGGCGCGGTGCTCCTGGATCTGGGCGAAGAGGCGCCGCTCCTCGCCTTCCATCCGTGCCGCCGGGTGGCGCGCGACGAACACCTGGATGGTGGGAAGGAAGACCATGAAGTCGTCGCGGTCGAGCAGGCGGAGGATGGTCCGCAGGCGCTGGGTCACGCTCCGGCTCTCGTCGTAGAGGCCGCAGATCGCCGTCCGGTCGGCGGCCGCGGGCTCGCCGGGAGACAGCCCCGCGCTCTGCACCAGATCCGTCCCCTTGAAGGCCGCCAGGATCTCCCGGTTGGGCTTCGCCTCCCACCCCGTGTCGTCCAGGTAGCGCGCGTAGTCGCCCTTGGCACGGAAGGAGCGCTCGAGGAGCGTCGCCGTCGGCTCCCCCTTGGGCGCCACCGACGCGAAGCCGTAGATGCGCGGGACGTCCATGAAGACCCGGCGGATCGCCTCCCGGAAGCTCGGACCGAGCGGCCCGTAACGCAGCGCCACCACGCGCTCGGCCGAGGCGCGGTCGAAGCCGTGCTCGAGCAGGACCTGGAGGTACTCCTCGGGAGTGCGCCGGTCCTCGTCCTTGGTCGCCAGCGTGTTGCAGGCGAGGAGGAAGACCTCACGTGGGTGGTGGAAGAGGCCCTGGCAGCGCTTCTGGCAGGAGAGCTCCTCCATCTCCTGGAGGCCCACCGACATGCCGTAGGCGCCGAAGAAGCGGCCCCCGAACTCGGCCGAGAAGACCACGATGTCGCACTGCGCGGCCTTCTGGCAGGCGCTCCCCAGCCAGCCGCCCTCCGCGGCCTCTCCGGGCGGGAGCGGCAGGTGGGGGCTCAGATCGACGACCTCGAAGGCCGTCTCCGGCAGACGCGACTGGAAGACCTGGACCTCGTCGGGGCTGTTGAAGCTGAAGGCGCAGACCCGGAACGGAGCGGCGCGCCCCTCCGCGGCCAGGAGCGGAGACAGGAGGAGCGCACAGACGAGCACAGGGCGGATCATTTTTTGCTCACAAATCTTGACATGGATCAGGGCGCCACGATATCGGGCGGCCTTCGTCGTCTCATGAGGCAGCTCACCTGAGCCGGCTAGGCGCCGTCGGTCTCGTCGCTGCCTCGTTGCTGTGGGCGGACGGTGCTCGCGCGGCCGTCGGCGTCGACGATTTGACGCTCCCGGCCCCCGAGGCGCGCGTCGCACGACAGTTCGCCACCCGGAAGATCCCCTACCCGCCGCGGACCGTCGCCTTCATCGCGCTGAAGGACGAGGCACGGCTGGAGCTCTGGGCCGACGGCGGCGCCGGATGGTCGTTCGTCCGCTCCTACCTGGTGCGCGCGACCAGCGGACGGCTCGGCCCGAAGCTCCGGCAGGGCGACCACCAGGTCCCGGAGGGGATGTACCGGATCGCCGCGCTGAACCCGCAGAGCCACTACCATCTCTCCCTGCGCCTGGACTATCCGAACACCTTCGACCAGGCGCGCGCCGCGGAGGACCGCCGCACCCACCTGGGCGGCGACATCATGATCCACGGCGGCCGGGTCTCGGACGGGTGCCTGCCGGTCGGGGACACCGCGGTGGAGGAGCTGTTCGCGCTGACGGCCCGCGTCGGCGCGGAGAACGTGGTCGTGATCGTGAGCCCGGTCGATCTCCGCCGCGTGAGCGCGAGC
>JACXTT010002959.1_pt1 | contig 26589 bp, 21 predicted proteins | sample 9270951 | NCBI WGS metagenome assembly JACXTT01 (sample SAMN15532306, study PRJNA645909) | rock metagenome | isolation source: weathered quartz diorite | place: Puerto Rico | collected 2017-06-21
GAGATGGGCACGGCGACGCTGGGGATGGCAGTGGTGCGGGGGCTCCTCAAAAAGGCGAACACCACGAGGATGACGAGCGCGATGGAGATGAGGAGCGTCGTTTCCACCTCCTTCACAGAGGCGCGGATGGTCCGTGTGGCGTTGATCATGACCTTCAGATCGATGGTGGGCGGGATGGCCGCTTGGAGGTCCGGCAGGATGGCCTGGATGCGATCCGCCGTTTCGATGATGTTAGCCCCCGGCTGCCGGAAGAGGATGAGCATCACGGCTGGTTTTCCGTTGGCCACGCCATCGGCGCGGATGTCTTCGACACCGTCGTTCACCTTTGCGAGATCGCCTAGGCGCAGGGCCGCGCCGTTCTTATAGGACACGAGCAGGGGGGCATAATCCTTCGCGTGAAGCAGCTGGTCCGTGGCCATCACGCTCCAGGCCGATGCGGCGTCGGCAACGGCACCTTTGGGTTTGTTCACATTGGCGTTGGTCAGGACCTGCCGCACATCCTCCAGCGCAATGCCTTTGGCATGGAGTTCGTTGGGATTGAGATCCACCCGAACCGCGGGCAAAGCACCTCCACCGACGATGACTTGGCCCACGCCGGAGACCTGCGCAAGCTTCTGCTGCAGTACGGTGGCCGCGAGATCGTACATCTTCTCCCGGCTCACCAATTCGGAGGTGAGGGAGAGGAGCAGGATGGGTGCGTCGGCGGGGTTGACCTTGCGGTACGAGGGATTGCTGGGAAGGTTGGCCGGCAGCTGACCGCGGGCGGCGTTGATGGCGGCCTGGACATCCCGCGCAGCGGCATCCACGTTGCGGTCCAGGTCGAACTGCAGCGTGATGTTGGTGGCGCCGAGGGAGCTCTGGGAGGTCATCTCGGTGATGCCTGCGATGCGCCCGAATTGGCGCTCCAGGGGCGTGGCTACGGCGGAGGCCATGGTCTCGGGGCTGGCGCCCGGCAGGCGCGATTCCACTTGAATGGTGGGGAACTCCACCTGAGGAAGGGGCGATACCGGCAGCAGTTGGAAGGCCAGCGCTCCCGCCAACGCCAGGGCCACCGTCATCAGGGTGGTGGCGACGGGCCGGAGGATGAAGGGTGTGGAGAGACTCATGGCGCTTCGGGAAGCGCGTCGGGGACCGTGCTCCGACGGCGTTTGGCGAGGCGATCGAAGGCCAGGTAGATCACGGGCGTGGTGTAGAGCGTCAGCATCTGGCTCAGAATGAGTCCGCCCACCATGGTGATGCCGAGGGGGCGGCGCAATTCGCTGCCGATGCCTGAGCCCAGCGCCAGGGGGATGCCGCCGAAGAGGGCGGCCATAGTGGTCATCATGATGGGCCGGAAGCGCAGCAGACAGGCTTCGAAGATCGCGGCCTCGGGGCCTTTTCCCTCCTGCCGTTCAGCTTCGAGAGCAAAGTCGATCATCATGATGCCGTTCTTCTTCACGATGCCGATGAGGAGGATGATGCCGATGAGCGCGATGACGCTGAAGTCCGTGCGGCACACCACCAGCGCGAGAATGGCTCCCACGCCCGCGGACGGCAGCGTGGAGAGGATCGTCACGGGGTGGATGTAGCTCTCGTAAAGCATGCCCAGGAGCAGGTACACGGTGACGAGGGCCGCAAGGATGAGCAGCGGCGCGTTGGTGAGCGAGGCCTGGAAGGCGCGGGCCGTTCCGATGAAGGTGGCGTGCACGCTGGGGGGGAGGTCCAGCTCCACCTTGGCGCGGTCAATGGCTTCTACCGCATGTCCCAGCGATACGCCGGGCGCCAAATTGAAGGAGAGCGTCGCGGCGGGGAACTGGCCCTGGTGATTGATGACGAGGGCCGCCCGGTCCATCACCACCTGGGCGAAGGATCCAAGGGGGATCGCTTGTCCGCCGGAGGATTTGACGTACACCTGCTGAAGATCGGCCGGCGTGCGGCGGAAGGCGGGGTCATGCTCCAGCACCACGTGGTACTGATTCAGCTGCGTAAAGATCGTGGAGACCTGGCGCTGACCGAAGGCGTTGTAGAGCGCGTCATCGATCTGCTGAGGCGTGATGCCGAGACGAGAGGCTGTCGCGCGATCGATGATGATGCGGGCTTGAAGGCCGGCGTTTTGTTGATCGCTGGCCACATCCCGCAGCTCAGGCGACGCCTTCAGACGGTCCACCAGTTTGGGCACCCATGCGGCGAGCTCGGCGGGGTCCGCATCCTCCATGCTGTATTGGTACTGGGTGCGGCTGACGCGATCCTCCACCGTGAGGTCTTGGACCGGCTGAAGAAAGAGCTGAATCCCTTGGACGGCTTCGAGCTTCGGCTGGAGTCGATGGATGATCTCGGCGGCGCTGGCTTTGCGTTCTTCCAGCGACTTAAGGTTGATCTGGATGCGACCGCTGTTGAGGGTGGTGTTGGTGCCATCCACGCCGATGAAGGAGCTGAGGCTCTCCACGGCGGGATCCTCGAGAATGACCTTGGCAAGAGCCTGCTGTCGCAAACCCATGGCCTCGAAGGACACCGTTTGCGGGGCCTCTGAAACACCGAGGATGACGCCCGTATCCTGCACGGGGAAGAAGCCCTTGGGCACGGCGAGGTACAGCAGCACGGTGGCGGCAAGGGTGCCCGCGGCGACCCAGAGCGTCAGCTTTTGATGCTGCAGCACCCATCGCAGGGTGCGTTCGTAAAAGGCGAGGGTGCGATCGAAGACGCGCTCGGAAGCCTGGATGAAGCGACTTGTTTTGACCTCGTGGCCAGGCACGTGGGGCTTGAGCAAGTACGCGCACATCATCGGTGTGAGCGTGAGCGAGACCACCGCGGAGACAAGGATGGTGACCGCGAGCGTGACGGCGAATTCCCGGAAGAGCCGGCCCACGATATCGCCCATGAAGAGCAGGGGAATGAGCACGGCGATGAGGGAGACCGTCAGCGAGAGGATGGTGAAGCCAATCTGGCCTGCACCCTTGAGGGCCGCGGCGAGAGGCGCTTCGCCCTCTTCGATGTAGCGCATGATGTTTTCGATCATGACGATGGCGTCATCCACCACGAATCCGGTGGAGATGGTGAGGGCCATGAGCGAAAGGTTGTTGAGGCTGTAACCCAGCAGGTACATCACGCCGAAGGTGCCAACCAGAGAGAGGGGCACGGCGACGCTGGGAATGACGGTGGCGGACAGGGTGCGCAGGAAGAGGAAGATCACAGCCACTACCAGGCCGATGGTGAGCAGCATCTCGAATTCCACATCCTCTACGGAGGCACGGATGGTGGTGGTGCGGTCCGTGAGGATGTCCAGCTTCACGGAGGTGGGTAGGGAGCCTTGGAGCTGGGGCAGCAGCGCCTTCACCCGATCCACTACGGCGATGATATTGGCGCCTGGCTGACGCTGGATGTTGAGGATGACGGCGGGGGTCTCGTTCATCCACGCGGCCTGCTTGGCGTTCTCCGCCCCCTCGATCACGGTGGCCACATCGGTGAGTCGAATGGCCGAGCCGTTGCGGTAGGCGACGATGACGGGCTTGTAGTCCTCTGCGGATTGGATCTGGTCGTTGGCGCCGATGGCATAGGCCTGCTGCTTGCCATCGAAGTTGCCCTTGGCCCGGTTCACGTTGGCTTGGCCGATGGCCAGACGCAGATCATCCAGCGTGAGCCCGTTGGCGGCGAGCGCTGCAGGGTTGGCCTGGATGCGCACGGCGGGCTTCTGTCCGCCGGAGATGCTCACAAGGCCGACGCCGGGAAGCTGGGAGATCTTTTGGGCGAGCCGCGTATCCGCCAGATCCTCGACCTTCGTGAGGGGAAGGGTCTTGGAGGTGAGAGCGAGCGTGAGGATGGGCGAATCGGCGGGGTTCGTCTTGCTGTAGATGGGCGGGTTGGGGAGATCCGCAGGCAGGAAGGTGCCCGCGGCGTTGATGGCCGCCTGGACCTGCTGCTCCGCCACGTCGATGTTGAGATCCAGCGTGAATTGCAGTGTCACGATGGAGCTGCCCTCGGAGCTGGCGGAGGACATCTGGTTGAGGCCCGGCAGCTGGCCGAACTGGCGCTCGAGGGGCGCGGTGACTGCCGAGGCCATCACGTCCGGGCTGGCGCCGGGATAGAAGGTGACGATCTGGATGGTGGGGTAGTCGACCTGGGGCAGGGCCGAGACGGGCAGCTGCTTGAAGGCGATGAGGCCGAGGATGAGCAGGCCCACCATCAGCAGGGAGGTGGCGATGGGCCGCAGGATGAAGGGCCGCGAGAGGTTCATAACCTACCGGGCTTTCTTGGCGCCGTCCTGCTCGGGCACGGTTACCTTGCTACCCGGGCGCAGCTTGTCGACGCCGTCGGTCACGACCTTTTCGCCAGGCGCGAGCCCCTTGGCGAGGGCGGTGTCATCCCCTTCGGAAAAGGCGACGACGACGTCGCGCGCTTCGACGGTTCCATCCGCTTTGATGACGTAGACATAGGTGCCCTGGGGGCTGCGCTGCAGCGCGGAGCTGGGCACCACCACGGCATTCTTCAAGGTGCTGAGCTCCAACCGGATGTTGACGAATTGGTTGGGGAAGAGAGCTTCATCCTTATTCGTGAACTCCGCGCGGAGCCTCACGGTGCCTGTGGCGGGATCCACCTGGTTGTCCACCGCCTGCAGCGCGCCCACGGCCAACTTGGTTTTGAGATCCCGGTCCCAGGCCTCTGCGATGAGCTTGCGGCTGCCGCGCTCCTGCTCCAGTACTCGTGTCACTTGATCAGCGGGAAGGGTGAAGAGCACGGTGATGGGGTGCATGGGCGTGATAACGACGAGGCCGTTGGGGTCGGTGGCGCGCACCATGTTGCCGGGCTCGACGAGACGCAGGCCGGCACGGCCGGCCACGGGCGCAGTGATGCGGCTATAGGTGAGGTTGAGCTTGGCGCTCTCCACTTGGCCGAGATCGCTCTTCAGCGCTCCCTCGTATTGGTTGACCGTGGCCTGCTGCGTGTCCACCTGTTGTATGGACACGATGCCCTGCTTCACGAGGGCGTTGATGCGATCCATATCCATGCGCGCGTTCTTCAGCGCAGCCTCATCCTTCGCGTACTGCCCCTGGGCCTGGGTGAGCTGCACCTGGAAGGGGCGGGGGTCGATCTCCGCCAGCAGCTGACCGGCTGCGACGTTCTGCCCTTCCTTGAAATGGATGCGGGCCAATTGGCCATCCACGCGGCTGCGCACATTGGCGGAGTTCAGCGGGGTGACGGTGCCGAGGCCTGTCAGCACCACGCTCACGTCCCGGGTGCGGGCGGTGGCCGCAACGACGGGGATGGTGCGCGCGCCCGCGCCCTTGGCGGCGGCGTCGCCTTTGCCGCCCCTCAAACTCCAGATGAGCAGGGCGGCAAGGGCCGCCGCTCCCACCCAGATCCAGGGTCTGCGCTTTGCTGCAGGAGCTCCGGTCCAGGAGGCAGCCTGGCTGGCGGCGGAAGGGGAGGGGGTTGATTCCTGCATGACGCTTCCAGTCTCACTCCGGCAGGTCCAAACGTACTCCCCTGCGGGGAGAAAAGGCCTGCGCATTCCTAGAAGCCTGACGGGATAGGAGTAGATGTCAACGGGCGTTGAAATAAGGGGGGACCAGCCGTCATTCCGTTGGGGTCAGCGGAGAAGGTGGAAGCAGGCGGGTTCAGGCCATCCCTGGGCTTTCCACCGGCGTCGATGGGGTGCCAGTGGCCCAGGCGGGCCGGGCGAATAGAAACTTCAACCAGGTTCTCCGGGCGATCCCATAGAGTCCCAGCGCGGCCAGCACGCTGATCGTTGAGGCCAGTGCGCCCATGGTGCCCTTATCCAGGCCCAGATGGGAGCGGCGGAGGACGATGAGCGTCAGGAACATGGGGAGATAGAAGCCCAGGTAAACGACGAAGGAGTTACGTCCCAGGTGTTTCAGCCAGCCTGCTTGGCGCACAGGCGTCAGCAGAGAGGCGCTGAGGATGAGCCCCACAGCCCCCACTACAGCCAGTCCGAGGGCCGCGCCCTTCATCGAAGCGTATCCACGGGAGACAAGGGTTCCGTTAAGCCCAATCCAGCAGAGCACTCCGAGCAGGGCAAGGCCCCTGCGCGCTTGGGCCCACTCGGCCAATCGGAAGAAGTCTTTGGCGAATCGATACCCGATGTAGAAGAAGACAAAGCGTTCGCAGAACTCGATCAGGAAGATGGAGTGCGTGCCTTGGGGCGGGAAGAGCTGCAATGCCGCGGCGATCGGCAGAAGGACCCACGCGGGAACCCCTCTCAGAAGGCGCGTGAGGAGAAAGAAGACCGGCAGAAGCTGGATGAACCAAAGCATGGCGAAGGGCTCCACCAGCTTGTACCAGAAGGAGGTGGCTTCACCTTGGCCTCGCACGAGACCTGCACGGAAGGCACCCACCTCTGTGAGGTGATAGAGGAGGGACCAGAGCACGAAGAAATAGAGGTAATGCAGCACCTTCCTATCGACGTAGCTCTTCCAAGGCCGGTCGATTCCTCGAGGGAGGAGGAGGCCGGAAAGCAGGAAGAAGGTCGGCATGCGGAAGGGGCGACAGAAGTCCGTCCACGCCCTCAGCCACCCGCTTCCGCCGCTGAGGGAATCGAGTTTATTGACCGCGTAGAGGGTCACGACGCTGATCATGCACATGCCCCGGGCGTAATCCACCCAGTCGATCCGCGGGTTGGATTCAAGGGGGCAGGCCGCTGAGGCCGCAGCAGAGTGATTCAAAAGGAGCTCTTCTTAAAAGGATTTGGATAGGTATGAAGAAGGTATGAAAAAACGATCGATGTGTCCACGCATCTAAATGAAAAAGCCCCGGGGAGTCCCGGGGCTTTTCGAGTGCGAAGGTGCTTATTTCTGAGCGGCAACCCAGGTCTTGATGCGCCGCTCGAGCACGTCCATGGGCAGCGCACCGGCGCCGAGCACTTCGTCGTGGAAGCCGCGGATATCGAACTTGGCACCGAGTTCTTTCTTCGCGTAATCACGGAGCTCGAGGATCTTCAACTGGCCCACCTTGTAGCCGAGGGCCTGGCCCGGCCACACGATGTAGCGATCGGTCTCGCTTTGGACTTCCACCTCTTCGATGCCGGAGTGGTTGTGGAAGAAATCCACCACCTGCTGGCGGGTCCACTTCTTGTAGTGGAGGCCGGTGTCGACGACGAGCCGGATGGCGCGCAGCATCTCGTCCTGCAGATGGCCGTAGTAGCTGTAGGGATCGGTGTAGAAGCCCACTTCTTCTCCCAGGCGCTCGGAGTAGAGGGCCCAGCCTTCGGCGTAGGCGGTGTAGTTGCCCTGCTGGCGGAAGGGCGGCAACTCAGGCAGCTCTTGGCCGATGGCGATCTGCATGTGATGGCCGGGGACGCCTTCATGCAAGGCGGTCGTTTCGATGCTGATCGTGAGGCGGTTCGCGAAGTCGCCGGTGTTCACCATGACGTGGCCTGGGCGCGAGCCATCGGGCGTGCCCTGGTTGTAGGCGGCGCCGGAGGCCTCCTTCTCGCGGAACTCCTCCACCGCCATGACCGTGACCTTCCCCTTGGGCAGGCGGCCGAAGAGCTGGGGCAGCTTGGCGTACATCTGGTCGGTGTACTTCGTGTAGAGATCGAGGATCTCCTGGCGGGACTTGGGATGCAGGGCGGGATTCTTCTGGATGGATTCGTTGAAGCTCTTGAGATCCTTGAAGCCCAGCTTCTTCGCGACGCCGAGCATCTGGCCTTCGATGCGCGCCACCTCGCTGAGGCCCAGCTGATGAATCTGTTCGGCGCTCATATCGGTGGTGGTGGAGGACTTCACGCGGAAGGCGTAGCGGGACTCGCCCTGGGGCAGGGACCAGAGCCCCTCATGGGCGCGGCCCTTGGGGGCGTATTCCTTGCGCACAAACTCCGCGAAGGTGCGGTAAGCAGGCAGTACCTCTTCGGAAATCGCCTTGAGGATGCCCTCCTTGAGTCGCTTCTTATCCGCCTCCGAGAAGGTGGCGGGGAATTTCGACACGGGCTGGGCGAAGGGCGAATCCTCCAGCTTGGTTGCGACGAGTTCGTCGCACTGGCGGGCGATCTTCGGCAGCAGGAAGGCCGGCGGCATGAGGCCGTCCTTCAGTCCGTTGCGCATCTGGATCGTCGTTTCGCTGAAGGCACGGGGCATCTGGTGCAGGCGAGAGAGGTAGTCCTCGTAATCCTTCACCGTTTCGAAGGAGAGCATGGAGACGAGCTGGGGCGCATCGATGTGGATGCCCGAGTTCTGCAGGACGGGCATCTCCCAATCCTTGAAGCGGGAGCCTTCCATACCGATGCGCAGCTGGCGCACCATGAGTTCCTTGTTCAGCTGCTCCTGGACCGGGAAACCCGTGCTATCGATGGCTTCGAAGCGCTTGAGGAAGTCTGCGGTCGCTTTCAGGTCCCGGTCGATGGCCGCCTGGGAGAAATCGGAGAGCTTATCGTTGTAGCGCTTATCCCCGATGATCGAGGCGAACTCGGGGCTGGTGCGGAGGTTGTACTCCCACTGCTCGTGAAGGAGGTCGCCGAGGGCCTTGCGGCGGGAATCCAGATCGGAGGCGGGCTTTCCAGCGCAGAGGGTGAGCGCGATGGCGGGGAGCAGAAGGATGGAACGGAGGAAGGGCCGAGTCACGGGAGTTCCTTTGAATGAGGGCAGGGGTTCAGCGAGAGGCTACGCCACGGAGGATGATCCGTTTATGATCCCAACCTACCCCTTCCCGAGGACCAGAAAGGCCGTAGGGGGTCAGCCGTTTTAGGGTGGGGGCCAGCTATGGCAATAGAGCCTCAGCGTTGACGCCGCCCTTGGAAAAACGCTTGGATCATGGCCCGGCTTTCATCCGCCAATAATCCGCCTTCGAGAGCGATGCGGTGATTGAGGTTGGCCTCAGCCAGAAGGTCCGTCAGCTGATTCACGCCGACCTTGGGATCGCTGGCGCCATACACGACGCGGCCGACGCGCGCGTGGGTGAGGGCGCCGAAGCACATGAGACAGGGCTCAAGCGTGACGTAGAGTGTGGCGCCGGGAACGCGGTAGTTGTGCAGCCATTGGCCCGCGCTGCGGAGGGCCATCACTTCGGCGTGGGCGGTGGCATCGTGCGATGTGATGGGGCAATTCCGCCCGCGGCCGACAATACGACCTTCGACGACGAGCACGGCGCCGATGGGCACCTCGCCGCTCTTCTCGGCGGCTTCGGCTTCTTCCAATGCGAGGCGCATGAAGTAGAGGTCGTCAGGGGACCACAAACCGCTTCCTCCACCTGAAGAACAAAGGAGTAGTATGCGGCAAAACCCTTGAAACAAAAAGGATGTTTCTATGTGCCCACCCTTCGATAAACTCCTTCAGGTCCCCCAAGGACCGCTCATTTGAATCGCCCCGCACGGCCTGGCCGTTGCGGGGTTTTTGCCAGGGGGCAACATGCGCGCGCACCTGATCCTCAAGGACGGGACGATCTTCCGCGGAAGAGCGCCATTGGGATTTGGGGGGGGCGGCGAGGCGGTGTTCACCACGGCCATGGCCGGCTACCAGGAGATCCTTACGGATCCCAGCTTCGCCGGGCAGATGGTCACCATGACCTTCCCCGAACAGGGCATCTACGGCGTGCATGCGGATCTCAACGAGGCCTCGCGCCCCTGGGCAACCGGCCTGCTGTGCCGCCGCATGACGTCTCAGCCTGATCACGCCTTCAGCGAAGGAGACCTGGGCGGATGGCTGAAGCGGCATCGCATCCCCGTGCTGACGGATCTGGATACCCGCGCGCTCACCCAACACCTTCGCGATCAGGGCAGCCAGCCCGCCATCATCTGGACCGAGGCGGATGGGGGCATCGAGGCAGGCGTAGCGAAGGCCAAAGCGCTCCCCGATATGGCCGGTCAGGCCCTCTGTGCCGAAGTGAGCTGCAAGGACCGCTACGAGATCGCCACCGAGGGCGCCAAGTTCCGCGTCTCGGTGCTGGATGGTGGCATCAAGCAGAGCATCCTCGATCAGCTCAGCGCCGCGGGTATGCACCTCGAAGTCTTCCCTTGGGATGCGCCCGCCAGCGAACTCACTGCCAGCCGCTTTCAAGGCGTCTTCCTGAGCAACGGCCCTGGCGATCCCGGCGCGCTGCCGAGCATGCAGAAGGAGGTGGAGGCCTGCATCGGCAAGCTGCCCATCTTCGGCATCTGCCTGGGGCATCAGTTGCTGGGCCACGCCTTTGGCGGCACCACCTTCAAGCTCAAGTTCGGCCACCGCGGCGCCAACCAGCCCGTGCACGATCTCGAGACAGGCCGCATCGAGATCACCGCGCAGAACCACGGTTTCGCAGTGGACGAAAAGAGCCTGCCGCCCGAAGTGATCGTCACCCATCGACACCTCAGCGATGGCACGGTGGAAGGCCTGCGCCACACGAAGCTCCCCATCTTCTCCCTGCAGCACCACCCCGAGGCCAGCCCTGGTCCTCACGACGCCCGGAGCGCCTTTGGCCGCTTCGTCCGCCTGATGGAGGCCTTCCATGCCTAAGCGCAGCGACATCCACTCCGTCCTCGTCCTCGGTAGCGGGCCCATCCAGATCGGCCAGGCCTGCGAGTTCGATTACTCAGGAACTCAGGCCCTCAAGGCGCTGCGGGAAGAAGGCATTCGTACCATCCTACTGAACTCCAATCCGGCCTCGATCATGACGGATCCGGCTCGGGCTGATCGCACCTACATCGAGCCGCTCACGCTCGCAGTGCTGGAAAAGATCATCGAGGCGGAGAAGCCGGATGCCGTGCTGCCTACGGTCGGTGGCCAGACTGCTTTGAATCTCGCGATGGAGGCCCACAAGGCTGGCCTCTTTGAGAAGTACGGCGTGAAGCTCATCGGCGCGCAGCCCGATGCCATCGTTCGCGGCGAGGATCGCGAGGTCTTCAAGAAGCTTATGGACGAGTTGGGTCTCGAGACATGCCGCGGTGGGTTTGCTCACAGCATGGACGAGGCGCGCGAGCTGCTGAAGATCACAGGTTTCCCATCCATCATCCGACCGAGCTTCACGCTGGGCGGCAGTGGTGGTGGCATTGCCTACAACGTCGAAGAGTTCGAAACCATCGTGCAGCGCGGCCTCGATCTTTCGCCCATCCGCCAGCTCCTCATCGAAGAAAGCATCCTCGGCTGGAAGGAATTCGAACTGGAAGTGGTGCGCGACCTCGACGACAACGTCGAAGTCATTTGCTCCATCGAGAACATCGACCCCATGGGCGTCCACACAGGCGATTCCATCACGGTAGCGCCCGCGCTCACGCTGACGGACCCCGAATACCAGCGCATGCGCGAGGCGGCTAAGGCCATCATGCGCGGCGTCGGCGTGGAAACGGGTGGAAGCAACGTGCAGTTCGCCATCAACCCCGATGACGCGCGCATCATCGTCATCGAGATGAACCCCCGCGTCTCGCGCAGCTCGGCCCTAGCCTCCAAGGCCACGGGCTTCCCCATCGCCTGGGTGGCGACCAAGCTGGCGCTGGGATACCGGCTATGGGAACTGCCCAACGCCATCACGAAGAAGACGAAGGCGGCTTTTGAACCCGTGCTCGACTACATCGTGGTGAAGATCCCGCGCTTCACCTTTGAGAAGTTCCCTCAAGCTCAAGCAGTGCTCGGCACGCAGATGAAGAGCGTGGGCGAGGTGATGAGCCTCGGCCGCTCTTTCCAAGAAGCCTTGCAAAAGGCGGTGCGCTCTCTTGAAGAGGGGCATCCCGGCCTCGCAGGCGCACTGGAAGGCAAGCTCGACCTCAGTCGCCTGAAGGAGCATCTCCTCATTCCTGGCCCCCAGCGTCTCTTCTGGCTCTACCACGCCCTGAAGGCGGGCCACACGGTGGAAGAGCTGCATCGCCTCACCAAGATCACGCTATGGTTCCTCCGCGAGATCGAAGAGATCGTCGTGCTCGAAGGCCGGCTCCGCGGCTTCAGCATCGACCGTCTGCCTGAGGAATTGCTGGAGAAGGCCAAGCGTGCCGGCTTCAGCGACGCGCAGATCGCCCGCTTCTGCGGGGGTAGCGACACCGAAGTGAAGCAACGCCGCCACGCCCTGGGCATGCATCCTGTCTACAAGCGGGTGGATACCTGCTCGGGCGAGTTCGTCGCGGAGACGCCCTACCTCTACGGTACCTGGGAATACGGTGACGCCAGCGAGGCGACGCCCACTGACAAGCCCAAAGCCATTGTGCTCGGCTCTGGCCCCAACCGCATTGGACAGGGCGTGGAGTTCGACTGCTGCTGCGTGCAGGCGGTGGAAGCCATCCGCGCCTCGGGTGTGGAAGCCATCCTCGTCAACTGCAACCCCGAGACGGTGAGCACGGATTTCGACACGAGCGACCGGCTCTACTTCGAGCCCCTCACGCACGAGCACGTGAAATCCATCATCCGCCGCGAAGGCAGCACCGGAAAGCTCATGGGCGTTTTCGCTCAGTTTGGCGGCCAGACGCCGCTGAAGCTGGCCAGCCGTCTGGATGCGGAGGGCGTCACGCTCTTGGGCACACCGCTCCAGGCCATCCTGGATGCGGAGGATCGCGAGCGCTTTGGCCAAGTGCTTCAGAAGCTGAACATCCCTGTCGCCAAGTGGGGCATGGCCGCGAGTTTCGAGCAGGCGCGGACCCTCGCCCACGACATCCGTTACCCCGTGATGGTGCGCCCCAGCTTCGTACTGGGCGGTCGCGCCATGGCGGTGGTCTTCGACGATGCCGGCCTGGAGAAGTACATGCGCGAGGCGGTCACCGTCAGCGATGACGCTCCGGTGCTGTTGGATCGCTACCTGGACGGTGCGCAGGAGCTGGACGTGGATCTCGTCTGCGACGGCGCCCGCGTCGCGGTGGCAGGCGTTATGGCCCACATCGAAGAGGCCGGCGTTCACAGTGGCGATAGTTTCGCCGTCTTTCCGCCCATGGGCATCGACGAGCAGGTGCTGGAGACGGTGAAGGATCAGAGCCGTCAGCTGGCCATGGAGATCGGCGTACGCGGCCTCATGAACCTCCAGTGGGCCATCAAGGATGGCGTCGCGTACTGCCTGGAGGCCAACCCCCGCGCCAGTCGCACGGTGCCCTTCATCAGCAAGGCCACGGGGATCGATTGGGCCGGCGTCGCCGCGCGTATCGGCCTGGGACAGAGTCTGGATCAGCAGGGCATCCAGGACGGCAAACCCCTGGCGGTCGCAGTGAAGGGTGTCGTCTTCCCCTTCTCCAAGTTCCCGGGTGTGGATCCGGTGCTTGGGCCCGAAATGAAGAGCACAGGCGAGGTGATGGGCATTGGCGATACCTTCGGCGAGGCCTATGCGAAGGCACTGCTCGCCGCGGGCATTCCGCTGCCCCCCAGCGGCACGGTGTTCATCAGCGTCAACGACGCGGATAAGCCCAAGCTCAAAGATCTGGCCGCCAAGCTCACCTCCATGGGCTTTGGGCTCTGCGCCACGGAAGGCACGGCGCGGCACCTGGAGACCGTGGGCTACAAGGTGCGCCGCATCTTCAAGGTGAACGAGGGCCGTCCCAACGCGGTGGACCTGCTGAAGAACGGCGAGATCCAGTGGGTGATTAACACGCCCCTGGGCCGCGACGCCTTCTTTGACGAGGGCGCCATCCGCAAGGAGGCCCTGCGCCTGAAGATCCCCTGCCTGACGAACCTCAGCGCCGCTTTGGCGGCCTGCGAGGCCATCGAGACCCTCCGGGGCGAACTCAAAGTGCGAGCGCTGCAAAGTCTTCAGAGCTGACCTGGAGAAGATCCTGAGGTAGCATCCCCGCGAGGTGATCCGTGGGGATGAAACCGTTCTTGGCCATACTCATCGTGGTGGTGGGCGTTCTGGCGGTGCTGGCCCTGCTCCAGAAGAAGCCCGTATCCCTCTCGCCGGAGGAGCAATTCTGGAACTGGGTGAAGGCAGAGGAATCCCGTCTCTTTAACTTCCGCCAGGATCAGGATCGGGTCTTCCAGTTGCTCGCCTACGAGCTGAGGAAGCTGAACCCCGATCTCACCTTCCAGTTCGGTCCCCTCGTGCACGGGAAGCGGGAGCTGGCCATTAGCGCGGATGGCATCAAGGCCATCTTCCCTGCGGTGATGAAGCTTACAGCCTGCGCACCCCGATTCGAGACCCTCAAGATCACGGCCTTCCGTCCTCGCATCTCGCCCGCCTTCACGACGGAATTGGAGGGCAAGGCCCTGCTGCCGCAGCAGGTGTACATCGGTATGGGTCAGGATGGCGAACTCATCGCACTGCGCGTGGCGGTGCTGGGCCATGAGAGCACCGACGAGACGCTGTTAAAGCGCCTCGTCTACCTGATGCTTGATGGCGTGATCGGCGAGTGGGATATGGAGACGAAGGTGGGCGGCATCTTCATCGTGAAGGCGGATGCCGTTCCCGATCTCCATAGCTCACTGTTGGATGTCCCCGCTGAGTTCGACAGTCTATGGCGCCGGCTCTTCGGCGATATCCAACCCAGCGTGAAAGGTATGACGCCGATGACGACTTGGGCCTAGGCGCCGACGCCGCCCATCCACAGGAAGCCGCGGAAGGCCACCCAACCGAGCACCGCGCCGAAGGGCAGGTCGATGATGTAGTGCTGCTTCGTGAAGATGCAGGAGATGGCGATGAGCACGGGGAAGGCGTAGGCCGCGGGGCCCAGGTGGGGCTTGGCGTGCAGGGCCGTCAGCGTGGCCACGGACACGTGCATGCTGGGGAAGCAGTTGCTGGGCTTATCGAACTTCTGCACGAAGCGGAGGAATTTGCGGGAGAGGCCGGGGCCCTGGCTGAGGTCGCGCCATTCCGCGGGCGTTTCCACGGGGAAGAGCAGGAAGAAGGCCATCTGCATGAAGAGGAGCAAGAAGAAGCTCATGGCCAGGTGGTTGAAGTGCCGTGGCGAGCTCACCACCCAGTTGAGGTACACGATGGCGGGGTAGTAGAGAAAGCTGTAGATCCACACCCAGCTGGGCCAGAAGGGGAGAGCGCGATCGATGCCCGAGCCCAGGCGGATGGTGGGGCGGAAGCTCTGCCGCTGGCACCAGAAATAGAACTGGTACACCCCGAAGATGAGGAAGACGCTCATGGCGAGGTGGATGAAGTGGTCAATCGGAGTCATGCGATCCTGCCTCGAAACAACACGGGGAATGATCCATAGTCTCAGCGGAAGCGCGCCCTGTCAGCCACCCAACTTTGCCGGGTGGGGCAGAATGGTGGATGAACCGGAGGCACCATGGCGTCAACGAGGGATCTCATTCGCGAGTTCATGGCCAGCGGCCCCTACGCTGTCGTGGGTGCCAGCTCGGATCGGGACAAGTACGGCAACAAGGTGCTGCGGGCCTACCAGCAGCAAGGCCAGGAGGTGTATCCCATCAACCCCCGGGGCGGTGTGATCGAGGGATTGAAGGCCTATCCCAACCTCGCCGCAGTGCCTGTGAGGGTGCGCGGGATCTCCATCATCACGCCCCCCCAGATCACCGAGCGGGTGGTGGAGGAGGCCGCCGCGGCGGGCGCGGAGTTCGTATGGATGCAGCCTGGCGCCGAAAGCCCCGAAGCCATCCGTAAAGCGGCGAGTCTGGGGCTCAAGGTCATCGCCGACGGCTCGTGCTATTTGGTGCTCGCCCACTATCACGAATGAGACGCCGCGCAGGACGAGGAGAAGTCAGTGCCCTTTGAATCGAAAGAAGCGTACGAACGATGGAAGGCAGCGCGCGAGGCCCAGGCTCAGTCGCCCGGATACCGTTCTCCTGCAACCCAGCCTGCGCCGCGCCCTTCGAATGCTTCCAATGCCAAGGTCTGGATCCTTGGCATTGGCGTTGTAGGGGGTTTGGCGGTCATCGCGGGGGTCGTGGCTTTTAGCCGGCCCAAACGGGAAAAGCTCCCGGCCTTCGCAACCACCTTTCCGGACTCCCTCATTCGGAAGCCGCAGGCCATCGATACGGCGCCCCGAGCCGATCTCGGGAAGATGGTGGATTCGACCCTCGTTCAAGGCTCGATCCGCGAAATCCCTGGGAATGGCCTCGGCGAGCAAAAGCTTTACGTGAACATGGCCTTTAAGAATCTGACGTCGCGCGACATCGCTGAAGTGCAGGGCGAAGTGCAGATCCTGGGCACGGGAGGATCGATCCTGGGCACCTACCCACTAACGCTCACGCAGCGGATCGGGCCCGGGGAGACCCTTCCGTGGCACGGAAGCCGGACGATTAAACTCACCTACTTCAGGAACGAGACCGCCATGATGCAGACCCCGGGGCTCAACATGTATTTCCTCTGGAGAGTCACCGGCGTCCGGTTTGCCGATGGGAGCATCTTCAAAAGCTAGGAGACTGACACTTCGTCATGTCCGACTTCTCTTCCATGGGAAGGGCCGCTCCAATGGCGGGGAGGTGATCCATGCCCCTTAGCCCTTCTGGACGTCCCGAACCTGGCGAATACGCGGACTACATGGCGGAGGCCATCGCTCAGCTGCCGGGCGATGATGTGGTGAAGCTGCTGAGTGACCAAGTGGAAGTTACAGTCAGAGCTTTCCAATCCTTCGGCGAAGCCAAGGGTGACCATGCCTACGCTCCGGGCAAATGGACCGTGAAGCAGATGCTTGGCCACCTCATCGATGACGAGCGGATCTTCGGCTACCGCTGGCTGTGCCTGGCTCGGGAAGAGCCTCTGGCCCTGCCGGGCTTCGATGAAAACCTCTATGCCCGCACCGCCGGATTCGAACAGCGCAGCATCGCCGACTTGCTGGAGGAGTACCGCATCGTGCGGGCCGCGACCTTGGCCTTCTTCCGTGGCCTGCCTGCGGAGGCCTGGCGTCGCATGGGCACAGTCAACGGCTACCGGGCTTCGGTGCGGGGCCTCGGCTTCCAAATCGCGGCACACGAACGCCATCACCTGAAGGTGTTGGAAGAGCGCTACCGCGACTAAGGCTCAGCTCAGCCCGAGGTTCTCACGCACCAGGCGGTGTTGTTCCTTGTGCGCTTCCACGACCTTGGGCACTTCCTCCATCCACAATTTCTGGAAATCGCTCGAGGAGATGGTGGGCTTCGGCGCGTCGCCAGGCGTCGAGGCTTCGGTTGAGACCGGCGAGCACGTCTCGCGGGTGCCAGGCTTGTGGGTCATGCGGGATAGTCCTTAGATGGTTAAGGTACGCGTTTTGTAACCGCCAGGCAACGGCCTGTTCATCGGGTTTTTCTCTTCCGGCGACTGCAGTCACCGCCTCGTCACCCTGGCTGACCTCCGGTATGCGATTCCACTTTGTGCGGATGTGATAGAGGTGCACACCCTCATCGAGCAGCGACGCGAGGCTCAGAAATGTATGCGGGGCGCGGGCGTGGGTGCGTGCCATGCGATCGAGAGGCACGTAGCGGCCTTCGCGTTCGGAGCGATCGAGCATGGCGTAGAGGGCGCTCTCGGGGCTGCGATCCGCGTAGGCCAAGTGGATTTGCGCACCCTGAGGCTGGATGCGGCGGACGAGGAATGCGAGGGCTTCGGGATCCGTGTGCGGCGCATCGAAGACCGCGCCGAAGGAATTGCCGAGGGCCCAGGCGCCCGTGGTCTTGCCTGAGGCCTGGCCGCCCATGAGCAGCAGCACAGGCTGTCTTTCGCTAAGCAACAAGGCCTGATCGCGGACGTACTTCCCCACGATGTTGAGGTGCACGATGGCCCGACCATCGGGATCCTCCAACGCTTCATAACCCTGAGTCGGATTGGCCTGCAGCGTCGGGAGCAACGTGGCGAGGAGATCCGCATTCATGAGCCGGCCACCCAACGCATCGGGCAGGTTGCCGTAGGCCCAAAGCGTGGCTTCCGCATCTTGAACGAGGGCTTCGGCTTCATCTTCAAGGGCCTGGCGGATGCGCACGCGTTCGGGTTCCTCCAGCTCCCAATAGGAGCGCCGGCGGTGGACGGGGACCTGTTGCCAGGCAGGGGAGGCGTGGGGGATCACTCCATCAGTGTGGCCCAGGTTGGCCGGCCTCCTGGTACATCTGGAAGGATGGACGCACCGATTCTCCTCTTCCCTGGCCAAGGCACCGAAGGCGTGGGCATGTCTGCGGGCTGGACGGACCGCCAGGCGTGGAAGGCCACGCTGGAATCGGCGGAAGCGCATAGTGGCTACGCGCTGCGCACTTGGATGGCCGAGGGACCCTTGGAGGCGCTGCGGGCCCAGCGTCACGGCCCTGCGGCGGTGCTCTCCCATAGCGTCGGCGTGTACCGGAGTCATCGCGTGGCGGGGCTGCCCGTTCCCAAGGCCGGCACGGGGCACAGCATGGGTTTTTTCAGCTGCCTGGTGGCTGCAGAGGTTGTGAGTCTGGAGGAGGGCCTAAATCTGTTGCAGGCTACAGAGGATGAGAGCGAACGCCGCTTCCCTGCAGGTGCCATGGGGATGGGCTTTCTCATCGGGATGCCTGAAGCCGAAGTGCGGCGGTTACTCGAAGGCCGGGAGGATCTGCTGCTCAGCAACGTGAACGGCGCGGCGCAAGTCACCGTCAGCGGTCCCAAGGAGGCGCTCTCGGCCTTTGTGTCGGAGCACGCGCCCCGCTGTCTCAAAGCAGGGCTCCTACCAGTGGATTTGCCGCTGCACTGCGATCACATGGCGCCGCTGTTGCCCTTCGTGAAGGATCGGATGGCTGCGGTGATGCCTAAGGATCCCGCTTTCCCCTTGCTCTCGCCCTTGGATGGCCGCGTGATCACTGATGGCTTCGAAGCCTTCGAAGAGGCGGTGGTGAGCATCGCGGCCACCATCCACTGGCCTCATGTCGCCGAGGGTCTGAAAGCGTTGGAGGGACCTCTTCTGGAATGCGGCCATGGCCAGCAACTGGCCAACCTCACGCGATGGATCCTGCGGGATCGGCCCGTGGGCAGTCTGCAGACGCCGCCAGTGAATTGATTGGAAAATTCCAAGGACTACAGGATGACGCGGGGGTTTCCGATGCCCTATGATGGCCCTATCGCCGGGACCACCACCCATGCCTCCGACTCATCTTCTTGCAACTGACGCCCTGGTGACCCGCTGTGCCCAGGTGATCTATCGATGCCTGGAGGAAGTGGGCAGCACCAAGGCGGCCCTCTTCCTTAAGCCCCCGACGGAGGCGGAGTTCCAGCTCATTTGCCACTTCGGTTGGCCTCGCGGCACCCAGGTGCCCGAGCGGATTGGAGATCAGGATCCCCTGCGGCTTCGGGTGCAGCGCGAAAAGCGCTCCTTCGTCGTCAATGACGCGGCCTCGGCTCCTGAGCTGGAAGGCTTTGGTGCCATGGGCACCCGGTTTTTCGTGACCCCCATCTATCTCATGGGGGATTGGATCGGCATTCTCCTCCAACGGGATCCCGTCAAAGGAGATGGCTACGATCTGGATAAAGCGGAGGCGCCTACGCTCCGGATCTGCCAGGAGCTGGTGGATCTGGTGCGAGAGCACGGGATCTACGGCAGCCCTCGACCGAAGGTCAGCTCGCCTCTGCCGACGGCGGCTGAAGTGGTGGAGGGCACGCCCAAGCCGCAGGAGCCGGCTCCGCGTGTGGTCCGCGATCCCGCCAAACTCGCGCCCGGCACCTTCCCTGGCGCACCGGATGTGATCCACACGCCCCAGCTGAAGGTCGGCCCCCAGGGGCAGGTGCAGGGCGAGAAGCTCTACGGCTTTGAGAACACGGCGGTGGGCTTCTCCGCGCTGCCGTGGGAATCGGCGGACCGCACCCTCTCGGGCCTGATGGTCCCCGTGCGCGCTACGCCTCCCTCCGAGCGCCGGCGGGGCATCATGACGCCGGAGCTGCGCGCCTATTTCTGGGAGACCGGCAGCCTGCTTTCTCAGATCCTCTCGGTGAGCGCCGTGGCGCTTTGGATGGAGGATCCCGAAGAGGCCCGACCCATCCTCTGCTTCAGCTCCCTGCCGCTCTCCGATGGCCTCCAGCAGCAGGTCATGGCCCATGCCACCTATCACTTGGAGGGCGTACGCCAACAGGATCTGCGCCTGGTGAGCAAGGTGGAATTCGAAGACTCCCCGGAGATCGAAGGCGCCTTCGCCACCTATTTGCCGCTGTTGATGAACGAAGGCGACCGGGTCCACGACCTGCTGATGGTCTTCCGACAGGAGGCGCAGCCCTTCTCCATGGCGGAGATGGAGATCATCCAGCGCTTCGGCCGCATCCTCGGCATGCAGATGGAGGAAGCGCGGCTACATGAGCGCTACCACCAGGCCTACCTCAGCGTCTCCCACCGCATCCTCAAGAGCGCGGAGTCGCGGCTGCCGCACCTCCGCGGCCACAGCGTCGCCACGGCGCGGTTGGCCCGAGATCTGGCCCTGAAGTTAGATCTCCCCAGCGAAGAGGTGGAGAGCGTCTCGATCGCGGCCATCCTGCATGATGTGGGCATGCTCATGCTGGATCCGGCCATGGTGCAAAAGCCCACCCTCACACCTGAGGAAAAGGCGAAGATGCGCCAGCATCCGGATCTCGCGGCGATCTTCCTGAAGGATCTGCGCTTCCCCTTTGATGTCGTCCACATCATCCGCCATCACCACGAGCGTTGGGATGGCCATGGCTACCCCGATAAGCTGCGTGAAAGCGCCATCCCCATGGGCAGCCGCATCATTCACGTGATCGAGGCCTATGAGGTGATGACCAGCGGCAAGGGCTACCGCCAGCCCATCGGCTTCCGCAACGCCCTGGAAGAGCTCCATAAGGAATCGGGGCATCAATTTGATCCCACGGTGGTGGAAGCCTTTTCCGAACTCATGACACGGAAGGAAGGGAAGATCTGATCGGTCTTCGGTTTGGGGGCTTTCCGCCCTCAGGCAGGTTCCGGAGTACCCTTTCCTAGGGATGTGCATGCCTACTCGATCCACCAGCGAGCTCCGGAAGCGGGCGGTCCGCCGCCAGAAGGGCTACACCATGGCCCTGCTTCTGGGCGTCATCGTTGTGATGGGCATCTTCCTCGCCCAGGCCGTGCCCATGGTGAAGACAGAGGTGCAGCGGGAGAAGGAGGCCGATCTCATCTTCCGCGGCGAGGCCATCGCGCGGGCGCTGCGGGAGTACCGGGCGAAAACCGGGAAGTATCCTCAGGATCTGGACGAACTGATGAAGATCCGCCCCCTCATCCTGCGCCAGAAGTACAAGGATCCCATGACGAAGGATGGGGACTGGGAGTACATCTACGAAGTGCAGGCGGGCACCACGGGCGATACGCGAGGGCTGCCCATCATCGGGGTGCACTCTAAGGCAGAAGTAGACAGTCTGAAGATCTACAAAGGCAAAACGCTGGTGAGCGATTGGCGCTTCGTCGCCGATGAGCGCGTGCTCGGCGCAGGCGGCACCGGCGGCGGAGATAAGGGCATGCCTCCTGCCGGCGGAACCGGCACGGGCGGAGTCGACGGGGGCAAGGGTTCTCCCACCGGAGATACAGGAACGGGAACCAAACCCAAGGGTGGATGAGGTGCGCGTGCGACGTTGGATTTCCTTGGTGCTCGGATTGGCACTGGCCCCTGGCCTCTACGCGCAGGATTTCGACACCTGGGTGAGCGGGCTGGAGGCCCGCGGTGTGTCGGTGAGCGCGGGCTGCTGGGCTTTGGACAGCGGCAAAGTCTTAGAGCGCCACAATGAAAACCTGCTGCTCATTCCCGCCAGCACCACCAAGGTGCTGAGCTCCTACGCTCTGCTGAAGAGTCTGAAGCCGGAATACGTGGTGCAGACCGAGCTCTGGGGCCAGATGGAGAAGGGCATCGTGCAGGGCGATTTGGTGTTCAAGGGCGGAGGAGACCCTCTGCTCACCCGGGAGCGGGTGTACCAGCTCGCGCGGGAGCTGCGGCGGATGGGCATGACCAAGGTGATGGGCCACATCCAGCTGGATCAAAGCGCCTATGACGGTCAGCGCTACGGGAACGGTTGGGAGAACACGTCGGTGGATACGACGCCGCCGGTGCTGCCCCTGTCTGTGAATTTCAACCGCGAGGACAACGGCAAGATCACCCGCGATCCCGAGCGCCTGGCCAAGGAAATCATCATCGAAGTCTTCGGCGAGGTGGGCATCTCCGTCGAAGGCAAGTCGGGGCTGAAGGACACTCCCACCAAGCTGCTCAGCTGGGATAGTCCACCCCTTCGCATGCTGGTGGCCGACATCAACAAGTACAGCAACAACTTCATGGTGGAGATGCTCACCAAGAAATTCGGCGAAGGCTCCTGGAACCGAGGCACCAAGCGCATCCTCGAGTTCTACGCCCAGGTGTTCGGATTGGGCCCGGGGCAGCTCTACCTTACGGATGGATCGGGCCTGAGCAAGGAGAACCGCGTGAGCGCCCAGACCTTGGCCATCGTGCTGCGCGGCGCCTGGTTCGATTTCGAAGTGGGTCCGGAGTTCGTCTCCAGCCTCAAGATCATCGGTGGCGAACCCTGGAAGCTGCGGGTCAAGGATCCCAACCTCGCGCGCCGGGTGCGGGTGAAGAGCGGTCACTTAGACGCGGTGAACACCCTCTGTGGGTTCATCCAGATGCCTGACGGCACCTGGCGGGTGTTCGCCATCATGCTCAATGGCCCCTGTCGAGAAGAAGAGATCTGGGAACAGGTCTCGCGCTGGGCGAACTGAGCCCTTATTCAGGTTCCTGTGGGTAAGCTCCGATAGAGCCCTTGGAGCCGGCATGCCACGTATCACCATCCTGGATGACAGCCGATTGGCCCGCGTATTCGCCGCGGGCGCGCTGCGTGCGCGCGGGCTCGAAGTGAGCGAGCTGGAGCCCGAAAGCCTTCATCAGGTGATGGAGGAGCTGACGATCGCGCCTCCCGATCTGCTTCTGGTGGACTTGTTGATGCCGACTTGCCCCGGTCTGAGCGTGGTCCGTAAGATTCGGCAAGACGCGACGCTCAAGGATCTTCCCATCGTGATCCTGAGCGCCCATCGCGACGACGCCCAGATGCAGCAGCTGGAGAAGCTGGGCATCCAGGGCTGGCTGCCCAAACCGGTGGACTCCGAAGCCGTGGCCTACCTCGTCAAGTTGGTCCTGGAAAAGCAGCAAGAGGCTTGAACGGGCTGGATTCCTCCCCCAAGGTGGAAGGATGTCCGAACGCCATTCCAAGGGCCTGAGCGCCGTGCTCGCTGGGGCCACCATTCTCGGATTGGCCGCCCTCTTCGTGAAGTGGTCGGCGCAGGGCGGTGCAGGCGATTTCACCATCGGTTTCTACCGCATGCTCATCGCGCTGCCTGGCGCGTGGTGGTTGGCGCAGCGCGAGGCCGAAGGGCCAGACCATGGCGCCGGGCGTCTCTGGGCGATGGCGGCGGGAGCCGCGTTCTTTCTCGATCTCTGGGGATGGCATTTGGCCATGCGCCACACCAGCGCCGCAAATGCCACCCTGCTTGTGGGCGGACTCTCTCCCATCTGGGTGGCGCTCTATTCGATGGTTGCGCTGCGTCTCCGTTATGGCTGGATGGGATGGACCGGCCAAGCGGTGGGCCTAGGGGGCGCCTTGGTGCTGGCCCTCGCGCGAGGTGCGCGGGTGGGTACGGGCAAGGGCGAAGCGATCGCGGTACTCGCCTCCTTCTTCTACGCCCTGTTCACCCTGCTGCTGGGTCGCGCGCGACGGGACTTGAAGGCCCCGCAGGCCCTCTTCTGGATGAGCCTGGGATGTCTTTGCTGCTTCTTCGTTGCAGCCCTCGTGCACGGCGATCCGTTCAGAGGATTCACGACCTCCGCTTGGATGAGCCTGGTCGGACTGGGGCTCGTCGTTCAGCTGCTCGCCTGGTGGCTCAACGCCTGGGGCCTTGGCCACGTGGAGACCTCCCTGGGCGCAATCGGGCTGCAGATGCAGCAGGTGGCCACGCTCTTCCTCGCGTGGGCCTTCCTGCACGAACCCTTGAAGCCTTTGGGATTGCTTGGCGCGCTCCTCATCATCTCGGGCATCGTGCTGGTGGCTTCGAGCCCGCGACGGTCCTTGGCGGCTCGTTAGAACGCTAGGTGAACTCGCATGGCGAAGAGGTGCACGGGGCCGCGATCCCGGTTGTAGCCGAGGTTCTGGATGCGTTGTGCGTCGAGACTAACCGTGAGGTGCTGGCCGAGACTGCAGGCGTAATAGGCCTCTAGGATGCGCTCGGAACCCTCGTTCAACCGCCCATCGCCTAAGAGAAAACCCGAGCCGCCTGCTCGCAGGTAGTCGGCATGGTCCTTGGAGAGGCCATTGGCGACATAACCGAGGCCCACCTTGTCGTCCTTGCGTCCCCAGGCTGTGCCCGAATACTGAAGGCCCATCTGCAGGCTGCGGTCCACTTCCGTGAAGGCCCAGGTTTCGGTGATGCCCCCGTTCCATGAGTAGCGGAAGAAGGCGCCTAAATCTGAGGTGATGGACTGCTCCGCGTTGACCGACCAACCGTTCTTCGTGCGGCCCGGACTGCGCGTTGAGAAGACATCGGGATCCGCGGGGTTGCGCTCCATGGCTTCGCGGTAGCGCCCCATGCGCGCGTGATTGGAGTAGACAAGCGCCCGCACTTTGCCGCCCTGTCCGAAGAGCTCATGGTCGTGCTCCACTTCCACCACTTCGCCGTGGGCTCGGGAGACCTGGTGATCGAAGTCGAGCATGTTGGCTTCCTTCGGCTCAAGAAAGCCGCCGAAGCGCAGAGCCCACTCATCAAGCACCCACTCGCCCGCCAGCCCCCACGTGTATCCCCGGGTGTCCGCAGGGTAATCCCATGCGCCGCTGCCCATGAGCGTCCAATTGAGGAATTGGGTGCGCGGGTCGTGGGCGTAGGCATTCTGATCGAAGAGATCGAGTACTGCGAATCGGCCTGCCCATAAGGAGAATCTACGGCTGCTTTGGGTGCCCGCGATCTGGTTTTGATCCGATTCGACTTTTTGAGAAGAGCCACCGAGATCCCAGGTTTGCCGCAAGTAGACGCGGGCGAGGGAGGCCTTCACCTCGGTGCTGCCCACCCGGTAGGTCTCTCCGTTGGGCGCGCCGGCGAGGCCGAGCACTTTGGACACGCCCTGCCCGCCGGCGGCTTCGGCGTCGAGGTAGAGCTCGCCTCCACTCCATAGCCGCGTGCCGAAGAAGAGCGTGCCCGTGAAGGAGGTGCGGGTCTCTTTGCGGCTTTGAAAACTGTTGTCGCCCGCATAGGGGCTGTCAAAGGCGCCATGGCCTTGGATCACCACCGTGCTCTGGCCGTGCAGTGAAAAGCTCTCCGCCTCTTGGGCGCAGAGAGGGAGTGTGAGGCCTGTAAGGGCGAGGAGGGCAGCGCGCATGGAGTGATCCTACAGACCTATTCGGGAGTTAGCACGCCACGCTCTTCACGGAACGCGAAGAGTTCACCAAAGCGCCCCCAATTCACCAACGTGTCGAGGGTCTGCTCGGGGTTCTCCATGGGGAGACGCTGCTGCACTTCGGCCATGAGGGTCTCTCGCTTGAGCTCACCCTTATGCAATTCGATCTCCTCCTGAACCAGTCGGAAAAGTTTGAGATCGAGAAGCTGGGCCTTCCAAAGGTCCTTGCGGTCGTCCATGTTGGCGCGCACGAAGCGCTGGCCCAGGGGGGTGAGCACGACCTGCCGTTTGGGCGTGTCCACAAGATCCAGCATTTCGGCGCCCTTGGTGGAGGCCAGCACCTTTTCGAAGGGCACGTGGGTGGACGCGGCGACTTGGAAGAGATCCGAGGCGCCGCCCTGGGTCTCCAGGTATTCCAGCAGACCGAGGATATCGCTGGAGTGCGCCATGGGCAGCGGCTCGACCAGGTCGGGGATGAGGCTGGGAACAGGCGCGCTCACTTCCACGTCGGGCAACTCGGCGCTGGTGATGATGTCGTGGAGCTGATCGACCATGCGCAAAAACTCGGGGCTCCGCATATCCCGCGGGCGGGGGAGAGGGTTTTCCACGATGGTGCGCACGCGGCCCGGATTGGCGCTGAGCACCACCACGCGATCGGCCATGTAAGCCACTTCCTTGATGTCGTGGCTCACCATCAGGATGGAGCTGGGGTTGCGTTCGGCATCATCCCAGATGTCGAGAATCTCAGCCCGGAGGCCCTCTGCAGTCAGCGCGTCCACGTGACTGAAAGGCTCATCCATGAAGAGGATCTCGGGATCCACGCTGAGGGCGCGGGCCATGCCTACGCGCTGCTTCATGCCGCCGGAGAGCTCCCGCGGATAGGCCTCTTCGAATCCTTCAAGGCCCACCAGCCGGATCGCGCGGTGGGATTTCTCTTTGATCTCCTCTTCGCCTAGCCCCTTGGCGCGGAGGACCGTGCGCACGTTTTCCTCCACGGTCATCCAGGGGTAGAGCGCGAAGTTCTGGAAGACGATGGCGACGCCGGGATTGAGGCCCTTCATCTCTTCGCCGTGATAGTAGGCGCGACCTTGGGTGGGTTCGATGAGTCCGGCGAAGATGCGGAGGATGGTGGATTTCCCGCAGCCCGAGGGGCCGATGAGGCAGACCACTTCATTGGCGCGGATATCCAGATTGATGTCTTCGAGCACGCGCAGAGGTTTGCCCGTGCCGCGATCAAAGGCTTTCTGGATGCCCTTCAGTTCGCAGATGCGTTCGTGGGTGGCGGAGATGGCGTGCTTCATGGCGCCCTCACTTCGATAGGGAGAAACGGGTCTCGGCCAGCTTGTAGAGCGGCTTCCAGACCAAGCGGTTGAACAGGACGACGGTGCCTGCGAGCACAAGAGTGGCAGCGGCGAGCAACGCGAAATTCTTATCGTCGGTCGCCTGGCTGACCATGGCCCCGAGGCCGAGGGTGCGCAAGGTGTAGCCCTTGAGGGAG
>JACXTT010002960.1_pt1 | contig 26586 bp, 17 predicted proteins | sample 9270951 | NCBI WGS metagenome assembly JACXTT01 (sample SAMN15532306, study PRJNA645909) | rock metagenome | isolation source: weathered quartz diorite | place: Puerto Rico | collected 2017-06-21
GACCGTATCGCGCCATCAGCCCTCCATCGGCGCTGCTGACCTTGTTTATCTCGCATTTCCGTCAACCCAACTACCTCAGAATTCAGACGTTGCACCCAGTTTTGAAACAGCTTCTAGTGCCTGGGAGTTATCTCGAAAATAGAAAATGCAATTTCTCAGGGGCTGAAGCCTCATTTGCCAATGAATTTCGCTATTGTGCACTTAAATCTCTTGGCGTCAATTTAGGCCATCCACCTTCATGGGACTGACGCTGTGGCTTTGGAGGTCGAGCAAATAGAGTTCACTCTCGACGGGAGTCGCTTGAGGGTCTGAGCGCCACTTGAGAAACACGGCAATCTCTCCGTCGGCAAAGACCCTCAAGTCAGTCGCGTAGCCGTTCCGCTTGGTCAGCCTCTCGACTGCGCCAAGCCGTGTCGAGTGTCCACAATTTAAGGCACGGGTACCTCGACTTCGCTCGGGACAAGTTCCGCCGTGCCCACCCGTGCCTTAGGACACTAAAGAGATTCTCAGCGGCCGTAGCGGCCCATCAATTCTGTTTGCGCAAGGAGGTGGGCTTGCATGGAGCGCTCGACATCGGATTTTGTTGCGCCGAACTTTAAGCCGAGTTTGGCGTCAAGCGCGTACAGCTTGAAGAAGTACCGGTGAGCTTTCCCCGGCGGAGGGCAAGGGCCGCCGTAACCGATTTTTCCGAAATCGTTTCGGCCTTGCGTGGCGCCGCTCGGAAGCTGTTCCTGTTTCGAGACACCTTCCGCGAGTTCGCGCGCGTTCGCGGGCAGGTCGTAGATTACCCAGTGCACCCACGTGCCAACGGGCGCGTCGGGATCATCCATGATGAGCGCAAAACTTTGTGTTTTGGCCGGTGGATCCGTCCATGTCAATTGCGGCGAGTTGTTGGCGCCATCGCAGGTAAATTTTTTTGGGATCGTGCCTCCGGCTGAAAACGCAGGGCTGACAATTTGAAATGACACAGGGCCTCCTCTTCCTCCTGGAGGAAAGAATGCGGAGAGCAGCACGGCTAAGGACAGCAGTGTGAAGAACACCGCACCAAGTCTATATGGTGTGATCGGCCTCTGCGTGGGATGAACAGTTGACATGACGCCCCCCTGCCTCGAGAAATGACACACTACTGCCCGTCTAGGGAGCGCATCAAACCGACGCGAGGAACGCGATCAGCCTTCGCCACCTATATCGTCCAGGTCGCCCGGCTTGAGTGCGCATAAGTGCCACTCGTCGTCGTGCGCATGGGAAGCGCAGAACCAGCGCTGGCATTTCTCGCAGAAGAGCGTCGCGGAGGAGTTGCAGGGTTCATCGAGATGCGAGACGCCTTCGCAAAGCGGTTTGGTTCTCTCGCCGGGATTTTCTTTGGCAGGTTGTGCTTTCATAGCCGCACCTGTGGCGACATTCTACTCCTCCCGGCCCTGGAAGGGGATGGTCTTTCGAGTTTTGGGAGGCGCACCAGGCCGCAAGGTGAAGAAGTCTTGCGGTAGATAAAATTGTCTCTGTCCGCGGTGGAGTTAAGGAAATAGACATACTCCGTGTAGTGAAACTTGCAAATCGCCGCTAGGAGCGGAAAATAGAACTATCCATCTGTTAAAGATTCGTGGAAAGGCTTGGGACGTGCAGAGCACGAACGCTCCGGGTTGGGGCCAACGGCTTCTTGTCGGTTCGGCACTAGTGCTCTTGCTTCTTCACGTTACGCTGCTGCTCGCGGCGCCGCGACCCTTCGTCTTATCCCTTCTTTCGAACCTGATCCAACTGGCATGCGCGTTGCTCGCGGGCGCAGCCGCTTCGCTCGTGGCTTCGCGTTCCGAAGGCCTCGTCAGGCGATTTTGGCGGCTGCAAACAGCTGCTTTCTTCATCTGGAGCATAGCCCAGGCGCTGGCGACTTTCTATGACAGCATACTATACAGGCCTACCAACGCGGCTTGGCCCAGCGACATCCTATTTTTCCTCTGGATGGCGCCGGCCTTTCTGACGCTCTTTTTGGACGCAAACAAAGATCCCGAGAAGAGGGACTGGCAGCACTGGCTGGACCTCACCCAACTGGGGATCCTGCTGGCATCCGCTTATCTATTCACTTTTGAAGTCCCTGCTCATTGGCGGAGCAGGACTGTGTCCCTTGCGGAGTTAAGCTTGATCGTGGAACCCACGCGCGACGCTTTGCTGGTTACCGCGTTTGCATTTCGAGCCCTCAACACGAAACGAAAGGGGGTAGGCTCCCTGTATGGCCGGATGGCGTTCTTTTTCCTCGCCTACGCCGTTGGTGACTTCACCTACTTGTACCTTCAGGGCTTCGCAGGATTGCGAACCGGTACGCCGTGGGATCTCTGCTGGAGTTTTCCTTTTGCATTGGGAACCGTTCTCATCGCTACGTCGCCCGAGCTTGCTCCGGTGGCTAAAGAGTCTTTAGTCATGCATGAAAAATCCGGTCCACCAGGCGCTAGAGTTCTTCTCAAAGTGGTTCCGCTGATCTTCCCGGTGGTGGTCTTGTTGATGGCCGCACATATCGCGGAAGAACAACTGGGTCTCGCGATCGCCGCGGTGCTGGCTTCCTTTGGCTGTTCGAGCGCAAGCCTCCTGTTAAGTGAACAGCAACAGCGCAGATACGCGAATGAACTGGAAGAGAAAAACGCTCTCCTGCGTTCGATATTCGAAGGCTCTGGTGACAACATCAGCGTGAAGGATCTCGAAGGCCGGTATCTCTACGCCAATCAGTCGCTCGCCAATGTTTACCAAACTTCACCCGGAAACATTATTGGCAAGACAGCGGAAAACTTTAATGACCGGACAACCGCGCGGATGCTGGCGGAGCACGATCGCCAGGTAATCTCGTCGGGTCAGACGAAGGCCTTTGAATACCCGCCGGTTACCGGGCAAAACCGCATTTTCCTGGCAACGAAGAGCCCAGTTCGTGATTCACACGGAAAAATAACCGGCGTGATCACGATGAGCCGTGACATTACCGAACACCGCCGCATGGAGGAACGCCTGCGTCAATCACAAAAAATGGAGGCCATCGGGACGCTCGCCGGCGGGGTTGCACACGACTTCAACAACATCCTTATGGTCATCAGCGGCTATAGCCAGGTGCTCATCGATGCGCTCGGCAAAGAGCCCAAGTTGCGCAGCCAAGTTGAACAGATGCAAAGGGCGGGTGAACGTGCCGCTTCCTTGACCCGCCAGCTCCTGGCATTTAGCCGGAAGCAAACCACCCAGCCGGAACCTCTCAATTTGAACAGCGTGGTCACGGGGATGGAAAAAATGCTGCTTCGTTTGATCGGTGAGAATATCGCAGTCATCACCAGGCTGCCGCCAGACTTGGGTACGGTGAACGCCGACGCCGGGCAACTTGAGCAGGTCATTTTGAATCTTGCCGTGAACGCTCGCGATGCCATGCCGCAAGGGGGGCAGCTGACGCTCGAAACAAAAAATGTTGATTTTCCGGCCGGCGACGTCAGCGAGACGGACCGCCAACGATCGGGGGCCTACGTGCAATTGGAGGTGAGCGACACAGGAGTAGGCATGGAACCCGGTGTCCAAGCGCACATCTTTGAACCTTTCTTCACTACTAAACCCAAAGGTAAAGGTACGGGTCTGGGCCTTTCCACAGTTTACGGCATCGTGGAACAAGCCGGGGGCCAAATCGCCTTCACGAGCGCTCCCAGTGCAGGTGCATCGTTCCGGATTTTGTTCCCGCGGATCCCTTCGCGGCAGTCCACCAAAGGCCCGCTGGAGAGCACGCAGGACATCTATCGTGGGGCTGAAACTGTATTGCTTGTGGAAGATGATGTGGCAGTTTGCGAATTGGTTCGTGCCGTTTTGACTTCGCACGGTTACAGAGTGATTACGGCACAGCACCCGGGGGAAGCGGAGACGATTTGCGCCGGAGATTCGAACGGAATCGAACTGCTCTTGACCGACGTGATCATGCCGGGGATGAGCGGTGCGGAACTCTACAGACGCGTCACATCGCAAAATCCGCACATGAAGGTACTGTTCATGTCCGGCTATATCGACGATTCCGTGATTCGCCAAGGCGTTCAGGAGAAGGAAGTGGCTTTCTTGCAAAAACCGTTTTCGCCGATGAGCCTGGCGAAGAAGGTGAGAGAAGTCCTGGATGGTCTGCGAGTTTCCTGATCCGCCCCGGTGTCCCTAGCGCCTGGTTCGGTCCTTGCGGACCGCTTCATCAATTAGCGCATCTAGTTCATTCCGAGTCAGCGTGACGCGATCTCCAGCAATTTCCGAAGTGTCGCTGGTCACTGGAAGCTCCGCGCCACCGCCCGGAGGAGGGGAGACAAAATACCGGGAACGCGCGGCCATGAGCTTGGCCACTTCCCGACTGGACAGCAATTTAGGAATGCCGGCACATTCCGCAGCCAAAATGATTTTGGCGAAGTGTTCGATCGTCTCCATGCGGAAGAAGGCGGTAAGAAGATCGGTTCCGCAGGTGACGGCACCGTGGTTGGCTAGCAGCAAGGCGTCGTAGTGAGGCACGAAGGGTTCGAGCGCCGCGCTCAACTCCGGGGTTCCCGGAGTGGCATAACGAACCAGGGGGATCCGTCCCAAGCCGATGATCACTTCGGGGAGCAGGGCTTGATCCAAGGCGCGGCCAGCAGCGGCAAAACCCGTCGCGGTGGGCGGGTGAGCGTGGCAAATCGCCTTCACGTCCGGGCGCATCCGATAGTAGAGAAGATGCATGGCCAGCTCGGAGGAAGCCTTGCGCTCACCGGAAAGATGACGCCCCTCCGGATCCAAAATAACCAAATCCTCCGGCACGAGCATACCTTTGTTCATACAAGTCGGGGTGGTTAGGATGCGACCACTATCGAGGCGGACGGAGAGGTTTCCGTCGCACGCGACGATGAATTGGCGTTCATACATCCACCGTCCTACGGTACAAATATCGGCACGATGCTTCTGTTCGGACTTTTCGGGTTGAGGAGAAAGAGCTGGTTGAGCCATGTGCGCGTCTCCACTCTTGCTGGCGGGGAACCAGAACCGCGGAGCGGAAGGATACACATTTTGAGCCGAGTTCGCCAGCAAAAGAAATGGGGGCCCGCAGCGGGTACTAGGCCAAGGTTCTGAGTAGGAGAATCGAAGGAATAGTGAAGATGACGGCAGATAGCGAAGCGATTGACAGGGGAAACGGCTCTCTCTAGAGTAAAAACCCCTGGGGTGGACACTGGGGGATTCGCACTTGGGATAGCGGCTGCTATCGGACCTTTCCAAGAATCAAGCGAGTTTACGAAGTGCCCACCGAAAACCATAACAATCAGAGGACAAAACATGATTCGGCTGAAAAACGTCATCGTGGTTTTATTTACAGCCTTAGCAATGTTGGGCAGCGTAGCGAAAGTCATGGCGCAAGGCGGAGCTACGGGCGCCATCAGCGGGGCGGTCCAGGATAAGAATGGGGGCGGGGTAGCTGGCGCGAAAGTGACTCTTGTGGACGAAAACACCAAACAGAGCGTCCGCACGGAGGCCACGGACTCTTCAGGCCTGTTCACGTTGACGCTCCTGCCGGCGGGGACTTACACGATACAAGTGAGCGCGACTGGATTTGCCGATGCAAAAGCACCCGGGATCATCGTGCGGGTCACGGAAACTACCCGAGTGACGATTCCACTAGGCGTGAAGACAGTGGCGGAGGTGGTGGAGGTACAGGCCGACGTTGTGACTATCAAGACGGCGGATGCCACCACGGGGGAATCGCTGACAGGAACCACGATTGAGCAACTTCCATTGGCAACCCAGAATTTCCAGCAGCTCCTGGCGCTCTCCTCGGGAGCTTCGGCGAGCTTAAATTCCGCGTCGCAGCTGGGGCGCGGCACGGTCAGCATCAACGTGAACGGAGGACGCGACGACAACAACAACTACCAGATTGAAGGGATCGGCGCGAATGACAATTCCATCGGTGAACTGAACAACACCCCGTTGCCAAGCCCCGATGTGATCAGTGAATTCAAAGTCAGCACCAGCCTCTACGATGCGACTCAGGGGCGCGACGGCGGCGGGAATATCAACGCCATTCTGAAGACCGGTGCGGCCGATTATCACTTCGACGTCTTCGAGTACTTCCGCAACACCAAGCTGGATGCCAATGATTTTTTCCTGAATCGGCAGAGTTCGCCGCGTCCTGTGATCAAGCAGAACATTTTTGGTGCGAGCGGCGGAGGCCCGCTGGTGAAAGGCGGCAAGCTGGGTTATTTCTTTGTGAACTACCAAGGTACCCGGCAGCGCAGCGGCGATTCAGCGGGCACCTTTATCAGCACCTTTATCCCCTACGTTCCTGCGGCAGCTCGCGTTTCGCCGGCAGCCCTGGAGGCGGCATGTTTGCCCCCGGGCTCCGCACCCATCGATCCCGTAGCGTTCGCTCTAATAAGCGCAAATAGCAATCAGTTTGGAGGAGCGGCGGGAGGGTTCTTGTATCCAGTGCCAGCGAACGTTAGCACCAGCACGGCGTGCGCCACGCTGGTTCCCTTTGCAACCACGAGCCCGGGAAAGTTTACCGACAATCAATTCACCACGACCTGGGACAAGGAGTTTCGAGGCGGAAAAGACCGCATCATGTGGCGCTTCTTCTGGTCGGATTCGGAACAGTTCCAGCCGTTTGGTGCGGACTCGTTCGGAATCCAGACGGGCGGGGCCGCTTCTTTCAGCAACTTGAATTTCCCCCTTGATATCCCCTTGCGTAACCGTTTCGGCGGCATCACGGAAACCCACGTGTTCACGAGTGCGTTGGTGAACGAGTTCCGCTTCGGCGCGACGATTATCAGCTATAACTTCGGCAACGTGCCTATCATCACCGCACAAGACGTGGGCATTAACCGTCCGACCAACAACGGAACTCCGGACATCTACCGTTTCTCGTTCGGCAGCTTTCAGTTCGGACCGTACCCCACGCAATTGCAAACCTCCCTGGGGGACAGCCTGTCCTACGAGGACACGGTGAGTTATACGCGCGGCAAGCACACCCTGCGTTTCGGCGGACAGTTCGACCGCACTACCCTGAGGCGGGTTGTGCCGGTTGCGGACAACGGCTTGCTTTTCTTTTTCCCGAGCGGTGCGCTTACCGACTTTCAGACCTTCTTAGAGGGCGCTCCGGCCTTGTCGGATGCCTCGAGCGGCTTGGCCAACCACGATTACCACATTCCTGCCGTAGCGTTCTTTGGGCAAGACGATTTCCGTGTCACCCAGCGACTCACACTGAATCTGGGTCTGCGCAACGAGGATATGGGCGCTCCGGTGGATCAACTCTGCCACGTTGGAGACGCCGATCCCCTACTGTCAAGCACGACGGGCCAGCCATTCTTTTATCCAAAATGCGCGAGCAAGTCGGGCTTCACGGGCCTCCCCGCCACCGCCCAATCCTCCGGCCTGGACAACAACTGGACCGACGTGTGGGAGCCGCGCATCGGTTTCGCGTATGATTTGGGCGGCCACCATACCACCTCGATTCGTGGAGGCTTCGGCATCTATAGCGTGCGCGAAGATATCGGCGCGGTGGACAATATGTCCTTCTCTCCGCCGTTCTTGCCCACGGCGGTCCCCGTGGCCTCGCCCCCCGGCAGCTTGCCGAGTCTGTTCCAAGGACTGATTCCGCCACTTGGCCAGACCAGTCAGAGTTTCGTGCCCACGGCCTCCATCTTCCAAGGGTTTACCCTCAACAACACGGCTTGCTCGGCCAACGGAGCACCGACGGCACCGACGCTAGACTCAACGCAGACACCCTGCTATAGCGGCAACGTGATCGGCACTTTTGGCTTGGCGGTGCCCCGCAGATGGCAATCGCCGACGCTGCAGCAATGGAATCTCACTGTCGAAAGGTCGCTCGGCCACGGCTGGGTGCTTGACCTCGGCTATGTGGGCACCCACGGGCTCCATCTTCGAGAGACCAGCGATCGCAACATGGCAAAAATCGTGAGCGCGCAGAACCCGGCTACGATTCCGGGAATCAATTGCGACGGGTCAACTGGCAGCGGGGCGCAGTGCGTGATCACCCAGAACACAGCAACAAACGCGAATGCCCGGGCTCCCTTTCAGGGGCTTGCTCCGGGCGCTTTTGAGGCCTTCGTGCCTGACGCCAACTCGCATTACCACGCCTTGCAAGCCACGTTGATCCACAGGTTTGGCAATGGTCTTTACCTGCAGAGCGCCTACACCTTCTCGAAATCCATCGACGACACGTCCACCGCGAGCGTCGCGTTTGACACCCGCTTCAACGATGAGACTAACCCACGAGTTTCGCGCGGGCCTTCCGATTTTGACCATGCCCACCGCTTCGTCACGTCCTTCGCCTACGAAGAGCCGTTCTTCAAAGCTCGCGAAGGAGCGGTCGGCTATGCCCTCCGCGGCTGGACCTTCAGCGGCGTTCAGACGCTGCAGTCCGGCAATCCGTTCACGGTGATTGATTCGGCGGGCGGATCGGCGGGCGTTTCGAGCAGTGCCAACTTGACCACGCCTTTATTTGCCTCCGGATTCTCATGCTCGAATGCAGGGACGTCCGGATCTATCTCCGCGCGATTGAATGGCTACCTGAATCCAAATGCTTTCCTAGCCGCTCCCCCCGTTGGGCTGGGAGTGACCGGGTATGGAAATGTCGGGCGCAACTGCTTCTTTGGTCCGTGGCAGAGAAACCTAGATTTTTCCATCGGCAGGAACTTCCGCTTTGGCGAGCGCCATAATCTCAAGTTCAGCGCCGACTTCTTTAATTTCACCAATACACCGTCGTTCAACAGCCCCTCTGTCGTTGACATCGAACCTTCCCGATGCTCCGTTGCGTCACCAACGTGCGTCAACGGCATCTTGCAGCAGTCGCCGTTCTCAACAATTACCTCGACGGTGGGCACGCCGCGTCTCATCCAATTTGCGCTGCGCTATTCATTCTGAAGTGGAAGATCGAGGCGTGGTGTGACCCGCGATGCTGAACCTGGCTTCGAAATGTACGGTCAAATAATGCTCGCGGGTTAAGACCACCGTCCTGCTGCACAGGGGTGCAGCTCCCGAAGAGGGGAGCTTTGCAAAGAACTTAAGTCACAGATAAGCGCGCTAAGCGTAGATGCCGCGAAGTTTCAGGGCGCTGGCGACACGATCAATCGCCAGCATATAGGCGGCGATGCGATTGTTGACTTTGTGGAGCTGGGCGTAACGCACGACTTCGTCGAAGGCGTTATCCATTATGTCAAAAAGACGTTCGTTTACTTCGCTCTCGCGCCAGAAGAAGCCCTGGCGGTCCTGCACCCATTCGAAGTAGCTGACGGTAACGCCACCGGCATTGCCGAGAATATCGGGCACGGTAAAGATGCCTTTGGAATCGATTATGGCGTCGGCTTGCCAGGTGGTGGGGCCATTCGCGCCCTCACAGAGAACCTTGGCCTGGACCTGATTGGCATTTTTCTCGGTAATCTGGTTTTCAATGGCCGCGGGAATGACGATGTCGCAAGGCTGAAAGAGAACGTCGCGGGCGGCCATCTTCGTTCCACCACCGGGAAAATCCTGGAGCGCTTTCTTTTGCGCGTACACCCAGTCAATGACTTTGGGCACGTCGAAGCCTTTTTCGTTGTAGAGCCCTCCACCGATGTCGGCAAGGCCGATGATCTTGTAGCCCGCTTTTTGCATCAGGTCGGCAGCCATTGAGCCGACATTGCCGAAACCTTGAATCACGACGCGACAGCCTTCCTTCTTCATGCCTACCTTGGCGAGTGCCTTGTCGCAGCAGATCATCACACCGCGGCCCGTGGCTTCGCGCCGGCCGCGGGACCCGCCGAGTTCGATGGGCTTACCCGTAACGACCGCGGTCGTCGCTTGCCCCACGTGCATGGCGTAAGTGTCCATGACCCAGGCCATGGTCTGTTCATTGGTGCCCACGTCCGGTGCGGGGATGTCGCGCTCCGGCCCCAGCCAATCCGCGAGTTCCGCGGTATACCGCCGGGTCAGGCGTTCCTGCTCTCCCCGTGACATTTTGCGCGGGTCGCAGATAATGCCGCCCTTGGCACCGCCAAACGGAATGTTCACGACCGCGCATTTCCAGGTCATCCAGGTGGCGAGTGCGCGCACTTCATCGATCGAGACGTCGGGAGCAAAGCGAATTCCGCCCTTGCCCGGTCCGCGCACCGTCGAATGTATGACGCGGTAGCCGATGAACACTTCGAGCTGCCCGTTGTCCATCCCCACGGGGATGTACATGGTGATTTCCTTGCTGGGATATTTCAGGTAGTGGTAAATACCCTGTTCGAGGCCCAGCTTGGTCGCGGCCACTTCAAAGCGCGCTTCCGCGTTTTGGTAGACATTCATCTCTTCCGGTGCGGGGGCTTGCGACATGCGGAAGTCTCCTTTGAAAACGTGCTCCTGATTCGCGCAGGGGCAATCGTGAATCGGCACTTCGACCTGCAAAAAAAGATACAGGCGAACCTTGTGAGGCCAAGAGCGGTGAGTTTCGGCGGACTAGCCCGTTAATCGCGATGGAAGGGCGGTCAACCCGCCGGCGCTGCCATTTGGCCGGGTGGTCAGTATACGAACCTGCTTGCCGCTCCGCAAGTAAGCGGGACAATGTTCAAGCTGAGTTTGTCCAGTGTCAGGCCATGCTTCGAGGAAGCTAAATGTGACGAGAGGAAGCCCACTCGAATTATTATTACTGTAAACGGAACTGGATTGTGATTGTCAGGTGCATGGGAACGGGTTTGCCGTCGAGCGTAGCGGGCTGATACTTCCATTGGTGCAGCGCGTCCATCGCGGCTTGGTGCAGCAACGTTGGACCGGAGAGCACGTTCATGGAAGTGACGCGACCGTTCGCGTCGATCAGGGCGTCAACCTTGACGTCGCCTCCGACGTGCTGGTTCCGCGCAAGCGGAGGATAAACCGGCGGCACGGAGGAAAGCAGTTTGGCCGGCTTGACATCTCCGCCCACCGGGAGCGGGGCAACCGGCGCGGCCGGCTCTTTCACGCTACCCGTGACGAGTCCGCTGCCCATCGAATCGTTATCTGGTAAAGCTTGCGCAGTGCTCAGTACTAATCCCGGGTCGCCGTTGCCGCTATCCGACGATCCAACCCGGCGATTGACTTTTGGTGCTGCCAGACGGATTTTGCCTAGAGAAGGCTTAGCCGGCTCAGGCGGAGGCTGGGACTGGGGTTTTAATTCTGGTTGCGAACGCTGTGGGAGAGGCGTGGCAGCAGGCTGCACAACCTTGGAGAGCACATGGGTTGCGCGGTCAGCGGACTTGGACTTTTCAGAAGCGTCAAGGACGGGAACCGCGTGAGATGGGGCGCCGGCGGGCGGGACTTCCATGGAACTAATTACGGAACTTGTTTGAGCCGGCGCGGGCGGCATAGTGGGTTGCTGCTCGGCATTGGCGACGATTCCCGCGGCCGCAGCACTCTGCGGGGGAACCGCGGGATGCGACGAACCACCTTGCTGCTTCGTGTACCAGAAGCCACCGCCCGCGAGCAGGATAATTCCCACGGCGATTGCGCCGATCAGCATTCCTTTGTTTGAGCCACCCGAAGTTCTCTCAGCGCCGCTCGGTTCCTCGTCCATGGGCAATTGCGAGCCAAAGGAAGGGATTCTGTATTGCGGCGCGCGCTCTGTTTCCATCGCAGCGATCACGTCTGGAGCGGGATGAGAAGTTTCCGGCTGTTCGGTCGAAAGCTTACTCTTTGTCCTATCGATGAGTTCCTGGGTTGATGCGGGTGCGCCTGTATTTCTCGCTAACGGTTCCAGCCAAGCGGGGATCTTGATGCTTTCCTCGTCGAGCGACGAGTTCAATACACCAGGAGCGTTTTGCGCCAGGGAGGATGGAAGAGTCGGCGCGGCTTGCGACGCAGAAATCTCAATGACCTTTGATGCGATATCCGAAGTTGATTCGTTCTCAATGGGAGCTGCGGCGATCGTCGCCGGCTCGCTCCTGTCGCTCTCAACTCCAGAGAAAAGCATCGAAGACAGCTGCTCTTGCAGCCGCGCGGAGTGAAGCTTGATGGCTTCGGACGATTCAGATTCTCGCTCCCATTTCTGCTTCGGCGGACTCGAAGGTTCGAGAATGCTTGCGCTGACTTCAGGGGAGCTCAGCGTGACTGGCTCCGATTTGACAATTTGAAGTTCGACTGGCTTCGAGACAAGAGGTTCAGGCGGTATCGGAGTAGAGATCGCTGAAGGGGCCAGGGGTTCCGCGACGAGAGGAGCCGCCGGAAGAGGAAGGGAAGAGACAGTCACCGCAGGCGACGGCGCTGGAGCGAGGGGGGCCGGTGGAGCAGGGAGTTCCGTGATGGAAGGAGCCGCCAGAGGAGGAACGGAGGAGACACTGGCCACCGGTAACTTAGCGGCGGGCGCAGCTCCGACGCGGTCGTTCGGGAACCGCATCCCCCAGAAACCCACGACAGGCTCGGTGAATTCCAGTTCGACGTAACCGCTCACATTGCGATAATTCTTGGACTTGACGACCTGGCAGACTACTTCTTTCTTGGTTTTTTCGTTGGTCAGGAAAAGAAGCTGTCCCGGCGAGAGTGTTGCCGTCAGGCGGATAACAGCGCCATTCGAAAATACCAGCACGGTCTTGCTGGACTCGGAAAAAGGTTCTCGCTTGTTACCACCTTCTACGGTTCGAACACCATTCACCGTAACCGAAACTTCAAGCGCCACCGGCTGCGCCTTGTTCGCTGAAGCTTCCGCAAGCCTGGGAGCGGCGGCATTTCCAGGAGTGCCGCTGCTTGGCCCGAATTCTTTGACGATGGAAGACATGGCGTGCTCGCTTACGAAGAAGGAATTTGGGCCAACCCCAAAATCCGGGTGAGCCTCCCCCGTACCTCTATATGGTCGGGTGGGCCACGGAGACCCGCCATAGTACGCGCGTACTACGATGGAAACACCTGTCCCGAGGTTCAGGCGTGAAATCAGGCCGGGGGAGGCAAAGGACGCTTGAATTGCTCGTCGATTTCGACTTGATAGCCGGTGACGAGTTTATTGGTTTCGTTGGCCATGCCGATGACGGCCTGGAGCTCGTGAAACATGGCGTCGGTCATGCCTTTCTGGCGGGCGGAAGCGGTGTGCGACGCAACACAGTATTGGCACTGGTTGGTGACACTGACGGCGACGTAGAGCATCTCTTTGGTGAGCGGATCGAGCGCGCCGGGAGCCATGATTTGCTTGATGCTCTCCCAGGTGCGCTTCAGGGTGACAGGATCGTGGGCGATGGCCTTCCAAAAATTATTGATCCAGTCTGTTTTGCGGGTGGCCATGATGTCGTCGTAGACGGCGCGCACTTCCGGGCTCGCGTCTTTGTATTCAATCTGTCCAAAGGTAGCCATGAACTTCTCCTTGATTTGACCGGAGCATGAAGCAAAAACGTTAGCAGGATGCGCGCTTTACCGCCAGCAAAGGGAATCGGCGAAGGGCGCGATTTGATTTCACCTAGCGCTGAGGAAGTGTGATTCGCTTCCCTCGCGGATTTTCACTATTAAATCGATATAATGAGCCACCGCGGGGAGTTTCGAAGATTTCGCGTTCTCGTAATTCTTTTACTTGAGAGAGAGGCTTCTATGCGATCCCGAATTTACGTGGCGAAGAGAGCATCGCGGCTGCTGTGCAAATTCACCTTAGTCGCGACATGTGCTACGAACGGCGCTCCATGTACGGTGGCGCAAATCGTGCATGTGGATACCACACCCGCGCGCGCACTGAAGTTTGACCCCGACCAGGCGCTGGGCAGCACGATGGATATCCTGCCCGCGAGTCAAGTGGAAACGGTCTACAGCGAGCCGATTGTACGGGAATCGCTTTCGGCGGGTTGGGGGCCGATCAGCTACCGGCAGAACACAGAATTAACGATCGCGGCGTGGCACTGGAATCCCAAGGGAACGTGGAGCGACGCAGCGCACCAAACCGGCTACTTCACCGGAAGCGCGGAGCCGGGCGAGTTTCTCCGTCATTCGTTTGGCTATTCCTTACCACACCGAGGCAATACGCACAGTGACGCGGGGGAGCACAAGTATTCGCGGCTGACCGATGGAGACCCCGCAACGTACTGGAAAAGCAATCCGCATCTGGCACAGAAGTTCACGGGAGAAAGCGATGCACTGCATCCGCAGTGGATCGTGATCGATTTTGCCACGCTGCAGGATATTCAAGCGGTGCGAATCGCGTGGGCAAATCCGTACGCAAAGAAATATGTAGTGCAATATTGGGTGGGCGAAGAAGCGATGAGCAAACCCACGGCCGGTGTGTGGGTGCTCTTTCCGGGTGGTGAGGTGCAGGATGGAAAAGGCGGCACGACAATGCTGAAATTGTCGGCAAAGCCCGTCAAGACGCGATTTCTGCGGATCTGGATGACAGAATCGTCGAATACCTGCGACACACACGGAAGCGATGATCCGCGGAACTGCGCAGGTTACGCGGTGAACGAAATCTATGCGGGAAATTTTACGGCGAGTGGCGAGTTCATTGACCTGATCACGCACGCCCCGGGGCAAAATCAGACGGAGACGATCGTCTCTTCGATGGATTCCTGGCACACGGCAGCCGATATCGAACCCAGCCGTGATCAAACGGGATTCGATCTTTTTTTCACGAGCGGAATAACAAACAGGCTTCCCGCGATGATTCCTGTTTCCATGTTGTACGGGACGCCGGAGGATTCCGCTGCAGAGCTCGCCTACCTCGAGAAGCGCGGTTATCCCATTTCGTATGTAGAGATGGGCGAAGAACCCGACGGGAAACACACCCTGCCGGAAGATTACGCGGCCTTATATCTGCAGTGGGCGAGCGTGCTGCACCGCGTGGACCCGAAATTGAAACTTGGCGGCCCGGTATTCGAGGGCGTGAATGAAGACATAAAAGTCTGGCCGGACAAGGAAGGGCGAGCCTCATGGATGGGACGATTCATTGATTATTTGAAGGCGCACGAAAGAATGAGCGATCTCTCGTTTGTTTCTTTCGAGCACTATCCATTTTCTCCATGCGACATTAATTGGTCGGATCTTTACAGCGAGCCGGAGATGGTGCGGCACATTCTGCAGGTGTGGCGCGAGGACGGCGTTCCGGAAACGGTGCCGCTGATGATAACGGAGAGCAACGTGTCGTGGGCGTTGACGCAGCCAATGGCGGACACGTTCGCCGCGCTTTGGCTGGCGGATAATGCCGGAGCATTTTTGGAAAATGCAGGGATGGGAGGTGTCTTCTACCATTCGCCTATTCAGCCGGAGCCGTTGCGCTCGGGCTGCCACGGCTACAGCACGTACGGAAATTTCGTGGCAGACGAAAAGCTGGAAATTCAGCAGCACACTTCGCAATATTTCGCGAGCCAGATGATCAACCTGGAATGGGTGAAACATGGCGCAGGCGTCCATCACTTGTTTCCCGCGAAGGCCGATGTAAGGGATAACGCGGGGAACGAATTGGTGACAGCCTACACGGTAAAGCGACCGGGCGGCCAGTGGTCGCTGATGCTTGTGAATAAGGATCCATCGAACGCGCATGCGGTAGAAATCAATTTTGACAACGCTGAGAGAAAGCAAACCGGCCATCTGTCTGGACCGGTGACGCTGGTGACGTTTGGCGCGGAACAATATGTTTGGCATCCCGAGGGGCCGAAAAGCCACGCCGACCCGGACGGCCCGCCGCTTAGGACGACGGTGAGCGCGAAGAACAAGCAGCTTTTCACGTTGCCCAAGGCGTCGGTGACGGTGATTCGTGGAAAGGTTGAGTGACCCTCAGCCTGAACCAGAAGCTGCTATGTATGGTCTAAATTCAATTGTGCTTCAGGAACTCACCCTTGGTGCCGGTGAGCGAGTTATAGAGTGTCTCGATGAAGGCGTCGGCGTTGATGAACTCGCCGGACCACTTTTGCCAGGGAGCGAGGATCTTTTCCTGCTTCATTTGGTCGAGAGTCTTGTGTGATTTGATGGCCTTGTCGACGACGGCGGAAGTTTCCTTGAGCATTTTGACAAATTCGCGGACGTCGGTGAGGTTCGAAAGAGCCCCGTGTCCGGGAATGACCTTCACGTCCTCCGGCAATTGGGCGCTCGCTTTTTCCATCGCCGAGATCATACCCTGAACGCTGCCGCCGCTGGTCACGTCGATGAACGGGAATCCGTAACGGACAAAGTCGTCGCCCATGTGCACGACATTGTTTTTTGGAAAAAAGATGATGGAGTCGCCGTCGGTGTGTCCCGCAGGAAAATGCAGGGCGCGGATGTCTTCTCCGTTGAGATGCACGGTGACGTCGTGTTCGAAGGTGATGATCGGTAGGGCCGCTTTCTCGGCGGGTTTAACCTCCATTTTGACGGAAGCGCCGTTACCGACCGTTCCCCCAGTTTCGAGGCGTTTGCGGACATTGTCCTGGGCAATCACGGTAGAACCGGTAGTGCTGAAGGGCACGTTACCGCCGGTATGATCGCCGTGATAGTGCGTGTTAATGACGAAGCGCACGGGCTTGTCGGTGATGCTAAGACTTTTCAGCGCGGCCTGAATTTTGTCCGCGAGGGGGGCGAACTGATCGTCCACGATAACAATGCCGTCTTCACCGACCGACGCGGCGATGTTGCCGCCTTGACCTTCGAGCATGTAAATGTTACCGGAAACTTTGGTGACCTTGATTTCCACCTTCGACCAATCGGGCTGCTGCTGAGCAAACGCCAGGCCGGGCAAAAGCAAGAACGCAAGAATAGTTAGTTTGCGCATGTATGTCCTCAGTTTGAGATTGTGGGATTCTACCACCCGAAAGGGTTTTGAGGCAGGGAAGTAAGCACGGGTTAGTAGCAAAGAACGCGGGTTGCCGGCTGGTATAGAATGGCGTACCTTGACTGGTCATACCGATTTCGACCTTCTACGCATCGTTCTTGTGCGGACGCGAAACCCGCTGAACATTGGCGCGGCCGCTCGCGCCATGAGCAATTTCGGTTTCCTGCATCTCCGAGTGGTCAATCCCTATGAAGTAGCCTTTCGGGAGGCGCGTTCCGCAGTCGGTGCTTCGGCAGTGCTGGCGAAGGCGGGAGAATTCTCGAGTGTGGCGGATGCGGTTACCGATTGCACGCTGGTCGTAGGAACTACGGCGGCTCGGAGAAGGGAATTACAATATCCCTTGCGGACCCTGGAGGACGGAGCCGGGCGAATCCTCAAGCGACTCACCTCGGGGCGTGTCGCAATTTTATTCGGTTCGGAAAAGACTGGCCTTTCGAACGAAGAGCTTAGCCACTGTCACTGGCTGATGCGAATCCCTGCGCGCGAACAGCATCCCTCGGTCAATCTTGGGCAGGCGGTCGCCATTTGCCTGTACGAACTGGCTCGCAACCCGAAAATTCGGGAGCAAAAGGAGAAGGAGGAGTTGGCGACCGCGGGAGAGGCGGAGCGAATCTCGACTGCGCTGCTCGAAGCACTGCAGGAGAGCGGCTATCTCAATCCGCGCGCCTCCGCGCTCGCGGAGGAAAAAATGCGCCGGCTGGTTCGGCGGTTGAAACTGTCGGCCTCCGACGCCGAACTTTGGCTGGGGATGTTGCGCAAGATTGTTTGGAAGATGAGTGGGAGTCACCCATCGAGTCACGTGTGATAAGCTCCCCCGCTGTGAAGGCTTTCTTCTACAAGAAAGAAACCACTTCAGGAAAAGAACATGTCCCTGAAACCACCAACTTTGGAGCAGCTTCGCCGGATTGCCAAAGATCTCGGATTCCACATGAGCGATGCGGAACTCGAGGTCTACCGTCAATTGATGACCGGCAATCTCGCGGCCTATGAGTACATCGACTCCGCGCCTGACTACGTGCCGCAGGTGCGCTATCCGCGGCTTCCAGGATACCGCCCCGAAGGCGCGGAAAATCTGTATGGGGCGTGGTACAGAAAGACGAGCGTGAAGGGCGCGAGCTCCGGAAAGCTGGCGGGCAGGAAAATCGTGCTGAAAGACAACATCTGCCTCGCGGGTGTTCCTCTCTCGGGGGGATCTTCGATCCTGGAAGGCTACGTGCCCGAGGTGGATGCAACGATAGCTACGCGTATTTTGGACGCCGGCGGGGAAATCGTCGGAAAAGCCGTGTGTGAGTATTTTTCGTTTTCCGGAGGAAGCCACACTAGCGCCACCGGGCCGGTGCAGAATCCGCGCAAGCCGGGCTATTCGGCGGGGGGATCCTCTTCGGGCAGCGCTGCGTTGGTGGCCGCTGGCGAAGTGGAGATGGCCATCGGGGGAGATCAGGGCGGATCAATCCGCATTCCTTCGTCGTACTGTGGCACGTACGGCATGAAACCTACATACGGTTTGGTACCGTATACGGGAATTTTGTCCATCGAGTTCACGGTCGACCATACCGGCCCCATCACAGCGAACGTCGCCGACAACGCTTTGCTGCTCGAAGTGCTTGCGGGACCGGACGGAATCGATCCGCGCCAGACGGGCGTGAAAACCGTGGAGTACACCAAGTCTTTGAAAGAGGATGCGGCGGGACTGAAAATCGCAGTCGTGAAAGAGGGTTTCGGATTTTCAGACTCGGACCCGCAGGTGGATGCGAAAGTGCGAAAAGCCGCCGAGCGACTGAGCAAATGCGGCGCAAAGGTCGAGGAAATTTCGATACCCATGCACGCGATGGGAAGTGCCATCATTTTTCCGATCCTTGCCGAAGGCGGACTGGACACGATGAAGGGCAATGGCTTTAGCAGCAATCATAAAGGCCTGTACGTTACCAGCATGATGAGTTATTTGTCGCAGTGGCAAAGGCGCGCGGACGAATTCTCCGAAAGCTTGAAGACCACGTTTCTCTTTGCCCAGTTCATGCAGGAAACGCAACAAGGCCGCTTGTATGGCAAAGCGCAAAACCTCGGAAGGCAGCTCCAGGCCGCTTACGACGCGGCTCTTGAAAATTATGATCTCCTGCTGATGCCAACCACGCCCATGAAGGCCACGCCGCTGCCGAAGCCCGGTGCCAGCGTGAACGAAATCGTTACTCGCGCGCTGGAGATGCTGGAAAATACTTCGCCGTTCGATCTCACGGGCCATCCGGCCATGTCCGTCCCTTGTGGAATCATTGACGGGCTCCCGGTGGGGCTAATGCTGGTTGGGCCGCACTTTGGGGAAACAAAGATTTATCGCGCGGCACATGCCTTCGAACAATCGGGAAACTGGCAGACTTTGTGAAAGATTGCGCCGGTATTGAAGAGACACCGAGTTATGAAACCGCACCATTCTCCCCGCTTAGACGATGTGCAGGGAACCTATAACCAGGCGCCCGCACTAACCGGGCACAACCTCTATCTGATTGATACCACTCTAGTGGAAGCGGTCCATCGCGAAGGTGCCGGGTGGGCCGAAAGACAGCTGCGTGATGTGGGTCAAACTCTGGGCGGTGAGGAGGCGCAGCGCTGGGGATTTGACGCCAACGAAAACGAGCCGCAACTCCACACCCACGACCGATTCGGCAATCGCCGCGATGAAGTGACATTTCACCCTTCCTGGCACCAGTTGATGCGCACTGCGATTGAAAACCAGGCTCACAGCCTCGCGTGGATCGAAACGAAAAAAGGGGCGAACGTCGCGCGCGCCGGGCTGTTCATGCTGCTTGCGCAAAATGAATTGGGCCACACGTGCCCCGTCTCGATGACTTTCTCGTCCATCGCGGCCCTGCGATGCGATCCGGAATTGACCGCGCAGTGGGAATCGCGAATTCTTTCTCCGAAGTATGATCCGCGGTTTCTTCCTGCCGGGGAAAAATCGGGCGTTCTGGTCGGCATGGGTATGACGGAGAAACAAGGTGGCTCCGACGTCCGGGCCAACACGACGCGGGCGGAACGCCTGGGCCAATCGCCGGAATTCCACATTACCGGGCACAAATGGTTTTGTTCGGCGCCGATGTGCGATGCGTTCCTCATCCTTGCGCAGGCGCCTAAGGGCTTGTCCTGTTTCTTCTTGCCGCGCTGGACCCCGTCCGGGGAGCGCAATAAGTTCCACATTCAGCGGCTGAAGCGAAAAATGGGAAACCGTTCGAACGCTTCGAGCGAAGTTGAATTTGCAGGCGCGTGGGCGCAACTCGTCGGAGAAGAAGGGCGCGGTGTGCAGACCATCATCGAAATGGTGAACTGCACGCGGCTGGATTGCGTGATAGCCGCGGCGGCGCTGATGCGGCAGGGCGCGCTCCAAGCGGTGCATCATGCACGGCACCGCAAAACATTTGGGAAGCGGCTGATCGAACACCCGCTCATGCAAAATGTTTTGGCCGACCTGATCCTCGAATCCGAAGCGGCGACCTTGCTGATGATTCGGCTGGCAAAGGCCTTTGATTCGCGGCGGGCCGACGAACAAGAGCGTAGCTTTGCGCGCATCGCCACCGCTGTCTCGAAATATTGGCTGTGCAAACGATCTCCCGTGCAGGTGGGAGAGGCGCTCGAATGTCTCGGCGGGAACGGTTATGTGGAGGAATCCGTTATGCCCAGGCTGTACCGCGAAGCGCCGCTGTATTCGATCTGGGAAGGATCGGGAAACGTGATTTGCCTGGATGTGCTGCGCTCGCTCGCGAAGGAACCGGCTGCGCTGGACGCACTCATCGAGGAGATGCGTCTGGGGACAAATGACGACAAACAGTTGCAGGCGCACGTTTCCGACGTGGAATTCTCCTTGCGCGAGCATGCGCGGCAAGTTGCCAAAGACGGCGGGTCGGATTCGCAATGGGAAGCACGCAGGTTGTCTGAGAAGGCGGCTCTGGCGCTGCAAGCTTCGCTTCTGTTGCGCCACGCTCCGGCCGAACTAGCCGATGCGTTTTGCCAGACGCGTCTGCGTGGAGACTACGGCCACACCTTCGGTACGCTTCCCAAAGGAACAGCCGCTCGGGCGATTCTGGATCGTTTCTGCAAAAATATTTAGGAGATTTCCGTCGTCGCGGGTCTGCGATTCTTGACTGCCGCTCCCAGCGCGCACCACAAAAAGAGCGCAAGCCATTCATACCGTGAGAAATGACCTGGAATAAACGGCAAGAGCTTCATCAAAACCATCAGCAAAGTCACCGTCGCGCCGATAAACGCTACTCTCCGGCCAAACGCACTGGCACTTAACTTGTAATAGGCGGCGCACGCCGCCATCCAACCTAGCGCGCTCGCGACCGAACCTACTACCGAAATAGGAACCAGGATCGCATTGCCGAGAAATATTGCCGCAGCTATGGCCACGCCAACACAGACAACGGCAACCGACGGGGTTTGATTGACAGGATGTACACGCGCCAGCGCAGGCTCGACAAGATGGCGCCGGCCCAGCGCAAAGAGCAGCCGGGAAGCCGCGATCAGGTTCGCGTTGAAGATCTTCAGCAAAGAAATCAGGGCCGTGACCATGATCAATTTCACGATCCACGGCGACCCCAAGGCCCGCTCGAAGGCCACCGCGGTGGCGAATCTTTCCCCAGTAATGGACTGCCAGGGCACCGCATAGGCCACCGATGCGATGATGACGGCGTAAAAAACGAATCCAACCACGATGGCCAGAATCACCGCTGTCGCAAAATTCTTTCCCTCGAACTCCGGATTGGCTTCCTCCGCGCATTTCCCAACCGCATCGAAGCCAGTCATGAAATACGGCACGATTTGCCAGACGAGAAGTATCGAGATCAAAGGAGTATGACTGAAGGCGGGGCGAAAATTCGCAAGCGATCCGCTCTTGAGTCCCGCGAGGGAAAAAAGCGCCACGAGACCAAGGACCGTGAACGTAGTCCAGCGCAGGAAGCGCGCGCTTATCTGGATACCGCGATAGTTCATCGCCGTGAACATGGCCGTCAGCGCAAGCCCCAGGATCAAGTGGGGAAGATAGATGCTGTATCCGCTAAGACGGTAAAGTTCCCAGCGATTGAGAACCGGGAAAAGATATCCAGCGATCCTGCCGATGGCCACGCCTTCGTAGGGACATACGATAAAGTAGACCAGCATCATCACCCATCCCGTTGCGTAGCTGACGAGCGGGGGAAAAACCTTCGCCGTGTAGGCGACTTCGCCGGCGGCATCCGGGATGGACCTCACGAGTTGGCCGTAGACCCATCCGACGGGTAGGAGCATCACCCCGCCAATGGCAAAGCCCAACAGCGCGCCGACTGGGCCGCCGCGAAGCAGCCAATCGTCCATCACGACCAGCCAGCCTACGCCGACCATTACGCCGAAGGCCAGCGAGAAGTAGTCGGTCAAGTGCAGCTTGCGGGCCAGCGTTGTCATCTCGAAAAACTCGTTTCACCGCACAAGGGTTTTGCTCAGCTCACCGCGCGCCGCGACACTGTAGCATCAAATAGGCTATTTCTTGGAAGGGATCGCCTGGTTGGCCACGTTTCACCCTCGGGTCGCCAATGCCAACCGTTGCAGTCAGGTCATTCCGCATGGTATCAACGGACGCAGGAATTTCTATCGGCAGCTCTAAGACAAACTAAATCAGATCACACACAATTCTTGAACATGAAAAATAAATCCAATCGAGCTCCCCAAAGCAAGCGTCTCGTTGAACCGCATCCCATGCCGGTGAATGCACTGGAGTTTCCGCGCTTTGCCGGCGTTCCTACGTTCATGCGTTTGCCCCATATCCCGGACGCCAGCCGCCTCGACGTCGCGCTTATCGGCGTGCCGTTCGACGGAGGCACGAGTTATCGCCCCGGCCCGCGATTTGGGCCGCGAAATATTCGCGTGCAATCCGCGATGATTCGCCCGTACAACCCGGTGCTGGATGTCAGCCCCTTTGAACGCCTGCGCGTGGCCGATTACGGCGACCTCTCGGTGAATCCGCTTTCGATCGAGGATACCTACCGGCGCATCACGGAAGGATTGAAGCCGGTGCTCGACGCGGGAACCATTCCCATTTGTGTCGGAGGCGATCACTCCATCCTCCTGCCGATTTTGCGCGCCATTCATGCCAGGCACGGCCCTGTCGCGCTCGTCCAACTCGACGCGCACAACGACACCTGGGATCAATATTGGGGTTCGAAGTATTCCCACGGCACGCCGGTGCGCCGCGCGATTGAGGAGGGCCTGCTCGCGGGACCGTTCATCCTTCAAGTGGGATTGCGCGGGCAGCTCTATGGTCCCGAAGACATGGAGTTCGGAAAGAAACACAAATTCGCAGTTATTACCGCGGAGGAATTTCACGGGCGCGGTTTGGCTCTCGTCCGCAACAAACTGAAAGCATTCCGCGGCCGCAAGACTTATCTATCGCTCGATATCGACGTTGTCGATCCCGCCTTCGCGCCGGGGACGGGAACGCCGCAGGTGGGAGGACTCTCAAGCGCGCAGATCCTCGACCTTGTGCGCGCCTTGCAAGGGCTGAATCTTGTCGGCTGCGATTTAGTCGAAGTCTCGCCACCCTACGACAGCGCGGAGCTCACTTCCCTCCTGGCGGCGAATCTGCTCTTCGAGCAGCTCTGCCTTGTGGCCCTGCGTTAGCTGCCGATCCCAACGACAACATATAAAACTCAGGGAAATTTCCGCGTCACTCATGGCGCAGCGCCACCATCGGATCGACGCGCGTCGCCCGCCGCGCGGGGATGTAACACGCCGCCATCGAGATGAAAGTCAAAAGCAACGCGACGCACGCGAACGTCTCGGGGTCTCCCGCGCTGACGCCGAAGAGCAAACTCGACATCAATCGCGTAAGTCCAAGCGCCGCCCCGATTCCAATGCCGATACCAAGAAACGCAATTTTCCCGCCTTCTCCCAGCACTAGCCGGAGCACATCCCACCGTTCCGCGCCGACGACCATTCGAATCCCCATCTCATGCGCGCGCTGGCTCACGGAATACGACACCATGCCGTAGATTCCAAGCGTCGCTAACAGCAGCGCTGCGGCAGAAAAAACGCCAAGCAGAAGCAGGTACAACCGCCGCTGCGCAACCGATTCGGACAAAATCTGATCCATCATCTCGATCTTCGAAATAGGCTGATTTTTGTCCACCGACCAGATGGCGCTTTTGAGGGCGGGAATCAACTGCAGGGGGTCGCGGTTGCTCCGCACGACGACGGTATTGAAATCCTGTGGAAACTGGAAGTAGGGCCAGTAAATCATCGGGCCGACCGCGACGTCCAGCCCGTTGGTCTTCACATCGCCGGCGATTCCTACGATCTCACCGGTGAGTGGCGGCCCCCAATCTTTCATGGTCACACGCTTCCCCAGAGGGTTATCCTGCGGCCAGAATTGCCGGGCCATCGTTTCGTTGATCATCATCACTCTCGCGGACCTTGCGCGGTCGTCCGCGGTGAAATCACGTCCGGCGATCAACGGAATTCCCATGGTCTGCAAATAATGTTCATCGGCCACGCGAATGTCTGCGGAAGGCTCGCTATTCACGGGCGGAATGGGACCTCCCTCGATTAGAAAATCGGTGTCTGGGCCTCCGGTAATCGGTAATGCGCTCACCAGCCCGGCGGAACGCACGCCTGGAATAGCGCGGACGCGCTCGAGCATTTCGCGCAGCACGACAGCACTCTTAGGATCGCCCTCCGGATATTCAACGGGAGAAAGAAAGAGATGCAGGGTGATGACATGATCCGCATTGAATCCGGGATTCACTCGCAACACCCGGAGAAAACTGTTGCCCAACAGCCCGGCTCCCGCGAGCAAAACCACCGCCAGTGCGAATTGCGCTACCACCAGCGTCGTGCTGGATCGATGTCGATGCGCGCCGCTCGATTGCGAAGCGCCCTCCTTGAGCGACGTGTTCAGGTCGATCCTCGTCCCCGATGTGGCCGGTGCCAGCCCAAAGAGCAGACCGGTCAGGAGCGAAACCGTAACCGCAAAAGTGAGAACACGCCAATCCAGAGTCGTTTCGTCGAGACGCGGAATATCTGTCCCGCCGAAAGCTAAAATGAAGCCCAGACTCCGCCAGGCCACGCCTAATCCCATCGCGGCTCCCAGCAGAGCGACAATTATGCTTTCCGTCAGCAATTGGCGCGCGAGACGCAGCCGCCCGGCTCCGAGGGCGGTGCGGATTGCAAACTCCTTCTGGCGCGCCGCCGCTCGGGCCAGCAAAAGATTTGCCAGGTTGGCGCACGCAATCAGAAGGAGCAGACTCACAGCAAAAACCAAAACGAGCAGCGCGGGTTGAACGGGTTTCACCAAGCTCTTCTTTAGAGATACGGGGTGAAGCGTCATGTCAGGATCCGCACCAGGATTTTCCTTCTCGATTCCCTCCCCAACGGCGGATATTTCGCCTTGCGCACTCTCGAGCGACGCCTCCGGCCGTAAATCTCCAATCACCGTCAGCAAATGTGCGCTGCGATTGGAGCTTAGCCCGCCGCCGGGAACCAACGGGCACCAGATACCTGACCTTTCCGGAAAATCAAATCCTCTTGGCATCACGCCGATCACTAAATAATCCTCGGCATTTACGCGCACGATTTTCCCAATGACTTTGCGATCCGACCCGAAGCGCGCTGCCCAAAGCGCATAACTCAGGACAGCAACATGGTTATCGCCGCCCGGTCGGTCGTCCTCCGGACGGATCATGCTTCCAAGAAATGGCTTGCTGCCAAGCGCGGCGAAAAAATCTCCGGAGACCAGCGCGCCCTCGACCTGTTCCGGCTGGCCATCCCCGGTCAGGTTGAAAACCCATGGGCGATAGGCGGAGATGTTTTCAACCATCTTGGTTCTGTGTTGCACATCGAGAAAGCCAGCGTAAGTGGAATTCGCGTTTGTCCATTGCGGATGCTGCTCTTCAATACGAATGAGCCGCTCGTGATTTGGGTACGGCAGCGGTCGGAGGAGAACGGCGCTGACGACCGAAAATATCGCGGTGTTGGCGCCTATTCCAAGCGCCAGGGTCAAAACACAGACCACTGTAAAGCCGGGATTCTTCCGCAATGTGCGGATCGCGTATTGAATGTCCTGGAAGAAAGTTTCGAAGAAAGGCAGGCCTCGCAGTTCCCGATTGATCTCCCGAAGCTGCGTGGAACCTCCCAGCCGCAGCCGCGCGGCCCGGCGGGCTTGCTCCGGCGTCATCCCGCGTCGGATGTTCTCCGCCGTAAGCATCGCCAGGTGCTCGGTGAGCTCCTGCTCGAATTCTTCGTCCACGCCGCGGAGAGAGAACCATCCGCGGAGGCGGGCTACCATGACTCTCATCCGCGCAAACATTTCATCAGTCCCGCCCCGCGCTTTGCAACACGCGGCCGATCACTCCCGAGATGCGCTCCCAGCTCCGCGCTTCGGCGGTGAGCTGCTTCCGCCCGGCTTTCGTGATGGAATAAAATTTCGCCTTGCGATTATTTTCCGAAGCGCCCCACGCGGAGCTGATCCATCCCTTCTGCACCAGGCGGACCAGCGACGCGTAAATAGTTCCTTGATTGACTTGCAGGACTTCTTCGCTGATCTGCTCGATGCGCCGGGCGATCCCGTAACCGTGCAGCGGCCCCATCACTTCGAGAGTTTTGAGGACCAACAAGTCGAGCGTGCCCTGCAGAATTTCCGACTTGCCTTCGGGCATCTATCCTCCTGTGGTGTAGCCACAGGAGTATTTCATTCACCCTGTGGGATGTCAACAGGAAACGCTTTTTCGGGTGCACCCCACAGAAGTGAAAACGGCGTGAGAATAGGGTGGTAAGAAGGTGTTCTTACGGCTATTATAGCCGTAAGGAGGAACTATGCCTGATTCTCGCGAAGTTCCAGCACGTAT
>JACXTT010002961.1_pt1 | contig 26586 bp, 25 predicted proteins | sample 9270951 | NCBI WGS metagenome assembly JACXTT01 (sample SAMN15532306, study PRJNA645909) | rock metagenome | isolation source: weathered quartz diorite | place: Puerto Rico | collected 2017-06-21
ACCCCGTGGAGAAGGTCGAGAAGAAGGGTGAGCGACGGACATGGGCGAGACGGTCGAGGCCCAGGAGCAGGGCCCCCAGCGGTACGACACCGGCCCCCACCACCCACCGGAGGGGCCGGGGCGAGACGTGCGCGGCGGCCTGACGCAATTGGTTCGCGACGGTCGTGAACAGGTAACCCTGCGGAGCGAGGGTCGCGACGCAGAGACCGGCGCCTTCGATCAGCTCGCGCACACGCCGGGCCGTGAAGCGGTGACGATCGTCCGGCCCGTCGGCGCGGTGGAAAAAGGGAACCGAGAGCACCGCGGAGCCGCCGGGAACGAGGACCCGCGCGACCTCCCGCATGGCGGTGTCTGGCGAGAGGACATACTGGAGCACCTCGACGCACACGATCGCGTCCACCGTCGCGTCACGGAGGGGCAGCGCCTGCGCGTCGGCGACGACGTCGGGACACTCGCCCCGATCGAGATTGAGCGGCACCCACCGCCGCGCACGCGTGACCGGCGGCCGCCAGCGACCGCGCGCCACCCGCTTGGCGCCGATCTCCACGACCACGCCGCCGAGCCCGGACGTCAGCCGCTCGAGCTCGGCGTCGAGGAGCATGCGACGGTAGCTGAGCCCCAGAGGCAGCATCGTCAGGCGGCCCGCGCCAGGCGCTTGAGCAGATCGATCTCCTCGGCGACGAGCCGCGCGAGGTCGTAGCGCTCGACGACCCGCGCCCGCGCCCGCTCGCCGAGCGTTTTGGCGCCCTCGGGATCACCGAGCACGCGCTCCAGGGCCGCCGCGAGCGCGCCCGGGACGCCGAGGTCGAACAGGAAGCCGGTCGCGCCTGGCTCGATGATCGCCCGATTGCCGCTGACGTTCGAGGCGACGCAGGGGACGCCGACGCTCATAGCCTCCAACAGTGCCTTCGGGTGCCCTTCGCTGTGTGACGACAGCACGAACGCGTCGGCCTCGTTGAGGTACGAGGGCACGCACCGATGCTCGACGACGGGCACGAACTCTGCGGCGACTCCCCGGCGGCGCGTCTCCGCCTCGAGGCCGGCGCGCGCGGGGCCGTCCCCCACGAACGTGAGCCGCAGCTCGAAGCGGCCGGCGAGCCGGGCTGCCGCGTCGATCACCGCGACGAGGTTCTTTTCCTCGGAGAGCCGCCCCACGAAGAGGATATTCTTAGCGCGGCGTGCGGTCCGTGGCGCCGGCGCAAAGCGAGCAGTGTCGACGCCGTTCGGGATCAAGTGAACTTTCACGGGACCTATCCGCGCGGCGACGTGGGCGCCGAGCTCCGGCGTGGTCACGATCACCCCGTCCGCCGCGCGAAGCCCGAGTATCTCCACCGCGCGCCGCAGCGGGCCGGTTGCCCGCGAGCGCGCGAGACGCTCGTACCAGAAGCCGTAGGTCGTGACGAAGGGGACGCCGAACAACTGCTTCGCGGCGATCGCCGGCAGCGTTCCCGTGATCTGGAAGACGCGAAGGATCGCGCAGCGCCGGAACTCGCGCGCATAGCGTAGAGGCATCACGAAGCCGTACGCCCATGGGTGCCAGCCGCCGCCGGGGAGAAGGCGAACGCCGGCGGGAACCGGGTGCTCCGCCGCGTAGGCCTCGAGTGACTCGTCGAGGTAACTGAAGTACAGCACCTCGTCGAAGACACGGGCGTATGGCGCGAGGTAGCTGTCAATCAGTCGCGTGTGCTGGCCGGTCTTTGCGAGCGCGCCGAGCCCGCCGCGGATCGCGGGCAGGAGTCCGAGGACCATCAGGCGCCCCCGCCCGCGTAGACGGCGAGGTGCTGGTCCAGAATGTCGTCGGCCGAGAATCGCTCGGTGATGTGCCGGCGAGCGCCTGCGGCGAGCGAAGCGCGCAGGGTCTCGTCACGAAGCAACGTCGTGATGGCGCGCGTCAACTCCCGCGGCTCGCTCCGCTCGACGAGGATCCCCGTCTTGCCGTCGATCACGAGCTCCGGTGTGCCGCCGACCCGGGTCGCGACGACGGGCCGCGCCGCCGCCATCGCTTCGAGGATCACGCGGCTCAGGGCCTCGGGGATCACCGAAGGCACGACGACGACTTCGGCTAGTGGATACAGCGCCAGGACCTCGCGGTTGGGCAGCCGGCCGAGCCGGCGCACGTGCGGGCCCGTCGCGTCGAGCTCGCCCTCATCACCCACGAAGAGGAAGATGACCTCGGGAAACTCGCGAGCGACGTCGCGCGCCGCCGATACAAGGTCCGCCGTCCCCTTCCCAGGAGAGAACTTGCCGACGTAGAGGACGACGCGATGACCCCCAAGCCCCAGGCGCGCGCGCAGGGTCTCGACCTCGTCCGGCGAAGGGGCCGATACAGCCGGCGGCACGTTGTAGATCACATGAGTGCGCCGCACACCCTCGAGGAGGCCGGAGCGCCGATAGATGTCGAGGATCCCCTGGCTCACCCCGATGACGCCATCCACCCGCTTAAGAAAGCGCTGCTTGAGTCGCGCGTCGAGCCAGAGATAGAGGAACCCCAGCTTGGATCGAAGCCGCCGACGCGGGTCTCGGACATACAGGCTGAAGTTCTCCTCGGAGCACTCTCGCCAGAGCTTGCGCACGCCGCAATCGGCCGGCATCCGGTCATAGTGGTGCAGGCAGAGCGGCGCCGCGTTGATGATGGACCCGTCGCGGATCGTGAGAAAGACGGGGAGGCCGAGCATCCGTCCGGCGATCACGGCCGGGATGAGCGAGTGCTTGTTCTGGGCGTGAATCACCTCGGCGCGCCCTCGCCTGGCGACACGAAAGACGGCGAGCGTCGCCAGGATGTAGAAAAACGGGTTGGCGAGAACCTTGTTGTCCACCAGCGGCCGGCCCCCTGGCTCGAGCTTCTTGAAAAAAGGGAACCGGACGATCCAGACGCCGTCACGCTCCTCGAGTGGCGGGGCGCCGAGGTTCGGCGTCACGATCGTCACGCGATGTTTGCGCGCGGCCAGCGCGCGCGCGAGGCTCTCGAGGCTGTGCTCCGCACCTGCCCTCCCGAACGGCAGGCAGTACTCGGTGACGAAGCAGACGTTCATGGCCGGACCCGGGCGACGATGCGAAAGCCGGTTGACTCCCGGGGTCGCCGCAAAGCCACGTCGCGCTTCCAGCGGCTGAGCCGCGCGTAGAGACGCAGCGAGACGCCGCCGAGGGCGTCGATCACGCCGGCCCACGGCGTGTCGTACACGATGGGCATCACCGGGCCGACCGGCTCGAATCCGCCCGACCAGAGCTCGGCGAGGAACTCCGTCTGGGTGTACTCGACTTTGTGGTCGGGATCTGCGAATGCGAAGAGCCCGGCCGCGCGCAGCCTCCGCCGCCATGTCGTGTCGCAGTTCGGGCCGGACACGAGGAGGCGCCCCGTAGGCTTGAGGACGCGCCGGATCTCCCGGAGCACCTCGAGGCGTAGCTCGACGTGCTCGATCACGTCGAGGAACAGCACCGCGTCGAAGCTCCGGTCGGGGAATGGGAATGCCCGTGCCAAGTCCCACGCGAAGACGTGCACGTTCTTGAGGCCGAGGGCGCGCGCCTCGGCGGCCGCGACGCGAAGCTGCGCCACGTCGTAGTCCATGCCGAAGACCCGGCGCGCGCGTCGCGAAGCTCTGAGCGTGTGCGCGCCATTCGCGCAGCCCACGTCGAGGACGACGTCGGCGGGATCGAGATACTCGATGTGCCAGTCATGCCACGGCGCGTCCACGAGGTGCTTGGGGTGTATGAAATGCGGGCTCTTCCCGGTGTACTTGACGAGCCGCACGCCGACCGCTTTGCCGCGGCGGTTGACCGCGTCGACGACCGCGACCACCGGTCGGGGCCAGCGACTCACTGCGTCTTCCTCGAGCCGTAGACGAAGAGCGTCTGGCCGAACTTCCTGAGCAGCGACACGGGGAGGTGCCGGCCGACCCTCTCGTGGAGCTGCGTGTGAACCGCGTGTGAGAGCCGAAGGGCCTTGTGGCCGATAAGAAACGCGCCGCGCACCTCCCAGCGGAACGCGTCGGCGAGCAGCGGCGCGAGTTCTTCGGCGTTGTAGGTCCAGTGCGGGACGTCCGACGAGCCGAGCAGTCCGATCCGTCTCAGCAGCGTGTTGAGCTGGCGGCGCGTCGTCACCGAGAAGTACACCCGATCCGACGAGACCCGGCACAGCTCGTCGAGCGCGCTGCGTGGATCGTCGAAGTGCATGAACGACTCGTGGCAGAGGACGGCGTCGAACGTCCGGTCACCGAACGGAATCGCGTACACCGAGGCGACCTGCGCATGAGCTCCCGGGAGATCGCGCCGGACCTGCGCCACCATTCCGTCATTGACGTCCAGACCGAACAGCGCCGCCCCGGGCGCGTGAGCGCGAACCGCCTTCAGGAGACGTCCTCGCCCGCACGGCACGTCGAGCACCCGGCGATCGGACGGACGAATCGATCGCAGCGCGTACAGGATGTCGGCGGTGAGATCCGGAACGGCGGACCACGCCCTCCAGTAGTCGCTCGCGCGGAAGAAGCCCTCCGCGTCCGTCCTCATCGCCGCCCCGCTTCGCGCTTCCACTGAAGGAGTGTGTCCTCGTAGATCTCCGCCACCCGCCGGGTGCTCCGGTCCCAACGATAGTTCTGGTCGATCCGCTCACGGTTGAATGTGCCGCCACGCCGGCGCAGCTCGGGATCGCCGAGCAGCCGGAGCAGGCTGCGCGTGAAGCTCGTCGTGTCGCCCCCGGTGCAGACGAAACCGCTCTGCCCGTCGACGACGAGCTCGGGAAGCGCGCCCGCGTCCGAGACCACCACCGGGAGCCCGCACGACATCGCCTCGGCGACCGTGAACCCGAATCCCTCGAGCGACGAGGGCGACACCATGACGTCAGCGAGGCGGTAGTACGCGACCTTCTCGGCCTCGGACACTCGACCGGCGAAAATCACGGTCCCGCCCAGGCGGAGCTCGGCGGCGCGCCGCTTCAGCGACCCCTCGAGGGGCCCGCTGCCCGCGATCAGCAAGGTCGCGTCGGGTCGGTGCCTCGCGACCTCCGGCCAGAGTCCGAGAAGGAACATCAGGTTCTTTCGCGGCTTGAGGCCTCCGAGGAACAAGGTCACGGACCGGTTCTCGAGTTGGTGGCGGGCGATGAGCGCCGGAACCCTGGGACCCGGCGAGAACCGCGGATCGACCCCATTGGGTACCACCTCGACGTGGTCCGTGCGCACGCCGAGCGTCGTCGCCAGCTGCCGCCGGGAGAACTCGCTGACGGTGATCACGCGCTCCGATCGGTCGACGACTCGGCGCTCGATCAGCCGGTTGAGCGGGTCGGGATCGAGGTGGTGATGATGCGCGATGATCGGGACGTCGAGGCCGTACCGTCGGCGGGCGATGAGGGCGGCCGGCCCGATGTACCGCAGCGAGTGCGCGCGAAGGACATCGAACCCCGTCTCGGCATGCACGCGCTTGATCGCCGGCGGGAGCACGAACGGCGCCAGCGGCCAGCGGAGCCCACGTCCAATCGGGACTCGGTGGATCGTCCAGTTCCGGACCCCTTCGGGGTGACGCTTGTGGCGCGCCAGCAGGATGTCGACGTGCAGGCCGAGCCCGGCGAGCCGGACCAGGAGCTCACGCTCGTACGTCTCTCCCCCGGACGTCGTCTCGGGGTCGATCCCGCAATGCGGCGAGCAGATCCTCACGGCGCCCCTCGGAGCGTCGCGACGAGCTCGATGTGGGGGCGGATGCCGAACAGCTGATAGTAGGCGCGGACGAAAGGCCAGACGATGCCGCCGACGGGCCGGTTCGCGCCGTCGTCGAGGACGAGGATGATGCGGGCGCCCGCCGCGTCGACGAGGCCGCGGCAATCACCCAGGGTCAGCGGGTGGAGCGTCCGGAGGAAGGCGGTGGGTCTGCCGCGCAAGGCGAGGTACGCGGCCGCCAGCGGGCGCGGGAGTCCCGGCAGCCAGAAGAGCTTGTAGTGTCCTTCGTAGCAGGCCCAGCGGTTCGGCGTGTGGATATAGAGCGCGCCCGTGGGGCGGAGAACGCGAACCATCTCCCGGATGGCGAGTCCCGCATCGGCGACGTGCTCGAGGGTCGAGTAGCAATAGACGAGGTCGAAGCTCTTCGCCGGGAACGGCAGGGCCTCGGCGGCGGCGTGGACAATGCGCCCCGGGGTACGGATGGCCGCGATCGCCGCCGCTTCCGCGGAGGCGTCCACGCCCCATGCGTCGACACCGGCGCGACGCGCGAGCTCGTTGAATCCGCCGGTACCGCAGCCGACGTTGAGCAGCCTCGCGTCCGCGACGCTGTGCCCGAGCGCCAGCTCGAGCCGGGCGAGCCGCTCGCGCTCGTACGCGAGGTCATCGAGGCGCACGGCGACCAGGTCGCGCCACCCCGGGATTCCGAGCGTGCCACCGTAGTAGCGGCTGTAGTACGACTCGAGGCGTGCCTTCACCCGCGGCGCATCCAGGCGCTCGTCAGCGTCGGGGCTTGACATACTGCGCGTTCACTTCACCGCTGACCTCGACGGGCAACGGTACGACGGTCTCGAGATTGGCGTCGAGGAAGGCGATCGTGTCCGCGCGCTGGGCGGCGCTCTCCGCTAGGTTCTCGCCGCCGGGCGCCTCGATGAAGTTGACGTACAGCGTTCCGCCCGGCTTCAAGCGCTCGACGATGTGGCGGACGACCTGGAGCGGGTTCACGACATGCTCCAGCACGTCGAGGCAGGTGATCACGTCGTACGCGCGGCGGAGCGGCAGATCGGCGCCGAAGCCAGGCTCCACCGGCTCGACGTTCGGGAACTTTCGAAATCGCCAGCGCGCGAACTCCAGCATCGGCGTGGGCAGATCCACCAGCGTGTAGCGCCAGGCGGGAAATCGCGGCCGGAGCCATGCGGTGACCGGCGCGACGCCACACCCGTATTCGCAGAAATCGCCCTCCCGTCCGGCGCGCCGTAATGTCCAGGCGATCGCGTGGTGGCAGTCGTTCCGGTGGTAGTACATCTGGCGAAGCACGAAGTAATCCGTCTCGGCATAGAACGACCGGTAGTCGGCCTCACCGGAGCGGGGCTTGCGCTCCCAGAGGGTCGCGGCGTCCATGCGCCCGAGCGTGTAACGGACCCAGAACTCCTCGATGGTGAGGCCGCGGTAGTATTCGGACAGCTCGCGCAACCAGGCGCGGTTTCGGCCGAGCCGATCGAGGAGCTGGAGCCGTCGTCGGCAGAGGAGATCTCGGCGGCTACGCAATCAGGATCACTCCTGTCATTGCGAGTCCGCGATGAGTCGTTCCGCGGCGCTGAGGAGACGCACCGAGCTCCGCGCGTCGTCGAATCCGAGAAACTTCCGCGCGTAGGTTTGATGGGCCGCGGGGTCTACGACGAAGTCAGCGAGGCTCATCCGCGGCAAGGTCTCGATCGCCTCACCAATCCCGATCGTCGCCGTGACCCCTCGGAACTGGAACAAGCTCCCTTCCTCCCGGGAATAGATCGATCGATACCATGCCGACACAGGCCCCACCATGTCGTCGAGCGCGGGGCAGATCGAGAGGCTGGGCACGCCGCAGGCTGAAGCTTCGAAGACGGTGCCGCTGTAGAAGTGAATGCAAACTTCCGCCACTGCCAGGACTTCGAGGATCGTAGGCGGATAGTGACCCTGATCGTTCAGTGTCAGGTCGGCCATCCGAAGAAGGTAGGATGGGACCGGATCCTTTCGTCGTCCCTTCACCAGCAGATGAGCGCCGTTGGCATCGCAAAATGCACGTACCGCACGGCTCACCGCACGGTCATCCCACAGGCGCGCGCTCAACGAGGCAAGCCTCTCCTGCCTTGAAAGTCTGAGGTACATCCGCTTCAGTGCGGCGTTCCTCGGCGAATAGACCCATCGGGACCACGGCGTGCGCGGGTTGGAGCCGAACGGGTAAGGAAGGAAGGCGACGACCGGCTTCCCGGGCGGGATGCCCCACCGCCGCCGTACGTCAGCCGGATCGATCGCGCCGTACTGATCGACCTCCGGGAAGCCGACTACGACCGCCTTCTGGCGGATCGCGCGTTCGTGTTCGTCGCCCTGGGTCGTTTGACCCTGCGCGCGCAACACAGTTAGTCCGAACTCGAGCCACCAGTCGCTGTAGACGCCGAGAAGATCGATTCCCGGAGCCGAGGACGGAGACATGTGGGCTACGAGTTCACCGGCATACTGGAGGCCGATCCACTTCGCTCGGCACGCCTGTTGCCCATCGGTCGAAGCCGCCGGCGGCGTGAGCGAGACGACCGCGTCGACTTCCGCGGCATCAATCGCGTCGGCGAGTTTTGCCGCGCCCTCGTAAGTCACCAGACTCGGCACCCCGTTACCGAAGAGGGGGGCGGACTCGATCGCTGGAAACTCGTAGCCTTTCATCCCGGTCCGCGGCTGCGAGTAGTCGTGGAGACACAGAACCTCCCACCCACGTGCCAACGCCGCATCGACGACCGGCGCGAGCAGCCGATAGTAGTTGGTGCGCTCGATGACGACACCGAGCTTCATCGCCGGTCGCGCCCTCTCAGGTCAGCTCCGCCCGGTGTTCCCACACCTTGAGGATCGCGGCGGCGATGTCGTCCATGTCACGCTCGGTGGCCGGCGGACGCACGACCGGAATGAGCAGCAGCGAGTCCGTATGCAGTCGCTCGGTCACCGGACAGATGCCCTCGTGGTACCGAGGATCCCCCTGGTAGAGCCGAAAGGCCCAGGCTCGGCGTTCCTGATACAGCGGCGAGAGATAGAGGGGCTTGACGTAGCCGCCGCCGACAGGAATCCCTTCCGCAGTCACGGCTTCGACGAAGCGGCTGCGGCTCATTTTCCAGACGGCCTCTTCGTAGAGGAAGGGGTAGACGTAGTACACGTGATCGCAACCGGAGCGGAGGGCGGGCACGCGAATGCCCGGAACGCCCTTCAGGGCCTTGGTGAGGTGCGCGGCCAGGTGCTGGCGCGCGCCGTTCTGCTCGGCGAGATTGTGAAGCTGAACCAGGCCGAGCGCCGCCTCGAACTCGGTCATGCGGTAGTTCCAGCCCAGGATCTCGGCTTTGTACGTTCGGGCCTCAGCTGACGGGACGACCGCCTCCCCGTGATTCCGCATCAGCTGGGCGATGTCGGCGATCACGGGATCGTCGGTGATCAGCATACCGCCTTCACCGGTCATGAGATTCTTGCTCTCCTGAAACGAGAAGACGCCGCAGTCGGCGATTGTGCCGACCAGGTGCCCCCGGTACGTGGCGCCCGGCGCCTGCGCGCAGTCCTCGATGACGCGGAGTCCGTGGCTTCGGGCGACGTCCAGAAGCTCGTCCATAGGCGCCGACTGGCCGAAGAGGTGCACAGGAATGATCGCGCGGCTACGCGGCGACACAACGCCCTCGACGGATTTCGGGTCCAGGCAAAACGTTTCGTCGTCGACGTCGGCGAACACGGGCACCGCGCCGTGCATCAGCGCGCACGTCGCGGTCGAGGTGAACGTATACGGTGGGACGATCACCTCCTGCCCGGGCTCCACTCCACACGCGACCACCGCGGCGTGGAGCGCGGCGGTCGCCGAGTTGAAGGCCACCGCGAAGCGGACTCCGTGGAATTCGGCGAACTCCTGCTCGAATTGTCGGATGCGACGGCCGCCTCGGAAGTGTTCCCCGGGGCTGGCGATGAACGTGCTGAGGCGTCCCTCGTCGAGCACCTCGATCACGGCGCGACGCTCTGACTCGCCGATCACGGGATAGGGTGGAAAGGGCGCGCTTCGAGTCTTGGTACCGCCGAGCAACGCAAGGGCGCTCATGGCTGCCTCCCGAAGCGCTTGACGTGGTCCTGCCACGTCGCGGGATAGTATTCGTCGCGGAGCACGGACATCCGTATGGCGTCGTAGTGGCGGCTGTTGCGATAGAGCTCTTGCCTGAGGCGTCCCTCGACACGGAACCCGGCCTTCTCGTAGGCGCGCACGGCCCCGGCGTTCTCCGCGATGACGCCGAGCCAGACCTTGTTGAGGTTCAGGCGATCGAATCCATAAAAGGTGAGCAGCTCGGTCACCTCGGTGCCGTATCCCTTGTTCCAGAACTCCTTGGCGCCGAGCAGAATACGGAACTCCGCCTTCCGCGCTGTCGCATGCAAGTCATACAGGCCGGCCGTTCCGATCGGCTTGCCGGTCGCTTTGTCTTCCACCATGAACACGGCATGGGCGGGATCGTTGATCTGCCGGCGGATCTCTTCCCCGAGCTGCACCGCGGCGGCCGGCCGCTGACCGGTGAACATGAAGTAGGTCACTTCGTCGTCGTTGACCCAGGACGCGAGGATGGTCGCGTCGTCCGTTGCGAGCGGCCTGAGCACGACCCGTTCGCCTCGTAGGAACATGGTCACGGATTCCTGAAGACGGGCTCGAGGGGCGGCCCCTCGAGGCGCGAGCTGACCTCGTTGCGACGGACGGCCTCGGCCACCGCCGGGAATACATCATCATAGATCTTGGACACGGCATCGACCTCGCTGTCGCCATGCGCCAGCGCCATGTTGTGAGCCCCGGTGAATAGGAGCCCGCGCCGTACGCACTCCTGCTGAAACAGGCTCTTCAGCTCCCACCAGGGGCTCCCGTCGTCGCGCGTGAACGTCATCACGCTTCGAGGCCCCAATCCGGCGCAGTGGATGGTGCCGCCAACGCCGCTGGCGGTGGCCAACCGATTGGCGCGGTCGCGGAGGTGCGAACCGTGACGCCAAAGGTGGGGGATGACGGCCTGGCGCTCCAGCTTTTGGATGGTGGCCAGACAGGCGGCCAGCGACACGGTCTCGCCGCCGGCGGTGAACGAAAAGAAGACTTCCTCCAGGAGCGCCATGATCTCGCGCCGGCCGACGAGGGCGGCTACCGGGAATCCGTTGGCCATCCCCTTGCCGAAGCAGGCGAGGTCCGGCAGGACGTCAAAATGCTCCTGCCCACCGCCGAGGGCCAGCCGGAAACCCGTGACGATCTCGTCAAACACGAGCACCGTGCTGTTCTGCGTGCACAGCTCACGGACTGATTCGAGGAATCCCGGGCGAGGGGCCTCGATGCCGACAGGCTCCATGATCACTGCCGCGATCTGGCCGGGGTGTTCATCGAAGAGCTGTTCGAGCGTTTCGATCCGGTTGTAGGCGAACGTGCGAGTCAGCGCCCGCACACTCTTGGGAACACCGAGGCTTCGGGTCGTGGTGCTCACGTACCAGTCTTGCCAGCCGTGATAGCCGCAGGCCACGATCACATCGCGGCCCGTGAACGCGCGCGCCAGTCGTACGGCGCCGCTGGTGACGTCCGAGCCATTCTTGCCGAAGCGGACCATCTCGGCGCAGGGGATCACCCGACACAAGAGCTCGGCCACCTCGGCTTCCAGAGGATGGGGAAGCGTGAAGATGACACCGCGTTCGAGCTGGCGAATCGCCGCGGCGTCGACATCGGGGTCGGCGTAGCCGAGCGTGAGGGCGCACAACGCCATCGTGGTGTCGAGGTACTCGTGACCGTCAAGGTCCCAGACGCGTGCGCCCTTTCCGCGTTCGAGGAAGAGCGGTGAGGCCCCGCGCACGAATTGGTTCGCGCCCTTGCTGAACGTCTGGCTGGCGCCCGGGACGCGCTCCTGGGCGCGCATGAGCCATTCCATCGATCTGCGGAACCGGTCGCCGGTCATGCGTTTCCTCTCGGCTCCAGGACGACCCGGGATCCGCCGGCTCCCGCGCTCTCCGTGATGGCCCGCAGAATCTCCAGTGCCGCGAGCCCGTCCTCACCGCGGCTCACCGGCTTCTCGACACCGTCGAGGCACGCCACCGCGTGTTCCACCAGTCCGGCCATGAAGCTCCTCGCTTCCCCATGTCGTCGCGCGCTCGCGACATCCAGCTCGAGATAGCCGCTGAACTCGGCGCAGTCGCGCACGGAAGTCCGCTCCACCTCGAAACCGAAGCGGTCGATCACCGCGGTTCCGGACCGTCCATGCAGACGCAGGGTGAAGATCGCGTAGTCTTTGACCTCCTGGACCTGCAAGGCCGCTCGGGCCCCCGACCTGAACCCGAGCATCGCGTCCGCGCTGAAATCGCCGGGAGGGCACGTGACCTCAGGGTTCCCGACCGCGATAACCCATGCCGCATCGCCCAGGAAAAAGCGCATGAGGTCGACCATGTGTGTACCGCTGTTGAACACACCGGCCGTGTAGTAGGCGGTCGCCTGGGTGATCTCACCGAGCGCGCCCGCGGCGAGCTGATCTCGGAGTCGACGGAGGACCGGGTCAAATCGTCGCGTGTGGTTGATCAGGAGCAGGGTGTGATAGTTCGCGCACGCCTCGATCATCGCGCGCGCGTCGTCGAGGGAGTCGGCGATCGGCTTCTCGCACACCACGGCGCGAACGCCCCGGCGCGCGCAGGCTTCGACGCCAGCCCGGTGTTGCGCCGGCGGCGTCGCGACCGAGACGATGTCGGGCCGGACCGTCTCGAGCATCGCGTCCACGCTCGTGAACCCGCGGACGTCGGGAAAGAGCCGCGCGGCTCGGTCGACGCAACCCCTATCGACGTCAACGACGGCGACGAGCTCGGTCCGGGGGCAGATCTTATAGGCGCCGGCGTGCGTGGCCGGCAACACCCGACGCGGATCCTCCTCCATCGTGAGGCCAATTCGTCCGCAGCCGACGAGCGCCGCTCGGTAGCGTGGTTGGGTCACGGCCGACCTGTGGCGCGGTCTTGGGGCCGGGCCGCATGATAGGCGGCGCCCCGGATGCCCCGGATCACCACGTTGTCCGCGCGGTGATGGTTCTTCTCCGAGATCTCCGGACGCCCCTCCAGCAGGGCGAGGACATCCCGCATCGCGAAGCGCGATCCCTCAAGGCGCAACTCCTGAAGGACAGCCTCGATGAACTCCAGGTCCTCACGATAGTCGAGCGTCCAGCGGTGGCGGCTCAGGTCCTCGTCGCAGCGGAGATTTTTCCACCGGAACGTCGCGGAATGCTCACGGATGTACGCCGTCAGCGACTCACGGAAGAACGGGTCGGCGACCTCGCGATCGAGCCGCTCCAGGACATCGCGAGAGAGCAACTCCACGTCGAGACCGTCTGGAAACGTGGGCGGGAAGACGTTGCAGACGTACTCGAGGTCACCCCGGGATCGACGCCACGTCAGTACGACATCGTCGATCAGCTGCGGATCGGCGAGCGGGCAATCCGCGGTGATCCGGACGAGGGCGTCCGCGCCGGTCACCGTGGCGGTCTTTGTCATTCGCTGGACGAGGTCCGCCTCACTGCCGCGGACGCAGCCGACGCCGATGCGAGCCGCGAGGTCGCCGATCGCGTCGTTTTCGGGCTCGACGCTGGTGCACACGACGATTCCTTCCAGCTCGCGACAATTCCCGAGGCGCTCAGCGATCCATTCGATGGCCGAGCGGCCACAGATCGGAAGCAGAACCTTGCCCGGCAGCCGGCTCGAGCCCATGCGCGCCTGGATGGCCCCGATGACTCGGAGCCTCGTCGGTCGGACGAGGAGCAGATGTTCGTCCCTGGCCGCCACGGCGAAGCCCGCCCGTTCGAACGCAACCCGTGAGGCGTGGTTCTCCGGTCCGACCTCGGCGCTCAGACGCTCGAGCTCCGGTGAGTCGGAGACTTCGCGAGCAAGGAGGCGAATCGCACGCGTGCCGATCCCCTGTCCCCGCCATTCGGGCGCCAGATTGATGCTCACTCGCGCATCGCCTCGATCGAGGTCGAGCCGTACGGTGCCGGCGTCAGCGCCGTTCACGACGACGATGTAGATCCGGCGATCCGATCGGGCGAGACTCTCCGCGAACCATCGCGTATGGGCATCATAGGGAACCGCGTCCTGCTGGAAAGAAGCGCGACGCGTGGCGGGATCGTTCCGCCAGCGCCACAGGGCCTCACTGTCGGTGGGCGTCGCCGGACGGAGCCGAAGCGAGGCGCTCACAGCATGTCCCACGTCAGCACCGTGTCCTCCTCGATGTCGACGCTCGCGACTCGCCCGATCACGAGGTCGAGCAGCTTTGGCTTGATTCCGAAGCCGGGCCGTTTGATCACGATCATGTCGCGCGAAAGGCGGCTCCCCTTGGGAATATCCCGCGCGGCAACCAGGCTCCGGCGCGCCTTCTGGTGCATCTCCAACTCCTCCGGTGCGGGCCCGAGCTTCATGCCATCGCCGAGCGCGGCCTCGATCTCGCGGATCTGGCGCACCATCTCCTTCAGCTCCAGCGGCTCGATCGCGAACGGATGGTCCGGCCCGGGCAGCGTCCGGCTCAGCGTGAAATGCTTTTCGAGCACGCATGCGCCGAGCGCCACCGCGGCACCGGCCACGTGAATGCCCAGGGTGTGGTCGGACAGCCCCACCGGGACGCCGAAGGCGCGGCGCAGCGTCTCGATCGCGCGGAGGTTGATTCGAGCCGGTGGCGCCGGATAGAGCGAGGCACACTGAAGCAGGACGATGTCGTCGTTGCCCGCGCTCCGGCACGCCTCGACCGCATCGTGGATGTCCTCGTACGTCGCGAGCCCGGTCGAGATGATCATGGGCCGGTGCCGGGCGGCCGCATACCGGATCAGCGGCAGGTCCACGACCTCGAATGAGGCGATCTTGTAGGCCGGGACTCCCAGCGCGTCCAGCTCGTCGACCGCGCGGTAGTCGAAGGGCGTGGAAAAAAACAGGATGCCGCGCTTGCGCGCCCAACCCTGCAGCTCGGCCTGCCACTCGCGAGGCAGCTCGATCTCCTTGATGAGCTGCCAGGTGTCCTTCGAGGTCTGTTTTTCGAGGTACGAGAACCGGGGCGTCTTCTTGGAATAGAGCGTCTCCGCCGAGTAGGTCTGGAACTTCACGGCGTCGGCGCCGGCGTCGGCCGCGACGTCGATCAGCTCCTTGCCCAGGGCGAGGTCGCGGTTGTGGTTGGCACCAGCCTCGGCCACGACGAAGCAAGGCGCACCCTCGCCCACCCTCCGGCCGGCCAGATTGATCCTGAAAGCACTCATGGTGACCTCCGCGCGCTCCTCTCAGGGGTCATCGCCCTGGCCAACCTCAGTGCCCCCTGCCCGTCCACGAGGCGCCTCGCCGACGTACCGAGAGCCGTCCGGAGCCTCCGGTCCACGACCAGTTCCCTGAGTCGCCCCCCCAGGGCGGCCCCTAGATCCGGGCTATCCGCTTCCCCAGCGAATAGCGCGGCGCCCGCCTGCTCGAACCCTCTCACGTTGCGGCACTGGTTGGCGCCAGCCAAGATCATGACGCTGGGCGTGCCGGTGGCCGCCAGCTCATAGAGCGTCATCCCGGCCCCGCTCACCGCCACATCGGCCTCGAGCATCAGTGGGCGAGGATCGGAGACGGGGCCATGGATCACGACGCGGTTGGTGGGGCGCCATACCATGCCGGCGACAACGGCGGCCGTGTCGGCGTAGGGCCCGGCGATGACGTCCGTGACGATGCCATCCAGCGCCGCATCCACGGCAGTCATCGCCGACCTGAGCGCCGCCGCGTGCACGCCACCGCCCACCGTGATCAGCACACGCTCGACCCGATCGCGAGCGCGTCGAACGGGCGCCTCCGCATATGCCGTATCGATGAGCGCATACTGCGGGCCGAGGAAAAACAACGTGGTCCCAATTCGCGCGTACGGCAAGGACTCCGTGCCGACGCCGCCGTTGATCACCACGTCCACGGGCAGAGAACGGTCCGCCAGGTCGTCGATCACCGCGACGGAGTCCACCGTCGCCCGGAGAGCCTCGAACAGGGCAGTCGTGGCCGCGTAAGAATCGACGACGACGGTGTCTGCGCCGGTCTCGCGCACGGTTCGAATCGCCGCCGGGAAGTCGGCCTCCCAGACGAGCTCGGCTACGCAGAACCCGCCTTTCTCAACGAACCCCCTCACCGCCTGATCGGGGCTGATGACGAAAGCGACCGCGGCGCCACGCGCCGTAAGGCACCGGGCGAGCGCCAGACACCGACGGACATGACCCAGGCCGATCCCTGGCCCGCCGTGCGTGAGGAAGACGTGGCTTGCCGTCATCGCGAGTAGTACTCGAGAACCTTGCGCAGCGCCGTCAGTACATCCTCGACGTCGCGATCGGTCATGGCGGGAAAAATCGGAAGCGTGAGGACGCGTGCGTACGCGGCCTCCGCCAGCGGGCAGAGCCCACGTCGGTAGCCGAGTGCCTGGTAGTACGGGTGCCAGTACGCGGGAACGTAGTGAACGGCCGCGCCGATGTTCTCCGCGCGCAGCGCGGCGAGGATCGTGTCTCGATCCGCGCGCAACTGGTCGAGATCGAGCAGGATCGGGAAAATGTGCCAGGCATGGCGGAGATGGCTCGCCACTCGCGGCACCGTCACGCCCTGGACCGCGGCGACGGCGACCGTGTAACGCTCCGCAATCTCCGAACGCCGCTTGAGGAGCTGTTCGAGTCTGCCGAGCTGCGAGAGTCCAAGCGCGCACTGCAGATCCGGCAGCCGGTAGTTGTAACCCAGATCGACCATGGGCGAGTACGGGAGGCTCCGGGCGGCGCGCTCCCGGAAGTCCATGCTGAGCCCGTGGTTGCGGAAGCGCCGCAGGCGCGCGGCCAGCTCGTCATCGTTCGTGGCCACCATGCCGCCCTCGCCGGTGGTGATGAGCTTCGCCGGGTGGAAGCTGAACGTCGTGAGGTCCGCGAGACCTCCGACGGGGCGGCCCCGGTGCGCGGCGCCCAGGGCATGGGCGGCGTCCTCGACTACGACCAGCCCCTTCTCGCGCCCAAGATCGAGGATCGCATCCAGATCGCAGGGCTGGCCCGCGAAGTCGACTGGCAGCAGCGCGCGGGTGCGCGCCGTCAGCTTCGCCGCCGCGTCGGCCGGGTCCAGCGCCAGGGTGTCCAGCCGGATGTCGGCGAAGATCGGGCGACCCCCCTGGTACAGAACGGCGTTGGCGGACGCCACAAAGGTGAGCGGAGACGTGACGACCTCGTCGCCCTCGGCGATCCCCGCCGCGAAGACGGCGGCGTGGAGCGCCGCAGTTCCCGAGGTCACGGCCACCGCGTGTTTGGCCTCGACACGGGACGCCACGGCACGCTCGAAGGCGTCCACGAGGGGGCCGGTCGTCAGCCAGTCCGACCGAAGCGCGTCGGTCACGGCCTGGACATCGTCGTCGTCGATCGTTTGGCGCGCGTACGGGAGCGTGCTGGACCGGACCGGCGGGCCGCCGTGGAGCGCGAGCCGATCAGCCATCGACGAGCTCGCGCATCTGATCACCGGACAGCCACGCGGTGTTGCTGTCGCTCGAGTAGCGGAAGCCGACGGGGGGCCGCTTGCTACCCTCGCGGGGCTCGGTCGACCACGAGGGAAACACCGGCTCCAGGAGGAACATGTCGTCGAACTCGAGGGCCTGCCGGCTTTCGTCCTCTGAGATGAGGATCTCGTGGAGCTTCTCGCCCGGCCGCACGCCGATGAACTCGACCCGACAGCCCGGCGCCACGGTCTCCACCAAGTCCATGATCCGCATGCTGGGGATCTTGGGAACGAAGATCTCCCCGCCGCGCATGATGGCGGCGCAGCGTATCGCGAATTCCACCCCCTGCTCCAGCTGGATCCAGAAGCGTGTCATGTTGGGATCGGTCACGGTCACGGCACCAGTGCCGCGTTGGGTCCGGAACAGCGGAATCACGCTGCCACGGCTTCCGATGACGTTGCCGTAGCGAACGGCCGCGAGGAAGGTATTGCGGGGGTGGCCGTAAGCGTTGCCCTGGACGACGAGCTTCTCGGCGCAGAGTTTGGTCGCGCCATAGAGGTTGATCGGACTGACCGCTTTGTCCGTGCTGATGGCCATCACCCGCTTCACGCCCTGATCGATCGCGGCGTCGATGACGTTCTTGGTGCCCATCACGTTGGTCTGGATGGCCTCGAACGGGTTGTATTCGCAGGAGGGGATCTGCTTGAGCGCCGCGGCGTGGAACACGACGTCCACGCCATGCATCGCGCGCTCGAGGCGCTCACGGTCACGCACGTCGCCCACGAAGAATCGCAGCGATGGGTCGCTGAAGCGCGCCGTCATCTCCGACTGCTTCAGCTCGTCGCGGCTGAATATCACGAGCCTCCGCGGGTGGTACTTCCTCAGCATGATCTCGACGAGCTTGTTGCCGAACGAGCCCGTACCGCCAGTGACCATCACGCAGCTCGCACGCCAGTCGAACGTCGACCGCTCTGCCATCTGGGCCAGCCTCCCGCCGCTATTTCCCCACCGGCCGGAGCACGGTGAGCAGGTACAGGTGGAATTTTCCGGAGAGCCGGTAGAAGTACCGCGCCTCCCGGAAGAGGACCGTGAAGTAGTGTCCCAAAGTCTCTGGCTCGAGGAGGCGCTTGCCGGCCCGGCTGAGCGCCGTCCGCATCGCGTCGACGCAATTCGCCCGCGTGATCGCGAGACCCGGTGGGCGCCGCACCAGCATCCGTTCGATCCGCCGAGCGAGAGAGAGCGGTTGGCCCGGCTCCGCGAGGTTCACCCACGACGGCGGCCGGTTCACGTGTCGCAAGAACGAATCGAACTCCTGCGGAAACTCCGCAATGAATTCCGGGTCGCAGTATGTCGTGACGAACCAGGCGTGGTGACCACCGTAGTCGTACACGCCCGGCAGATCGAGCGCCGGAGCCTCCGCGCGGCCGTGGAGCCAGTCCACGACGACCAGGCCGCCGGGACGGACGATGCGGCGGGCGTGATCGAGAAACTCCTCCGCGGCGGTGACCATGTAGGACGCTCGTGACATCACGAGGACGTCGCAGGCGTCATCCGACACCCTCTTGAGGTCGTTGAAATCCACACGCTCCACGCCCGGCTCTTCCGCGAACCGGCCGAGAAATCGGAGCGCGGTGTGGTCCGAGCCGAGCCTCGCCCGCACGAACTCGATGCCGGGGTTCGTCCGCGCTCCCGCCAGCACCCACAGGTCGAGCCGCGCGCGCTCCCGCGCGAGCGCGGCCAGGTGCCCAGAGCCCGCCTCGTACCGGGCGAGCGCGGCGCGCAGCCAGGCGAAGTACGGGCGATCAGAGACGCCCAACGGACTCCTCGATGGCGAATTGGAGCCGATGGAGCCGACTGTAGGTCTCGCTCGTCGCCAGGAGGGTCGCGTGCGGGCCGACCGCCTCGACACCGCCGCGCCCGAGCACCACGATCTTGTCGGCGTGCAGCACCGTGGAGAGGCGGTGGGCGATGACCAGCGACGTCGCGCCCTCGATCACCCGGTCGATCGCTTGTTGGACCAATCGCTCAGATTCGCTGTCGAGCGAGCTCGTCGCTTCGTCGAGCACCAGGATGGGCGGGCGGGCGACGATGGCGCGGGCGATGGCCACCCTCTGCCGCTGCCCCCCCGAGAGGCGGATGCCGCGGTCGCCCACGATCGTGTCGTAGCCGTCAGCGAACTCGACGATGAAGTCGTGGGCATTGGCCAGGCGCGCGGCCAGGACGATGTCGTCCTCCGAGAGGTCCTCTCGCCCGTAGGCGATGTTGTCTGTGATCGACGCGTTGAAGAGGAGCGGCTCCTGCGGCACGACGCCGAACAGGCGACGATAGGAGTCCTGGCGCAGGCTTCTCAGGTCACGACCGTCTATGGTGATCGTCCCGCGCATCGGATCGTAGAACCTCAGCACGAGATCGGCCAAGGTGGACTTGCCGAACCCGCTCGGTCCGACGAGGGCCACGACCTCTCCTTTGCGAATCTCGAGGTTGACGCCCTCCAGCACGGGCTCGGCGTCATAGCCGAAGGTGACGTTGCGAAGAACGATCCGGTCCTCGAAGGCCTCGATGCGCTCCGGCCCGTCCGTGACCTCCGGGCGGACGGCGAATAGCTCGAAGATGTGTGTTGCCCCGGCCAGCGTGGCCTGCATCTGCGTGTACGCGGAGCCGAGTAGCCCGACCTGCGTCATGGTCGCCCGCGCGACGTACAGAAAGAGGAAGAATGTCGAAGCGGCCAGTCGGCCCGCCAGGAGCTCCCAGGTGGCCAGGAGGAGGATCCCGGCCTCGGCGAGGTGGTTGACGACCGCCCGGGCCGGCTCCTCGGCGTGCTTGTAGGCTCCGAACTTCACGTTGACCCGACGGACATCGCGCATGGTCCTTTCCACCCGCGCCAGCTCGAAGGACTCGGCGCCCAGGGACTTGATCACCCGGATGCTCAGGATAGCTTCCTGGAACCGAGCGGCCAACTCCGCGAAGACTGCGGACAGCTTGATCGCGTGCCGCCGGATCGGCCGCATCCCGCGGACCACGCCGACGTGCAGCGCGAGTGCACCGAGCGCCGCCAGCACCAGCCTCGGGCTCGTGCGCACCATCAGGTACCCGAAGAACGCGATCAGTACTGGAGCGGTGAGCACCGTGCAGACGATCGTCTCGAGCCCGCTGGAGGCGGCGCGCACGTCGGTCTCCAGACGGGAGACCAGCTCGCCGGTGCGGTGTTGGGTGAAGAAGCGCATCGAGAGCGACAGGAGGTGCCGAAAGAGGTCCTTCTGCATCGCGTCGCCCGCACGCACTCGGATCCAGAGGGCGAGCAGGAAGTTTCCAAAGTCGAGCCCACCCTTGAGGACGCCGACCGCGAGATACGCCGCGCAGAGGAGGAAAACGGCGCGGAAACGGTCGCCCACCTCGTGCACGCCGATCCACCGGAAGAAGGCACCGCTCAGGCTGGCGAGGCTCAGGCCACCGGGGTCGCCGATGCGGACACCCGCTGGTCCGCCCAGAGCCAGATCGAGAATCGGCGCCATGAGGATCGGGAACAGCGCGGTGAGAACCGTGGCCATGTAACTGGTGAACAGCAGTAGCGCCACGGCTCCCCAGTGAGGAGCCAGGTAGCTCCTGAGCAGTTCGAGGAAGCGGTGCACGTCGCTGGCTCGTCTCACGCGCCGTCTCCGTTGGCCCCGACCCGCGCCTCAGAACGTCGCAGAGTGAGGATCTTTACAGCCGCACGCGCGACCCCCGTCACTTCACTGAGCAACGGCTCGGGACGCTCGAAGCTCGCCACGATAATCGCCTGAGGATTCTCGTCCGCAATCTCCCCGGCGGATCGGACCTGAAATCCGAGGAAATTCCCTCCGCCCTCACGGGTGAATACGCCGACGGGCTCGAGCCCGAACTCCTTGAGGGTCAAGTAGGCGAGCTCGGCGGCTTCACCGGTGCCATAGAGCGCGATGCGCTTCAGCCCTTCCTGGGGAAGCGCGCTCAGCGACTCGCGCAGAGTTTGACGAGCGCGCCGGTAGAGGTTGAGCGAGTAGGCTACGTGCTCATAGGTGAGCCGACTTTTCTCAGCTAAGCCCCGGGGCGTTAGCAGATATCGGAGCCGCTTACGCGCGGCGGGTTTTCGAGGAAAATCGGTGATTTTGATGAAGCCTTTACGGGCTAACCGCTTGAGGTAGAGGTTGGCGAGTCCCAGCGCCACCCCCAGACGCTGAGCGAGCTCCCGCTGGGTCAGAGGGCGACCTTCTCCAATGGCGGTGAGGATCTCGAGGTCTCGCTCGACGTGGCGCTCCATATTTAATGTTCACGATTTGAACATGAGGGCCTGCTGACGGTCAACAAGTTCGAGGGGGCTCAGAACGGAGAGCCCCTCACGGCCCCCCTTTTCGGGCCCCGGAGTGGGGCTGGACAGCCCCCCTGAGCCGTTGCCGATCTCGAGGCAGCCGGACGGTCGATGCCGTCACGAGAATCTCCATCGCAGCCGAATGCGAACCGCATAGGCTAATCTTGTCGTGCCGAGCTCGGACGCTCCCCCAGTTCTGGTCAAATCGCGGGGCTCGGCGGGAGACCTCGGAGTTCGCCGGAGACGAATGGATGGACGCGGGAACGGTGCGAACGAAGAAGTACCTGCTCGCCGAGAACACGATCGACGCGGACGACCTTCACGACCTGATCGAGTGGCTCAAGACCAACCCCTGGCTGACCCTTGGGCCTCTCACCCGGCAGTTCGAGGCGGGATGGGCCCGATGGCTCGGATGTCAGCACGCGCTCTTCGTCAACTCGGGCTCATCGGCGAACCTCCTCATGTATTACGCGGCCCTCCTTTCGGGCCGGCTCCGGAACCGCCGGATCGTCGTGCCGGCCGTGAGCTGGGCGACGACGATTGCCCCCGCCATCCAGCTCGGCTTCGAGCCGATCATGTGCGACGCGGACTCGAAGACGTTCGGCCTCGATCCGATGCACCTCGCCGCGCTCCTGGAGCTGCACGAGCCAGCCGCGGTGATCCTCGTCCACGTGCTCGGCGTGCCGGTCGACATGGAGCCCGTGATGCGGCTCAAGAAGCGACACGGCTTCTTTCTGATGGAGGACGCCTGCTCGGCGACGGGCTCGACATACGACGGCCGGCGCGTGGGTACGTTCGGCGAGTTGAGCACCTTCTCCTTCTTCTTCGGCCACCACGTCTCGACGATAGAGGGCGGCATGGTCTGCACGGATGACGAGGAGCTGGCGGACATCCTCCTCCAGATTCGTGCGCACGGCTGGCCGAAGAATCTCGGAGAAGAGAAAGCTGAGATGAAGGCGCGCAAACACGGCGTCCTAGAGTTCAATCGCGCGCTCACCATCTACTACCCGGGCTTCAACGTGCGGTCGACCGATCTCAGCGCACGGCTCGGGTTGTCCCAGCTCGGGAAGATCGAGAGCGTTGTGACCCGACGCATCGAGAACCACCGGATCTACCAGTCCCGATTCATGGGTGCCAAGGGCTTCCACTGCCAGATCAATCCGCACGCGTCGATCTGTTCGATGTCGTTCGCCACGCTCGCCGCGTCGCTCGCGCACCGCGACGGCGTCGCCGCGCGACTGCGGGCGCAGGGCGTGGAAACCCGACCGGTCGCGGGTGGAAGCATGGCACGACAGCCCTTCTGGACCGAGCGGTATGGCGCGCCGGAGCTCCCGGTCGCCGACCGGATCCACGAGCGGGGTTTCACGTTGCGGAACCATCCGGGCCTGAGTGCGAGCGACATCGCTGACATTTGCGATGTCGTCCTCGCGGTGGAGTCCGGCTAGCTCGCCGACGCTTCGCCGATCGCGAGACGCTCGCCCAGCTCGCGGACGAAGAGTACCTCGCGACCACGGACTTCGGCGAGTCGCGTCCGCAGCCACGGGAGGCCTCCGAGGACGACGTCCCGGTCGTGAAAGACCAGCCCGCACTCGTTGCCGACGACCGGAAGAACTCCGCGTCGGCTGGTCGGTGCGCCATACGAGAGATAGCGCACGCCGTGATCGCGCGCGATCTCAGCGGTGACGGTCTGAAGAAGATTCCCGGGCGGCACGAGGGTCACGATGGGGCACGCGAACGCTTGGGAGAGGATCTCCTGTGCGCGCGCGATGTTCGCCTCTTGCTCCTCCCGCGGGACGAAGTCGTAGAACTCGCGATGATACTGGCGGTTCCCCTTGAAGAGGCGCGGCCGGAATGCGCGATCGGTCACGAGACAGTGAGTCAGCCCGTGATTGGCGATCTCGAGCAGCCCGGCGCCGACTCCCGCCTTGATGGCGCGCGCCGCTTCAGGAAATTTCCTCGGAAACGGCGTCAGCGTGCCGTCGGTCTCGACCCACGTCGCGGTGACGGCGACCGTCATGCGCGCTCGAGTCGCCGCCAACGCCTCCAGGACTCCGTGCCACTCCTTCGCCGACAGCTCGCGGTACGGTCCCCAGCGCTTGATCGGCGGCACGTACTTGAGCCAGAGCCAATTCCCCGGGAACGGGACGCGCACGGGCCCCAGGCTGAGCCGCGTCCGGCCGTAGACTTCGTGACGCTTCGACGACGCGCCCACGTCGTCCATCCGGAGCATGAGCGGACCCGGCCGACTCGACATGGAGTCCACCGCTCGAGGCGGCCCGTGGTGAAGGTGGCCTTTACCGCGCCAATCTGAAAGTACGGAGGAATGCCCGGCGAGCGCGTTACTCGCCGATCACCTGGATGCTGATCTCGCGCTTCCGCGGGCCGTCCAGCTCGGCGAAGATGACCGACTGGAAGCGGCCGAGCGTCAGCTCGCCGTTGTTCACGCCGACCGCGATGTTGCGACCGAGCAGGGCCGCCCGGAGGTGCGAGTGGGCGTTGCCGCGCTCGCAGTCGGACACCCGCGGGTCGTCGTGGCGGTAGCCGTCGCGCTCGGGCACGAGCTTGTCGATCAGCGAGCGGAGGTCGTCGATCAGCGCGGCCTGGAACTCGTTGACGAACAGCGCGCAGGTGGTGTGCAGCGTGTTGACGAGCGCGATCCCCGTGGTGACGGTGAACTGCTGGACCGCGTCGCGAACGAGCTTGGTGATATCCGAGATCTCGGTCCGCTCGTCCGTCGACAGCGTGAAGGACGTGTTGTAAACCTTCATCGTCGTACTCTCTCCGCGGCGCACCGCTTGGATTTCAGCCGACCCTTCCCGGCAAGGCGGCGCCAAAGATCAACCGTCACGATACCGACATAAACGACCCCATGTCAATTTCTTTGGGCCCCGATCGACGAAACTTCGCGAATTCTCGGCCCGATTTCGCTCGCGTGGGCCGGCGCTCGCTCAGGCGGTCTTGGGATCGAGCAGGTCGCGCAGGCCGTCGCCCAAGAGGTTGAGCCCCAGCACCGTCAGCGCGATCGCCCCGCCCGGGAACACCGCGAACCACGGATTCATCGACAGGAAGCTCTGGGCCTCGCGCAGCATGAGTCCCCAGGACGGATGCGGCGGCTGCGTCCCCAGCCCGAGATACGCCAGGCCGGCCTCCGCGAGGATCGCGATCGGAAAGCTCGTGGTGGCCTGCACGATGAGCGGCGCCAGCGTGTTGGGCAGGATGTGCCGCACGATCAGCCGCCGGTCGCGCGCGCCGAGCGCCCGGGCGGCCACGACGAACTCGCGCGCGCGCAGCTCGAGGAAGCCCGCGCGGGTCAGGCGCGCGAACGCCGGCACGAACGCGATGCCGATGGCGACCATGCTGATCACGATGCCGGGCGCGAACACCGCCGCGAACAGAAGCGCCGAGAGGATCGCCGGAAAGCCCTGGATCGCGTCGACCAGCCGCATGAACGCCTCGTCGATCCAGCCGCCGACGTAGCCGCTGGCGATCCCGATGACGACGCCGACGGCGGCGCCGAGTCCGACCGCGATCACGCCGACGGCGATCGAGGTGACGGCGCCGGTCATCACGCGCGAGAGCACGTCGCGGCCGTACTGGTCGGTGCCGAAGAGATGCGCGCCCGAGGGACCCTGCAGCCGCCCGGTGATCGACATCGCGAGCGGATCCTGCGGCGTGTAGACCAGGCTCAGCGCGGCGGTCGCGATCAGGAGCGCGGTGAGCGCGACGCCGAGCGTGAACGTCAGATGCCGGAGCGGCCGCCGCCGCATCTACGGCGTCGTCCTATTCATAGCGGATGCGCGGATCGAGCACGACGTAGAGCAGATCGACCGCGAAGTTGATCAGCACGATCGCCGAGGCGACGAACACGGTCACGCCCTGCACCACCGGCAGGTCGCGCGCGGTGATCGCGCCGAGCGCCAGCCGCCCGAGCCCCGGCAGCGCGAACACCGACTCGAGAATGATCGAGCCGGCCATGAGCTGGCCGAGCTGCAGGCCGGCGACGGTCACGATCGGGATCATGGCGTTGCGCAGGGTGTGCTTGGCGAGCACCGAGAGCTCGCTGACGCCCTTGGCGCGCGCGGTGCGCACGTAGTCCTCGCGCAGCACGTCGAGCACCGACGAGCGCGTGGCCCGCACGAGCACGGCGGTCTGGAACAGCCCGAGCGCGATCGCCGGCAGGAGCAGCGAGCGCACGCCCGGCCAGAGCCCGCCGGACCAGCCGGCGAAGCCGCCCGACTGCACCCAGCCCAGGTGCACGGAGAACAGCAGGATCAAGAGGAGGCCGGCCCAGAAGCCGGGGATCGCGATGCCGATCTGCGAGACGACCATCGCCAGGTAATCGCCGGCACGGCGGTGGCGCCGTGCGGCGTAGAGGCCGAGCGGCAGCGCCGTCGCGGCCATGAGCGCGGCCGCCATCAGGGTGAGCGGGAGCGTCACCGGCAGCCGGCTCAGGATCAGGCGCCCGACCGGCACGTCGTACTGGAGCGACCGGCCGAGGTCGCCCCGCGCCGCGCCCGAGAGCCACTCCGCGTACTGCACCAGGATGGGCCGGTTCAGGCCGAGCGCCTCGCGCAGCCGCGCCGCCGCCTCGGGGCTGCCCTCGGGGCCGATGATGACGAGCGCGGGGTCGCCGGGCAGGACGCGCACGACGACGAACACGAGGGCCGAAACGAAGAAGAGGGTCGCGACGAACGCCGCGACCCTCCTGGCAATGTACCGCCGCACGCTCTACGCGAGCGTCCCGGCTACTTCGCCCACGCGACCTCGGACAGATCGAACACGCCGGCGCCGGCCGGCAGGTCCTTCCACAAGCCTTGCAGGCCCTTCTTGGTCACGGCGAGCCGGGGGTGGATGTAGAGCCAGACGACCGGCGCGTCCTCGACGAGCTTCTTCTGGATCTTCACGTAGAGCTCGCGGCGCGCCTTGTCGTCGACGGTGGTCTCGGAGTCCTGGAAGAGCTTCTGGAACTCGGCGCTGTCGTAGCGGAAGTAGTATTTCGGGTTGGCGTAGTTGCCGACATCCCACGCCTCGGCGTGGCCGATGATCGTCAGGTCGTAGTCGGCGTCCTTCCACACGCGCGAGAGCCACTGCCCCCACTCGATCTGCTCGATCTTGACCTTCACGCCGACCTTCTGGAG
>JACXTT010002962.1_pt1 | contig 26585 bp, 35 predicted proteins | sample 9270951 | NCBI WGS metagenome assembly JACXTT01 (sample SAMN15532306, study PRJNA645909) | rock metagenome | isolation source: weathered quartz diorite | place: Puerto Rico | collected 2017-06-21
ATAAGGTATTTGACAATCTGTGTTGGTAGGCACTCAGTGGCAGTGGGCGGCGGCGAAAGCACCTCGAGAAGCTTGCTACGGTTCTGCGGGATATTGAGAAGCTTCTATTCAAGATCATTGAGGTTCCCATCCACATGAAAGAGCTAGCTCCTGGTGAACGTGATACTGAAGACGAACTAGACTTGGAAGGACCACACGAGTTTGCAGCTAACCAAGGATTGGAGGCTGAGGAGGGTCATCATAAGGAATCTCAAGCTTCTGACAAATCAGACGCAGAGCCTTGTCAATGTGAGGGAGATGATTAGTATAGAGGTACCTAACCACCAACTCCAGGTCCTGGCGAACCTTGACTCTTGAATAAATCCACTTCATAACTGCCCAGGCAATACCGAGCAGTCCCAAGGCTCCAGCAATACCTTCAATATGAAAGAAGTGGTTCATTATTCTCTCTCCAAGGTACAGGATATATTTGCCAGTGTTGTAGCTGCCTGAGTCACAACCTTAATGTCAATAGAATCATTAGGTCCAGTTCCTGGCAATGCATGTGTAGTATCAGAGCACAGTGTGGTTGTGCCAAAGGTACAAGTAGTTGTAGTATCCCCAAAATTTCGTCTCACTGTCACCACACCGTCTGCTCCATTGACTCCTCCTGCGGTAGCACGGCAGCGAAGATTTCTGAATTGTGCAGCATTAGGAACAGGCATAGCAATCTCAGTCGTACCAGTGCAAGCACCTGAAGGAATCAAGAACAATGTAGCTGCCGCCGTACACGTCCCTGTACCCACAAATGGCAAGGTTCCAGGCTGGGAATTGGGGGGTCGTATATGGTTGTTTGTTCCTGAATCAGTAAACACCGGAAACCCCAAATATGTATAAACAGTGTTGTTGCTAGATGATGCACCAAAAATAGCATCATTAGTTATGCTCTGATCTACGGCCCAAACCATATTACTATTCGATGTACCACCAAAGTTGGCACAGGTAGTTGCACCTGTGCAGTTCATCAGCTTTATTAAATTGCCATTGGAGCCTGCTTCAAAGTCTGCCAGGATAGACCCAGCTCCAGCAAGACCTGTAGTATCAATATCCAGGTCATTGTTGTTGCCTGCATTTGAACCGGAACCGTTTAATTGGACTCCTATATTGGTTGCGGCAACTGTGAGCCTTCCCCCTTTTGCAGTACAGCTTGAGCCTCCCGCGCCTGTACCATCAAATCTAAATCCAATCTGAGCAGTTGCGCCCGAATTGTTACCCCGGACATTTAGATTCTGGTAGTCACAGTCATTAGTAAATTTGGTATCAACACCCACAGATGCGTTGCCAGCTCCAGCAAGATCAAAACGTATATTCTTTAGAGCAGGCCCCTGAGTGTTTCCAGCTGACGACCCAACAGTCAGGAATGATGCATTTCCTGTATACACTAAAGTTACACCAGCGTTGCCCGAAGGAGGAAGCACACCAGCCAAAATAAACCCGTTGTTGCCCTGGCTTACAGCTATAGTATTGGTTCCAAAAGATACAGTCGCGCACCCTGCAAATAGAATTGGAACCCCAGCACGGCTCAGTGTCCAGTTTGAGGATACCGTTTCAGAATAGCATGATCCTACAGGAAGTGTCGGTACAACCACAGCCTTACAGTTTGTGGTATCATTATATGCTCCTATGATGGTGGTGTAGTGCACACCATCTACTACACAGGCACCATTATTTATCCCTGTTATCACGGAAGCAAAAGTATTGGTACCTGTCCAGGTATTGTTGGTGGGCAACAGATTAGTCAGTGTAAAGTTAGGGGGACATGTAATTGGGTAATTAAGTTGAGGAGTGTTACTAGCTGATGCGGCGACCTGTACCTGATAGGTTATACCTGAACCGCACCCAAACGAAAACCGCCCAACTACATCAGTTGTTACTTGCCCAAAGTTTCCACCCTGCACCGTCAAAGGGTTCCCATTAAGATCAAAAATAGTGGCAACGTTAGAACAGGGAGAACCAACACCTGGATAGTTGCACACTCTCACTTGACCATAAGCAATTGGCACCAGGACGGCCTGCCCATTATTGCTAAGCAATGGCACCGTAGCTACAGCTCTATCCGTATAAAAGCTTGTTACTTGTCCCATCCCTAGGCTAGGTATCAACAGCCCAACAGCCAACACCAACATGCGTAGCAACTTTATCATTTTACCCACTCCACCTTTTAGTGTACCACTTAGAAGCCCACTAGGGGCTGATGCCCTATCCGTCCTCAATCATATCTAGCCGATGGGCCGGAGCCATCCCATCCGATCAAGCTGATTGTATGTGTGATGGATGACTGATGGTACATCATTGCGCCACATCACGTCTGGTATATCCAGAGATTTGATCTGGGACACCACACCATCGAAAGCTCCTTGTATCGTGCTGGCCGTGCAGATGGGGCTACCGATACCATTGAATATGCCTGTAGTCTCCAGCCCTTCGTCACCCAACCGCACATCCCACAGGAAGAACCGTTCGAGGTGCTTCAGATCAATTCCGTTGATCGGCACTACGTTGTGCTTCTTAGCTCCTTCAGCATTGGGGTATGGAGGTACAGCAATATTGATTGTTGCACTAAACACCCCAGCATTATCAATATGCCGTGGTGCTCCCGTAGCTACATCATAGAGGAACTGACCTATACCGACATCAGCCGGTAAAAGGGCTGCAAAGTTGCACGTCCCATGGTAACCAAACCGTGGAGTCCATTCAATACCATAAGCGGTGCCCTCAGTCACAATGGTGTTCAGATCAATAGGCCCGACATACCCTTGAGCCTTAAGCCAAGGCTTTACGAGGTCCAGCCCCTGTTGGAAGAGGGGTGTAGGGCGTGGTGGTAGCCACATCAGTAGACCAGCACAGCCGGTGTTGGGTCCAATGTCACCTACCATGAACTTTTTAAGCTCTATATTGTGGTCAATGCAAACCCAATCCTCCCCATTGAACCACCCACCACAGGCGGTCTCGGTGCCCCCCGCCACAAACTCCTGCAATACAAAGCTACTGATCTTAGCTTTCGTGAAGACCTTTTCCATAAAACTTATCATATCGGCTGGGTTCTTGCTAACATAGGTGCAGCTCTTATCGTCGCCTGCGCCCACCGGCTTGAACACGCAGCGTTTGTTGGTCTTCTCTACCCAGGCAATTCCATCCTCCGGCTTGGTGAATGCTTCCCATTCTGGTACCCTGATCCCACAAGCCTCCATTACCTCCAGGCCAAACACTCTGTCTTCTTCCAGGCGATCAGCCAGTGAGGAGTCTCCAATAGTAGGCACCAACGATGCACAGTGATCAGCGTCATCACCCATACCATCCCTATCAAACACCACCAGATCGTACTTGGTGGGATCAGGAGCACGCTTGTGTGGGGGAGGGATGAGTCCTTCAAAGGCCATGTACTTGTCATCCTCAAGGCACCAATCAACATCGTGGCCCTCATGACGCATGAGCCACACGAACCATAGCCCATCGCCCTTGGCACTAACCAGCAATATCTTCATTGGTTCCTCTACTAAAGTCTATCATCCCAGCCAAATGAAAAGGCTCCCCGAAAGGAGCCTAATCATTGGACAGAGCAGCCTCTACCTAAAGAACGTGCCCGATTTCCAGTTGATCCGCCGTTGCGTGCGTTCGGGCGAAGTCGCATATAGACCAACTGAAACTTGGCGCGGGGTGAAGGAATTGAACCCCCGACCCCTCGGTTAAATACCGAGTGCTCTTTCTCTGAGCTAACCCCGCGTAACCTTTAGAACTTCAAACCTACACCAATGGCTGCAAGGCCAGACGAACCAAATGGCAGCCGAGTGCCGGGAGACTTAAGACTTCCACTTCCCAAGAAGCCACCCTTGGCATCAATGACCACGGTACCCCCACCAACCTTGCCAACAGCTACGCTGACTCCACCCTGCACCACATAGGCAAATTCGTTGCCAGCACCGTCAGCACGTCGTGCACCAAGACCTCCCTGTGCATAAACCTGAATGGCACTCAGTGGAATAAGCACTTGAGCCTTAGGGAAAATATGATCAGCACGCTCTCTATACTCAACTCCACCAAACGTGAACGTCGAGTTGAGGTTGGGCACCATCCACTGACTCACTACAGCACTGTAACGCGGAGTCACAGGAATCCGCAGACCAGCCACGGTAGCCGTCCCCGCACTACCGTTAAGCTTTACCATGTCGGTGAAAGGCTCAATATGCACACCTACATTAGACTCAACAGCCTCAGGATCGGGCGTTGGACTGGGTGTGGGACTCTGCCCCCATCCCATCAAACTTACGGTGAGTACAACCAAACTAAGTAGAAACTTACGCATTACATCCTCCTAAAAAGATTAACCACGAATAGCTCGTGGATCAGGCTTCTTAGGATCATAAGGTGTGGTAATAGGTACAATCCGCCTGATAGGATTATGTATACTACCCGGTGGAGCTGGATGAACGTTACCAAAAGCACCACCCGAACCAACCTCAACCTTAGGCTTGGTCACACGGGCTGCTCCGGTATGTCTACTCCTCTGACGGTTCATCTAATCGTCCCAGCCTTCCATAGATCACCCTTACTTACCACGTGGGGTAGCGGCGTACAGACGAGTCAAACTATCAGTACGAGTGCGAGGCTTATTAATGCCCTTACGCAGACGCCCAACCATCTGAACCTCACCAGCAGGCGTAGTGCCATTGGCCGCTCCACCAGGACTACCAGCACCATGCAAAGTCGGACTAGTCGGAGATGCACCAATACTGCCAGTGTCAACCTGCACGTCGGCAATCTCCGCACGAGCCTGACTCTTACTTCCCAAATAGGACATATAGAACTCCCTAATCCCAGTATACCAGTTGATCTTATTTCTCTGGTGGTTTTATCCCAAAAATCTCAGGGTGCTTGTCTTTGAAAGCCTTCAGCATTTCCTCAGTATAGTTGGCTCCTGCTCCGGTCCCACCAAATCCAGCCTGTCCCGGCTTAGGGCCAGCTTGATAGTTAGCAGGCCACTGAGGTTCAGGAGGCTTACCCGAACCTCCACTTACGGGTGGGGGCTGACGCTCCTCAATGGGCACATTGCCTGGAGAGGTGCCAAATCCTGGCTTCGGCTCCGGGCGAACGAAAGTGCCGGACTCAGAGAGTGGACCTTGAGCGCGAGGCTTAGCGAGGGTACGGCCCCGCACATTCTCCCCTAGTTGACTGATAGCTTTGGTGGTCTTATCAAGCATCTCTTTGTTCATGCTAGTAATCTTGCCTAGGCGACTTTTACCCAAAGGTAGCTTACTACCAAGCACTCTGATGGCAGGGGCAGATTTGGCGGTAGCTTTGGTGGCCATCTGGGGGCCGGTCTGTTCTAGGAGCGACTTCTTGTAAGCACGTTGAAGGTTACTCATTTGACGGTAATCTTTAACCCAGGCGTCATAAACGTCTCCCTGCCCAGCAGCCTTGGCACTATCCTTTAACTCAATCTTTAGAGCGTCAATGTTTTCTTGAAGGGCGTTGCGTGCTACTGAGGGACCCATCTTAGACTTAGCTGCATTCATCTCTTGAAGGGCCTTACGTGCATCTGTCCACCCCATGGTCTTCTTACCAGTGATGGCTTTGTCCAGACGAGATACAGCATCTTGAGCAGCAGTCAAGTCACCAGCCGTTGTGCCAGGGGACTTAGCCACTTTGGCCAGTGCTTTCTTGGCACTGGCAATACCAGCTGTAAGCCGTTGAGTGTTAATGTATTCATGCTCCATGGCTGCATCAATAGCTTCCATCTGCTTGGTAAGATGCATGTCAATAGGTTTGGTAGCCAGCTTGGCAGCATCCATTGCAGCAGCCGCTCGTGTGGAGCCGGTCCCCTCACCAATAGCAGACATCTCCTCTAGCTCGGCACCAGCAGCTCCCCTACCCAGCCCACCAATCATACCTTTAGCCATCCCACCAATCATTAGAGCGGGAGGTATAGAACGGCCAATAGCTCCACCCCAATCACCCTTCTTTATATCCTTGGTGATGTTAGGCATATCCACCAAGGAGCCTGGATGTGTAGCCATGTGGCCTATGCCCTTGAGTGGGTCAATAACAGCTTGCTCAAGCGAGGATTGGGCTGCCCCCTTGAACCAGCCTTTAGTGGCCATCAAGTCTTTCTGCCGTCTAGCCTGACCAAAAGCTGTAGATGTCAGTCCTTGTACTGCTTCAGGTATGGTTGCTGTCACACCCTGGACGAAGCCTTCTTTAGGCTCATCTTCAGGAGCAGGACGGCCACCAGGACGAGGTTGGCTAGTCTGTAGGCGCTCTAGTCCCTCTGGGTGCTTCTTTAGGTAAGAGCTAACAACATCAGCATCTGAGCGACCAGGATCAATCTCATATTCCTCACGGAGCTGCTTAGCCATCTGTGAAACGGTCTGTTTAGTATCTGCCATTTAGAAATCAGCCTTCTTCTTGCCACCCTCTTTGTCATCTTTAGCCTTGGGAGCGTGGGGCATCAGCGGGATGTCAACCATGTTCTCTACTTCTTGGCTCACCATGTCCAACTGAATGCGAGCCTGAGCTGCACTAGCTGTTACACCACCCGGTATAAGGCTGTACATCAGCTTCTGACTGGCTTCGGTGGAGGGCAGGTAACCAGCTTTACGCATAGTACCAAGTGCCTCACGCAGCCGGTTAGTGTAAGCCAAGGCTCTCAATCCCTTAGCATCAAGATGCTCTTGAGCCAGCTGGTCTACTACGTTGTGCAGAAAGGTCTCAGTGTCACCACCTTTGTCCGTGCGTCCAAGGACCTTGGCGAAGATGGCACGGGTTTTGTCATCATCAAATACATCCACGTTGTCATAGAGTCCTTTGAGAGCACCAGTCTCATAGAACTTAGTGTTCTTGGGGCCAATGGCTGTCTGAGCACGCTGCATGGTACCAACTTGATCTGTAGTCAGCTGACCCATCATAACGATGCCACGACCAGCGAACTCACCGCTTCGCATGCCATCAATGTACTGAGCCTCACTCATAGTACGGGTAGTGCCATCATCAAACACAAAGTTCTTGAGGATGTACATGGCACGACCACGGCCATAAGCCAGCCTGAGGTCAACGTCACGTTGGTGTTTGAAGTCAAGTATGTCCTTAGCCTTCTTATTACCCCCGAGAGCCTTACCAATAAGACTTATCTCATTCTCCTTAGGTTCACTGTGGGTAGCCTTAAAGAGGCTGTTTGCTAGGTCCATAGTTTGCTTGGCACCCTCAGCATCACCCGATTCAGCCTGTTGAATAGCCTGTAGGGAAAGCTGATCAATGGGCTTCAGCCGGATGTTCTCCTGATGAGCAACAATGGCAGAGCTGCTTGGAGTCTCACCATCATGCTCTGCCTTGTATGATTTGTACCAACCCTGCCACTCAGTCTTAGGCTCAGCTTCAGCCTGTGCGCTCACTACAGCCTTCACTGTCTGAGCAGCCTTTTCGACATCAGCCATAGTGGGCTGCTTAGTCTCCTTGGGCCACTTGTTAAGGAACTGTTCAGCAGGATTAGGCTGACCCTGTGCCTGCTGTTGAGGCTGTCCTTGAGCCGCCCCCTGAGTTTGTGCAGCACCCTGACCCTGACGCTTTATATGATCTAGCATGCCCTTGGCAGAGTCGATCTGTCCCTTAGCCTGCTTCAGGTCCATAAAGCGCTTCATGCCCTGGAAGGCCACATTGTTTTGTGTCTTCTCAGGATTCATTAGGTCAACTCCCCAAGCCTTGGCAATCAGCTTCTGATTCTTCTTGTCTCCCAGGACCGCTGTTACACGAGGGTCCTTCTCAAACATCTGCTTAGCCTTATCCTGGTCATTGTCAGTTAGACTTTGGGCCTCTTCCCAAGCATTGTGCAGCACCATGAACATGTTACTGAGCTGATTGACCTGTTGTTCCTTGGACTGCTTAATGTGGTTTTGTAGAGCTGTCCCCACTTGAGGAATAAACATGTTAAGCAGATTGGTGCCTATCTCCTGGCCCATGCTCATACGCCCCATCTTAGGATTAATGCTCATTGGGGCCAAGGAGGTACGGTTCTTTAGGGCCTTTTGTAGCTGTGCCATCACTTGAGGATCAGCAGTATTAGGCTGGCCACTCTCACCACTACCCGTTTTAATTTCGTCACCCATTAATCACCATTATTTGGGTACTAGTGACCCAACAGCCGTGATCCAACTCAAATAGTTATCAAAGAAGCCCTTAGGTGGATTACCCTTACCACCCATCAACACTTGCATGTAGTTCTGAGTAGCCTGCTCAATCATCTGGGCAAAGATGGCCTGCTCATTAAGGTTAACTTGGCTAAGGTAGTCACCCAAGCCAATAGCAGCCGCACTGCTCATTCCAAGACCTTTACTACCGAACTGCTCCAATATGTCAGCTTCCCCACGCTTAACCTGGGGCTGCATAGCATCAATCATGGCTTGAGCAACCTGGGGATTAAAACCAGCCCCACTCTGTAGAAAGTTCCATAGCTGTCCCGCCACTCCCGAGCTAAAACCAGCCTTGTGCATAGCCTTTACAAAGTTGTGAGCTGCATTAGGATCACCACTGCCCAGTCCAAACATTGATGCTAGATTAAATCCTCCCAGACCACCACCTTGAGCTGGGCCACCCTGTGCGCCACCAGGACTTCCCATCTGACCAGGGCCAACGTTGTTGGCTGCAAACCCTTGGCTAAAGATGTTCTGGATAAGACTGTTGATGTCCGTGCCTCCCGGTGATGTAGCTGTGGTACCAGGAGCAGCACTCATAGTAGATGTCATTGGAGATGTGTTGGCTCCACCAGGGAAGTTCAAGCCAAATGGGCTGGTCTGACCTCCCACAGCAGGCACATCAGTACTACCAGGAACAGGGACATTCTGTGAGCTACCACCAAAGTTGGCTCCAGGGATAAGTTGTGACATGTCAAGGGGCACAGCGTTCACTCCTACTCTACATTATAGACCCTTACCGTGAACCATAACGTGGCACCCTAATCCCAAGCTGTCGTGTGTTAAACTGCTGATCACGCTCTACCTGCAACAGCTTGGCACTCAACACCCCAGGACGCCCCCTCTTGCCATCACTGATCATATATTCTGGATCACCATACAAATGCTGCTTCAAGAACGCTACCTGATCATTCCAACGCTTGGCCACTGCCACTCGCAACGCTGTAGCATAAACCAGTATCTCTTCCCAATCCTCTGGCAGGTAGATGAATGCTCCAAGTAATGACTGCTGATCAGTGGCCTCAGGGAATGGATGCTTTACTTGATACCGGATAAACATTGTGTAGGCTATGTTGGGTACAGGTGCGACCAGAAAGTTCTGTCCAAACCGTGTCCAATACTTAGGGATGCCGGTGGTCACTGGACTGGTAATAATCTCTATTGCCTTGGGGGTCTTGTAGTCTAGAGTGTCCTTTACAGTATTACCTGGAGGATCAACAAACAGTGTAAACACTTCTACAAAGCTGAGGTCACCATCATTGTTCATAAAATTGGCTACGGGGTTAATAGCCTGACTTACAGACACTTGGGGGCCAGTACGTCTAAGCTCCTCAAATGGCGTGCTAGCTGTAAGGTCCTGTACAGCCCTCTTCATCCATCGTGGAATCAGTGTAGACACATCGGTGCGCCCCTGTAAGGCGTCCACAACATCCGGTACAAGGTCCTCTACTGTTCTAGGTGTTGATCCAGGCAGTTGCATTGGTTCTCCTTACGATGCTAGGGCTACCAGTGCTTGACTAGTAGCAGCCGAGCTAATCAGTGTCAATCCCGTCAAGCCTCCAGTGGTCTCTGTAGGGTTGGCATACACCCATATCCCACCAGGATTTAGCTGCAATGAATCAGCAGCAGCAATCTGAGCACCACCACTAGCAGTGTGCCGCACACTGATCTGTGCTCCACCACCAGCATTACGGTTTAACACCACCGCGAACCATGTAGGTGACAAGGGCAATGGCACTACTGTTCCACCACCAGCAGCTACCTGAAAGAATGACTCATAAAAAGCCACCGTCGCAGGCAAGCTTACTGTAGGCAGCTGGGCATTAGCCTCAAACAGATTGGTGGTCGTATTGAAAATCTGTAGCAATGCTGAAAGAAGATTTGCATTTACATTAGCCATAACCTATTGTACCTCCAATTAGATGATGACAATAAAGAAGTTAACCAAAGCAACAGAGCACTTCACAAATATGTTGCCCTGAATAGTAGCCGTCGCTGCTGTCCATGCAGTCCCTGTATTGGCCAGCTGATAAATAATAGCAGGCTGATCTACGTTGTAGAAGTACCCAATGGGTACACGCTTGAGATTGTGAGCTATAGCAAACTCAGTATTAGCAACACCAGGAGCTTGACCACTAACCTTATAGCAATCTATATTAATATCCCGATCGGTATTGTTTTGAGTTTTGGTTGCACCAAAGCTGACATTACCTGCCACAACCTTGGCCATTTGCTCAATACCCATCCTTTGACTTGCATCACTCTCAGGATTCCCAAATGTGCGTGGTGACTTCATAGTGTTGTATTGACCTCTACCGTGCCTACCATTACAGCTCGGGTAATAGCTACATTACCCCCATTGGCTACCTTGCTCCAACTAAGCTGGGGCCTAAACGCGGTCAAACTCACATCAACGAACTTAGTCATCAAAGCATTAGTTGGCACTACATTCCCAATAGTAACATTGACATTAGATGACTGAACCTTAGCATTGTCATCGGTACCAGTCAGCTTGACGTTAATAGTAGCCTGCCCAAGGTCCCTATAAGTCAGGATTACACGGCGCACAGTGGGCACCCGGTGTGGCACTATATCTTCAGTCCTATAGCTATAACTGCTACCTTGATTGGGATCATTAAAGCTAGATCCATCTAACTGAGCAATATAACTCAAACCACTGGTCATATCGACTACAGGCCATACAACCATTGGAGACTGTGGCGGATTGCCAGCGGCTGCCGACTGAACAGTAATGGTCACAGGGCGTCCCGTCACCTTAATGTTGGGGAAGAACCAGTTAACCCAGTTCTGATCTTCCATACTGTATACCCAAACCCTAGTGCCAGTTGCCTGTGGGATGATCAGATAATACACAAGGTATGGCACTATGGCCTTGCCTACAGGTGTAGGTCCAGGTGGAAACAACACATCAAATGGTACATCATAATCTATGGCAGGCATTACTGCACCGAATATTGTGGATGTAGCCTGTCCAAGGTCGGTGAATATGGCATCCCTAGCAGACGCTCCCACTTGCTGCAATTGGAAGGATTGAACCGAATAAACATTATCTCTAGCTACAAAGAATCCTACTGTCCCATACTGAGCCAATGCATAAAACAATCCGCCACCAATACCGTACTGAGATGCCCACAAATGGTTAAAGTCAAACGGAGCCTGTCCCCTACCTGTAGGTGCCACTTCCGTTATACCATCTGTCCTAAATATATAGCCTACACGACCCAACATCATCAGGCCAGTAATCTGATCTGGTACCTCAATGAAGTCAGCAAATCCAGCGTTAATGTTAACTGTAGTGTCCCATTGAGCAGGCAGACCTGTAGCACTCCATCTCACACGCTGGCCAAAGTTGGTGAACACCCCGCCCGACCCCTCACTAGTATTGGCCATTAATAGGTGATTATCAAGCTCATCTATGAACAGGGCACCTACAGTCTGGGGTCCAGGTATGTTGGCATTGTCTAATGTAAATGATCCTAAAGCGTCCCAAGTTGCTAAGTGTCCTGTAATTACAGAATAGACACTATTATTAAAGATTCGATAGTTGATGCCGTGTGTGAAGGCTCCACTGTCATTGGTCCATGCACCCGTGAAGAAATTGAACCTAAATACCCCACCTCCAGCTCCTGCATCCGTGACCGCCCACAACTTTCCATTCACTACACCTATCTCAGTAATAGGTAAGGTAGGCTTAGGAGAAGGAATAGCTACAGGGAAGCTAACAGGAATCAGCGCAGGGCGGCTTCTAATCTCAGCATTACGAAGAATGACATCACTGAGGGCGGGACTCTGTACCTCAGGGATCATATTCTCTGGCATCATAGTGTTAACCCCACCATAGGGGCCAACATACTCTACCTCGAAATAGCCATCTTTTCTAAGGTTGACAGGCACACAAGTCTCCTCTCCTATTATATCTTTAGAAGTCCGTCTAGGGCTTATGACCAATTATTGCTGAATAAAGCTTAATACGCCAGCTATGGATGGCCCAGTGCCTACAGTAGATATTGCACATGCCGATTGACCAGCAGCACTAGGGATTAGTGGAGTAGGATAATTAATCACTACAGCACCATTAGCTAGTATCCCACTGCTCATCACACCAGTTAGATTGGTAGGGGACGTGCATGAAGCACCAGTACCATACACCAGCTGCAATGTGTTGGCAGCTACTGTGGATACCATAGATATGGTGAACCCACATATGTATACTTTCTGTCCAACTATCCCAGCTACCAACTGTGTCGTGGTGGCTGTAGAGATATTGATAGCGACACTACTCTTGGGTGTATTAGTGAAGCATGGATCAACAGCTACTTGTCCCCACGCCTTCAACCCAACCATCAAAACCAACGCCGCAAATATTAACCTTAACTTAGTCATATCAATCAATGGTTATGATAACCACTCCAGACTGGATAGTGATAGGTGTTATTCCAGACTCCCAGAATATTTTGCCACGATTCTGTGAACCAGCAGCGGTAGATGTAGCTTGCCACAACACCCCGCCCGTCCTATCTCTCAAGTCTAGTGCCTGACCAGCAGCACTAGGATTCTGCCAACTCATATCCTCAATGCGTACTTGCCACGGATACAGGCACTGGGCCAACGTACCACTTCCACTCTGGGCCGTACCAGCTGGTATAACAAAGTTTGGCTGCATCAAGAAGCTTGAAGCACCAGAAGCCCCCGTCAACCGAGTGTAGAAGCCATTGTACAAGGCATTAGCAGCACCGATTACAGTGAACCAGTTGGCCGGTGGCACCCCAGCTGTATTGAAGGTCAAACCCGCCGTGGTGGTGATAGTTACTGTACCATCAGCATTCAGAGTCAGACCTGTAGCGCCAGTAATAGTAGCTGATGCAACATCAGCACTAGTAAGGCTCCACGGATTAATACTAAGGTTAGCCATATTAGCTAAACTCTACGGCGCAGTGCAATCCGATCCCATAGATACTCACAAGCGAACCAGCCTGTGTAGTGATCAACAGTGTTGCAAACAAATCGCTAAAGTCAGCGGTCTCATAAGCCAGGGGCTGAGTCAAGCTCACCTTCTGGACATGTGGACTCGTCAAGTTGGTCGTTAGAGCCGTACTAATACCAGTAGCAGCCAACGGCGTGTCCAACGTATAAGTGGTGTTCTCCGCAAACCGCGCTCTACTCAAAGCCAGCGAGCACGTGGTCAAGGTAGCAGTAGTCACTGCATACACCGCAAAAACATCAACAACAGCTACGCCCCATGGCTGAGCAGGTGTCCCAAACTGAATACTCTGATTAGCATTAACACTAGCTGGACTGCCAGCAGCAATACCACTAAACGGATTGCCAGGGCCAGCAGCTCCAGCACTAGCAGGCGTAGTACCAAAAGCTTCTTGAAACTCGTTCGTGCCAACTACAGTCCCTTGACCCGGAAATGCTGGGAAGGTAATGTAGGGCCGCTTGTAGTCAGCTAGCCCCAAGAAGAACCTTACAGTGCTCACACCAGCCGTATTGGTAAGTACCAAGGCGTTGTTGGCATCAAGCGTCCAATTGTACTGACCAGCACCACCACCCAAGCTAGCAGCAGCGGCGTTAAGGTTAGCCGCACCATAAAATACTTGTGATCCAAATGTCCTCGCCATTGGCTTATCCTACCTATCTCAGCTTACCAATAAACATCCAACGTGTCGCTACGGCGCTCAATTGGGTTAGTAAGCTTCTTATCAGGTTCCAACTCATGACGCTCAATGCTAACTGCATTAGCAACCTTTATGTCCCGACTTCCAATGATAGCCACCACACCCCTGTCGTAACATTTCTCAAGGCATAGCAGCTTGCCATTCTGCCAATCCATCCTAGCTAGTGGGAACCTAAAGTTACATCTCATACAGAGATGATATACATTGGTTCCCTGACTGCGCCACAAAGCCACACTAGTTACCTCTCACCAAGTATAACCTAGCTCAGCTTACGGTCCGTTCGATCCCCACGTTCCGATCCAGCTGGTTGCACCAGCACTGAAACGCTGGAAGGTCAGCATCTTAGTAGACCGAGTATCAAAGTCATCATCATAATCAGTGTCAATCGGATGACGATTGAAGTGCTTAACCTGATGACCGTCCTTCTCAGTCACAGCGAACCATGCACTCTGACTCGCAAAGTAATGGATCACCCTAAACTTCAGGTCCTCACCAAGCAGAGCATTCAGCTCATTATCGTTGGTGTAAGGCTTACCCGGACTTCCTAGAATCTCACGAGCAATAAACTTCAACTCGGGCGGAATCAATATATACTTTGGCTTCACCCGAATCGGGATGCCCTGACTATCAGGCATACGCTCAAACTGGTTGACCATCAACTGTACTCCGGTAAAGCTCAAGTCAATATCCGGAGATGGGCGGTTAGGATAGGTACCAGACGCGAAAATCACGTTGGTCAATCCCGGTGCCACGTTGGTAGCGGCTGTTCCACCCAACAATGGATGCTGAGTGTTAAACAAGCTAATACCATCGGTTGTGGTAATCGTAGAGAACCCAAGGTTAAACACGTTCCAACTAACCATCTCACGAGCGAACATAGCACTCCGAGCATGACTCTTAGGAACCTGCTTAATCAGGCCATACTGATCGTCCTCGATCAGTTCCCACGACGCCCTTGACCCCAGTGCGTAGGACAAGTGGACATACCGTTTGGTTCCACCCTGAACCATGTCATCATAAGCCGCAGCAGCATTCTCCGGCTTCTCAGGCATGATGCCTACACCAGTCATTTCCACTTCATCCTCAAACTCCTGGGTAGAGTTTTCCACATTAAACACGTGGGTATACTCTTCCTCGCGCATCTGCAAGTCGAGGAAGTGCAGGAACCAGTGGTGGACTCCCGGTGCCAGCGTTTGTGCGAACTGACCGCGAACCATCATAAAATCAATCTCCCTAAATCTAAACCTTATCTAATAGGCTGATTTACTCAGCCTATTAGATTCCAAGGAACTGCGTGAACCGTGGATCAAGAGTAAACAACACTCTAGTACCGCTAGCAACAGCATCTCTAGGATCAAGCCCAACTACAGTCAACACCGTGTTAGTGGCTACCGTGGCCTTGTTCTTATCCACATACCAGAACTTGGAGTTGCTATCAATCGTTAGCCCATAGTTCTTGCCAACGTCAGTAGCAGCCGGAGTTGCCGGGTTACCGTTGTTGCCAAAGGTAGCAGTCCAAATAACCTGAGGCCCTGCAAGTATAATACCTACACGACCATCATTTACTGGAGCACCATGAGCAATGTTCTTGGCACTACCCTGGTTAGGCACGCTACCGAAAGTACCAGCAACAGCACCTACACCACTAAAAGGTTGCATAGGGCTAGGAGCACCAGCACCAGTAGCAGCAAGGTTAGAGGCAGCCTCACTAGAGAACCCAATGATTGCTCCAATACCAGCACTAGTAAACGTGAAAGCAGTACCTGTAGTACCGTCCCAAGCCTTGATGCCACCATCAGCAGCCGTAATCTCAACCGGTGTCCCAGCCAGGAACGTCTGGGTCAACTCTTCAATCAACCGCGTACCAACAAATCCATTAGCACTGGTATCGGAGAACGGCAGAATTGGAATAGCAGAAATGGCCATAAACCTTACTCCTCATTGCCCCCAGCCTTGGTCTTTGCAACCTTGGCTTCAGCATTAATCTTCTCTCTAATATCACTGGTCTGCTTTTCAGCAAGCACCTTATCTCCCCTCAACGCGCTAGCGCTTACCAAAGCATCCGGGTTATCCGGAATAAACGCTACTGCCTTGCTGGCAGCCTTAGCCGGAATATCTGTATTAAGTGTATGTGCCGAAGCAATAGAATCACTATGCACATCACTAGATGCACCCTTCAGGTACATTCCACGGGCACGTTGCAACGCCAACGACTTCTCCATGTTGAACTTAATCGCGCCATCATACAGATCAGAACGAATCTTCATCAAAATCACGTCACCCGCAGTAATCTGTCCATTATCCGCTACTGCATCACCACCCAGCACCTCAGCGTCATCACTGGTCGCAGGTGTAAATCCCTGGTTACGGCGCTGCATATACATAGTTCCGCGCCCACCCTTGTTAACCCAGCGATACTGGTATTCAAGGTTCTTTATATGAACATCACAAACTTGGGGGACAAGCAGAGGTCGGGCGACCACGCTCTTATTGAACAGAAGGGCAGCTTCACGACTCAACACACGACGACCCGCCTGGGGGTCTGGTGCAGGTACATTAGCATTAATATCCGTAACTACATTATTACGAATCTCCTGACTAGCCTGATTGGTCAATCCGTTCGCCACAATACACCATTCTCATTTCTCCTCCTTCGGGCTAACGCCCGAGCCATCCTTCCAAATGGCTTCCCTTCATTTCTCACTATATCACTCCGCTACTACAGTAGTATCGGTTTTCTCTCCGTGCTCATGCTGAACACTCAATATCTCATACTCAGACTGAGTGATATTGCCTACTCTCAGATCGTACTCCAACTTGGACATATCCTTATTAGTGGTAGGCATCGTAAAGCTTCTATTCAGATACTTCATAAAGTCACCTCTCATTTACAACGTCAACCCGTAAAACATAATGTCACCGTTAGCTGACAAACTTGAGAGCAGCCCGAGCCTTCTTGCCATCTTCAACACTAATCTTATTTCGCTTGAAGAACGCTCTCTGTTCATCAGTCAAACCATCAGCCTGCGGTGCACCATTTGTATCAACACTACCATTAGTCGTCTCCAAAAAGAACCCCCGGTCCTTCCCAAACTTCATACCAGCGGCCATAGCAGCCTCACCAAAGATCATCGTTACCACATTCCTAATATAGGACGGGTCTCCACGCATCGCTTTACCACGACCATCCAATAGTGGGCTATCATCCAATACCTTATTGATCCGCTCAAGGTTGTTGTCCCACACAGCTCCGAAACCCTTAGCAGCAAACTCGGCTCTCACATTCTGTCGCGCCAACTGCGCCTGAGTCTCAAGCTGCATCTGCAACACTGGCCCCACAGCCGCCACCACCCGCTGGTTAATCGCAGCATCCTCATCCTCAAACACACTAGTATACTGAGGTGCATTAGGTTGGACAGGCTCACTAGGCTCAGCAGGCTTAAATCTCTTCTCAATATTGTCCACCCTGCTAACGATCCCTTCCAGGGTAGTCTTCACCGGAGCGAAAGCCTTCTCCAACCCTTCAGCCAACAATTCAGCCTGACTCTTCCCATCAGGCGGATTAGCTCCATTAGGTCCAGCTCCAGTAACCTCAGGGTTAGGTTGAGTAATAGTACTATCAGCTTTATTAAACAGTCCCATTTCCATCTCCATCTTCAGGTATCTCTCTAAGCTTTATCAACGCGATCACCTGAGTCTCTATCTCCATTATATAGTCAATAAAGTTCACAACCCCACAAGCTTGTTCTCTCAACTTATCAGCCTTATCTGGATTGGTGGCCAGCTTAACGTTATCAGCGCGTAACTGGTGCAACCCCGCTAAGAGCGCCTGCCATGTCACCCCGTGGAAGTGAGACTCCACCTCCTGGCGCGGCAGCAGGGCCAGCTCCCGCCATGGATGCCCCTCCGGGGGCCATTTGCCCTCCCTGGCCAGCTTGGCTATTTTGTGGTTGGCCTCCTTGCGAGCCTGGAGGATCGGGGATGTAGAGTTCTGGGTCATATTCAAACTCCTTCACTATACGCTTATGTAACTGAGTGGCTGCCACAATAGCACTTACAGCATACTGCTTAAAGTCAGGCGGTGCCATCGGATTATTAACAGCCTGTATCAACTGCCCAATTGCTGTGTAGTGTCGCTGCAACAGCCCAGCCAGCAGTATACCAGTCTGCTTATCAATCTCACGGTTCAGAGAGCCTGTAGCTGCCCTAATCGGTATTCTCAGTACCTCACGCTCAAACTTCTCAAGGGCAGTATTCAGCCTCTCACCATCCAAGCCAAACGCCTCTTCCTTACTAAAGGTCCCAAACTTCCCATAAATCTTAACCAGTGCACTCCCCAGCATCACATGAGCATGCCTAAACTCAGACGTGGCAAACCCTACCACGCTGTTGTTCTCCTGCATTACAGCTAAGGTCCCACCCGTACCAAACACCCCAGCAGGGCGCTTCATCATCCCACCAGCACCAGCACCACTCACAGCTGGTGTAATACCAGCTCTCCTGGCTACCAGTCCCAGTGTCATCTCTTCATTCTTAAAGGTGCTCGGATAAACGTCACCTACCTGTATAGCTTCAATATCATCCTTATCCCCCACCAGCAGGGCCGCAGGGAACAGCTCCATATTAGCATCAAGATTCCTAGCTCTAGGGCTAACCCTCAACGCCCGAATGTTGGCCACCGTTGCATTATCAAGCCTCTGGTTGTGTGTAGTGCTCAGCTCCTCCTGATAGACCTCAAGCATCTCACAATAGCCCATAGGATACATACCAGTCGATCTATATCCCAGCTTAGCTCTCTTTACAGGTAGCATATTGTTGGGCATAAAGTTGAACACGCGTCTCAAGGTCTTCTTACTCTTCACATGGTAAGTCTGTATGATGCGGTACTTACGGCCCTTATGCCACTTGGGGAAATAGCACTCCCAAATGTCCCACTCAGCCGTTGTGTCGGGTCTAGCAGGACTGGTCACTCCCTGGTCCTGAAGCTCCTGTCTCACCGGCTCTATAGGCTGGCATCTGTCAGGCTGGCTCAACAACTCATCTACTACTGCCTGATCATAGTCACCCCTAAAGCCACGCTCCTCAAGATCAAACCGCTTTAGAGTCTTCTTCACTCCAACAAAGTTGGCATGCTCCAAACTATTAATGGCTGGATCAACCAATAAGTCTTCATGCCTCAGATTGCAGACCTTTGGGCCAGTATAGATGGAATGCTCCTGTCCCCTAATCTTACGGTCAGCATCACTAGTCATACCAACCACTACAGCCTCAACCTGATCCTCCAAAGTGATCTTCACGAAGCTAGCCCCATAGGCAGCAGCCTCTGTATACCACAATGCTTCAACCTCATGCAGGTTTAGCTCATCAGGCTCAAAGCCTACAAGGTCCATAAACTCTTCAAGCACCCGGCGCTCAGTCTCATTGTTGATCTTCTCCTGCTCAGCAGCCGCCTTAGCATAGTTCCTAAACACCCACAATGGATGTGTAGCCCACACCAGACCCATCACCCTAGCCACCATCGTATCAATGGTCTCACCAGCCACCTGCACCACTGTATTGGCAGCATTCATCCATGGAGTATTACGGGTCTCCTCAGCAGGGCGACCCTTATAAATCCTGCGCCACTTCGGCAACTTATTAAAGTGGAGGTCCCTATGAGCCTGGATCAACGTCTCCAACTGTTGCTCCACGTAGTGGTCCATCTCAGCATTAACATCTTTGCCGAAGTCTGCGTCAACGACTTGGAATGTCTCGCTTCTCACACAATCTCCTGCGTACCCGCAACACCCCGCGCAATCTCGGTCTCTTCCCGGCCCTTAATCTCATTAGGATAACCATCCTTCTCCACATCAACACCCACCACTGGAGCATCAGCCTCAGTGGGCTTCTGAGCAGCAATCAACTCAGCATTACCAGCAGCCTCTGCTACAGGTGACATATCCACACCAACAACCTCTATGGTCTGCCCCCTTGCCAATTGAGCATCAGTATGACTCTTAATAAACTGTAATGCTACAGACTTATCATGAGTCCAGCCTTCCCATTGGCACGAGCAATAAACATGCCACCGGGGTGGAGCACCAATATTCCTATAAACATCCCTATCATAGGGAATCTGATGGACCTCTTCCAACCGAATCACATGATGTTTACTATTCTGAATCCCAGCATAAGGCGTGCCAAATCTACCGTCGTGCATAGTTCTCATCTCCTTCTACCATTATTTAAAGTTAGCAGCAACAGCCGCTCCATTCAATCCTTTTGGTCTCGTCAGGCAACTCATCTGGCTCAACTGCCAGCTTCTTCTGAGCCATCTCCTCACTTATCATCAATATAATCACGTCTCCACCTTTTATATACTTCCATACTTTCTCCAACTCAGCTTGATTGTGTACAGTGAAGGTGTTCATATCAATACCCCGTAACACTCTTTCTCGCATTGTGTCGCTCTCTCCGTTGCCTTACAATATCAAGTATACGCCTTGCATGGAAGGCATTCCATGCTTGTGGGCTATAGGCCAAAGCATCCAACACATCCAGCGTTCTACTACCCGGATAATTAGTGTACTCATCCAAGAACTCACTCTGATCATGCCTTACCCAAATCTGCCCATTCCTGAACAGAGGCTCCAGACTCTCAATCCTGTCTCTCTTAGCATTAGCACTTCGCTCCCCCAGCAAATCATGCTTAGTCATACTGAAGTTCTCGGTCTTACTCCTATACTCAATTGGGTACCTTAAGTATTGCTGCCCAGCCACCCGCTCCAGCCAATACTCACCAATCCCCCACCGCTTAGCCAACAAGAATAAATTCCTCACCAGCTCATCAGCACTAGCACTCTTAGCCCACAAATCCAGCAAGTAAACTCTATCCGTTTCTGGATCAAACCCACTTACCACAATCGAATGTCTAGACCGGCCTCGCTCCTCAGCATGGTTAGGGTCAACCACAATGCTCTTAATCAACACCTTTGGGTTAAAGTCAGCCAGCACCTCCCCATCCTTTACCTCATGCCTGATCCAATGCCTATTAGGATCAACAGGGCTAGGAGCAGCACTATAATACCTAAGCCACTCAACCTTAAATACACACTCCTCAGGATTAATTGGCAGGTTAAGATATTGATGGCTAAAGAAGTACAGCCCTTGCGTCTCCCTAATCTCATCAAAGTCCTCCTGTCCAAACTCCTCAGGGAATATGATCTGTCCAGCAGGGTGCCTATCACAACAACCCCCCAACGCGGCATGATGCTCAATCACAAACCGCTTACTCTCAGGCACCTTCTTGTTGTTCTCTCTAATCCAACCACTCAAATCATTAGGTGCCCACCTATTATTAACCACTGTCCACGTTGCATTTTTAACGCTCTCAAAGGCTCCCATCAACAGCCTGTGATAGTCATGGGTCTTTTCCATCGTAGTGGGTTCCTCAATAGCCTTCTTACCAATGACATCATCCTCCGTACAATCAGTATAGTGGCGACTCTGTAACGCCCCTTCCACACCCAGAAAGTCATAGGTCCCCTCTCCATTGGGTCCCCGTTCTACAGCCTTAATCTGCTTAGTCTCCTGCCCCCAAATACAGCTTGCATCCGGCTGAATCTCCGGATAAGCAAACTTAAACACATCATTATTCTGGAAGTGCCAATCAAACCTAAACCCCAGCTTAATAGCGTTATTCAGAATCTCGCTAACAATAATGATCCGCCTACCCGGATTATGGATATGCTTCATCCACCTTATCCACTCGTCTCCATACCCCAGCTCTCGCATCATCATCTCATCAATCTCAGTGAACGGTAGGGTCATCCACATATTCCTGCCCTCAGTCACCACCGTAGTCTTCAGGTGGTCACGAGGCATCTCAATCAGGAACCGTGGCAGTGGAGTCTCTAACCGCTGACAAATAGGCTGATGTAGTCGTGGGCTAAGCTTATTTCTCTGCAATACATATTTCTCAAAGAAATAAAGGTTACCTAGCCCATTCAGTCTCAGCACATACTTATACTTGGGACTGCTCTGCTCCGGTATCGGTAACATTTGCCAACTAGTTAGCATTGGTTCTCACTACCTTCTCAATCTTAACTCAGCGCACGGATCACAAGCCCACTTTAGGCTGATGCATAAAGGTTACACTGAGTAAAGGTTAAAGGGTGGGGTGATGAGGTTGGGGGAGGGCTGTGTAGGGTGCCGTCTCGTTGAGCTAGGCTCAAGTAGGGAGAGTTACGCTGGCTGCTCCCCATATCAGCCAGTTCTTCCCCCACACAGCCTAAATCAAGGTTAAAGGGTGGGGTGATGAGGTTGGCCGAGTGAAAAGAGAGGGGCCACAAGATACTGGTCGAGGGTGAAAGGAGGAAAGACCCCGACGCTGAACGTGACCCCAAACTCATCATATCACCACTTCTCCGGTGGTAACAGTGGGTTGAGAAATACTGGCTTGGGCTGAAGGCCATAGCGTACCCATTCAGCTACCATGTGTCCAAACTTAACCGTAGATGAATCAACCTTGAAACGAATGTGTACTTCTTTGGCACCCCCAGGGATGTCAAGCTTGATTAGAACGTGTGTATGGTCAAGGTCTGAGCAGCGTGTAGTGTTGAGACCTGCTTTCACTGTGGTGGCCTCTTCACGCTCAGCTGGTGCAAACTTTACCACTCCCATCAAGCTCTTTTCAAGCTCTACTGGCTTGTTCAGTTGTTCATCAAACCACTCTTCCATACCTGTCATATTAGTTCTACCTTTCTATACGTGTATTACTCCGTAGGAGTATACCTGTATCTATCATTAGTCTTATCCAACCTAGCTGGAGTAGGTGCTAATCTCAGATTTGAACTTGAGGTTGGTCAGTGTGAACTGGCCGCTCATGCCTGCAAGGATTTCGGTTTCGTGGATGATCCTCAACACTACATTACCCTGACCCTCAGCTCTGGCTAGGTCAACCACATAACCACTGAAGTTGCTGAATAGGACTGATTGGCCGACCTTGGCGTGGTGACACTTAGCGCCTGCGCTGACGATGGTGCCTGAGGTGGGGCGACGTTGATCTACTTCGGGGATGACCAGCAGGCCACCCTTGCCGTGACAGGCAGGACAGACTGATGTGCATGCACCGTCACAGTTGCTGCACTTCTTACCGCTGTTTTGGCCTGCTCCACCGCAACCGTCACAGGTGGAGCGGCCTGAGCCACCACAGGTTGGGCACTCGTAACCTGACTGGAACTCATCTTCTTGGATGAGAACACGATCACCGAGTGCCCAGAAGGAGAGAGGACCGTTGGTGAATACTGATGTTTTACGGAATGGGAGCAGGCCGTGGCTATGGTAGTGGAGATAAATGTCCACTAGTGCAGCCAGGAGGATGACTGTGAGAGTTATGATAATGCCTAGCATTGGTTCTCCTTGTCGGTTGATGCTCGGTGTAGAGAGGCGCATCTGCCTCGAAGGACTCTTCAGCGTCCCAATCTATAGAGTTGAATCCATCTATAAAGAGGGAGCAGAGCATAAAGGGCCTCTACTTTCAGTTTATCACTGTGGGGAGAGAGTTGATCAGATATTTGGGGGAGGACCTGGATGCCATGGTCCCCCATCACCCTCACAGGTACAGTCCCAGTAAGGCAGACCACAGGTGAGACACTGAGGGTTGGGAAAGTGGAGATGACATTGATCAGTGTTTTGTTGAAAAATTTTATAAAAATTTTGATCGAGGACTATCCCACCATACCAACTCATACCTCACCACCTGAATCCGGCCCCTCGTCGCCCAAAAGCATAACGCTGGTTGGCGCGTCACCTAGTCTAGGCGAGTCAACGCTGGCTTGACATTGTGAGATGTCTTGGGCGATTTCCCTTACAATGTCACGCGCACGAGCTAGTTCACTAGCGTTTAGTGTAATTTGTGTGGAGTGCACGTTAATTTGTTGGGCTGGCCTACCATCACGCATGGACATCAGATACAACCAAACTTTCGCAAATATCGCATCATCGGGACAATTCAACAGCCTATGCCAAGCCTCTCTCTCTCCATGCCAAGCCATTACCTCTGCAGCCCTTACCGGCATAATCCCTCTAGCTAACAGGTGTTTATCACTCCTAGGTCTACCTGCGCCGTGACGTTTTCCCCCCTTCGAACCCTTTGAATTGGCTTGATTTTCCACCGCTATTCACCCCACAATTCAATTCTACCATCCCATCCCATTTAACCACTTACGAATAAATCAAAACAATTCAATCAACAATACTTACAAAACCTAGCCTAGGTGACCAAAATAACACATAATTACCTATTGTAAAGATATTGACAATATCAGGATTATTTGAGACAATGTTGACAATGGGTGGTTAGATAGAGGTAGTGCAGAGGTGCTGGCAGTAATGGGCACCTCGGACAGTGCTAGAGGTTATGTTAACTCCCTGTCCCACTTGGCCTAATAACCGCATCGTATCAAGTGCTCTTTTGTCAAGGTAACAGATACGGTCTCGCCTAAGCCCACGATGAAATTAGCGCGTGGCACTGTGACTCATGGGAGGGATAACCCATGAAGCAACTACAGATAGTACTTGAATGGGCAATTCTCGTAATGCTCATCGCAATGGCTATGATAGCCATTAGCTGGGCATACGGGGGTGACCAATGATTAATGAAACAATGCGTCAACGTTTGTTGGCTGCACTCACCTCACCTAAGCAGCCCGGTAAGCACCTAGAACGTCTCCAATTCTTGGCTGCACTCGACCAAACCATTACATGCTCCAATTGTGGCTCCGTAGGCACCATAGGCCAGCATTGTGACAGATGTGGACGGTGCCTATGATCTACATGGTTTGGAGGCTTGGCCCTAAATCTTGGCAATGCAGAGTAGAGGGATACGAGCCGCTACGTGGCTGGGGCTCTCGACCAGACTTGGCCATCAAGGGATGGCATCAGCAATACAGGAGACTGGTCGCGGCAGGTTACAAGTTAAAACCATTGTCAAAATGAGAGGATGCGAGGATTAGCTTATCCCTCGCATGAGTCACAGTACTTTACAATCCGTGCCATTACCTCATAGGAGGGTTAAACCTATGAGTAAGTATGACAAAGCAGTAGCAGTTGAAACACCTCAGCCTGAACCAGAAGTAATACACCATCCACCTGACTTTAGGCTATTTCGGCTGGGCCGAGGTGAACGTTTGAGATGTGGCCAATATTCGGACCAAGGTACATGCAAGAGTGAACATTTCACCGTTCACATGTCCGATTCCGCCGTCACACTGTGCTGTATGCACTGTGGTTCTGAGCAAGTAGTAATCGTTAACCAAGTCAAGGAGTAGGGTTTAGGGGAGATTTAACTCCCCTATGAGGTAATGGACAAAATGGTGAATTATGACAGATCAAACCAATACTCCCGTTGCTACATCACCTAAACAGCGAAAGCCACGCGGTTCTACTGCTACCATTGCTGAGGTAGCAGCGAACCATCTGCCTGTACCTACTGAGCAAACGTCAGAATCCAAGGATGCTGAATCCAAGGATGAGACGCTCACCTCACTGGTCAAGGCATCCGATGAGGAGTTTGCCAAGCGGGAAGATGCCCTTGACAGTTTCCTCGCTGATCTGGCTCCAGCGTTGCGGAATGATGTCCGAAAGGAACACAAAGCCTTCATCTCGGACATTAGAGCAGCAGCGGGTAAAGCAGTAAGCGCTATGTCTCATCTATTCAGCATCTCTAAGCTGTTAGATGCGGCACAGTACACTGCTTACATTAAGGCAGTGGTTGCTACTGGCCAAGTGACGGCGGGAACCATGTACACGTTTACTGAGAAAATCAAGGTATTCATGACCTTGAAACTCAGCAACGGTGCAGAGATGCCTACCTCAGTCCAGCAGTCCATCATGTCATACAGCAACGGTGATTCCGTTGTCGTGCGTCAGGAGTTGACTGAGGATGAGCGTAAGGCATTCAAGGCAGCCCATCCGGGGACTAAAGTACCACGTGGGAAGTATGTTCCCTCAAAGTACTTTGTCCAAGCCGTGGAAACCATCGAAGCACCTGACAAGTGGACACCTGATACCTCTGACTCGTTCGGAGGAAGGGTTATTCGCTTGGCCAGTAAACTTCGTGGCAAGGATCGTTCTGGAAAGGACACTGACGGCACCAAGGGGGATGACCGTAACACACTCCGCTTGGGCAACGCGGTGGATGCGCTGGAAAAACTTATCATCGGAGAATCTGTTGATGGCGAATCCAAGGGACGCATCAACTTCAAGGATGCTGACCTTGGACATGACGCGTTCATTGATTGTGCTGAATCCATCGTGCAAGCGGTTATCACTCGCCTGCCCTTGGTGCAGTGCAATGAACTCTACGAATCAATTGATGAGATTTTCTCTCAGGCAATTGACAAAATGAAAGCCAGCCAGCCCAAAGGCAAAGCAGCCTAACACTAAGCCTACACTTTCGAGTGTAGGCTTTTTTTTTGTCTCCATTTCTCCCCCTGCCCTTTTTAAAAACAAACCCCCCCCCCCCCCCCCGACGGGGGCCGGTTTGGGTTGTTTCGCGGGGGGCTTGGATGAGGGGGGGAAAAAGGGGGGTAATAGTATTTGCAAAAGGGGAATTAGATTTATAAAATAAGGGTGTTGAGAATAAGGGGAGAGGGGAAACAATACAAGACAAGAAAATAATGATCAG
>JACXTT010002963.1_pt1 | contig 26579 bp, 32 predicted proteins | sample 9270951 | NCBI WGS metagenome assembly JACXTT01 (sample SAMN15532306, study PRJNA645909) | rock metagenome | isolation source: weathered quartz diorite | place: Puerto Rico | collected 2017-06-21
GCGAGGAACAGGCCGCCGGCCAGCGCGAACAGCAGGGTGCAACTGCCGTAGACGAAGGTATCGCCGGCGACGTAGAGCAAGCCGCCCAGGGCCGGGCCGCCGATGATGGCCACCTGCATGCTGCCGGCGGACAGCGCCATGGCGCGCGGAAGTGTCGAGGCCGGCACCAGGTTCGGCACCAAGGCCTGCTGCGCCGGATTCTGAAAGGCCTTGGCCGCGCCCAGGGCGATCGACAGGATCAGGAGCAGATTGCGGTCCGCCCAGTTTGCATAGGTGGCCACGGTCAGGAGCAGGGCCACCGCGGTTTGTGCGGCCATCGAGATAGCGAGGATATGGCCGCGATGTCCGCGGTCGGCGACATGGCCCGCCGGCAGGGTCAGCACCACCGCCGGTAAAAACTGGCAGAGGCCGACGAGGCCGAGGTCCCAGGCACTGCCGGTCAGGGTGTACATCTGCCAGCCCATGGCCACCATCATCATCTGGTTGCCGGCAGCGCTGGTCACGCGCCCGTAGAGGAAGCGCATGAAGCGTGGAAGCTTGAACGGCGAAATGATGGGCGATACGGCGTCGGACATTGCGGACGGGCAGGATGGAACCGTGGGAAAACAGCAGCTTGAAGCCTACCGGTTTTTGGCGCCGACATGGATGTGCCGGCAATTTATTTCTTCAGATCGACTGATCGAGCAATGGCATGGCGGAAATCGCCGACGAGTGTGCACGGCGATTCGGCAATATCCGTGTGCGGCATCGAGGCAACCAGCGCGCGTCGGCAGCACGCAGTGCCGACCTGGCGGCCTGCTGTTGGCAGACTGTCGGCAAAAAGCGACGCGTGCTCACGGCGCATGTTGCTGGAGTAATCTATCGGTCAGCCAACTTTATTTGTCCGCCGAATGAAAACTGTCCCATCGCTGTCCGTTCCGTCGCACGCAATGCGCTGTGCGCCGGCTGCCTGGCGCGCACCCGCCGCCACCCCTGCGCTGTTGCTCGCCGCAGCCTTCCTCGCATCCTGCGGAGGCGGCGGAGGAGGCGGCAGCAGCCCGGCGTTCGTGCCGGTGGCGACGATTCCGCCTTCATCGCAATTCCAGGGTCTTCTGCTGCAATCGGCTACTGCCGGCGGTGCGCTGGCCACCGATTGGAATGCAGCCAGCTGCACCGACAATCGCCAGAAAAACTGGGTGCGATCCTTCCTCAACGAAAGCTATCTTTTCTACCGCGAAGCGCCGCTGACCACGATCGACCCCAATACCTACAGCGGCACGGTGCAAAACCTGTTCGCGGCTTACACGACCAACGGCGTTCCCAACAACAAGGATCGCTTCAGCTTTGTGCTTACCCAGGCCGAGGCGGACGGCATTTTCGCCAGCGGCGTGCCGACCGATGTAGGCTTCGAGGTGCGGCGCGATCGCAACTATCCCGATGCCTTCGGCAACGGCATCATCCGCATCGCCTATATCGACCCCGGCAGCAATGCCGCTGCCGCCGGCTTCCGGCGCGGCCAGGTGATCGCCAGCGTCAACGGCGTCGGCACCGCGTACGGCACCACCCAGGCGCAGGTCGATTTGCTGAACAGCATGTTCGGCAGCCCGGCTGGCACCACCTTCAATGTCGGCGTGCAGGACTCCGTTGGCGCGCCGATCCATTACCTGACGGCCATCGCCACGGCCTATTCTTCCTCGCCCCTCATCACCAGCTTCATCGCGCCGGCCAGCGGCGCCTCGCCGGCGATCGGCTATCTGGCCTTCGGCAGCTTCGCCACGCCCATCGGTGAAGTGCAGCTGGCCGATACCTTCAAAAGCTTCGCCGCCGCCGGCGTGACCGCGCTGGTCGTCGATCTGCGCTACAACGGCGGCGGCTATGTCGACATCGCCTCGCAGTTGGGCTTCATGGTTGCCGGCCAGATACGCACTGCCAACCGCCCCTTCGAAACCCTGGTTTACAACGACAAGCGCACCGCCGAAAACGGCAGCATTCCCTTCACCAGTACCATCACCAGTTTTTTCGGCAACGATGCCCGCGCCAACGAGCCGCTCAGTTCCCTGAACCTCGGCACCGTTTATGTGCTCACCACCAGAAGCACCTGCTCGGCCAGCGAGGCCTTCATCAGCGGCCTGCGCGGTGTCGGCGTGCAGGTGGTCACAGTTGGCGGCACCACCTGCGGCAAGCCCTACGGCTTTTCTCAAAGGAACAACTGCACGCTCGCGTATTTCGCGCTCGAGTTCCAGGGGCAGAATGCGCTGGGCTTCGTGGTGCCGACCACGGGCCTGACGCAGACCTGCACCGTCAGCGACGATTTCGACCATGCCCTGGGCGACCCCAGCGAGCGCATGTTGAGCGGGGCATTGTCATACCAGGCCACCGCCAGCTGCCCCGCCATCTCCTTCGCGCAGCCATCGCTTGCGACGCAGCTCGCCAGCCCGACGACATCGGCTGCGCCGATCGGCGGCGCGATGCGCCGCGGCCTGCTGAATGCCGATATCGGCCTGTCGATCCGTCCGGCGCAAAGCAACAAGCTGTATCGGAGCCTGCCATGAAAAATCTTGCGCTGGCATTGCTGTTGCAGGCGCCGTTGATGGCGTTTGCGCAAACGGAAGTGCCGCCCCCGGTGCGCGCTTTGCTGCAGGCGCCGGACGCGCAATGCCGCGCCGAGCTGAAGCTTGCCGCCGGCGAACTGGCGGGCAGGCCGTTCTCGCTGGCCGACGATGTCTTTACGAAGAGCGATTCTCTGGTGCTGGCCACGGTTGGGCAGTCCGCCAGCGGGCGCATGTTGCCACCGAGCATGGTCCTGCATTTGACCCGCGGCGCGATGGGTTGCCGATTGACGCTGGACAGCGCGAAAAAATCGCTGGACCTCAAGACCTGTCTCTGCGAAGCCGCGCCGGCGAAGACGGGGTATTGAGCGGCGCCACGCCGTCTTCATGGATTCGCTCCGGGGCCCAATCGGCGCGAAACTCCATCCATCCGCGGCAGCCGGTCAATTGACCCGGCACCTCGCCAGCAGCTTCGCCTTCACCGCCGGCCATTCGCTGTCGATGATCGAAAAATAAACCGTATCGCGCACACGTCCCGAAGCTGTGACGAGGTGGCGGCGGAATATGCCCTCCTGGGTGGCGCCGATGCGCGCGATGGCATTGCGCGATTTTTCATTGAGCGCATCGGTCTTCAGCTCGACGCGATGCATGCCCAGAATTTCGAAGGCATGGGTAAGCAGCAGACGCTTGGCCTCGGTGTTGTACGGCCCGCGTTGATGCGATGGCGTCAGCCAGGTCCAGCCGATTTCCAGACGCCGATGCACGAGCTCGATATTGCCGTAGCGAGTGCTGCCGATGACTTCGTTCGTGGCTGCATCGACGATCGCGAACGGCAGCGACACACCGCGCTTTTGCTCGTCCAGCGCCAGTTCCACATAGGCGCGCATCTCGTCGGCATTGGTGACCGGTGTGGGAATCCAGTGCCACAGTTCCGGGTAGAGTCCGACGCGCGCCAAGGCGGGCACGTGGCCGAGGGTGAGTGGTTCGAGGCGGACGTGTTGGCCGGCGAGGGTGATGGGTGTGAGCGGAGTGGAAGTCATCGCGCGCTGTTTTGTTAAGAGACTTATTGCTGCAGGGAAGGCTGGATGTCCAACCTTCCCAGCAGCTTGCGGCACAGAAAATATTGCAGCGTTCCCAGCAGCGCATGAATAAGCACGATATAAATTGATAGCCGGGAAACGGCTTTCATTATCCCTTGCAGATAGTCTTGAAATTTGATGACGCTATTCTGGAGATAGGCAAGATACGCGACGCCTGTCGCCAGGAGTGCACAGAGCGCGATCATGATGAGTGCAGCCACGCATATCCAAATCATCCATTGTTTCGTTGAGACCAGCAGCTTGCGTCCGAGAAAGCGCCCAACGAAATAACTTTGCGGTAAAACAGGTAGCACAATAAAAATTGCAATGGCGATGACAATGCCAGCAATGGTTTCAAACGACGAGTCACTTCCCAGCGAAGGGTTACCAATGCGTTCCATTGCGTTGTTCCACATTACGAACACAAGCCAAAACGTGATCAACGTCCAAACGGCAAGAAACAGGCGGCCGCTTCGGCGGACGACAATCGATGCCCTGTCGTTCATGGCAACAGCCGAGACTTCGGGCGCTTGATAGGGATTCAAATCTGGATTGGTCATTGGATTCAAGCCGAATCATTGCCGTGGGTCGGCATTACGTTGACAAAATTGAAGAAATAAAACTCCAGCGCTGGCGCGGCTTTCGAGGCAAAAATGCCTGAAAACCCGCTCCAATGCTGGAGTTTGGCATCGTTATCGAGGGAGCCCGCCACCAGGAAGTCGACTCGATAAATCCGGACCACCGGGGTATTGGCAATATTGTCGTGCAGGAAATTCTTCGTTTTCTCCATCGGTGCCGCGTGAATGATTTCAATCGTCGCATGCGCCGAAACGCATTATCCGATTTTTATTGAAGGCTTAGTAACACGCGCATCAAGAATGCGTTTGTCGTCTTGGCAGTTTTGCAGGAGCAATATTCGCCGCTGAAGGAGTGCAGGGAGGGTCATGCGATAATGATTAAGAATCTTTTCGGGGTTGCATCATGGCGGGTTTCGCGTTTGGCAATTTGCGTCGGGTTCAGGGAATTTTAGCGTCCTGCTTGCGGTCGCATGCCCGCCCGCAGCCCGCCTTTGCTTTGATTGTGTCGCTGGCGGCCGGCGTTTCATTCGGGCAGACATCGAGCGTTCCGGCCACCAAAATCTATCGCGGCAGCGTGGTGGAGCCATGCGTTCAGCCAGAACGCCTGACGCAGTTTTCCTTTAAAAGCCTTGATGAGGCGGTGCAGTTTGTTTTGTCGAAAACACCAAGTTACGCGGACTGCAGGAACGGTGTGTTCAGGTACTACGACCTGCTGAGTTCCGCGCAGACGGGACCGCGCAGCCATGAGATCGTCGGGCGCAGCCAGCACGACGGCAGCACGCGCACCCTGGGCGGCATTCTGGTGCAGCACGACTGCCCCCCGCAAACGAACGTCGGCAGCGATACATGCCGCCTTGACAAAGAAACGACGGGGGCGCCGGTAAAACCGGCGGCGACGAAAGCAGGGACAGGGAAGTGAGGGTTCCCTTGGCGCTTGCCTGATGGTTCACGGGCCCGTTTTTTGCTGAAGACAGGCAAGGTAGATCGAGGCATCCGGCCCCGTTTTATTGCGTTGCGCCTGCCAGATCATCTCGGCCAGGCAATCCATCATTTCATGCTCGGCATCGAGAACGGAATCGAGTTTCTGCGACAGTTTCAGATGGGCCGCGCGCACGCCGGCCGGCTGATCGATGGAAATCTGCTCGCGGATGGCCAGATGCATTGACAGATGCAGGAAGGGATTGGTCTCGCCGTGTTCGGGCGCGTAATCGCGCTCGACGAATTTGTCGCGATTCGCCAGCAGCTCATGATATTCCGGGTGCTGGGCGATGGTTTCGACGGCGATGGTTTCCAGCGCCGTCAGCGCTTCATGGCCGCGATATTTTCGCCAGGCCTCGAACAGGAAATCGCGCGCCTGGTCGCGGCTAGGGTTGAACATATTTGCCCTTGTCCTTGAAGCCGCAGAGATCGAACGCGATGCACTCGGCGCACTTTGGTTTGCGCGCCACGCAGGTATAGCGGCCGTGCAGGATCAGCCAGTGATGGGCATGCTGCATGAATTCCGCCGGCACTACCTTCAGCAACTTCTGTTCAACCGCCACCACATCCTTGCCGGGCGCCAGGCCCATGCGATTGCTGATGCGAAAGATATGCGTATCGACTGCCATGGTCGGTTGGCCAAAGGCAACATTCAGCACCACATTCGCCGTCTTGCGGCCCACGCCCGGCAGCGCCTCCAGCGCCTCACGTTCGCCCGGCACCTCGCCGCCGTGCTGCGCAATCAGGATTTCGCAGGTGGCGATCACGTTTTTTGCTTTGCCGCGATACAGGCCGATGGTCTGGATATAACCGGTCAATTCTTCGAGACCGAGAGCAAGAATTTTCTGCGGCGTATTGGCCACCGGAAACAGCTTGCGCGTGGCGATGTTGACGCCCTTGTCGGTGGCCTGCGCCGACAGGATCACCGCCACCAGCAGCTCGAAGGGCGTGCCGTATTCGAGGTCGGATTCGGGATGCGGATTCAATTCCTGCATGCGGCGGAAAAATTCGTAACGCTGGGCTGCTTTCATCAATGCCATGTCGGGACCCGGTTCCTTGCGCGGTTCATTTATTCAATCCCAGCACTGCGCGCTCCTTGGCAGCGAGGAATTCCTCGCGTTCGCGTGCGTCGCGGGCCAGGCGGAAGTTGTGAAACTGGAAACGCTCTCTGGCAATGTTCGCATCGAGCGAAACGGGATGGCGCGGATCCTCGGCCATGCTGATGCAATCGACCGGGCAGGGCGGGATGCACAGATCGCAGCCGGTGCAGAGTTCGGCGATCACGGTATGTATCACTTTATTGGCGCCGAGGATGGCATCAGTCGGGCAGGCGGCCAGGCATTTGGCGCAGCCGATGCAGGCCGCCTCATCGATCACGGCAATGCGATGCGGCAGATGCTCGCCGCGGGACGTATCGAGCGGCACGATGGCGCGGCCCAACAGGGCTGCCAATGCGGCGACGCCGGCGTCGCCGCCCGGCGGGCAGCGCTCGATGCCGGCCTCATTTGCGGCGATTGCCTCCGCGTAAGGCATACAGCCGGCGAACCCGCATTTGGTGCATTGGGTTTGCGGCAGCAGGGCGTCGATTTTTTCGGCGAGGGTGGACATCGGTTCAGCAGGAAAACAGCACGGCATCCAGATCGAAAAAGGGCAGGCCCAGCTGCGCGGCAACTTCGCGCCGGGTGATGTGGCCGTTGTGCATTTGCAGGCCGGCAGCCAGGCCCTCATTATCGCGCATCGCGCGCAGCAGCCCCAGATTCGAAATGGTTTGCACATACGGCAGGATGGCGGCCGACAGTTTTTCCGAAGCCATACGCGGTGCGGCGGCCGGCATGTTCGGCACGCAGTAGTGGATGACGCCTTCCTCGATATAGCTTGGCAAATCAAATGTGGTCAGGCGCGAGGTCTCGGCAATGCCGCCGCCGTCGATGCAGATTTCGATCAGCACCGAGCCCGGTCGCATGGCGGCGATGTCGCGGCGCGTCAGCAATTTCGGCGTGGCCGCACCGGGCACATTGACGGCGCCGATGACGATATCCCCATCGCAGGCCAGCTGCGGCAGCCTTGCATTGGCAATGGTCAGGGTGGTGACGCGATCGCCGAATTCGGCGCGCAGTGCAGCCAGTCGCCTATCGCTGTTGGCGACGACGGTGACGCGGCAGCCGGCGGCGATGGCCGCGCGCGCCGCCGCCGAACCCGAGGCGCCGGCGCCGACAATCAGCAGCGCGGGCTTTTGTCGAGTTGTTGCATCGGCCCGCTGCAATAATTTGATTGCGATCGGCACTGCCAGCTCGCCCGCCAGCGCCGACATCGGCGCCAGTATCGGCAGGCCGCCTTCCTTGTCGGCCACGGTTTCGAAGGCGATGCCGGTGATGCGCCGATTCAGGAGCTCGCGCGCCATGGCCTGGTCGGCGCCCAGATGCAGGAAGGAAAACAGCATGCCGCCGGCGCGCAGATGCCGCCATTCGCCATCCTGAATTTCCTTCACCTTCACCACCAGCTCGGCATTGAAGGCCTGCTCGGCGGTGGCAACAATCGTGGCGCCGGCTGCTGAATAGGCTGCATCGGCGAAGTCCGCCGCTTCACCCGCGCCCGCTTGCACGTAAAGCACATTGCCCGCCGCAACGAGTACGCGCACCGCATCCGGGATCAGGGCCACACGGCCTTCGCCGGCCTTGATTTCGCGGGGCAGGCCGATGATCATCGACGCTACTTCAGGGCGAGGGCACATTCCCGGATCAGCGCCGGGCCCTTGTAGATGAAGCCGGTGTAGAGCTGCACCAGGGTGGCGCCGGCGCGCATTTTCAGTTCGGCATTGCGTCCGCTCAGGATGCCGCCGACGCCGATGATGGGCAGGTTGCCCTTCAAGGCTTTGTTCATTTCGCGCAGTACTTCGGTCGAGGAGGAAAACACCGGGCGGCCGGAAAGTCCACCGGCCTCCTTGGCGAGGGGATGATCGCGTACGGCATCGCGGGCGATGGTGGTATTGGTGGCGATCACGCCTTCGAAATCGTATTGCAGCAGCAGGCCGGCGATATCCTTGATCGCCACCAGGTCGAGATCGGGCGCGATCTTGAGCAGCAGAGGCACATGCTTGTTGTGTTTCTTGGCGAGCCGGCCTTGCTCCACCTTCAGCATGGATAGCAGCTTTTCCAGCTGCGCCGCCGCCTGCAGATCGCGCAGGCCCTTGGTATTCGGCGAGGAAATATTGACGGTAACGTAACTGGCATAGGGATAGACGCCGCGCAGGCAGATCAGGTAATCATTGACCGCGCTTTCGATGGGCGTATCGAAATTCTTGCCGATGTTGAGGCCCAGCACACCGCCGTATTTGGCCTTCTGCACATTGGCCAAAAAAGCATCGAGTCCGCCGTTGTTGAAACCCAGGCGGTTGATCAGGGCCTCATGCTCGGGCAGCCGGAACATGCGCGGCTTGGGGTTGCCCGGCTGCGGGCGCGGCGTGACGGTGCCGACCTCGATAAAGCCGAAACCCATGGCGGCCAGGGCGTCAATATATTCGCCGTTCTTGTCGAGCCCGGCAGCGAGGCCGACCGGATTGTCGAATTTGAGCCCGAACACCTTGCGCGGCGCCGATACCGGCGCGCCCAGCATGCGGGCCAGATGCAATTTGTCGAGCGTTTTCAGGCCGCGCAGCGCGAGGGTATGCGCGAGTTCGGGATTGAGTTTGAAGAGGGCGTTGCGGGCAAGGGGATAGAGGAGGCTCATGCCGCCATTTTAGCTGACGAACCCGGCATTCCATGTCTGGCATCCATTCCGGCAGCCAATAAGATTCGGTTGAATTGCGCGCAGCAAGGGCGCGTAATGCGTTGCCTGCTCGCATCCGAACCCGCGGCAGGCACGTAACTCCGGTGCTTGCCGGCGAAAGCAGTATTGCCGGCAAATAAACCAAGGTGACAATTCGCAATACCAATACCAATAGCGGGATCGCAGAGCGCATGGACTACAGCACCGTTTTTCGCAAAACTGACCGCGGCATGCAGGAAGTCGCCGAACGCACCCAGGGCCTGCAGGCCAGCCTGCGCCGCGCCTTGATCATTATTGACGGCAGCAAGGACGTTGCCGAACTTTCTGTATTGATGCGGCCGGGCGAAGTCGAGGAAACCTGCACGCGCCTCCTGGCTGATGGTTTTATTGAGCCAGTGCCGGCGTATGAGCTCGACCCGGGGCGCATCACTTATATTCCAGCCGCCGACGATCCGCAGGTATTCGCGGATATCAAGGCAAAAGCGCGGTACGAGATCAACGAAAACATTGGCCCGGTTGCGACCATCCTGATGGATGAAATCGACGCCTGCCCCGATGCCCTGACGCTGCGCCTCAAATTGCGCAGTATCGAGCGCGTGTTGGTGAATTTTCTTGGCGCAAGCCAGGGCGAGGAGCTGGCACGCGCCCTTGGCAGCGAGTTGACCCGCCTGGTGCCGCGCCGCTGATGCGACTGTGCTGCATGCCGGCGCGCGAGAATTCGCTGCTTGCTGAAACGGGGAAACCATGAGCGTGATCGTCTACTGGTTCCGCAACGATCTGCGCCTGGCCGATAACATTGCGCTGCTGCAGGCCAGCGGGCGCGCCGAGAAACTGATTCCGGTCTACTGCCACGACCCGGCGCAACAAGCCATTCTGTCCTGGGGATTCCCGCGCCGCGCAGTGCATCGCAGACAATTCCTCGCGGACACACTTGCCGTGCTCGATGAAAATCTGCGCCAGCGCGGTAGTCGCCTGCTCCAGTTCGGCGGCACGCCCGCGGAGGTGCTGCCGAAAGTCGTCGCCGCGACCGGGGCCTGCAGGATCGTCTGCGAGAAAATTGCAGCGCCGGACGAACTGGCGGAAGTGAAGGCGCTGCGAGCCGCGGGCATCGCGGTTGAGGAACACTGGCAATCGAGCCTGCTCGCGCCCGACGATTTGCCGTTCACCTCGGAAAAACTGGCGCCGGTGTTCAGCGCCTTCCGCAACGCGGTTGAGCAAGCACCTGTGGTGCCGCGCGAGCCTCTGGCAGCACCCGAGTGTTTGCCGCCGCTCCCGGATTTTTCTGCGCTGGGCTCCGCAATGCCGTCCGAATGGCGCGCTGATGCCCCGCACATTGCCGGTGCACAAAACGCGGTTGCGGACGACCGTGCCTCGTTCCCGTATTTCCGCGCGGAATTCGCCGGCGGCGAGGCGGCAGCCAGCGCGCATCTCGAACGTTATTTCGACAAAAAATTGGCGCATAGCTACATGGCCACACGCAATGCGCTGACAGGCATCGATTATTCCAGCAAATTTTCACCCTGGCTGGCCAGCGGCGCGCTGTCGCCGCGTATCGTCTATGCGGCGCTCAAACGTTTCGAGGCGGAGCACGGTGCCAACGATGGCAGCTATTGGCTGTGGTTTGAATTATTGTGGCGCGATTATTTCCGCTTCCTGCATTTGCAGCATGGATCACGGCTCTATCGCGTGAATGGGCTGGCTCCCGCGCACACCGCCGCGCCGCGCCATAACGCCAAAGGTTTCGCCCGCTGGTGCCGCGGCGAGACCGGCAATGCGCTGATTGATGCCGGCATGCGCGAGCTGGCCGCGACAGGATTTTTGTCCAACCGTTTGCGCCAAGTCGTGGCCAGCTATCTGGTACACGATCTCGGCTCCGATTGGCGCGCCGGCGCTGCCTGGTTTGAATCGTGTTTGCTTGACTACGATGTCTACAGCAATCAGGGCAATTGGCTCTACATCGCCGGCCGCGGCACCGATCCGCGCGGCGGACGGCGATTCAATCCTGACAAGCAGGCGGCGGAATATGATCCGGATGGCGCCTATCGTGCGCTATGGCATTGAGATTGATCTCCAACACCACTACAGGCAAATCTCGTTGCTGATGACGGCCAAAGCCTTGGCGGACTTTCGTGGCGTCACCAGAAACCCGTCCGGAAAGCGAAAGTAAAGCAGCAGGGTTTGCGGCTCGCCGGCAATGTCAAAACTGGGTTCAAACCAGATCGGCAGGCCATGATAATTCCCCAACTTCTGAATGCGCAGCGCCTTGCCATCAAACGCGCGCATCTCGATCTGCCGGAAAAAATTCATCGACAGCATGAGCTCAATTTTTCCGCCGGAGCTTGCGAGCACCACGCGCTGCTTGATGGGCTTGTGCGACAGCAACAAGTAGAGCGCCAGGCCGACAACCAGAAATATCCCGATCCACGCCATCCAAAGGGTATCGCCTTCAGCAAATTCGAGAAAAGTGCGCACCATCACCGGCATGACGAGAACCAGCAGGCTCATCAGCAAAAGCCAGCGGGTCCAGAGCAGCCATTTCTTGTCCGGTTCCATCAGCGCTTGCAGCAGCGCAGCCAGTCGCTACTTCGCAATCCGCACCCACTGTCCGCGCAACAATCCTTCGATCGGCTGGAAGTTGATCTTGTAGTTCATCTTGCGGCTTTCGTCGATCCAGTAGCCGAGGTAGACGAAAGGCAGTTTGCGGCGTTTGGCTTCCTCGATCTGCCAGAGGATGCTGTAGGTGCCGAGGCTCAGTTCGCCGAGCTGCGGGTCATAGAAAGTGTAAACCGAGGAGAGCCCATCCTCGAGCTGATCCATGATGCTGACCATGCGCAGCACGCCCTTGTCGCGGAATTCCACCAGGCGCGTATGCACATTGCTCTGCAAGAGGAAGTGCGAATACTGCTCGCGGCTGTCGTGGTCCATGCCGCCGCCGGGATGTCGGGTTGCCTGGTAGCGGCGATAGAGCGCGTAATGCTCATGCGAGAACTTGAGTTCCATCACCCGCGCCGTCAGTTCGCGGTTCTTGCTGTGGGTGCGGCGCTGGCTGCGATTGGCGGTGAATTCATCGACGATCACGCGCACCGGCACGCAGGCGCGGCAGTGGTCGCAATAGGGGCGATAGGTGAAGGCGCCGCTGCGGCGGAAACCGGCGGTGACCAGATGGCTGTAGGTGGCGGTATCGATCAGGTAGCTGGGCGTCGCGACCTGGGAGCGGGCGAGGCGCCCGGGCAGATAACTGCAGGGGTAGGGCGCCGTCGCGTAGAACTGCAGATTGGCGAAGGGAAGGTCGTTGAGCTTGCTCATGCGTCGGGCGGAGTCCAGGCGGAAGTCGGCGGCATCGCTGCCTCGAATACTACCAATTCCTGCAGGCGCCGCGTAAATTCCTTGCGCGCGATCGGCCGCGCGCCGAAGCTCGCCAGGTGGCGGGTTTCCTGCTGGCAGTCGATCAGCTCGAAGCCGTCGCGTTTCAGTTTATCCACCAGCGCCACCAGGGCCACCTTTGAAGCATCGGTCGTGCGCGCGAACATCGATTCGCCGTAAAACATGCGACCCATGGCGATGCCGTAAAGTCCGCCGACCAGTTCCCCGTCCTGCCAGCTCTCGACCGAATGTGCAAAACCCAACTGGTACAGGCGCGTGTAGGCCGTCTGCATGGCCTCGACAATCCAGGTGCCGCCCTCCGGCGTGCGCGGTGCGGCGCAAGCGGCCATCACCTCGGCGAAGGCAGTATCGATGCGGATTTCAAACTTGCCGCTGCGCGCCGTCTTGGCCAGCGATTTCGATACCTTGAATTCCTCCGGAAACAGCACCATGCGCGGGTCCGGGCTCCACCACAAAATCGGCTGACCGTCGGAGTACCAGGGGAAAATGCCACGGCTGTAGGCTTTGAGAATCGTTGCCGGTGCCAGATCGCCACCGGCGCAGAGCAGGCCATTGGGTTCACGCAGGGCTGTTTCGACGGCGGGGAAATCGAGGGGCGTTTTGAGCCAGGGGATCATGGGCGGTGGAGCGGCTTGCGGTTTACGGTAGATAGCGGATTCGACAACATTCTATATTCAGGATTGCTGCGCTGGCGGGGTGAAAAGCATGAAGAAATGGAATGTGTAGGACAGTACCTTGAGCCAGGCAAGGATTACCCGGGCCGCTTGACATGCTCGAATTCATACATACAATGTATTTATGATTAAATTTGAATGGGATGCGCCAAAAGCTGCAACCAATCTCAAGAAGCATCAGGTTTCGTTCGAGGAGGCCAGGTCAGTCTTTTTCGATGAATTCGCGGTGCAGTTCTTCGATGACGATCATTCAACAAGCGAAGAGCGTTTTCTGATGCTGGGAATGAGTTCCGGCGCCAGATTGCTTCTCGTCTGTCATTGTGAACGTGAGCATGGCGACGTCATCCGCATTATTTCGGCCCGCAAGGCAACAAGGCGCGAAAGCGCGTTCTATCAAGGTGGCTAAACATGAAAGCTGAATACGATCTTTCCAAGCTCAAATCCCGCAAGAACCCTTATGCCTCAAAACTGAAGAGGCCGGTCACCATGCGTTTGTCGGAAGATGTTGTGGAGTATTTCAAGGACATGGCTGAGGAGGCCGGCGTTCCCTACCAGAGCTTAATTAACCTCTACCTGCGTGACTGTCTAGCCCATAATCGGAAAGTGCAAATCAAATGGCCGCAGGCGGTTTGAACTGGCGCTAGTGATAAAGCGGGGCAGGCTCGCGCCTTTCAGCCGCAAAATAAATTTGAACCTAGCCCTTTAATTCTCATAGAGTGACCGCGTAATGAAGATATCTCAACTCACCCGTCGCGACCTTATTGATTCGCTGGTTGCTGAAAAGGTCAATTGGTGCGGTCGACTGGAAGAATCAGAGTTTCTATCGCGTCTATTCGATCTACAGAGCTTGCCTTCGACAGACGGCCGTTTCAACGATGCTGCAGGCGATATCTGGCAACATCGAGTCAACAACTTCGACTGGGATGACGACTGGGTCTTTTACGACAGTCGGTTCAGTCTCATGAATGGAGATGACGAGGTCTTTCTACGGTTCTTATGCGAAACGCTGCACCCGGTTGTTCGCTCTGATGTCACTGAGGCGGAGCGACTCTGCCAAATGTACAACCAGTTTCTACAAAGCGACGGCTTTCAACTTGTTGAACGCACGCGCCTTTCCGGCAAGCCCGTGTACGTTGGTAGATATGTAGGTATTGGCACAACACCTGGACTTGCCTCGGCGCGAGAAACATTTGCGGGGACCGATCCTGGATATGTTGCACAGCAGATCACTCGGATGGATGCGGCAGTCATCAACGATCCCGGCCTTGCAATCGGCACCGCCAAAGAACTCGTTGAGACTTGCTGCAAGACGATCTTAGCTGATAGAGGCATTATCTTCTCAAAGAACGCAGACATACCTGAACTCGTCAAGCTCACAAGCAAAGAGCTGGAGCTGACGCCAGACGACATTCCTGAAAAGGCAAAAGCTGGTGACACGATCAAACGTCTCCTCAGCAATCTTGCAACAATCACGCAAGGGGTCGCTGAGTTGCGGAATCATTACGGAACGGGTCATGGGAAAGCAGCTGGCGCCAAGGGCTTACAGCCCCGCCATGCAAAACTTGCGGTTGGTGCGGCCTCGACACTAGCGGTTTTCCTTGCCGAAACGCACAATGAGCGCAACAATAACTAGAACCGCGAACCATACGCAGCAAACGGGCGCCTCAGCACTGCACGCTTGCGGAGTCCAAGGCTGAAACCCTAACACTGCGCCGTCTGCGCCGAATAATTCGCCAGATCCTTCAAAACCGCCGTCCCCTTGACCTCTTCCTTCGCACGATTCGAGCCCATTTCCAGCGTCAGCTTGAATTCATATTTGGCGAAGAAGTCGTTGAATTTCTCACCGCCGAACGTCCCCACTGCATAAATCTCATCGGTCTTGGCGTCGTGTTCCAGCAGGATCGCCGCCAGCGGTTGCGGCGCCGGGCCGCTGATGACTCTGGCGCCGGCGTAGGGGTCGTAAACGCTTTTGTCGGCGCAGCAGGTGATGACTTTGCCGCGTGCATTGGCGGGTGAGGGCGTGGCGCGGAAGCCGATGAAGCTTACTTGCGGGCTGGGGTATGCGAGCTTGTGCGCGCAGATGGCCGAATAGGCGACCAGGGTTTTCTTTTCGCCGACGCCACCAGGCCAGTCGTAGTTCGCGCCGTTCTCGGTCTTGAGACCGACCTTGTCCGGCATGGGCGAATCGAGGTTCAGCAGAAAGCAGGGTGTCGAGGCGAAGGGGTAATTGAAGACGTAGTTGTAATTGGTTTTGAGCGATTTGAGCTTGACGGCCCTGCCGTCGGCATCGGTCAGTTTGACGCGCGCGTATTGGCGCATGGTTGGTGCAGCAGCAAGTGCAGTGCCGAGTGTGGAGCAGGCGGCCGCGGCGCTGCAGGCTTGCAGGAAATCGCGTCGCTCGATCGTCATTACAGCACCCCTTCCAGCACCTGAACTTCCACCGTGGCGCCGGCATCGATATTGCCGACATTATCGTGAAGCATGATGAAGCAGTTGGCGTCCGACATCGATTTCAGGATGCCCGAGCCCTGCTCGCCGGTGACGCGCACCTTGAACACGCCGTCTTCCAGATACAGCACGCCGCGCTGGAATTCGGTGCGGCCCGGCGCTTTTTTGATTGGCGAGGTGCAGATGGCTTTGAGCAGTGGTTGCACCGGCAGCGGGCTGACACCTTGCAGGGTGAGGAGCGCATCGCGCACGAACTGGTAGAAGGTCACCATCACCGAGACCGGGTTGCCGGGCAGGCCGAAGAAATGGGCGCGGCCGATCTTGCCGTAGGCCAGCGGGCGGCCGGGCTTCATGGCGATTTTCCAGAACACCACTTCGCCCAATTTATCCATCAGCTGCTTGACGAAATCCGCTTCGCCCACCGAGACGCCGCCGGAGGTGATGACCACATCGGCGATGTCGCCGGCGTCCTTGAAGGCTTGTTCAAGAATGGCCGGGTCGTCGCGCACCACGCCCATGTCGATTACCTCGCAGCCGAGGCGCGTGAGCATGCCGTGCAGGGTGTAGCGGTTGGAATCGTAAATCTGCCCGGCGGCCAGAGGCTTGCCGATTTGCACCAGTTCATCGCCGGTGGAAAAAAACGCCACGCGCAGCGGGCGATAGACCGAAACTTCGCCAATGCCGAGGGAGGCAATCAGCCCCAGTTCGGCCGGGCGCACGATGCGGCCGCGGGCCAGTGCCACGGCGCCTTCGTGCAAATCCTCGCCGGCCTCGCGCACATTCTGGCCGCGCTTTTGACCACCCGGGAAGGTGATGGCTTTGCCAATCTTGGTCGCGCGCTCCTGCATCACCACGGTGTCGGCGCCCTCGGGCACCACGCCGCCGGTGAAGATGCGCACGCATTCGCCCTTGCCAATTTTGCCGGTGAAGGGTTGGCCGGCGAAGCTTGAGCCGATTTCGGTCAACGTCGTGTCGCCGGCGCCAAGGTCCTCAAAGCGCATGGTCCAACCGTCCATGGCCGAGTTGCGATGGCCGGGCACATTGACCGGCGAGATCACGTCTTCGGCCAGCACGCGGCCCAGTGCGCTGCGCAGCGCCACGCGTGCCATGCCCGAAACCGGCGACAGAAAGGTGTGGATGAAAGCGCGCGCCTTGGCGACCGGCATGGAGTTCGGATCGTAATCGTCGGCGCAGGAGGCTTGGGTAATTGTCAACGTGTTGGCAGGAGCGATCATGATGTCTTCTTCAATTGGTGTTCAGTGGGACGGTCTGGTCTACGGTGATTTTACCGTCAGGATGCCAGGTGACAACCGCCAGCTCGCGCAGGATGGCGCGCCATTCGCGGGCACGGCCGCGGCCGAATGCCAGCTCGGCTTCCTCGAAGATGGACGGAAACGCTTCGCGCGAACCGGCGCGGGCGATGGTGATGTGCGGGTCGTAAGTCATTTCCTTGCGCAGGAAGTTTTTCAGCACGCCGGTATAGAGCTCGTCATGCAGCGCGATCAGCGCCTCATTGCGCTCGCGCGCCATCAGCAGGATGAACTCATCGAGCAGGCTTTCGACATCGCGGAATACCACCGGCAGATGCGGCCATTTGGCGACGATGCGACGCGCGTGCGACGCGAGTTGCACCACGCTGAGATTGCAGGGGAAGGGGAACACCAGGGCCACATGCGCATCGATCTGCGGGGCCAGCGGATCGTGGCGGTGGCGAAAGGTATCGATGGCCATGTCCTCGAACTGCGGGAACCAGACGATGCCGCGGCGCGGCAGGGGCGGGCGCAGGGCCAGTTTGCGGACATTGCGGCGGCGTGCCATTGATCGACTCAGTGCCGACTCAGCCGGACTTTTCGAGCGTGTTCAGCTCTTCCAGCGTGTTGATATTGGCAAAGGCCGCTTCCTCATCGTCGAAATGAACTTCGACGACTTTGAGCGAGGCATACCATTTATCGATCTTTCGCTGCCCGCTTTCGAGGAAGGCGCGCAGGTGCGGAGCCAGTTCACGTTTGGTCAGGCAGAACACCGGGTGCGCCTGGTCGAAGGTTTTGGCGACCGCCAGATCGGCACTTTCCTTTTCCAGCGCGGCGCGCAAACGTGCGATCAAATCCAGCGGCAGGAACGGCGAATCGCAGGGTGCGGTGGCCACCAGCGGATGGGTGGCGACGCTCATGCCGATATGCAGACCGGCCAGCGGACCGGCGAAACCGTCGATGGCGTCCGGCACGACGCGGTGGCCAAATTTCTCATATTGCTCGAGATTGCGGTTGGCATTGATGATGATTTCATCGGCCTGCGGGCGGATACGCTCCAGCACATGCGCGACCATGGGCTTGCCGCGAAACAACTGCAGGCCCTTGTCGACCTCGCCCATGCGCGAGCCGCGGCCGCCGGCCAGAATGAGGGCGGTGATTTTCATGCGGTCTGCACCGTGGGAGCGACGAGCCGCTCGGTGCCGGTGAACAGCAAGTAATGTTTGTTGACCGCGCGGCCGATCATGGTGATGCCGACGCGCTTGGCGATGTCGTAACCCATCTGCGTCAGCCCCGAGCGCGAGACCAGGAAGGGAATGCCCATTTGCGCGGCCTTGATCACCATCTCGGAAGTGAGGCGCCCGGTGGTGTAGAAAATCTTGTCGCCGCCATCAACACCTTCCAGCCACATCCAGCCGGCGATGGCATCCACCGCGTTGTGGCGGCCAACGTCTTCGACGAAGGTGAGGATTTCGGAGCCGTGGGCGAGAGCACAGCCATGCACTGCACCGGCCTGCTTGTAGATCGACTCATAGCGCCGCACATTGTCGAGCAGGCCGTAAAGCGTTTCCTGGTTGAGCCTGACGTTCGCGGGTAATTTCAATTCGTCGATTTCCGCCATCAGATCGCCGAACACCGTGCCCTCGCCGCAACCGGTGGTCTTGGTGCGCTTGGCCATTTTTTCGTCGAGATTCTTGAGGCCGTGGCGCGTGGTGACCGAGACCGCATTCACTTCCCAATCGACCTGCACGGAAATAATTTCCTCGATCGATTCCAGCAAACGCTGATTGCGCAAATAGCCGATCACCAGCGCCTCGGGCGCGGCGCCGAGCGTCATGATGGTCAGGATCTCGCGCTTGTCGACGTAAATGGTGAGAGGATGTTCGCCGGCAATGGGCGTGGGTTTCAAGGCGCCATGTTCATCGAGGGCATCGACCGTAAATGTCGATGGCCGTGCGGCGTTTGACAAAGTTGGGCGGTAGCTCATTCGGGTTTCTTCGGCGTTTTACTAATCAGGATCGTCAGGCCGAATGCCGAGACCGCCAGCGTGATGACCAGCGCGAAGGTGCTGGGATTGCGCGAGCTGGAGGCGACAAGCGCGAAGATGATCCAGGGTGCGAGCAGCAGGGTAAGGCCGACGAGGGTTTTAATCATGGGAATTCAAAGTCCAGCATTGGCGCGGTGTTTGGAGCATTTTTGCCTGGAAAGGCGCGTGGAATGGCGTTCTGCGTAAATTTTTGTTTGCCGCTGATGAATTTATTGGTGATGGTGAAATTCAGGAAACCTGTCATCCCGGACGGGGTGGCCTAGGGCCATTTAGTCCGGGATCCAATTTTTGCTCCACGAAGTGTTTACGAAAATTAGGCCCCGGACTGAATCCGGGGCGACAGTGATTTATTGGCGCGATCCGATATAGCAAAGAATTCGGTAGGCCAAAGCTACTTCACCGCCTCCCGCAACCAAAGCACCAAAGGCTTCGCCGCCTCAAAGTTCTTCGCAATCTCCCCCGCCAGATCCTTGGGCACGCGTTTTTTCAAACTGAAATGCGTCTCCACCAGGAAGTGCCGGTTCTTGATCATGTCGATATGCGGCAGGTCCACCGTATAGCCTTTGGGCGGGCGCGCCATGCGGTCTTCATCGGACAGGCCGCCGAAGGTATCGTTCAGCGATTGGTTCTTCAGCAGTTTGCTCATCGTTTGCGGATGCGCAACGATGTAATCGCGGATTTTTTTCAGGGCGACCGCGTCGGCCATGTAGATGCCGCAGGCGATGAGCAGGGTGCCTTCGTGATCGACATGGAAGTAGTACACCGGCCGCGTCTTGTCGGTGGTGCGCGCGCCCAGCACCGCGCCGATATGGGTCTTGTAGGGGCTTTTGTCCTTGGCGAAGCGCACGTCGCGGTAAATGCGGAACACGGCTTTTTTGGGCTCGAAGGGGCCGAGATCGGGATCGAACTTCGCGACCCTGGCGCCGACCTGGCCGACGAGATCAATGAACTCTTCGCGAAGGATGTCGTAATGCGGCTTGTTGTGCAGGAACCAGGGACGGTTATTGTTTTCGGCCAGTTCGCCGAGGAATTGCAGCAGGGCAGGGATGTGCATGATGAGCTTGTGATGGGATGACTAGCCGCCGATGAAACTCATCTCGACCTTGCGGTCCTTGGCCGTTTCGGCCGTGCGGATTTCGGAATAATTGTCGCGACGATGCTGCCAGATGGCGGCGATGGCATCACGGATTTCTTCATCGGTTTTACCGGCGCGCAGCAAGGCGCGCAGGTCATAACCTTTTTGCGCGAACAGGCAGGTGTAGAGTCCGCCGTCGGTGGACAGGCGCGCGCGGGTGCAGCTGCCGCAGAAGGCCTGCGTGACGCTGGAGATGACACCGATCTCGCCGCTGCCGTCCGCATAGCGCCAGCGCTCGGCGACTTCGCCGGCGTAATTGGCATCGGCGCCGACCAGCGGGAACGCTTCATGGATGCGCCGCACCACCTCGGCCGAAGGGATGACATCGTCCATGCGCCAGCCATTGGTGGCGCCCACATCCATGAATTCGATAAAGCGCGGGATATGACCGCTGCCCTTGAAATGGCGCGCCATGGCGACGATGTCCTGGTCGTTGACGCCGCGCTTGACCACCATATTGATTTTCACCGGTGTCAAGCCGGCATTGGCGGCGGCGTCAATGGCTTCGAGCACTTTGGCAACAGGGAAATCGACATCGTTCATGGCGCGGAAGCGCGCATCGTCAAGCGAATCGAGGCTGACGGTGATGCGTTGCAGGCCGGCTGCCTTCAACACCTTCGCCTTGGCTTTCAACGCCGAACCATTGGTGGTCAGGGTCAGATCGATGCCGGGAATCTCGCTCAGCATTTCGACGAGGCCTTCGATGCCCTTGCGCAGCAGCGGCTCGCCGCCGGTGAGACGGATCTTCTCCACACCGAGGCCAACCGAAATGCGCGCGATGCGGGCAATTTCCTCGAAGCTCAGCAGATCGTCATGTGGCAGAAACTGGTAATCCGCGTCGAACACTTCTTTCGGCATGCAATAAGTGCAGCGGAAATTGCAGCGGTCCGTCACCGAGATGCGCAGGTCGCGGATGCGGCGGCCGCGCGTGTCCTGCAAGCTGGCGGCCGCAGCAGTTGCGCGCAGCGCCGGTATCGGCAGGGAGCGCAGGCTGCGCTCGTCCAGCAGCGGGATGATTTTTTGCGCGGGTTTTGAGGTGCTGTTTTCCATGAGTTGTTCATTGTATGCAAAATCGCGCGCCTCCCGCCGCGATGCGGGTCAATTGCGTCAATTGCCTAGGGGGCGGGAAAGTCATTGGCGATGTCGGGTATCAAAGGCGGGGTGTAAAATCACCACCATGAGCAAATTAACCTTTCCGGTCACCGTGGTCATCGAGCGCTATCCGACCAATAATCGCTGGAACAGCGTGCAATGGCGCGTGGTTGAAGTATTGCCGGATGAAGGTGAATTCAGCGCACCGACCGAGATTGCGGTGCCGGCGAACGCGGTTCCCGGCACACTGCGAATTGCGCACCCTGGCTACGAGCTCGGCATTTTCGCCGACGAGGCCGAAGGCTATTTCCTCAATGTGCAGTCGCCGGAGCCGGCCATTTTCGCGGTATGGCGTTTCAATGAGGACGAAACCGAGGCCATTCCGCATAGCGTGACGCTGTCGTACAACGAGGCGGCGCGGCGCATGGACGCGCAGGAAAAAGTCGATCGGGTGGCGATGCCGCCCGAGTTGCTGGAAACGCTCAGCGCTTGGGTTGCGGACAACTACGAGCCGCCCAAAAAGAAGCAGCGCATCCGCCCGGAATCGTTCAAGAGCAAGGAAGGCCGCTATAAAAGCGGGATATGAGCATGGCTGCCGACGACAATAAATCGGGTGAATCCTTTCTCTCGCGCTGGTCGCGACGCAAGGTGGAAGTGGCCAGGACCGCTGCTGCGGCAGCGCCCGATGCCACCGTCGAATCCGCCATTGGCACAAAAAATGAAAAGCCGAACCCCAGCATTGGCGCGGCTTCCGGGGCAAAAATGCCTGAAGAAGCGCGCCCAGAGCGGGCTTTGCCCCCGGTCTCGTCCGGCACGGCGCCGCCATTGCCGTCGCTGGAATCGCTGACCCGCGACTCCGATTTCGCGCCCTTCATGCGCGCCGAGGTTGCGCCTGGGCTGCGCAACCAGGCGATGAAAAAACTCTTCACCGATCCGCATTACAACGTCATGGACCGGCTCGATATCTACATCGACGACTACGGCAAGCCCGATCCGATTCCGCCGGCGATGCTGCGCATGATGAACCAGTCGAAGACGCTGGGCCTGTTTGAAGAGGAAGAGCGCGCCGAACAGGAAGCGCGGCGCGCTGCTGCGGGGGAAACTACCGTGGCCCCGCCAGCCGCGGCCGAAGCGGCGCTGGCCCCCGTTTCGGAAAACGAGGCGATTGCAACGCCTGCCGCCGCGCCCGCCAGCGCGGGTAATGCGGCCGAAGCGCCGGCCGCCGACCAGCAAAGTTTCCCTTTCGCGCCGCAATCACGGACATAGATCGAAAAAAGTAAAAACTCTTGCAGGCTTTTGTATTAGCCGAAGCGGTGCAGTCCGCCGCATGCTGCGCGCGGATAGGCATATAATCGGTTCACTTAAAAATATCGGCTGACGGTTTGCCGTGTGTCAGTTGCTCGCGGAGTGCAATGCAGAGCAGCGCCAGACAGGCGAGGGATTACCGCAGTACCGGTTCACGGAGGGTAGAGCCATCAATCGCGACGATCGCGATGCTGATGCGGTTGTGGACGTTCGGGGTCCCCATTCCGCACAAACATCGCAAGCAGCCAATGCCATCGCAGATCAAGCTGTCAGCGCCATGCTGACCACGCTTGAGGTGAACGGTTTTTCCCGGTCGCCGGCCTCTTCCGCAGGTTCTCCTCTCACAAGCTCCGTCTTTGATGCCAAGCTGGCCGCCTTGGTTGCCGCCAATGAGCTGGCGCCTTTTGAACCGGTTCCAAGCGTTGCCTACCATTCCGCCGGCCGACTGCTGATTGTCGGTGGCGACGCGCGCGTGGCCGCTGCCATGAAAGCGCTCGAGGGCAAACTGTCGATGGCCGTATTGTGGACCTCGTCCAAAGCGGCTCCCAGCTTTACCGATATCGAAGTCATCGCCGGCAAATGCCATTCGCTGCTGGGTTATCTCGGCGCCTTCGAACTGCAATGGCAAGCCCCGGGCAGCGCAACGCAGCTGGCCGTCTTCGACCTGGTGCTGGATCTTCAGGCCGTACCCGCCTTCAGCATGCACCAGCCGCCGCAGGGTTATTTCCATGCGGGCGACGAGGCCGCCCTGGGCAAGGCCTTGGCTGAATTGCCCGAGTTGATCGGCGAATTCGAGAAGCCCAAATTCTTTGCCTACAAGGAATCCATCTGCGCGCACAGCCGCAGCAAGAAGAGCGGCTGCAATAACTGCATCGATGTCTGCTCGACCAAGGCAATTTCCTCCGACGGCGACAGGATCAAGGTCGATGCCCATCTGTGCATGGGCTGCGGCGCCTGCGCGACCGTCTGTCCCTCGGGCGCCATGAGTTACCAGTACCCGCGCGTCGCCGATCGCGGCGCGCAGTTGCGTGCCATGTTGAATGCTTATCGTGGATCCGGCGCATCGGGCACGCCCAATCTGCCGGCGCCGACCATCCTGTTCCACAACGCGACCGACGGTCGCGAAGCATTGAGCCGGCTGGCGCGCGAAGGCCGTGGCCTGCCGCCGCAAATCATTCCCATCGAAACCTGGCATGTGGCCGCCATCGGCCTCGACCTGTTGCTGGGCGCCTTTGCCTATGGCGCCGGCGGTGTCGCCGTGCTGGCTGCCGGCTCCGAAGCGCCCGAGTACGGCAAGGCCCTGCAACACGAGATGCAAATCGGCGACACGGTGCTGAATGCGCTGGGCTTTGCCGGCAGGCATTTCGCCCTTGTCGATGGCCGCGCCGCGAACGCCGAACAGGTTTTCTGGGCATTGCCGGCGCCGACCACGGTTGCCAAACCGGCTTTGTTCCATTTGTCCAACGACAAGCGCGGCACGCTCGAATTTGTCATCGACCATTTGCTGGCCGAAGCCAAAGCCGCCAACATTGCCACGCCGGCGGAAGTCGCACTGCCGGCCGGCAGCCTCTACGGGCGCGTCCAGGTCGATGTCGCAAAATGCACACTGTGCCTGGCCTGCGCCGGCGCCTGTCCGGAATCGGCCCTGATGGACGGCGCCGATTATCCGCGCCTCAAATTCCTCGAACGCAATTGCGTGCAATGCGGTCTCTGCGAACAAACCTGTCCGGAAAAAGCCATTACCCTGGTGCCGCGTTTGCTGCTGAGCGATGCACGCAAGCAGGAGGTGGTGCTGAACGAATCGGCGCCCTTCAACTGCATTTCCTGCGGCGAAGTGCTGGGTACGCGGCAAATGATCGACAGCATGATCGGCAAGCTGACCGGCCACTCCATGTTCGCCGGTCCGGAGAAACTGAAGCGCCTGCAAATGTGTGCCGATTGCCGCGTGGTCGACATGATGTCGAACAAGCATGAGTATTCGATCCTGACCGGGAAGACCATCGAATGAGCGCCGTGATTGAGACCGCACAGGCCGTCAAATTCGACAATCCGCGCACGATCAGCACGGAAGACCAGGTGCGCGCCGATTTTTACGCGCTGCTGGCCCATCTTTTTTATCGCGCGCCGGATGATCGTTTGCTGCAGGCCCTCGTTATTGCCAATGAGCCCGCTGCGGACGCATCGAGCGAGTTGCTCAAGGCCTGGCGCGCGCTGGCCGACGCCTCTGCGGTGGTATCGCATGAGGCGCTCGACGATGAATACCAATCCGTGTTCGTCGGCGTAGGCCGCGCGCCGGTACTGCTTTACGGCTCGTTCTACCTGGCCGGTTTCATGATGGAAAAACCGCTGGCGGCGCTGCGCGACGATCTGGCGGCACTGGGCTTTGCGCGCCAGGCCGATAACCACGAGCCGGAAGACCATCTGGCTGCGCTGTGCGATGTGATGCGTGCCCTGATACTGGGCGATATCGCCGATGCGCCGGCCGATATTGCGGTGCAAAAGCAGTTTTTCGCGAAACATATCCAGTCTTGGGCCGGGAAATGTTTCGATGCCATCGAGGCCTTCGACAAAACCAATTACTACCGGCGCGTCGCGGCGTTCGCCCGGATATTTTTTGAAATTGAAACAGAAGCTTTTGAAATTGAATAATATTGCTCTTAACGACTTACCTGCATAACCGGAGGCTCTATGGACAGCAAGGACAAAAAAGCAGCGGATCTGGCCGTGAAATCGGCTCAAGGCAACGATAAATCGAAGAACACCCGCAGGAATTTCCTGCTTGGTGCGACGCTGGGAACGGCCGGTGCCGTCGCTGCAGCGGTTGCCAGCGGTGCCAGGCAGGCGCTGGATGTTGCTGCGCCCGTTGCGCTCGCCGAGCCTGCGGTGAAGCCCAAGGGTTACCACGTGACTGCGCACGTCTCGCAGTACTACGACACCACGCGGATGTAATTCGAGAATACGGACCAGGAGGCGCTATGTTACTCACCAAAAAATCATTGCATGTTCCGCAGCCGTCGCAGGCTGCCGGCTTTGCCGCCACCCTCAATAAAACCATCGGCACCATCGACCGCCGCGCCTTCCTGAAGCGTTCGGGCATGGTTGCCGGCGCCGGTGCCTTTGCCTCATCGCTGCCGTTTTCGATGATGAAAAAGGCCGACGCCGCCACAGCAGCCGCCGCTGCCGAGGGCAAGCTTGAAGTCAAACGCACCGTCTGCACCCATTGCTCAGTCGGTTGCTCGACCGATGCCATCGTGCAGAACGGTGTCTGGGTGCGCCAGGAGCCGGTGTTCGATTCCCCGATCAACATGGGCGCGCATTGCGCCAAGGGCGCCGCCTTGCGCGAGCACGGCCATGGCGAGCATCGCTTGAAGTACCCGATGAAGCTGGTCAACGGCAAATACCAGAAAATCAGCTGGGAACAGGCCTACAACGAAATCGGCGACAAGCTGATGAAAATCCGCAAGGACAGCGGCCCCGATGCGGTGTACTGGATCGGCTCCTCCAAGCACAACAACGAGCAGGCCTATCTGCTGCGCAAATTCGTGTCCCTGTTCGGCACCAACAACTGCGACCACCAGGCGCGCATCTGCCACTCCACCACGGTGGCCGGTGTGGCCAACACCTGGGGCTACGGGGCGATGACCAACTCCTACAACGATATGCAGAACACCAAGTGTGCGATGTATATCGGCTCCAACGCCGCCGAGGCGCATCCGGTGTCGATGCTGCATATGCTGCACGCCAAGGAAACCGGCGCCAAGATGATCGTGGTCGATCCGCGCTTCACCCGCACGGCGGCCAAGGCTGACCAGTATGTGCGCATCCGTTCCGGTTCCGATATCGCCTTCATCTACGGCCTGCTGTATCACATCTTCAACAATGGCTGGGAAGACAAGAAGTACCTCAACGACCGCGTGTACGGCATGGACAAGATCCGCGCCGAAGTGCTGAAAAAATGGAGCCCGAAAGCGGTTGAGGAAGTCTGCGGCGTGCCCGAGGCCGAGGTCTACAAGGTTGCCGAGACGATGGCGCTGAACCGTCCTTCCACTGTCGTCTGGTGCATGGGCCAGACCCAGCACACTGTCGGCAATGCCATGGTACGCATGTCCTGCATCCTGCAACTGGCGCTGGGCAACGTCGGCATTTCCGGCGGCGGCACCAATATCTTCCGCGGCCACGACAATGTGCAGGGCGCCACCGATGTGGGCCCGAATCCGGATTCCCTGCCGGGCTATTACGGCATCGCCGAAGGCGCCTGGAAGCACTGGGCCAAGGTGTGGAACGTCGACTACGAATTCATCAAGGGCCAGTTCGCC
>JACXTT010002964.1_pt1 | contig 26578 bp, 33 predicted proteins | sample 9270951 | NCBI WGS metagenome assembly JACXTT01 (sample SAMN15532306, study PRJNA645909) | rock metagenome | isolation source: weathered quartz diorite | place: Puerto Rico | collected 2017-06-21
GCCGACTGCTCCGCGCCGCGCTCGACGACGTCGCCCGCCGGCAGCTCTCGGCGCGCGCGACGAAGCGCCAGATCCGCGCGCGCGGCGACGAGATCCAGCGGCAGCTGCAGCGCGCCGGCCTGCTCAAGCTCGTCGGCGGGTCCGTCCCCTTCGTCAACGCCTGAGACGCGCGCGGAGTATTCTTAGTCTCTATTCTGTGGAAGCAGTCTGGGAGCACGTACTGCGGCCATCGAGATGCCTGCCGCCGCGTTTGCCTGGCGCTTTCGCTCGCGGAGGATCTCATGGCCATCACGTACAAGGTCGACAGCACGACCGGTGAAGGAACGTTCATCCGCGTCCTTCGCGACGGACAACCATTCGGGAAGATTCTCGACGCCCTCGGGCTCTATCGGTTCTACGAAGCGGACAACGAAAAGCTCGGCAGCGCGGAGCTTCAAGACGCGAATCTCGATCGGCTCAAGACGGCGATCCAGTCGAAGTACGAAGGGCGAGCCCGCTGAGGCTCCGAATTCCCCGGAGTCCTGAATAGTGCGAAATCGCACGTCTGACATCCCCGCTTTGATAATCGGCGGTCCCTGGATTTTGACGCTGAGCATAATTCGAAGCCTGGGTCGCAAGGGCATTCCGCTGTTTGCGACGGGGACCGAGCAAAGCTTTGTGTCGTACTCGAGGTGGCACCGCGGGGCGCCCGCAGCGTGGGGCGACACGCTCACCCCTGCGACGCTTTCCGAGCTACTGACGAAGTTGCCCGTCGACCGCATGGTGGTCATCCCCTGTTCCGATGAGTGGGCTCTGGCGGTGGCCAACCTCGCTCCCACGGTGGCCGTGAGGTTCCCGGCGAGCCTCGCCTGTTTTGACAGTCTCCGAGCTCTCATCGACAAGGGCCGATTCGCGGCGCTGTTGGAGCAGCTCGGCTTGCCGCACCCCCGCACCGTCTGTGTCAGCAACGAGGACGACTGGGCCCAAGTCGGGAGCGATGCCTTCGTGGACGCGTTCCTGAAGCCTTGCGACTCCATGGCCTTCCGGCGTCGCTACGGCGTCAAGGGCTTGCACTTCAGGACGCCTTCCGAGGCGATTGCTCTCGCGCGCGAAGCTCGGCAGGCGGGTCTCGAGGTTCTGCTGCAGGAATACATCCCGGGGCCCCCGACCCGCCACTACATGGTGGAAGGGTTCGTGGACCGGACCGGCCAGGTCTGCGCCCGCTTCGTCAGGCAACGTCTGCGAATGTCCCCCGCAGACTTCGGCGACAGCACATACATGGTCAGTGTGCCGCTCGATCGCGTTCGGGAGGCCCTGGAATGCCTTGACCGGTTGCTCGCGCATTTGTCCTTCCGCGGAGTGTTCGAGGCGGAGTTTAAGTACGATGACCGAGATGGGCACTTCAAACTTCTGGAGGTGAACGCTCGGCCTTGGTACTTCATCGGCTTTGCTGCCGATTGCGGCGTGGACTTTTCCGAGATGGCCTATTGGGATGCGCTGAGTGTCGCGGTCGAACCCGTGCGGGCATATGAGGTGGGCTGCCACTGCGTCGTCGGGGGCGACAGATTTGCCTGCTGGCAACTGTTTCGCCAAGGGCGCCTGACGGCGTGGGCCTGGCTGCGGCAATGGGTCGGAGCCCGTCAGCTGCTCTTCTCCTGGGATGATCCGCTCCCGGGCTTCGCCAGACTCCTCCAACACGTCTGGTATGTCGCCGCCCGCAAGCTCGCCAGGATCAGACCGCGACGGATCGAGGGGCGGAAGATTCGCTAGACGGCGCGCTGATGTTGAAGACGGGTCTAGAATGCGCTGACGCACCATAGTGGACACGGAAGCGGCCTCGATGTGCACAGGGACGTGCACATGGAATGTGGGGGCTTTTCATGCGTACCGCCATCGCGATGCTGGCCGCGCTGTTGGGCGCCTCGACGTCGGCCTTCGCGCAGGAGTCGATCGGCCCGGCTTACGTCACACGCGTTGTGGAGGGCGACTTCATCTACGCGAAGATCGGTAGACAGATGGAAGCCCTGCGCTACCTCGGCATCGACGTCCCGATCGTCGACCATCCGGTGCGAGGCCGGGAGCCGTACGCGAGCGCGGCGCGTGAGGCGAACCAGCGACTCGTCGAGGGAAAGTGGATCTACTTCGCGTTGGGCACACCCGCGCGGGACCGCTCCGGCCGGCTGCTGGCCTACGTGTGGGTCGACAACGTGTTCGTCAACGCCGCGCTCGTGCACCGGGGTTATGCCGAAGCGACGTCCACAGTCCCTCACCAATACCTCGCCTATTTCCGCGAGCTCGAGGAGGGTGCTCGCCGCGACAGCCTCGGTCTCTGGCGCGATGGCGACGTGCTGACCTATTACCGCGCGCGCCCACCGGAAGTGGACTTGGACACCGGCCAGTATCGCGGACACGCGCCGGACGGTTCCGGTGGTCGCGTATTCTCGGGATGGTTGCCGTCGATCGACGCGCTGCCGCCCGGCACGCAGTCCTCCCCCGCATCTTCGCCCACGATCACGCCGCCGGGCCGGAGCGGCACCAGCCCAGGCACGTATCCAACGCTGCCGTATTCGGGCTTCCCCGCGCCGGGTACCACCTACATGCCATCGCCGGGACGAAGATAGGGCACGTCGGCGTCGGCGAGATTCGGGCGCCGGCGGTGAACCGGACCTTCCGCGCCGGCTACCACCGCAAGCGCATTGGGCGGCTGATGCGCACGCACGGCCTGATGCTCCCGCCCCGAGTCCATCGCCGGCACGGCCGGCCGCATCTGGGCCAGGACCAGCAGCCGGCCTCGAACTAGCGCTGGTGCTTGGACATCTTTCTGATTCCGTGTCGGAGCGGCGAGGTGCTCTCCGTCGCGTTCGCGATCGACTGTCACGATCGGGAGGTCTTGGCGTGGACGGCCTCACCCCGCCCACTGAACGGCGGCGACATCCGCACGCTCATGGACAAGGCGCTCCGGGCCCGCTTCGGCGAGACGGTGACGACGGCGCCGCACGCGATCCAGTGGCTCTCCGACAACGGCCCGCAGTACACGGCCACGGCCTCGGTCCTCTACGCGCACGAGCTGGGCTTGGTGCCGATCACGACGCCGGCCTACAGCCCGGAGAGCAACGGGCTCGCGGAAGGCTTCGTGCACACGTTCAAGCGCGACTACGTCAACGTCTACGAGCTGCGCGATGCGGAGAGCGTGCTCGCCCAGCTCGGTGACTGGGTCGACGACTACAACCGCCAGGCGCCGCATTCGGCGCTCGGCATGCACAGCCCGGCGGAGGTACCGGGCGAGCCTCGAACCTACGCCCCCATCTGTCCAGGACTTTGGGGAGCAGATCACTACTTCAATGAGCCCGACGGCACATCCCGCGGCACATAGTGCTAAACTCAGCCGTCGACGTCCCGTAAGTCCTTGCGCCCCCGTAGCTCAGGTGGATAGAGCAGCAGTTTCCTAAACTGCGTGCCGGGTGTTCGAGTCACCCCGGGGGCACCAACTACTTCAACGAGTTAGACGCTGTCGGTTTGCTTTGCGGCGGGTAGTGGTTGCGCCTGGGTTGCGTCTACTTGCGTCCCGGCGCTCTCGATCGCTTCGGCCAGCCCTTCGACGTGGTGTCGGTCAGCGCCCGGGATGAAGTGGCCGTACAGATCGACGGTGACACTGATAGACGAGTGGCCGAGCTGTTTCGAGACATAGGCGATCGGCACACCTCTACGCAGCATCAGCGAAGCGTACGTGTGCCGAGCATCGTGAACCCGTACGTGGCGAACCCCGGCCTTGTTGAGTAGCGGTCGCCATACGCGATCCCGAAACCAGGCATCGTTTATCGGCTTTGTAGGATCGCTCGCCGACGCGAACACCCAAGGTGAGATTGCGACACCCGCGACAGCGGCTTCGGTCTGCCGGATCGAATGTCTGTCCCGAAGCTGGGACATCAGCGAAGCGGGCACATCGATAGTCCGGAGCTTCCCACTCTTCGGAGTGTTAACGATAAGTCGCTGGCTACGGAATGCGACAGTACGCCTGAGGTCGATCAACTTCCGCCGCCAGTCGATATCGTCCCACTGAAGACCAATCAGCTCGCCCTCCCGCATACCCGTGTAGAACAGCGTCCTGACGGCTACGGCGAGATCGGGATACCACTTTGTGGCAGCCGAGAGAACTGAGGCTACTGACTCAGGCTCCAATACCGAAACGTGCTCGCGGGCGTCGTGCCGGGCATTGAACAGTCGCCCGAAGCGTGCCGCCGGATTGGAGGCGATAAGCGAATCGATCTGAGCCTGATAGAGCACCGCTCGAAGTGTGGCCGCCGCGTTCTTTACGGTATTTCGCGCTAAAGGCTGCGTACAGGCGTCGCAGTTCGAGTCGGGTCGGTCATGCTTGGCACACGGCTGGCCTGCGAGCTTGTGTGCGATGAAACCACGCACGTGAGAGGGTGTGATGCCGTCGAGAGTCAATCGTCCGAAGGTCGGGTCTAGATGATTCTCGACGATCTGGCGATAGTACTCCTCGGTGCGCGCTTTTCGATGGGGCCTGATGGCCTCGGTTAGCCATCGTTCTGTGTAATCTTTGAAGACCGGGGCTGTCGGACTTTCGGCAGGCTCCAGGGACGTAGTATCACCTTCAGCGAGCTTGGCCCGGATCTTCGTCGCGGCCAACTCGGCAGCCTTGCGGTCACCGACCTTTCGCGCCTTCCGCTTGCCCCGGTGATTGATGAACAACCACCAGGCTCCGTTTCGTTGCTTAACCTTGACACCCATCAGTTTCTCCACCGGTAAGGGTTCTCTTCACCAACTCCGTCAACCGCTACTCGACCGATGCTCCTCCTTTCTGGACTGAGTTACTGCACTAGCTCGACTCGGACTTTGGCTCCCAGAGCTCGGGCTATCCGTTCAAGAGCCGGAAACGATGGCGAGGAACGCTCAGAAGCCTCCAGCTTGGCTATGTAGATTCGAGAGAGCTTGGCCTTGGCGGCGAGCTGCTCCTGAGTCATTCCTCGCTTGATACGTAATTCCTTTATCCGTACTCCGAGAGTCATATATATACTTATAGTATATATATCATTAAGCTGCGGTCAATGCCTTTGATTGGCCAAGATCACTGATCACGCTTACAACAATTGAGTCCACGTCTGCTCGGCCGCATTGCCGATATCGAACAATCCATGCATCGAACTCAGATCTGCGGACGAGGATCTTCCCGCCCACTCGGTAATGGGGCAGGGGATTGATCGGGTCAGCCAGATATTCGTGGAGCTTCCGGACGCTGATACCCGAATAGCCAGCCAGTGCCCTCAACGACAGGAATGGGTCAAGCGCAGTGCTGATGATTACCCTCTCCGCCAAGACGCCCCGGACCTGTCCGACCACAGACCTGGCAGGACCAGGGGCTATTGCCGTAGATGCCAGCGTTTCTTGCGTAGGGGCACCCGTAGCGCGACGAAGGGGCTGTTGGGCGCCCGGGGAATTCACAATGCCGAAGGTTCCAGGGACACTGCATTCGTAGGCTGCCCCATCCCAACCGCCACGGGGCTTCCAGAGGTCAGTGGAGGACTGATCTTGACCCTGCTCCTTTAGAAGCCCTGCAAGATGCAGTTGGGAGGTCACTGTAGCCTCCTGACGGCCTATGAGCCTCGCGGTCGCCATGGGATTACACTCCATGGCTCCCACTTCGGCTATTACGCACGAGACTCCATTGACGGTGAGGTTCCGCCAAGTGAACCGCCATGGCGGAAGATGGCGCTGGCGGTGGCAGAAGAGTGGGGCGGCGGGCGTGAAACGCCGCCACCACGGCATCTCTATGGATTGGCGGTTGGCGGTAATCATGCGGCCTTCTCCTGAGAGGGCTGATCCTCCATTAACCGCCAGTGACCCCGTGCCGACTGCTTGATCCGGCCGGCCTTCTTGGCCTCGGTTAAGGCCCGCTGAGCCGTCCTTGACGCGGTGCCCTTGGCCACCAGATGGTCGAGAATCTTGGCGGTGGCGGCGGTCTTGCGCGTTTGACCGTTCAAGTACTCGACGACCATCTCGACAGCCTGAGTAGCCTTACGCGTCTCGGCATCAAACTCTCGCGGTGAGCCGTCATAGATCAGTTCGACCGGACTCTCGTTTCCGTCATCTTGGAGACGAACGACAAACTTACCTTCCTCCTCCGATTCGCGTGACTTCACGCACTCGACGACTACTGCGTTGCCACCCTCGGGCCTTTGGACAGCGAAGGCTGAGTCCGTGCCCGCCAGGATGTCGGTTGAACCGCTAGCTCGTTCACGGTTCCGACCTCCGTAGCCCTGTGCTTCGCCCTTCGTCTTGGGCTTCCGCATGTGGTGGGAGACGATTAGGGTCTTGCCAGCTTTTAGAATCGGAGTCACGTTGTTCCAGAATCCGGCGACGTGATCAGACTCATTCTCGCTGCCCAAAAGGACTCGCCGAAAGGTCTCGACCACAATTACTTCTGGATCGAACTTGCTCTTTTCAAGAGCGGCTAGAAGACTATTTGCTCCATTGGGATCGAATCGCACGCCGACTCGAGACATCGCCTGAAACGGGATCGACTGACCTTCGAGCTTGGCCCCGAGGCCCAATCGCTTCACGCGACGGCGCAGCGTACGCTCATTCATTTCTTCGTCAATGAAGAGCACACGTCGAGGACTGGAAATGGAGAACTTGCCAAGCCATGGTTTGCCTGCCGCGAGATGGAGACAGAGGTGCAGCAACAGCCAGGACTTCATCGAGCGAAATTCTCCGTAGACGATGAGGTCTCGCATGATCGAATCAAAGGAGATGAGCGGTAATGCGAGTTGAGGATTGATTGGTGACATTAGACTTCCTCCCAAAGAGCTCGGCACGCCGAGCGATTTCAGGTACGACGACATTGAGGTAGTACGCATGGTCTTCTGGACTCAGAGGCGGTGGCGAGTCCCAAGCCAGTACACAGTGACCCATGCCCCGCGAATCACGCTCGAAAGTGACATCGCAACTGTTCCCGGAGGGGCACGTCCAACTCCCGATTTTTATGCGCCCACGCGAATGGTGAACGCCGGAAACGACCGCATTTGAGACTTCCGGCTTCATTTTTGGTTCCTTTCTGGTTGATTTGTTCACTGCACTTTGTTGCGAACACGAATCGAAATCTTCATCACCTCCGAATCCACCCGACGCACGAGACGAAATAAGGGCGGGGTGGGATCTCGGATTTCGTCGGACCAGCCGCCGCACCAAAAATGTTGCGCCGAGCTGCTAGAAACGCACTCTTGACGGTGGAAAGCGGGCGCCCGGTAGCCAACGCAATGACAGAGAACGTTTCGGCCCGTTCAGCACGGATGGCAATGTTCTTGCCTTCGACACAGCCGAGTTCGCGCAGTCCTTCTCGTGGTAGCGGGGGGATGTTCCATTCTCGTACCGCACGCGTCCCGTCGCCGAGCCATCCGATCTGCCACGGCTTGCCCGGCTGCTGCGCGTCGCCACTGAGCGGGGCAAGAAGGCCGAAAGCGAGACCGATTCGTCAGCCCGATCCGCCGCATGGGCACCTCGGTTGGCAGAGAAATGACGTTATGCTAACTACCGCGCCGTTTCCGCCCCGCTAGCACAATATCGCGCGTGCGGGTGCCGAGCCCCTCAAGCGACATGTGACCATCCGTATAGCTGATGGCGGCTTCAAATAACCTGTTCAACGCCGACAGACCACCAAGCTGGCTCTCTAGCTTGGCTCTGAGTTTCTGATCGTGGCCGGGAAGATACTCTCCGCGTGCCGGACGGCCACTACAGCCGCAAGCGCATGTTTCCACGGATCACCCTCCAACTGGGACAGAGCCCGGATGGCTGGCGGGAGTGTAGCAGAACAAGACGAACCTGAAACTAAGTGACTCGGGCGCAGTTCCCTCTCGATCAAGGCAGTCTGCCCGGAAGTTCGGTGGACGACTGCCGCCGATGTGCCCTCCATAGTTACGTAGTCGTTCGGCACGGGTCTTGCCCTCCTGCGCCGCCGGGTAGTGAGCAGCGAATGCACACGAGGGAGGGCGCCATGGGAACGACTCTTCGGCAGAGACGACTGGCCAGCTTCTTCGGGAAGCGCTTTGTTGCAGCACTCTGGTTGCTCGCACTGGCGGGGCTCGTGGTGTCCCCCGCCGCCGCCGGGCTGCCGTTTGACCTCGGGATCGTCAGGTCGCCCAGAGGCGCCTTTGACCCGTGTCTGTCCGGCCCTCAGATCCAGAGTTTCGGGCCGCCGTCGCAGAGCATTGGCCTTGGCACGACTGCATACCTCAATTGGAGCGTTCAAGCACCCAGTGGTTGCGGCTACTCCCTCTCCATGACGGTCTTGGCGAGACCGCAGATCGACCTGCAGCATCCCGACGTGCCGGACTGGGCCATCTGGACGTCGAGCACGGCGGTCGCGGCTCAGCCCAATAGCCTGCAGGTGCAGCCCGCGTTTAACACTGTCTATATGCTGGTCGTTGCGTGGGGGCCCAACAATGCGATTTATTCAGCACCGATCCAGGTCGAGGTGAGCCTGCCCCTGGCCAATCTCAAGTGTTTCGACCCGTCCACTTCGCTCACGGGTTTCGCTCTGGTGCACGCGCTACCATGCCGCTACAAGGTCACAATCGATGCGAACAATCTGGCGCCCCTGCTCGTGCAAGCCCTGGGGAAATCGCAGACCACGGTGATCGTCGCCGACGGGGTAGAGCTAGACCTGTCCCCTTATCTAGGAGGACCAATCACAATCAAGGACGGGGTCCAGTTGATCGGCGGGCGAGTTGCTGAACCCGGGAAACGGTTCCACCCGGGGCCGCGCCTGTTTGTCACGCCCAACCCAAATGTGTGGGACCAATCCCACTGGCCTAACCCCTTGCTCAAGATTGATGGCGATAACGTACGCATCAGCGGTGTGCGCCTTGAAGGACCGGGAGCGCCACCCGATGCGTGGAGAGCGTCCAAGACCGGGGAGACTAGGGGGATCAAGTTCGTGGACCGGATCCACATCGAAATCGACCATAACGAGTTTTCCGGCTGGAACACGGCTGCGGTGGAACCGACCGGCCACAACGACCCCACCAACGATCAAGTGTGGCAGATGTGGACGAGCAAGGTGGTGACGGGCGATGCGACGGGAATCCACTATCCTGCCGGGCTCGAGCCCGTATACATCCACGACAATTACTTTCACAGCAACTGGTATCCTGCGACTCCGGCGCCTTGGAGCAGCTGTAGCCAAGCGAACCGCGATGCATGCACGCCGTATGATGGTTACGGTGTCGTGGCGTCGGGAACTCATGTGCTGATCGAGCGCAACGTGTTCAATGACTACTTCCATGCCATCGCCGCTGACGGGTGTCCTGGGAGTGGGTACCGGGCCTACAGGAACCTCGTGCTCAACCACGGCGGAGGCGTACAGGCTTTCGACGCGCACAGTAGAAGGCCGGACGACTGTGGCGGCCCTGACGGTGCCGCCGGCCATGACTTCGATGTTCGCTGGAACTCCTTTCTCTACAGTGAGTGGACAGCGTTGTACATAAACGGCACGCCGGACGTTGGCGCCTTCGTGAGCTCCAATGTCTTTGCCAATGACCTTGTAAAAGGCGACGGCGCCGCTGTGGACCTGGGAAGTCATGGAGATTGGGGGAAGGTCTGGCTAGACGGTACGAATCTGGAAGGAGTGAAGACCTGGTTCGATGCCAGCCACTTTTCGGCTGCCTGTGATTTCGATGGTGACGGGATCAATGACACCTTCATCACCACGGGGGAAACGTGGTGGTTCCAAAGTCGCGATCACCGCAATGGCCCAACACCATGGGTGTACTTGAACACCAATACCCTGCTCGTCGAGAACGTCAGCCTCGGATACTTCAGTACTGATGCTGTTCGTAACCACGTGTGCGATGTCGCGACGATTGATGGCGGTTACAAGGGAGGGACAGGACAGTACGGGCCGTTGAACTAAGCGGCGGAGTCGCTTCGTCATTACGCGCGGCCACACTAGGAAGAGCACTGCGGGCGCCGAGGCCCTCCCTCGGCGCTCGTGGTGTATTGTCCCCCTACCTTCCAAACACCACCCCGCACAGGCATACCACCTGGATCAGGCCGTCTCCTTACTGAGACATTGCACCCGCGTACCAGGTCTGATCGCATGGGGCGCATGGACGCCCACGAGAGAGCAACCAGCGTGTGGTACAGAGTGGCCGGGCTGCTGCGCCGCAAGGATTTGGCTGTAGACATCATTGGAGTTCCCAGGATTCAGTGGAGACCTTTTCGCCGCGCCTTCTGAGCCACTTCAAACTGCTCAGGGCTCAGGCCCCCGAGATGGCTATGCCGGCGCGTCCGATTGTAGAACGCATCAATGTAGTCGGCCACATCGGTCAACGCCAGCTCGCGGTTCTTGTAGATGTGCTTCTTGATCCGTTCCTTCTTCAGACTGCCAAAGAAGGACTCGGCGACGGCATTGTCCCAGCAATTCCCCTTGCGGCTCATGCTCGGCACCAGGTGATGGGAGCGGCAGAATCGCCGCCAGGCATCGCTGCCGTACTGGGTACCTTGATCTGAGTGGATCACGGTGCCGCGCGGTCGCCGTCGCCGTACCGCCGTCAACACTGCGTCGAGCACGAGCTCACGACGGATGGAGGGCCCCGCGGCCCAGCCGACGATCTTGCGCGAGAACAGATCCATGACGGCGGCCAGGTACAGCCAACCCTGCCACGTGCGAATGTAGGTGATGTCCGTGACCCATGCCTTGTTGGGGCGGGTCACCGTGAACTGCCGTTGCAGGATGTTCGGGATCAGGACCGCGGGCTTGCCGACCGACCACCGCCGCGTGCGATAGCCATGAAGCGCGCGGAAGTGGTTCTGCCGCATGAGGCGCGCGACTCGATGTTTGCTGCAGGTCTCACCGGCCTCGCGCAAGTCGAGGAACACGCGCGGCGCCCCGTAGACACCCTGACTCGCGGTGAACGAGGCCCGGATCAGGCGCAGCAGCCGGGCGTCCTCCTGCGCGCGATTCGACAGGGGCTGCTTGAGCCACTCGTAGTAGCCGCTCGGTGCCACCTCGAGGATGCGGCACATGGCCTCTACGCTGTACTGGTCTCGATGGGCCTTGATGAACGCGTACGCCGGGCGAACTCGCCCAGTGCTCAGTCGCGTGGACATCGGCCTTGCCCTCCGCTGCTAGCCGGATGCTACCTACTGTCCACCGAATCCTGGGAACTCCATCATCGCCGCAGAGATCCGCTCGGCGCAGAATGAGGCCTGGCTGGAGGCGGCGAAGATGGTCCTAACGGATCAGGAGCCGATGGAGATTGCCCGGCAGATGAGGGCGAGGGCGGAGAGGACGATCAGGCCGCAGAAGTAGCGGCGCCGCTCAGATCATCTGCGCAGCGTGGGGGCGACAGTCCGAACCCAGGTTCGCTTACTTCTTACCAAACAGGGTGTCGAACATTGCGCGCAACTTCTCGATAAAGGTCTTGGCGAAGAGGCCGGCAAGGAAAGTCAAGAACAGAAGTGCTTCTTGGCTGAAGTCCTCCTTCTTTGAGTTCTTCGTTGCAATCAGATAGCCCCCGACGATCCCCACGTACGCGAGGAAGCCAACGGCTGAGCCGAGGAAGGGGCGGACCACAAAGAAGGGCGCCATTCGCGCCACAAATTTATCTTTGGGCTCATCGAGCGGGTACTTGCGGCTAGAGGACAACTCCCAGCCGTGAGAGATTCGGTCGGCGGCAGACACGAGTGCTGAGATACTGCTGCCGGCAGTTGCGGCGATAATGCAAAGAAGCATTTCCTCGACGCTTTCAGCGACCGAGAGCCACCCGGTGAGGACCGCGACAACTCCCGCTAAGGAGGCTAAAGACACGGCTACCAGCCAAGCCACTACGATCCCCGCAAGTATTTTGAGTGCGCCGACTTCCTTTGCTTCCCGATCACTCAGACCAACATTTTGCCCAAGCGCGCCCATCGGCAATACCCTCCGTTGTCCGGGAGAGCGGCCAGAAGCAGACGTGACTGCCTAGAAGCGTTAGTTGTAGCGGCCCCACTGCATGAGCAGCAACCTAAAGCCGGTGGGGCGAGGAGTCAATGGCTACGCTTGGATACGGATGCCGACTGGCTGCGGCCTGATACACGGGCGGGTGGGAAGGTGGGTGAGGTGGCTTGGTTTCGGGACCATTTCCTATACAGAATCAAGTTCACCCAACACTGAAAGAGAAAATGCGAAATCTAACCCACCTCTCCCACCTTGGCCACCTTCACCATCGGGAACCTCCGTCCGTGCCGCCTACCCAACCGATAAGGCCCTTGATCGGCAGGTCGACAGCCAGTGTTTATCGAAAGGTAGTTATCGCCGACGCGCACGACCACGGTACGCGCTCGTTCAGAAGCACCGGTGCTGCGGCGAGCTAGACGCGGCTGTGGAAGACGATCGAGTGAGGGCAAAGTGTGGGTGCGGGGCGAGCCTATGTCGTGTAGCGGCGGCCGAGTTGGGGGGCGGTTCCAACCGTAACCTGTAGGTTAGATACCGTCGGTTGGTCACGTGCTACGATCATTGTGAGCTTTATGGCGATTCCCGAGGCGCAACTCCAGACCTGGTCCAATCAGGGCGCAATCGCAACCGCGAAGACGACCCACGAATCCGTACGCTACGCTCTCGCCAACGCACCCCAGCTTGCAGGAAAAGACTTTGAGTTTTGTCCAAGTGCGGAGTGGCACCGGGCTCCTCAGCCGCCTCCAGTGCCGTTGCCAATCCTTCCACGTGATGGCGGTCAGCGCCCGGCACAAAGTGCCCGTAGAGATCCACTGTGACCTGGATGGAAGAATGCCCGAGCTGCTTCGAGACGTAGGCGATGGGTACTCGACGTCTCAGCATGAGGCTGGCGTATGTGTGACGGGCGTCGTGTATTCGCAGATGGCGAACCGCCGCTTTCTCTGGCAGGGGCCTCCACACTCGGTCGCGAAGCCACGCGTCGTTCATAGGTTTCGTGGAGTCGGTCAGGGCAGGGAACGCCCACGAGCCCATTGTTGTCCCAGCCAACTAGCGGGCGAAAGTGGCCTGCGACCCCGCCGAAGGCTCGGAATAAGTTCCTGGGTCGCCGAGGCCTGGCAAGCGCCGAAAAATCGGCACTTGTGGCCCCTAGCCTAGCGGTTTAGGACCCTGCAGGCAGTCGGGTTGCTTATAATCCCCCTCGGTGTCGCACGGTCGGAGCCGCGATTGGCCTGCGCGGGGCGCCGCTACGGGCGGGGCGGGAAGAGATGACTCAAGGGCGCTGCGATCTGGCGGGAGTGGACGACCTCGTCGCTGAGCTGGCGCTTGCCCGGCGCGCGTTACAGCGCCATCTGGCCGATGAGCCGGGTTCGGTGTGCGGGCGCCGCTTCACCCATCCGCGCCGGCCGACACAGTTCGACCCGCTCGGGTACCTCATGGTCCACACCTGCGCGTGCCTCCGACCGAACGGGCACGACCACGGCTGCGTGTGTGCGCATAACATCGAGCGTCTCGTCGATCGCGTCGCCTGCGACGGACTCGAGCACTACTTCACGCGGCCGCTGGTGGAGGATCGTGATGAACCGGGCGGCGGCGCCGGTGCGGTGGACGCCGTGATGACGGAACCCAGCGCGTGCTGCTGCGGGCATCGGTACACTGAGCGGGGCGGCGAGAGCGGTGACCGCTGCCCGATCGGCGCACGGCAGTTGTGTGCCGAATGCGCCACCGATGGGAAGGGCCGCTGTCCGACGCATCGCGTCCCGGTCAAGCGGACGTAGACGTGGCAGTCAGGAGACTCACGATCCCGTTGGACGAACGCGCCTGCACCCTGGCGCTCGGCCCCTATCAGCCGGACTACTCGCTTCGGCCCGAGTCGCGGGCAGCGATCGAGCGCGCCCCACACCTGGGCAGCACGGTGCGCGACGTAACCTGTCTCGCCGATGAAGCCTGCGACATGCTCGACTACTTTCGCAGCGCGGCCGATGCCCTTACCGCGATCGGCGATCCCGAGGCGCCGTTCTGCGCTCGAACACGGGACAACATAGAGAATGCACTCCGAGTTGCCGGGATCACCTGCGCTGGCGATCGGGCCGGGAGAGTCGCGCGGTAAGAACGACCGCAAAGGTCACTTCCCCTTCGGCCCGCGCGGGTCGAATGTGTCGGGGAGGCATTGCATGAGACGAAGCGCCTTTTTGTTTTCGTCCGCACCTTTAAAGATCAAGAAGCTAAAGTTTTCGCGGACGGTGAAATATTCAGGAGGCGGATAGGTCGACATTTGTTCGGAGCTCGAAAACCCTCCTGTGGCACGCCACCCAATATTCGGGTCTGCTTCGCGCACCCACAACACTCACGCACACTCCGCGCTGGCCGTCGCGGCCCAGGCGAGCAAGGACAGCGTGGCGATCACCGAAGCCGGTCGCAGCCGCATCATCGCGTGCCGTCCTCGGGGTCAGAGTCATCGGCTTCCATTCCGGCCAGTCGGTCGAGAACTTGGTGCAGGTGAAGACGCTCCGCCGAATCGAGTTGCGCATCAGTTAGCCGAGCCTTCAACCACTCAATGAGTTGCAACCTTGACAGCCAAGGTCCGGGACTGCCGCAGGTCGCAGAATTCACCGGCCATTTCGTGGCGCTCAAGAGCAGCCACGTACCCGGACCGGGGCGTGGCCTGTTGTCGGGCGAACGTATATATGCCCTCCACTGCCATTGCTTCCCCTTCGGTCCAAGCGGGTCCACCTTGCCGGGAAGGCGGATCACATTGTGGGCGGTGAGCTCTTCGAAGGAGTAGCTCGCCTTCACCCGGCGCCCCGAGCCTTGGAGGATGCCCTCCACCGTCGCAGGCCCGGACTGGCATGGCGGTTCCGAAAATGCGGTCGCGTGGACGGTCGCGGTGCCGTCACCGTTCGGTCACTGACAGCGGAGCCGCTTGTGCGACCAGCACCAAGCCGAGAATGCGTGTGGCCTCTGTCAGCAAGTCATCGCCGTTGGCGGGGATCTGCTCGGTGCTGTCACGTATCGTCCGTTACAGAGCCCTGGAGTCGCCGCAGTAGCCGGTTCCACGATATCTGATTACGAGGCCGGAACACGATGCAACGACATTCGCGGCAGGTGGTAGGGCCGCGTGACCCTTCCTGCCGATGGGCACCGTAGGGATGGGAGCACCGACAGGTCCACTCGCTCTGGTTCATCACGTCGGCGTGGGAGTGTAGTCGAGATCACCGTGGGGCCGACGGAGCTTGCGGAACTGTAATGACCGTGCATTGCGTCCGAAAGAGCGGCACGGGAGGCCGACGAAGAGTTAGGAGATGACGCTTACCCCAGTCGCATCATCGCGTGCCATCCGCGGGGTTCCCGGGTGGCTTCACATCTCGTTTCACCTTCACTCGCTCGTGGGCTCCCCAGAACTGAACGTTTGTCGCACCGGGCTGCTTGAACGACTCCACTCGCACGCTGACGATTTTGCCCCGCTACTCGTGTAGGGTCTACCGGCCACCCTCCACTCTGGTTGCGACCCTGACCGCTCATTCAACAGACGGTCCCCGAGCTGGAGCTGTGTAGGGAGAACTTTGATTGCCTGTCGTTCGGGTGGAGTCGCGGGAGGAGATGTGGGACGTTCTGGCCGAGCGGATTGCGCGGAAGGGCGCTTACGTTTTGCCATCCGCTTTGCCATCAAGCTTGGCATCGAGCCGCGTGAGAGAATCCCAGGCTGCACGCTGAACCGCATGCCAGGGTGTTGGTTGCCATCCAGTACCGATGGCACTCACCGGGCTGTGCTCCATCCCCGTGGTGTAGAACGTAGCCCGCCAGCCGCGCTCATCGTACTGAGTGAGCTGGAGATCGTAGCCCTGGCGGTGCATGCCAACGTCTACGCTCCCGATTCCATCCCAGGAATCCAGATAGCTCCTGAGGGCCCAGAGTGCCCGATCATACGAGGGCATAGGGCACGCGGCGAATCCCACGGCTGCGCGGAGGAGCTGGCCGCGTGGGTCGATCATGGGCCTCCCGGAGGACGAAGGCCCGCGGGCTCGGGCAGAGGCGGCCCTGTATGGCCGGCTTCAGCAAGGCACTGCACGATCTCTTCCCGTTCTCCGGCGGTGATGTACCTGAAAACAATACGACCGTCGAGATCGATCCGTTCGAGCGTACCTGTCGACCTGCACTTTGCCCACCGCGCATAGGCCAAGTCTTGCTGGGGTGTGTTCGCGATGCCGCACGCCCCCAGGAAGAGGGCGCACCCGCACCACCCGACGACGACCGCGTTCAACGTCCGCAGAGGTTGGCCGCGTGGGTCGAGCACGCGTTACTCGATCACCTGGTCCGCTCGCACTAGCAACGACTGTGGGACCGTGATACCGAGCACCTTCGCCGTCTTGAGGTTAATCACCAGCTCGAACTTGGTGGGTTGCTCGACGGGAAGGTCAGCGGGATTGGCACCCTTCAGAATCTTGTCGACAAATGTGGCCGCGCGCCGATTCAAGTCGACGGGACTCGCGCCGTAGAACATGAGTCCGCCGGTGTCCACGTGCTCCTTCAGCCCGTAGATCACCGGCAGGCGGGCCTGTTCGGCGAGGCGAGCAATATGTGTCCGGTTGTCGATGAACACCCCTTCTACCAGAACGATGATCCCATCCGCCCGCTCTCGGGTCATTGCCGCGAAGGCGCCGTCGAGGTCGCCGGCATTGGGCGCCCCTACGGGTTGAAGCCGCAATCTCAACGTCCGCGCGGCCACCTCCGCTTCTCGCAGCTGGGGCGCGTTTCCTGGATTGGCTGGATTCCAGAGGACCGCGACTCGGGAGATCCTAGGAACTAGCTCTTTCAGAAGCTGCATCTGTTTGCCGATGAGCTCGGGAGCCATCAAGGACAGCCCAGTGACATTTCCTCCTGGCCGTCCGAGATTAGCGACGAGCCCGGTCGCCACAGGATCCACAACGCCCGACATGACTATTGGAATCCTCTTCGTGGCACCCAACGCCGCTTTAACCGCCGGTGTCGAGTACGCCATGATGACGTCGACCCCCAGACGCACTAGCTCGGCGGCAAGGACCGGGAGTCGATCATAGCCCTCCTCAGCAAATCTGGCCTCGACGCTGATGTTCCTGTTCTCGATATAGCCGAGGTCCCGCAGCCCTTGCCGAAAGCTGTCAGAAAGCGCCACGCGTCTGGGGTCGGAGGCCGAGCCAATCGAGAGGTAACCGACTCTGGGCTCTTTCGGCGCCTGCGCCTCGACCGCGAACGGCGCAGCAACGATGCTCCCACCCACCATAGTGATGAATGCTCGCCGGTCCATCACTCGATCACCCGGTCCGCCCGCAGCAGCAACGACTGCGGGATCGTCAACCCGATGGCCTTGGCGGTCTTCATATTAATGACCAATTCGAATGTGGTCGGTTCCTCGACCGGCAGGTCACCTGGCTTGGCACCCTTGAGAATCTTGTCGACGTAGGCGGCTGCCCGGCGCCAGAGGTCGACGAGACTGGGGCCGTACGACATCAGCCCCCCGGCATCGACGAACTCGCGAAGACCATAGACCGTCGGGATACGTCCCGCAGCAGTCAGTCCCACGAGTTGTGCTTTCCGAGCCACTACCAGCGGATCGGTCAGGACGATGAATGCCGCGACGCGTACTCTCGACGCGGCAGCGAAAGCAGCATCGATGTCCGCCGCGCTGCGCACGGGGTGAGATGAGAGCTGAAAATTGAGCGTCGGCGCCAAGCGTTCCAACTCCTTGATGGTGCCAATTGAGGAGCGGTTGGCCAGATTCCAGATGATCCCCACGCGCGAGACCTTCGGCATGGTCTCCTTGATGAGTTCGAGCCACTTTCCGCCGAAGCCTTCTCCTTGGCCGAACGACAGTCCGGTGATGTTCCCTCCTGGGTGCGCCATACTCTTGACCAATCCCAAGCCGACAGTGTCGGACGACACGGTGACAATTGGCGTTGTCGTCGTTGCTTTTTTGGCGGCGGCAGTAACCGCCGTACCCTGCGTGATCAGAACCCCGACCTTCAAATCGGTCAGTTCATTGATGAGTCCCGGCAATCGATCGGGCTGGCCTTCTGCGAAGCGGTATTCGATGACGATGTTTTGGTTCTCGAGGTAGCCTAGCTCGCGGAGCCCCTGCCGCAGCCCCGAAATGGTGGACGGATCAGAGCCAGCCGCCGCGTAGCCCACGTAGCCGACGCGATAGACTTTCTCTACCTGTTGCCCCTCGACCGCGAACGGCGCAGCAACGATGCTCCCACCCACCATAGTGATGAATGCTCGCCGGTCCATCACTGGATCAACTCGTCCGCTCGTAGCAGTAAGGATTGAGGGATCGTGAGGCCGAGGGCTTTCGCGGTCTTCGCATTGATCACCAGCTCGAACTTGGTGGGCTGCTCGACGGGGAGATCGGCAGGCTTGGCGCCTTTGAGGATCTTGTCGACGTAGGTGGCAGCCAGACGCAGCATCTCGTCGGGATTCGGCCCATATGACATGAGCCCGCCAGCCACAACCGATTGTCGCCAGGCGTGCATCGTCGGAAGCCGGTGTTTAACTGCCAGTTCAGCGATCCGCTTCGCATGGATGAATATGAACGCCTCGTCGAGAACGATCACGGCCTCGGCGTGCTCCCGCGCGAACGCCGAGAACGCCCGCTCGATGTCGACGCGTTCCAGCACCTCCTGCGTTTGGATCTTCAGCCCTAATCCTTGTGCCGCCATCCGTGTCCGATCGGCGTCGAAAGGCTTGCTCACGTTGGCCGGGTTGAACAAGAGGCCTACGCTGGACAGCTTAGGCACGCCCTCTCGCAACAGCGCGACCCGCTTGGGGCTCAGCTCGGTCGTCACGCACGTTACGCCGGTGATGTTGCCACCTGGCCGCGCGAGGCTCGCGACGAATCCTACCGTCAGCGCGTCACAGGCGAACATGACGATTGGAACCGTCGAGGTGGTCTTTTTCGCCGCCGCGATAGCCTCGTCGCCGAACGCCATGATGACGTCGACGTTGAGACCGACCAGCTCGCGGGCCAGTGTACTCATGACCTCGTGCCTGCCCTCAGCGAACCGGTACTCGATCGCGACGTTTTGCTTGTCGGTATAGCCAAGCTCGCGGAGGCGTTGCACAAAGGCGTCTGGGGGAGCCGAGGCGCCGAGGGACAAGAAGCCAATTCGAGGGATCTTCTGCGCTTGCTGCGCCCCGGTGACGAGTGGCGCGGCCAGCACGCTAAAAGTGACAACGACCGCGAGCCCGACGCGCTGCATGCTGCACCTCGGTGGGGATGGCTGGCGGGAAGTCTAGCAGACCTCGTCGTCCCTGGCCGGCCACCGTCCACAGGTCCTGAATCGTTCGCCCAGCCCCGCCACCAGGGAGCCGGATCGCCCACACGTCCTCCAGGGGGACGTCATGGAGCAAGGCGTGCACGCGAAGGGGGCACGCGCGAAACTCACTTGGGTCGATACGCATGTCAGCAGTTGCTACTCTCTTTGCGGGCTAAGGACGGTGAATTCGACCGCTATTAGGAGTCGTCCGCGCGGTCGGCCGGCGACATAGCGGAAAGTCTGCTACGCGGTTGCAGGCTCCAGCGTCCGGCTGATGACCGCCCCGCATGTGCAGGTCATCCAGATCCATTCGTCCCCTGCTCCGCCGTCCAACTCTCCGCGGTGGCGGTGCTCATCAAGGAACGCCGCGAGAGCTTCCAGGCAACGACTCGGGTCATTCGGGTCGGACGACGGTGTGAGCCACACGGCGTGGTTGCCGTCCATCGACGCGCTGCCGCCTGGCACGCAGTCCTCCCCCGCATTCTCGCTTACGATCCCGCCGTCGGGCCGGAGCGGCACCAGCCTAGGCACGTATCCAACGCTGCCGTATTCGGGCTTCCCCGCGCCGGGCACCACCTACATGCCATCGCCAGGGCGAAGATAGGGCACGTCGGCGTTGGCGAGATTTGGGCGCTGGCGCCAGCGACCCACGCGGCTGCTTGGCGATCCTGCGCTCCTTCTCCCTAGCGGCGATGCCCTGGACGACAGAGGCAGGAACGTAAGGGTCACCCCTTGGGTTCTTGACCGCACCGGGCCCCACGCATACGATGCGGGCGAGAGATCATCTGTCGTGCAGCCCCGTCACATGAAGACGATCGGACTTATCCTCACAATCGCGCTCTTCTCCTCTGCGACTTCATTCGCGCAGCCGCCTCAAGACGGCTGGTTGCTTGGCGTGTGGGAGGGTGATCTTCACGCCTACGGTACCCAGGGTGTCCAAGGGACTCCTCGTCGCTTTTTGGAGGTGACGGCAGTCGCGCCTGACGGAACCGCGCAGGGAACGTGGGCTGTCGCTGGCTACGCCCCCGGTACAGCCGACATACGCGTGATGGAGTCGCAGGTACATATCGTCAACGCCGTGCACAGCGTAGTGGAACTCACGCGAGAAGGTGATGATCGATTGACCGGGAGACTGACCATCCGAAGTGGCCAGGTCTTCGCGCTAACCCTGCTCAAGATGAAGCCCTGTACGCAGAGTCCGGTGACCGAGCAATCCGTCGGCCCGCCGAAATACTGCGTCGGCGACACCTGGAGATTTTCGAGCGGCCGAGTGCAACGAGTCGCGAAACTCGATGGCGATGGCGTCGTGATGACAAATCCGGGGATCGGTGTCTGTCCAGGGTGCTTCTGGTTCTTCGATCAGAATCTCAGCCTCACGCGAATCGAGCAGCCCGATGGCGCCGTTGCAACCACAAGCATGGGGTTCATTCCTGGTGGAATCTGGAAGTATTGGGAGTTCCCGCTCGAAACGAAGAAGCAGTGGCGCATCGATGGCAGTGGGCTCTTCAAGTTGATTCCGTTCCGCTTCACGGGTGACTGCACCGTCGAAGCGTACGAGGATGTTACGACGAAGGCCGGAACGTTCAAGGCGTTCAAAGTTGTCCGTCAGTGGGTGACGGTGAGCGCTGAGTATTCCGCTGGGACGTACCGGTGGTACGACGTCATTTGGTTTGCGCCCGCGGTGAAGACCGTCGTCAAGTTCAAGACGACCCATATGTCCGTTGGAACCGACGAAGAGTTGGTTTCTTACAGCTTGAGATAACCGAAACTCCTACGAACCATCGCACCACGCCGCTCTCGGCGGTCGCCGTGACGGGGGTGCTCTGAACGAGGCTGTCGGCCTGAACTCTTCGTCGACGCCCAGGGGACGGCTGGGGGGCCAGAACCAGTCAGCGAAGCGGGTTCCTGTCACTCGAAAAAGCTCACGCGTACGAGACGGCGGTGAGAGACTACGGCACGGTAGCTCATAACGGTCCTGCGGCGGCAGGCGCCTGCGGACCAAGGACAACCGGGGTGAGAACAGCGAACTCAAATTGGCCCGCAGTCCGCATTGCCGTAGAGTCGACGCTTCACTATTTGAGGTTGATGCGGGATGAGTCGTCGCGATTGCTGATGGTGGCGGGCGTAGTTACCGCCGCGGTCGGAGTCGGCATCATCCTCGTCGGCATCGGTCGTCACGCCGGCTACAACGTCGCGGCCGCGCTTCTCACAATGCTCTCCGCGCTACTCGGATATCGCGCGTGGGACCTCTCGACCCATCGCCGGTTGGAGGAAATTCAACGCGCCCAGCTTCTCGCCCGACTCCGCCAACTTCCGGCAGCCGAAGTCAGGATCGTCGCGGTGCCATCCGACGAAGCCGTACACTTCGCCCGGGAGCTGCTCAACGTTTTCATTGAAGCAGGATGGCCCGCACGAGGGGTCTACCGCGCATCTCAGGGAAACGTCGGCGACAGTGGACTCTTCCTCGCCGTAAAGGACCGCGACTACCCGCCCGATGAAGCGAACTGGTTGTTGCTTGCGCTCAGCGAGTTCGGCTTGCAGACCACGAAATCCACCAAAGCCAGCCTGCCTCACGCCGGCGCGCTCGAGCTTCTTGTCGGGCGACGTGAGATGTAGTCGCTACACCCGATCCGCCTGGAGCATCTGCTAGACTCCCGCCAGCCGTCTCAACCGAGGTGCCCATGCGGCGGATCGGGCTTGCTGCCGTTCTCACTGTGAGCATTGCCGTTGTGCCGCTCACTGCCGAGGGGCAGACGGCGGCGCAGAAGCCTCCGAAGATCGGTGTCATCAATTTTAACGCTCCCCCACACTCCCCGGTGTTTCGTCCCGCGTTTTGGGCTCGCATGCGCGAGATCGGCTGGGTCGAGGGACAGAACCTTTCGGTAGAGCTCCGAGGTGCGGGCGGAGATTGGAACCAACTTCCAAACCTCGTGGCCGAGCTGGTGAAGCTCAGGGTCGCGGTTATCGTGATGGACAACGGAACCGCGGCGCGTCGTGCGCAGGAGGTGACGAGGACCGTCCCGATATGCGTCGCCGGGGGAGATCTTCAGGCTAGTGGAGTGATCACGAACGTGGCCAGGCCGGAAGGCAATGTCACCGGCGTGCAAGTTTTTCAAACCGACCTGGCCGGCAAGCGCCTGGTGCTCCTCAAGGAGGCCGTTCCTCGCCTGACACGGGTCGGCGTTCTCGTCGGAGACCGCGCTGCCGCCGCCTCCGCACCTCTGCTCGACGCCGCCAAGGATGCCGCGCGGGCCATGGGACTTCAGCTGCACGTCGTGGAAGCTCGCGCCCCCGAGGACTTCGAACGAGTATTTACGGAGCTGACGAAGCTGGGCGCGCGGGGGCTGTTCGTTGCCAACCACGCCAGCACGGTCATCCATCAAAAGCGAGTCCTGGCGCTGGCGGCGAAGAATCGTCTCGCGGCGATCTACGAGTATCGGGACTGGATCGAGGCCGGGGGTTTCATGTCCTATGGTCCCGTAACATCTGAAACGTGGCACCAGCTGGCCGAATGCGTCGACAAGATCCTCAAAGGCGCCAGACCCGCAGACATTCCGGTCCAGCAGCCCACGAAGTTTGAGTTGGTCATCAATCTGAAGACCGCCAAGGCGCTCGGCCTCACGATCCCGCAGTCGTTGTTAATGCGGGCGGACCAGGTGATCGAGTAGGACCCGCGTCTATCGTCTTTCCTTCAGGAGCCAGTCGATGACGGCCCGCGGGTCAGGTTCGTCCGGGGGCGAAGGCCGCGCGTTTTCCGAAGGCTGTTCGGGCTCGGGCCGCGCCTGCACACTGGCTGGTTCAAGCAAGCTCGCGGGCGTGTAGGGGGCGTCGTCTCGCAGGCGATCGGATCGCGACGAAACTTTCTCTTCGCCTTGCGCTACCGATGGCTCAGGTCGTGTTACCGCTGGTCGAAAGGGGAAAAGAGAGCCCCGTGCGCAACCACTCACAAAGACGAGCAAGAGCCCGAAGACCACCAGGGGCTCGGAGCGGGCCAGCCACCATGCCATTTGCGGGAACCTATGCTGGAGCGGGCTCCATAGTCAAGGGCATGGCGGCAGAGCCCCGCCGGCGTCAGAGCGCCGAGCCGGAACGCCCGCTGGGGCGACTCGCTCGTTGATCTGACGCCGGCGGTGAACCGGCGCCCTGATGACTGTTCTAGAAGGCTGGGCCAGAGCTCCGCACACACCACACGCGATGTGCCTGCGTCTTGAACTCAAATCCGTTGCTGCCGCTGACGTCCCCTATCGTCCAGATCTCGGCCATGTCGCTGCCGAACGCCGACGTCGTCGAGGACCAGAACACGCCGACTGCGTTCGGGCCGAACGGGTGTCCCGCAGGCAGAACGGTCGAGCCGTTCTGCCTGATGGTGCCGATCAGGCTCAGCAGTTCCTCTACTCTCGGGGCGCGCCACCCAGTACGCCCTCCTGTTGTGGCGCCCATGCAACCATAAGTCGGATCGTGAAGAGCAACTGGCCATGTGAGTGGCGCTGCGCCTGGGTTCCGCTGCCACACAAGCCCCGTCTCCAGATCCAGGACCGCGGCACCACCCGACGGGTACGTGGCATCGATCCAGTTCGACAACACGATGAACCGAGGACAGTTTGTGCTGCTCGCACACGCCAGCTGTTGATCCCAGGACGGCGTCGGGAAATACGGCCCGTTGGCTGCACTCGCAGCGGTGAGCGTGACTACGATCGTTGCGAGTGTGATCAGCACCGCGATCGCTAGCCGCGTCTTCATGACTTGGCCTGCCCGTGTTTGAGCATCCCGTCGGTGGACGTTGGCCTGCAAGCTCAGTCCCCGTCGAGAGCTCGTTACCCATCGTTCACCGCCAAACGCGTCGTCCCAAGCGCTCGGCGGAGTGCATGGAACACGCCAGAGCGTAAAAACACGCAAATCACGCATTCCCGCTGTGACGCCAGCCGCACATGAGGCACTACGGGTGAGAGGATCGGGCATCTTGCCGCCAGCACGAAGGCGGCAGCCGCTACGGCGTTCGCTTCAACACCTCCCAGGCCGCCCGCTGCGTGGCGTGCCAGGGCGTGTGCGCCCACGCGGTGCCCGTCGCACTGGTCGGTGAGTGCTCCATCCCGGTTGTGTAGAACGTCGCTCGCCAGCCTCGCTCATCGTACTGAGTCAACTGCAGGTCGTAACCCTGGCGGTGCATTCCCACGGCGAGGTGCCCCACGCCGGACCAGGAGTCGAGCCACGTGCGCAGCGCCCAGAGTGCGCGGTCGTAGGAGGGTAGGGAGCACCCGGCGAAGCCGAGCGCCGCTCGGAGCCGAACACCACGAGCGTTCACGCGGCCCCCGACCACGGCTCGCGTGCGAGGGCGACGGCTAGCGCCACGAAGGACATCAACGCGAAGCCCGCCCAGACAGCCACGACCAGCCAGTAGTACAAAGGCCGCGTCTTGCGTCGAATGACCTCATCGCGCAGTTTCGCCCGTCCAGACTTGAGCGCCGTCCACGCCTGATACGACAACCATGCGCCCAACGTCGCGACGAGCACAAACGCCAGCACCCGGAACGCGAGGAACATATCAGTCCAAGTGTGTGCGGTTCAGACCACGATATCGACATTCGGGTAGGACCCGGTGATCGGAACGCGGTGACACGGCCGATCGGGTCGTACGATGCCTCCTGCACGATCGGCGTCGATCACTGTGCCGAGTGTAGCGCTCGATTGTTCCCACCGAGACGCGGCGTGGAATGACCAGTACCAGCGGTCGAGCCTCTCTTCGTCTATTTCTTGACAATATAGCCGATGGTCGGAGATGGCCCACGGCTCGACCTGCTCAGCGTGAACATGCACCGTTGGGAAGAACAACTGATCCGGGTTCCGGCGTGGAAACTGGAAGGCCATTGGGTGGACGGCCGTACGGCCGGCCATCGGGTTCAGCTTGAAGACGGCAAAGCCCCAATCGTCGTAGCCAGGTAGTGACGGCCACACGTCGTCGGGTAGCCTGAACCGCCGATCGAGACGAGCGAAATCATGGCGTGTCGGCACGAACGACGCCTCGAAGCAGCCAATCTGGTGAACGACAAGCTGCGGGCGGGGGCTCGCGTTGAGCAGCAGGCGCCCCGCGTGAGCTTTCGTCGACCGGCTTGGGAATGCGCGGTTGAGGTCGTCGAAGAAGGCTGGATAGCGACTGAGGTCAAGGAATCGAACCGCTGTCTCATTCGACTCTGGAGGCACCGGCAACGGCAAGACCATCGCGACCTCTGTGCTCGCGGCAAGCGCCATGCTGTAGACGAGAACTTGACTGCTCGGGGCGATCGGCCGCGCGAATATCGCTGTACTCGACACGTCCCTGACGGGCCCGCTGAACATGCACATATTTGAACTCCTCGGCGTCGTTTCCTCGGGCCAGATCCGACGTCAACCGCTTGCTCCCGGGGGGCCAACAAAGACCTGACCGGCGGCCAGGTGAAATAGTAGGCGACGTTCCGGCGCTCGGCTAGACTTCCCGCCAGTGGAGGGGAGTCCCATGAAAACTCGAGGTCTTGCGGCGGTGCACGGGCGGCGTAGTCGGCGTGTGGGACAGCCCGTCGACGCCTGAAGTCTCTGAGCGACTACGTCGATGCCGTCGCCGTCGCCGTGGACGTGGCCGGAGCGGATCACGTGGGGTTCGGCACGGACAATTCCGGCTTCGGCGCCACGCCGGCGGTGTGGGACGACTACCGCGACTCTCCCCTGATCGTCCGCCTGATGCGAAAGCGCGGCTTCTCGCCCCGAAGAGATCCGCAAGGTCGCCGGCGGCAACTACCTGCGCGTGTTCAACCTATCGGTGAAGACCGCCTAGCGCGCGTCATCGCGGATCTTCGGGCGCCTGGAACCAGGTGCGCGCTGACCACCGGTTGACGAACGGACGGCTTCTGCTATCGTACGGCCCTCCTGGCGGAACATATTCCATCTCGACTGCCGCAGGCCTCGTGACCTGAGCCATGAAGAGCGCGAGCAGAAGAAGTAGTTCGCCTCGCGCACACTGACGCGGCCGTGACCGCGGGGAGGATGCAATGAGTGCTCGAGCCTGGAACCGGCGTGAGGTGTTGAAGATTGTCTCCGCGGCGACGCTCGTTGGAGTCCACGTGCGGCCCGCCGCGGCTCAGACGGTCAAATGGTCGACCGGGACCGCGGCGCCCAAGCTGAAGGCGCCGGCGAATGCGACCGACTGTCATCACCACGTCTACAACGCGAAGTTTCCCGTCGATCCCAAGGCGACTCTGCGCCCGGCCGACGCGCTGGTCGACGACTATCGCGCGCTCCAGAAGCGTATCGGGACCACGCGCAACGTGCTCGTGCAGCCCTCGACATACGGCACCGACAACCGGTGGCATCTCGAGGCGCTGGCGGC
>JACXTT010002965.1_pt1 | contig 26574 bp, 16 predicted proteins | sample 9270951 | NCBI WGS metagenome assembly JACXTT01 (sample SAMN15532306, study PRJNA645909) | rock metagenome | isolation source: weathered quartz diorite | place: Puerto Rico | collected 2017-06-21
TACCGAATACTTCTTGTGCAGATCACAACCGATATACTTTTTCATGCTGCAGCGGCGCCTCCACAACGCCTGGGCGGGATTTTACCCCGCCCCGCTGCAGCGCCCACATACAATCACAGGCAATCCGAACTTATATTCTCCGTTTTGTCAATGACTTACTGCCGCGCTCCGCCGGCTTCCGCAATCCGCCGTGCTAGAGTCGAACCAGGGACAGGCCCTCGCGGCCCGTCCCTTTTTCATTTCCAGGACCTCGGAACCGGACAAAGTCGGACAATCGACCTGCTTTAAATACCGTTTATGCCGTTCATACCGGCTAAACAATGGACGCACAAATGAACGCCAACGCCTCGGGCTGACGCACCCTCGCCCGCTCCCACCGGATCTGCCACGACCCGGCCATCCACTAACAAAGGAGCACCACAATGTCCAGCAAACGTCAAAACGCCACCAACCGCCGCAACGCCCGCCGTTCCACCGGCCCGCGCACAACCGAAGGCCTCCACGCCTCTTCCCTCAACGCCCTCAAACACGGCCTCCGCTCCCATCTCGCCATCATCCCCGGCGAGAACGAAGCCGAATTCCACGCTCTCTTCGACGCCTTCGCCGAAGAAGCCGCCCCCCAATCCCCTCGCGATCTCGCCGCAGTCAGAAAAATCGCAGCCTGTGAATGGCGGCTCCGCCGTATCGCGGCCATAGAAACCGAAATGTTCACACAGGCCCTGCAACAGCCGGCCGAAGAACCCACTGTCGACAATATCGAAGCATTTGTCGAGCGCCTCGCCGCCCAGCAAGCCGCCGCCCCTCCGCAATCCCCATACGCGACCCTTGCCGCCCGCTTCCTAAAGGGAGAAATCAAACACTTCAACGCCCTCAGCCGCTACGAGTCTTCGCTCAACCGCCAATACAACCAAGCCTGGCGCGACCTCGATTCGCGCCTCGAACCGGACTTCCGCGAAGTCTACGACCCGGCCGAGTCAGACCCCGAACCCGAGCCCCACTACACCGAGCCGACCGACGAAGCCCTCGGTTGGAAATCCGCACTCGACCGCTACGCCGAAGCCCCGCCCCTCGAAACTCCCATAGAACCAGCGCCTTCCGAGCCCGCACAGGAAACTGCACAATCGAACCCAATCCCAAATCCGGACACTCCCCCCGAGCGCCCGAAGCGCCTTTCCATCCTCCAATGTCCGCCCCCCGAAAGCGCCCAGGAGTTCATCGAATGGGCTCGCGAACGCGCAAAAGTCCTCGAAGAACTGGAACCCGGCGATGAAAAGGAGAACGACGGCGAAAACATCCTCAACCCCGGCGCTTGAAACCCGCAGCGCTACGCCGCCAGCCGACCGCTCGACGCTTCACACACCCCAGCCACGCCTCAACTCACCACCCGACCGCTTTCCCGCGGTTCTGCTCATCCAGCCATTTCTTCAGCGGCGCGAAATAGTCCAGCACCGCCGTCGCGTCCATCTGACGCTGCCCCGTCATGGCCTCCAGCGCGTCCTGCCACGGCCGGCTCTGCCCCATCTCCAGCATCGCCGCCAGCTTCTTCCCCGCCGCCTCGCTCTCATAAATCGAGCAACGATGCAGCGGCTGCGTGCAACCCGCCGTCTTCGCCAGCGCGCGATGAAACTGGAACTGCAAAATGTGCGCGAGGAAATACCGCGTGTAAGGAACGTTCGCCGGCACGTGATACTTCGCGCCCGGGTCGAAGTCGTCGCCGCCCCGCGGAACCGGCGGCGCGACGCCCTGATACTTCAGCCGCAGCGCCCACCAAGCGTCGTTGTATTTGTCCGGCGGCACTTCGCCGGAAAAAATCTTCCAGCGCCATTGATCGATCAGCAACCCAAAAGGCAGGAACGAGATCTTGGCCAGCGCGCGGTCCATCAGCAGCCCGATGTCCTTCGACGAATCCGTAGGCTTCGACAAAAAGCCGAGCTTTACCAGATATTCGGGCGTGATCGACAGCGCGATCGCATCTCCGATCGCCTCGTGAAAGCCGTCGTTGGCGCTGTCGCGGAACAGGTACGGCTGACGGTTATACGCCCGCTGATAGAAATTGTGACCCAGCTCGTGGTGGATCACGGCGAAATCCTCGCCCGTAATCTGGATGCACATCTTGATGCGCAGGTCGTTGTCGTTGTCCACGTCCCAGGCGCTGGCATGGCACACCACTTCCCGGTCCCGCGGCTTCAAAAACAGGGACCGCTCCCAGAACGTCGGCGGCAGCGGTGCGAAGCCCAGCGAGGTGAAGAAGCGCTCGCCGAACCGCACCATAGCTTTGTCGTCCACCTTGCGCTCCTCCAGGATCTTGGTCAGGTCGAAGCCCGGGTCCGCGTCCGGCGGCGCCACCAGCGAGTAAACGTTCTCCCAGGATTGGGCCCACACGTTCCCCAGCAGGTGCGCCGGAATCGGCCCGCTGGCCGGCACCGCGTCCGCGCCGTACTTCTCGCGCAACCGGTTCCGCACGTAGGCGTGCAGCGATACGTACAGCGGCTTCACCTGCTCCCACAAACGGTCCAGTTCGCGGGCGAACTCGTCGGGCGGCATGTCGTATTTCATACGCCACATCGCGCCGGTATCGGCGAACCCCAGCTCGCGCGCGCCTTTGTTCGAAAGGTCGACGAACCGCTTGTAGTTCGGACGCATCGGTATCGAGATCCTGTGCCAGCCCTTCCACACGTCCAGCAGTTCTTTCGGATCGCGGCTGGTGGCCATGATGCGCTCGATGGCGGTAATGTCCAGGCAATCCGCGTCTTTTGCCCCGTCGCGGCAATATTTGCCTTTGCCGTATTCGGCTTCGAGCGACGCCGCCAGGCGCGTCATCTCTTCGCTCTCCTTGGCATCGGCGGGCGTGGCCATGGTCAGCGACAGCTTCAGCAGCCGCAGCTTGCGCTCCATCTCGACCGGCAGTTTCAGCTTGTCGAAGCGCGCGGCTTTCTTGGCGTAATCGACAATGGCGTTGATCTGCCGCTCGGTGGCCAGCGCGGACAGCGTCTCCGTGTCCGTGGTGATGAAATTCGACTGCACCCAACTGGCCCGGCTCGCCTCGTTCGAGAGCGTCAGCAGCCGCCCCTCCGCCTCGTCGAGGAAGGCTTTGGCCTCCGCCACCGTGGGCGGCTTCACGTTGGGCGCTGGCGCGGCCGCTGCGGTAGCGGCGCAAAGCAGTATGAGAACGTCGGGGCGGAGTCTCATGGGGCTCATCTACCTCTAATTATGCAGTACCTGAATTTATGCAGGGCAATGATACTCTTATAGTTCCTTTCAAACCGGCCCGCATGGACGACGAGCGACGCGAACGAATCCGCTACTACGCCTACGCCGCGCTGGTCGGCGTGCTGCTGCTGCTGAACGTCACCGGCGTCTGGAAAACCGTCTTCGGCATCGACACGGCCGCCATCATCACCCTGCTGGCCGGATACAAGACCTTCCACGGCTCCATCTCCGCGCTGCTCGAAAAACGCATCTCGGCCGACCTCGCGCTCTGCATCGCCGTGATCGCCGCGCTCTCAGTGGGCGAATACCTGGCCGCCGCCGAAGCCATGTTCATCGTCCAGGTCGGCGAGGGCCTGGAGTCCTACGCCGCCGGCCGCACCGAAGCCGCCATCCACCGCTTTATTGAGCAGCTCCCCCGCCGGGCCCGCCTCCTCCGCGGCGGCGAAGAACTGGAAGTGGACGCGGAGTCTCTGACCCCAGGCGACATCGTCGTGATCCGCGCGGGCGAGCGAATCTCCGCCGACGGCGTCATCGTCGAAGGCGCGTCCTCCGTCGATGAGAGTTCCGTCACCGGCGAGCCGCTGCCGCGCGATAAGCAGCCCGGCGACGAAGTCTTCTCCGGAACGCTCAACGGCAACGCCCTGCTGCGCGTCCGCGTGGTGCGCGCGGGCTCGGAAACCATGCTCGCCCGCGTCGCCCGCCTGGTCGAGGAAGCCAAAGCCAACCCCGCTCCCGTGGAGCGCCGCGCCGACCGCTACGCCAAGTACTTCCTCCCCGCCCTGTTGCTGGCCGGCGGGCTCACCTGGTATTTCACCCGCGACTGGCTCCGCACGGTCGCCGTGCTCATCGTCGCCTGCCCCTGCGCCCTGATTCTGGCCACGCCTACGGCGATGGTGGCGGCCATCGGCGGCCTGGCCCGCCGCGGCATCCTGGTGCGCGGCGGAACGGTCCTGGAGCAGGCCGCCGAAGTCGACACCATCGTCTTCGACAAGACCGGCACGCTCACCGAAGGCCATTTCGAAGTGGTCCGCATAGTGGCCTTGGATCAAGCCGAGGACGCGGTGCTGGCCCTGGCCGCCGCCGCCGAATCCGGATCGGATCACGTGCTGGCGCGCGTGATCGTCGACGAAGCGCGCCGCCGCGGCATCCGCCTTTCGGAGGTGACCTCCGCACGCGTCCTCCCCGGACGCGGAGCGGAATGCGCTACCGAAGGCCGGACCATCCGAGCCGGAAGCGCCGCGTTCCTCGAAGAGCACGGCATCACGCAAACCGCTGCCCTGCTCGAAGAAGCCGACCGCTACGGCGCGACGGCAGTCCTGGTCGCAGTCGACACCCGCGTCGCCGGAGCCATCCTGCTGCGCGACCGGCTGCGCCAGGGAATGCCCGAAGCGGTCGCCGGCTTCCGCGATCTGGAAATCGGACGCCTCATGATGCTCACCGGCGACCGCCGCCGCGCCGCCGAAGTCATCGCCCGCGAAGCCGGCATCTCCGAAGTGGAGCCGGAGCTGCTGCCCGAGCAAAAACTGGAGCGCGTCCGCCGCATGATGTCGGAGGGCCGCGCAGTGGCGATGGTTGGCGACGGCATCAACGACGCGCCCGCGCTGGCCGCGGCCCACGTGGGCATCGCAGTAAAAGGAGCCAGCGACATTACAGCCGAGGCCGCCGACGTGGTCTACATGCCGCACACGATGGAGTCCCTGCCGCTGCTCTTCAGCCACAGCCAGAGGGCGGTGCAGACGGCATGGCAGAACATCGTGCTCTTCGCCGGAATCGTGAACGCCGCCGCCGTCATCGCCTGCGCCACCGGCAAGCTCGGCCCCGCCGGAGCGGCCTTCACGCACCAGATCTCCTCATTCCTGGTGATGATGAATTCGCTCCGCCTGCTGCGCCTGGCCAGCGTCCGCCCGCCGCTGTTATCGAAGTGGCGCGCCGACATATTCGCAACGTCGCGGGCGAAAGTTCAAGACATCCCCTGGCGCGCCGCCCGGCGCCTGCCGGAATACCGGAAACCCGCCGCTTGTGCCGCCGCCGCCGCGATTGTGCTCAGCGGTTTCTACACCATTCCGCCACAAGAGATCGGCGTGATCCAGCGCTTCGGACGCCGCGTGCTGCCCTACCGCGAGCCCGGCATTCACTACAAACTCCCCTGGCCCGTCGAAACCTTGACCCGCGTCAAAGCCCGCCAGGTGCAGGTGGTCGAGATCGGCTTTCGCTCCAGCGCCGCGTCGCCGGACAACGAGCCCGCGGCCTACGAGTGGAACGTCCAGCATCGAGGCGGCCGCTTCCAGCGCCGCCCCGACGAGTCCCTCATGCTCACCGGCGACCAGAACATGATCGAGCTGAACGCCACCGTCCACTATTCGCTCGACCGCCCCGACGACTACCTCTTCCGCCAGTTCGACGGCGAGACCACGGTGCGCGCCGCCGCCGAAAGCGCGATCCAGTCCGTCACCACGGCGACCACGCTCGACGACCTGCTCACCACCGGCCGCGCCGCCATCGAAGCCCGCGCGGCAGCCGAACTCCAGCGCAGAATGGACAAATACCAGACCGGCGTCCGCATTCTCCGCTTCAAGCTGCAAGACGTCCACCCGTCCCTCGAAGTGGTAGACGCCTTCCGCGACGTCTCCGGAGCCTTCGAAGAAAAGAACCGCCTGATCAACGAAGCCGAAGGCTACCGAAACGAGCAGGTAGCCGTCGCCCGCGGCAACGCCCTCGCGGCGCTCGAAAACGCCCACGCCTACAACATCGGCCGCAAGAACCGTTCGGACGGCGACGCCACCCGCTTCACCGCATTGGAACAGGCTTTCCGCCATGCCCCCGGCCCAACCGAAACGCGCCTGTATCTGGAAACCATCGAGCAAGTGCTACCCGGAAAAAAGAAGCTGATCGTGGACACATCAAAAGGCCGCCGCCATCTGGTAGTGCTGGAAGACGGCGTTGAGCTGCCGCCGCTGATGCCGTCGGGCAGGCTGAGGCCTGCCCCACCTGAAGAGTGAGGTGGAGCAGGATTCATCCTGCCCAGTAGAGGAGAGAAATGGGAAAATACCGGAAATACCTGCCATACGCTTACGCACTCGGGGCGCTAATCCTCATCTACGCCACATTCTTCACTATCCGGGAGACCGAGTTCGTCCTCATCACGCAATTCGGCCGCCCGCTCTACGCCGTGGAAGACGCCGGCCTCCACGCCAAATGGCCCTTCCAAACAGCAACCTGGTTCGACCGCCGGCTTCGCATCTACAATCCGCGACCCAGCGAGTTCCTCACCCGCGACAAAAAGAACATCGTCATCGAGAACTACGTCGCGTGGCGGATTCAGGACCCTGGCCGGTTCGTCCAAACCGTAGGGGATCCCATCGCCGCCGAGATGCGCCTCCACGACATCATCTGGTCCGGCCTCTCGGCCGCTCTTGGCACACATGACCTCGAGTCGATCGTCTCGCCGAACCCGGAGAAGCTGCAAGCCGCCAAGATGCTCGACTCGCTAGCCGACCTCACCGGCCGCGCCGCCCTCGAACAATACGGCATCAGCGTGGTAGACGTGCGCATCAAGCGCATCAACCTCCCCGAGCAGAACAAGCAAAGCGTCTACGCCCGCATGCGCGCCGAGCGGGAACGCATCGCCCGCCAGTACCGCGCCGAAGGGGAAGAACAGGCTCTCGCGATCCGCGCCGACGCCGACCGTCAGCGCGAAGAGATCATCTCCGCCGCCTACAAGGACGCCGAGAAGCTGCGCGGTGAAGGCGATGCTGAATCCACCCGTATCTACGGCCAGGCGCACTCCCGCAATCCGCGCCTCTACAAGCTGGTCCGCACCCTGGAATCCTACAAGAAGATTCTGGACGACAAGACGACGGCAATTCTCAGCTCGGACTCCGACCTGTTGCGGATCCTCACACGGGGACAAAGCGGCGCGCAATGAAGATCGGCGGGCGAGAATTACAGATAGATCGCAAGCGGGCCGGGATGGCCACGGCCGCGCTCTGGCTCCTCACCAGCGTCTACATCGTGGCCGCGGACCAGCAGGCCGTAGTCACGCGCTTCGGCGCCGTAACCGAGCCCCGGGTCTTGCCCGGCATCCACCTTTCCTTTCCCTGGCCGCTCGACCGCGTGACGCGGTTGAAGGTGCGCCAGACCCAGCGCCTCTCGGTAGGCGGCGATCCCGCCGATGCCGTCCTCGGCCGCGGCAGCCCGCTGGCCTCGCAGTTTCTCACCGGCGACCAGAACATCATCTATCTGCGCGTCATAGCGCAGTACTCGGTGGGCGTGCCCGCCGACTACCTGTTTCGCTCCCAAGACGTTGGCCGGGCCGTCGGCGCGGCAGTCGAGAGCGAGTTGGCGCGCCGCGTAGCCGCGCGGAACGTGGACGCCGTCCTCACCACCGAAAAAGCCGCAATCCAGGAGGAAGTCCGCGCCGGCGCGCAGAAGCGCTTGAACGAGTACCGCGCCGGAGTACTGCTGTCCACCATCAACATCGAGTCCGCCTCGCCGCCGCCGGAAGCCGCCGATGCGTTCCGCGACGTAGCCGGCGCTCGCGCCGATCAGTTACGGATCGTCAGTCAGGCGCAAGGCTACGCCAACGACGTGATCCCCAAGGCGCGGGGCGAAGCCCGCCAACTGCTGGAATCGGCCGCCGCCTTCAAGCAGCGAAAGGTCAACGAAGCCTCCGGAGAGGCCGCGCGCTTCACCCAACTGGCCGGAGAGTACCAGAAAGCGGCCGCCGTAACCGGGGAGCGCCTCTACCAGGAAGCCATGGCCGAGATTCTACCGAGAATCCGTAAAACGATCGTGGACCCGAACGGCAATCTGGATCTGACCATCCTGCGCCGGGGCGAGCCGGCCCCGCCCGCCACCAGAAAATGAACAGGCAGCAAACCGCGCGCGCCCTGACGCTGCTCGTGCTCGCCGCGGCGATGGCAATAGTGGTGGCTCGGCGGAGCGTACCCCCGGCAGCGCAGCCCTCCCCGCAGCAAGTGATCTCCACGATGTTCGATGCCGCGCGCTCCGGCGACGTGAAAGCCTACCTGGCCTGCCACACCGGACAGATGGAGGCCGCCCTGCGGCAGTCGCTGGCCGAATCGACAGCGGAACGCTTCGCCCGTTACCTGAAGGATCAGAACGCGCCCATCAAAGGCGTCGCGGTAAGCGAGCCCCAGGCGCTACCGGACGGCGAAATGAAGGTCCGCGTCGAGTATGTGTACCAGGACCACAACGAGGCCCAATCGGTGTACCTGAGGAAGACGCTCGCCGGCTGGAAGATCACCCGCGTGGAGTCGAGTGAGAGAGTCAAGGCGCCGGCGCATTACGGGGCGCCGGTTCAATGAAGGACAGCGAGGGTTGGCGTACAATCTTAGGTCACATGGCGGCGGACCGCGGGCGATTCCGGAATTACGTGTTTCTGGCGCCGCTATTCGCCATCGCGGTCTTCTATCAGGTCCGCTATATCGACGAAGCGATCGACGCCGAGCTGCACGGCACGGAGCAGTGCGTGGCCGGTTTCTCTGCCGGCGCGCGCGGGATCGTGCGGGCGCCGCGCAAGGAGACCATCGCCGCGGGCCTGCATGCCGGCGACCGCATCCTGTCCGTCAACGGGCGCGAGTGGACCGGTTCGCTGCCGCTGGTGGAGGAGGTCGACAAGCTTCGTCCGGGCCAGACGCTGGCGCTGGAGATCCTGCCCAGGAACGGCGGAGCCCGGCGCTCCATCGAAGTACCCGCGATTCCCAGGCGGACCTCTCCACCAACCACGCTCGATTGGGTGGTTCGCGGCTTTCTGATCGGGGCCCAGATCTTTTGCCTCGTGCTGGGCTTCTACGTCGCGGCCATCCGACCTTCGGACCGGATGGCTTGGATCGTCCTCGGCCTGATGATCGGCTTCGCGAGCCTGGTCATGCAAGTGGACGTGCGCTGGATGGGTGGGCCGTTCTACCGCACCGTGATGACCGCTTACCACGCGCTGGCGGTCGGCACCTGGCCGATCTTTCTGCTGCTGTTCGGCCTCTACTTTCCCATGCGGCTGCGATGGGAGAGAAGCCGGCGCTGGTTCCAGTGGATCTGGCTCGCACCGCTGCTGGCGATGACGGCTCTCGCGGTGATCGTACAGACCGGCTCCTACACCAACTACGCGGCGATCCAGGAGCTGAGCCGCATCTACGAGAGCCTGATCGTGCCCAGCCGCGTCCTCACCATCACGGCGGTCGGACTGTTCCTCATGCTGCTGATCTGGAAAGGGCGAACCATCCCGGATCCGGACGCGCGCCGCCGATTAAACCTGGTCAAGTGGGGCGCTTCGGTGGGGCTCACGCCGATGCTGCTGCTGGCCGTCCGCGGCGCCGTCACCGGGCGTTCACTGTTCGCCGGACTTCCCGAATACGTCACCATTCCGGCAGTCAGCCTGCTGTTCCTGCTGCCGGCGACGCTGGCATACGTGATCGTCGTCCACCGCGCGCTGGACGTTCGCGTGGTGGTGCGTCAGGGCGTTCAGTACGCTCTGGCCCGCGGCGGCGTCCGCGTGCTGCAGGTGTCGCTGACGGCACTGGCGCTGTTCGCGGCGGTTTCCCTGGCCTTCGACCCGGAGGTCAACCGGCCGCGGCGGCTGCAGGTGCTGGCGCTGGGAGCGATCAGCGCGGCCCTGATCCGGCGCCTCTCGGTGAGAGTCCTCAAATGGACCGACCGGCGCTTCTTCCGCGAGGCCTACAACGTGGAGCACGTCCTGGAGGAGCTGAGCGACAGCGTCCGCACGATGGTGGAGCAAGGACCTCTGATCGAGACGGTGACGCGAAGGATGTCCGAGACCCTGCATGTGCCTCGCGTGGCCACGCTGCTGCGCGACAACGGATTCTACCGGCCGGCCTTCGCTCTCGGGTACGATGCTCCGCCGACCGTGGAATTCGATACGCGCGCCGGCACCGTGGAGCGTCTGCGTCAGGCCAAGGAGCCTCCGCGGGTCTACTTCGACGATGACCGCAGCTGGGTGCATGAAGCCGCCGCCGGAGAAGCGCAGGCGCTGCGGACGCTGGATTCGCAGCTATTGCTGCCGCTGACGGTGAAGGATAGCCTGCTGGGGTTCGTCAGCCTGGGCCCGAAGCAATCCGAAGAGCCGTATTCGCGCAGCGACGTGCGGTTGTTGCAGTCAGTGGCCGCGCAGACCGGGCTGGCGCTCGAGAACAGCCGGCTGACGGCGGCCATCGCGCATGAAGTGGCACAGAAGGAGCGGCTGAACCGTGAGATCGAGATCGCACGCGAGGTGCAGGAGCGCCTGTTTCCGCAGAGCCGTCCGGAGGTCGCAGGGCTCGACTACTGGGGCGAGTGTCGGCCGGCCCTGGGCGTGGGGGGAGACTATTTCGACTTTTTGACCCTGCCCAACGGCGGCCTCGGCCTGGCCGTGGGAGACGTGTCCGGCAAAGGGATCGCCGCAGCGCTGTTGATGGCGAGCTTGCAGGCGTCGCTGCGCAGCCAGACCATCGAACAGCGGGGCGACGCGGCGCGCGTGGTGCGGAACATCAACCGGCTGATCTATGAGGCGACGCCGTCGAACCGCTTTGCCACGCTGTTCTACGCCGAGTACGATCCGCGCGAACGACGGCTGGTTTACGTGAATGCCGGGCACAACGCGCCGATGCTGTTCCGCTGCGTCGAAGGCGGACTAACGGTGCTTCGCCTGGACGAGGGCGGAACCGCGGTGGGTTTCTTCCGTGGGACCGAATACCGGCAAGGAGCGGTACCGCTTCAGTCCGGAGACCTGCTGGTGGCCTTCACCGACGGGCTGAGCGAAGCCATGAACGCGGCCGAGGAAGAGTGGGGCGAGGAGCGGCTGGCTGAGACGGCGCGCGCTCACCGTGAGCGCCCGCCGCGGGAGTTGATCGCCAAGCTCATCAACGCGGCCGACTCCTTCGTCGACGGCGCTCCGCAAAGCGACGATATGACGGTGGTGGTGGCGCGGGTCGTGTAGTTCCTATTTCAGAAGCGCGTCGATGGTGGCGACGGCGATCGGATGGTATGTGGGCCGGGCCTTAGCGTAAATGGCAAGGGCGCGCTGCTTGCCTTCCGGAGTCCGGGCGAGGTCCTCATACAGGGGCTTGAGAAACTTGCGGCGCCCCTGCGAAGTCAGGAACTCCTCGGTGCGGCGGTCCGCCGGCCCGTAGTGGTTTCGCGTCGCCGCCAGCAGCCATTCGCTCAGAATCTCGCTGTTGCCGGAGTTCGTGAAATGAAAGGCCTGGTCGAGCTCCTTCATCCGCGCGACAGCCAACTCGCGCGGAAGGCTCTGCAGAAAATGGAGCCACTCGTGCGTGCTCCAACCACGAGTGACGAGCGTAGAAGCGGGCGCGCCGGCGGTCCACTTCTTCGCGGCCGCTTCCACCGAGTCCAGAGCGTCGGATTTCGGGACGAAGGCGCTCTCCGGGATCCCCGGCTCGTTGATCCATTCGTCCAGCGGGATGGCGGCTGCCGCCTGCGCGTTCCGGGGAAACAGCTCGCGGCGCAGGTAGTCCTCAAACGTCGCGGTGGTGATGCTCTGAAACGCGAACCGCTCGAAATAGGCGTGCACAAAAGCGTCGAAGTCTCTGCGCCCGAACGCGGCTTCCAGAGTGTAGAGGAGTAGCGCGCCCTTCTCGTAGGGAATGTCGCTGACGCCGTCGTCGGGATCGCGGCCGGAAAGGTCGATGTGGAGGATCTGGTCCGGGGCGGGAAGGCGCTTCACTTCATCGGCCAGCTTGCGGCGGCCGAGCACGGCCTCCATAGCGGCGCGCGGCTTCCCATAGACCTCTTCGAGGATGCGACGCTCGACATAAACGGTGAAGCCTTCGTTGAGCCAGAAGTCGCGCCAGGTGGCGTTGGTCACCAGGTTGCCGGACCAGGAATGGGCCAGCTCATGCGCCACCAGCGAAACCAGGCTCTTGTCGCCGGCCAGTATCGTCGGTGTGGCGAACGTGAGCGTCGGGTTCTCCATGCCGCCAAAGGGAAAGCTGGGCGGCAGCACCAGCACATCGTAGCGGCCCCAGCGGTATTCGCCATAGAGGCGCTCGGCGGCCTCCAGCATTTTCTCGGTATCCTCAAATTCCTTGGCGGCGCGCTCCACAACAGATGGCTCGGCGTAAACGCCGCAGCGCTTGCCGACCGGACGGAAGGCCAGGTCGCCGGCCGCCAGCGCGAACAGGTAGGCGGGGATGGGGCGACTCAGGGCAAAGCGATATTCGCCGGAGGCCTCGGCGGCGGGGTCGCTATTGGCCATGACTGCGCGAAGGCCCTTGGGCGTACGGACGGTGGCGGTATAGGTGACGCGGACGCCGGGCGAATCCTGGAGCGGGATCCAGCTCCGGGCATGGATGGCCTGCGACTGCGTGAACAGGAACGGGTGCTTGCCGCCGGCAGTCTGGCGCGGCTCCAGCCACTGCAAGGCCGTCGCGTTCGGGCCGGTGGTGTAGCGGACGCGAACGAGGACCGCGTCGGGAGGCAGCTCGATGGAGAGCGGCGCGCCAAGGATCGCATCGGACGGGCCGAGCGTGAACTTGGCCGGCTGGAACGCGCCGCTCGCGGGCGCAGTCTCCACGGAATGAATGGTGAGGCCCCGAGTGTCCAGCACCAGCGGCGCACCGGCCGCGTTCGGCATCCGCTCGATGCGGTGCGTGGCCACGCCCTGGATCACACGCTGGTCGAAGAGAACGTCTAGTTCCAGGTCGAGAGTGGCGGTGCGGACCTTCTCAGGATGCGAGTAGGAATGGAGATCGCGTCTTGTGTCTGGCATGTTGGCTCGTTTGGCGCAGGAAACAGAAAGCAGCAAAAGCGGCAGGACAGCCCGGTATTTCATTCGAAATTCCAAGGTAGCATGGGCCTGATGAGCCAAGAACTGCTCCGTTTACTGACCTCCGCGAAGACCTACGATCTGGCGCACAGCTACTACCCGGGAATGCCGCACCACCCGGTGCACCCTCCGTTCCTGTTCTGCCTGGCTAAGGCGCACGGCGAGTTCCTGCGCGACGGCGTCAGCTCGGCATCGGAAGCCATCACGCTGGGCGGCCACGTCGGGACGCACATCGACGCGCTGTGCCATTTCTCGAAAGGCGGGAAGCTGCATGGCGGCGTGGAGGCGGCGGCGGTGCAATCCTACGGGGGCGGGGTGAAGCATTTGAGTGTGGACACCATCGGGCCGATCTTTCGCCGCGGCGTGCTCCTGGATATAGCCGGGCACATGAAACTGGACGTCCTGCCGGTGCACTTCGCAATCCGTGCGGAGCTGGCCGAGGAGGCGGCGAAGGAGCGCGGCGTCGACATCCGGCCGGGCGACGTGGTGCTGGTCCGCACCGGCTGGGCGCGGTACTGGAGCGATCCGCGGGCCTATATCGCCGAGGTGCGCGGGCCGGGGATCGAGGAGACGGCCGCGCGCTGGCTCAGCAGCCGGGGGATATTCGCCGCCGGCTCGGACACTATCGCCTTCGAATTCGTACCCAGCCCAATGCCGGTTCACGCGCATTTTCTGGTGGAGAAGGGGATCCACATCATCGAGGCGCTGGACCTGGAAGCGCTGGCGCGGGACGGCGTCACAGAATTCGTGTTCGCGGCCATCCCGCTGAAGATCGCCGGCGGGACGGGGTCGCCGCTGCGGCCGGTGGCCCTGGTGTGAAGGGCCGCCTTTAGTTCATGCCGCAAACACCGGGAGTGCGGCACATGCCGCCGGGGCAAGCCGGAGCTTCCGACCGCGACGGAGCGCCGTTGGCGTGGGCCGCGAAGGTAGAAAGCTGCTGCGTAAGGTGATCCTTCCCGCAAGACGGGCATGCCAGCGCCGGCGATTCAGCTACGCGGCGAACCAGCTTCTCAAAAGAAGTCCCACAGTCGTCACAGCGATATTCGAAGATCGGCATAGTTTTGAAGCCGCTCACTCGGTGAGCGCTATGGCTATTTTATCAACAAACGCACGGACTTCGGCGCCTGGCGCGTTTGGGTTGTTGACCACGATCGAAAAGACGAGTCGACCGCCGTCCGGGCGCTCGGCATATCCGGAGAGCGCAGTGGTCAGCCGGAGCGTGCCGGTCTTGGCGCGAATCTTGCCCACTATGGAATTCTGTCCGCCGGCGGATTTGGTGAACCGGCGGCGGAGGGAACCGTCTTCCCCTGCGACCGGAAGCAGATCGAGCCAGGCGGCCCTTTGTTCGCTGCGGTCCATGTAGCGCAGGAGCTTCACGATGGCCGCCGGCGTAACCAGGTTGTTGCGGCTGAGCCCGGAGCCGTCGAAGAAGTGCGCCTCGCGGGGCTCAATGCCGGCGGCCGCGAGGAAAGCCCTCATTTCGGCCAGGCCGGCGTCGCGCGTGCCGGAGCCGCGGCGGACGCGGCCAACCGTGCGCAACAGCATTTCGGCGTGAAGATTCTGGCTGACCTTGGCTGTGAGCCTCAAGTCCTCAATGAGCGGCAGCGAAGTGCGGCGCGCCAACTCGACCGGGCCGGCCGAAGGCCTGGGCGACTGTCCGGAGAGCTGATGGCGCGCCACGGCTTCTCCGCGGACAACCACGCCTCGGCGGACCAGTGCGTCGCGCAGCGCCAGGGCGGCATATTGCGCGGGATCGAGGACAGACATGCGGTAGCTCTCGCCCTGGCTTCTCTGGGAGATGGTCCCACGCAGGCGGATTTCGATAGAGCCAAAGTCGTGTCCGATCTCGATGCGGGTGTCCTTGCCCTCACGCACGCGGTTGTCGAAGTGAAAGTATGGGAGCGCGGGCTCCACGGTGAGGCGGGCCGGGTCCGCACCGGGCCGCAAGGTGAAGAGCACCGTATTGTCGCCCACGGCCAGGGCGCTTACCGGCGCACCGGACTCGCCGTTTGGGTCGTCCAGGGTCCAGCCGAGCGGGTACGGATCCCAGGGGAAGACGGTATCGTCCCCGATCACGTCGCCGTCCACGCGGCGGACGCCTTGCGACACGAGCTGGTCGGCCAGGTCGTCGATAGCGGCCAGGGGATTGCCGCGCGGGTTGTCGGGAGAGTAAGGGAACACGCGGCCGGACAGGTTGGCATCGCCGGAGCCCGTCAATACAAGGGGGCCGGAGACGCGGCCGGTTGCGTCCGGCGCGGCGGGAGCGGTGACGGTGGTGACAAAGCGATAGCCCGGACCGAGACGCATCAGCGCCAACGCGGTGGTGAACAGCTTGGTGTTCGAGGCGGGCACGAAGTAGCGATCGGCGTTCAGGTCGTATACGGCGTCGCCCGTCGCCAGATCCACGACCGAGATCCCGACCAGCGCCGACTGCGCGATGGGAGAAGCGTCCACGAGTTCATCGAGTTTCGCGACGAGGTCGGCGGCCCGGAGCGGCGGCAGCAGGGAAACGGCCAGTGAGAGGAGAGCGAAAGGCGGCCGCATCAGCCTCCAATTTTGGATTCCAGCCAGATCAACAGCAGCAGGACCACCACCATGATAGTGCCGATCAGCGGGACGGTCATCACCACGCCCATACCGAAGAAATGAGCCAGGTAGCCGGCGGTAGCCGGGGCCAGCATTGCTCCGATCATGGCCACGGAGAAGATGCCGTTGAAGAGGCCAGGGTGATAGTAGGTGAAGCGGTGGCCGATTTTTTCGGCGGTGAGGGGATAGATGGACGCAAAGCCCAGGCCAACCAGAAGCACCGCGGCATAAGCGCCGAAGAGGTTGTTGGTGGAAAGCAGAATCACGCAGCCGAGAAGCGCGGCGGCGGCGCTGGAGAACAGCAGCCGCCCGTGCGGCAGGCGCGGCAGCAGCGCGAAGGCCGCCACGCGGCCCAGCAGCAGTGCGATCCAGTAGACCGCCACCAGGCGCAGTGAGGACTCCGGGCTGATGCCGAGGCGGCTGACCAGGAAGACCGCCAGCCATCCGGCCAGCGTCCACTCATTCCCAAACTGGAAGAAGAGGAGCAACGCAAGCAGGATTGCCGCCGGGTTCTTGAAATCCCGCATCGCCTCTTTTAGGCTGGGTTCGGCGGGGGCGGTTTCCACTACAAAATTGGAGCGAGCATAAAGCCAGGCGAAAGCGCCGGGAATGAGCGCGGCCAGCGTCAGGATCACGCCGACCGAATACGCGTAAAAGGTGCCGGCCACCAGCAAAGTGACGGTGAGACAGCCCAGGCCGAAGAAGACGCCGCCGATATTGACCGTCGCCGCGGGGTCGAGCTGGTAGGCCGGGGAAATCGCGTAGAACAGCGAGGCGTTCAATTCGCCCAGGGCGAGGCCGAGGACGAACAATCCGATCATGCGGAAGTAGTCCGGCGCGGGCGGCGCGCTGGCGGCGAGAAAGAGCAGCGCGCCGAAGGCCAGCCCGCAGCCCACAACGAGCGGCGCGGAGACCTCCCGGCGGGAATGCAGCCGGCGCGCCAGTTGAGTGGATAGCGCGACACCGGCGGTGACCGAAAGGAAATAGTGGCCGGCGGTCAGGAACTCGAAATTGAGATGGAAGCCCCACGCGGGCAGAATGACACCGAGCAAGGCCGCCAGAAAGCCGGAAAGGCTGAAGCCGGCCAACGCGCCGCGTGCTGGAGATGCCACCGGCCCGGCTGCCTGCCTGGGCCGCGCGGAGAGATATGGCACCCCTTGATTGTAAACGTCGGATTCCGATTTCGGGAGGCGATTCTCTTGGATTCGGGAGGTCAGGCGGGTGCTATCCACTGGAATCAATGCCTTAGGTGATGGCAGGAGAACTGCACGAAAGGAATTCACAAGTTGCGTCTCGTCTTTGGGTGGCAGTTGCCTCCCATCACTTGCCTCGCCGGTCTTCACCTGTCCGAACTGGTGCCGGCGGGGCTTTTTTGCGGGGCCGAAACCGCCGGCGATTTATAATGTGGACTTGCCGGACGCCATGCCGGCCGGCAGTCCAACCGGTGCTCTCAGGCGAGTTTCATCTTCACCCACGATTTCATTCGCGCTTTCTAGCGACGGATCGCGATGTTCTGGCCTGGCTTCCGCCCGGTTACTACAGCGAGCCCTTGCGCCGCTTTCCGGTTCTGTACCTTCAGGACGGACAGAATCTCTTCAATCCGGAAACGGCGTTTGTTCGCGGGCAAGACTGGCGGGCGCACGAAACCGCGGCGGGGCTTATCGCGAGCGGCGCGATTGAGCCGCTGATTCTCGTCGGCATCGACAACACAGGCGTACATCGGGCGCAGGAATACACTCCGGTTAGCGGCCTGCGCGGCGAAGGGGGAAAGGCCGGCTCGTACCTCCGGCTGCTGACGGCGGAGGTGAAACCGCTGATCGACAGCCAGTACCGGACGCTGCCGGAAGCATCTCATACCGGCGTGGGGGGATCGTCACTGGGCGGATTGTTTTCGCTCTATGCCGGACTGATGCGGCCGGATGTGTTCGGGAAGGTCGCAGCGATGTCGCCGTCGGTTTGGTGGGGCGGACGCGACATCCTGCGGAGGGTGAAGCGGCTGGCGCGGAGGCCGGGCCAGCGCCTGTGGGTGGATATTGGCACGGCTGAGGGCGCGCAACCGGAGCGTACGGTTATGGACGCGCGGGCGCTACGGGACGCGCTCTGCGAGAAGGGCTGGCGGATGGGCGAGGATCTGCAATATATGGAAGACGAGGGCGCCGGCCACGACGAGCGGTCGTGGTGCGCGCGCGTGGGGCCGATGCTCCGGTTTTTGTATCCGGCGCGGTAAGGGGTTAGAGCGGGCTGCGCTACACAGACAGGAATGTCCGTGTCACTCGGCTGGTAGCATAGAATCTTATGCACGATTTGGGATTCTTCCGGGCGAATTTCGACGCCATCGCGGCGCGCCTGGCTACTCGTTCCAACCCGCCAAACCTGGACGGTTTTCGCGAGCTCGACAAGCGGCGGCGCGCGGCCATTGTGGAGGCCGAAGAGCTGAAGGCGTTGCGGAACACGGAAACCACCGCGATCGCCGCGCTTAGAAATCAGGGCGCCGACACTACGGAACGGCAGGCCAAGGTTCGCCAGATCGCCGACCGAATCAAGATCCTGGACGAGCAGGTGTCGAAGCTGGACGACGAGTTCCGGGAGATGCTGGCGGGTGTCCCGAACTTACCCCACGAATCGGTTCCGGCCGGCAGGGACGCCGACGACAATGTGGAAGTGCGGCGCGTGGGGGAACCGCCGAAGTTCGACTTCGAGCCCAAGGCGCACTGGGACTTGGGGCTGGAGCTGGGAATCCTGGATCTCGAACGGGCGGCCAAAGTCACTGGCGCGCGATTTGCCGTCTACTGGGGGCTGGGCGCGCGGCTGGAGCGGTCGCTGATCAATTTCATGCTCGACGTGCACACGCACGAGCACGGTTACACCGAAGTTCTGCCGCCGTTCCTGGTCAACTCGGCGTCGCTGTTCGGCACGGGCCAGCTCCCTAAATTCGCAGAGGACCTGTTCAAGCTGGAAAAGACGGACTACTGGCTGGCACCGACCGCCGAGGTGCCGGTGACGAATCTGTTCCGCGACGAAACACTGGAACCGGACCGGCTGCCGATTTCGCTCTGTGCGTACACGCCGTGCTTCCGCAGCGAAGCCGGCTCCTACGGACGCGACGTCCGCGGGATCATCCGCCAGCACCAGTTTCAGAAGGTCGAGCTGGTGAAGTTTACGCGGCCGGAGCGGAGTTACGCCGACCTGGAAAAACTCACCGGCGACGCGGAGGACATTCTGCGCCGGCTGGGCCTTCCGTTCCGGACCGTGGTGCTGAGCACGGGAGACCTCGGCTTTGCATCGGCCAAGACTTACGACATTGAGGTCTGGCTGCCGGGGCAGAACGGCTACAAGGAAATTTCCTCCTGCTCCAACTTTGAAGCGTTTCAGGCACGGCGCGCCGGCATACGGTACAAGAAGGATAAGAAGTCGGACTTCGTGCACACACTGAACGGAAGCGGGCTGGCGGTGGGCCGGACGTGGGTAGCGATCGTCGAGAATTTCCAGCGTAAGGACGGTACAGTGGTGGTGCCGGAGGCGCTGCGGCCTTATCTGGGAGCGGAAGTCATCACGCGTGGCGGGGTGTTGAAGTAGGGGGCGCGGGGAAGGCGCCCGTGGCGCAGACCTGAGCGAAGATTCTTCATCGATCGCAAAAGTGCCGAGACGAGTCTCGGCATGGCAGACACGAGTGTCTGCGCCACATCAGGAAGTTTTGTGGTAACTTCGGCCCGATGCGCACGCTCTTCTTGCTTCCCCTTTTCTCCACTCTGGTTTTGGCCCAACCAGCAACGCTGGAACCCGTTCTGAAGAAGCCGATCCTCGACCCAAAACAACCGGTGGTCGAGGTGCAGGTGTATACGGAGTCGCGGGTGCCGATGCTGCCGGTGCCGGCCGGAGCCGCCGAGTGGGAGGCCTACTCCACTCAGCTCCGCCAGCGGATTCTTGACGAAGTGGTGCTGCGCGGCGAGGCGAAGAAGTGGGCGGCGATGCCGTTGAAGGTCGAATGGCTGGACACCATCGCGGCCGGCGATTACTCCATCCGCAAGCTGCGATTCGAATCGGTGCCGGGCATGTGGACGCCGGGGCTGCTTTACATGCCCGCGCGGATGACTGGGAAAGTTCCGGTCGTGCTGAACGTGAATGGGCACGAAAAGACCGGTGTTTCGACTCCCTATATTCAGCAGCGCTGCATCCATCTGGCCCGTAGCGGAGTGATCGCTCTGAACCTGGAATGGTGGGGACGCGGGCAGATGACGGATCCCAAGCTGGTGCACTACGCCATGCCGCAGATCAATCTCACCGGGACCAGCGGCATCGCCGTGTTCTACCTGGCCATGCGGCGCGGGCTCGACCTGATCGAGACGCTTCCGAACGCGGACATGTCGCGCATCGCCGTCACCGGACTGTCGGGCGGAGGCTGGCAAACCATTTTTATCTCCTCCCTGGACACGCGCGTGAAGCTGGCCAATCCGGTGGCTGGATACTCGAGCTTTATCACGCGGTCGCAATGGCCGGAACTCGACCTGGGCGATTCCGAGCAGACGCCGTCCGACCTCGGCGCCATTGCCGATTACACGCACCTGACCGCCCTGATGGCGCCGCGCGCTTTACAGATCGCCAACAACGCCAAGGACGACTGCTGCTTCCGCGCCGAGTATGCGCTGGGGCCGCTGGCGCAGACGGCGCGGACGATTTACGCGCTGAACGGCGTGCCGGAGCGCTTTCGCTATCACGTCAATTACGGCGACGGTCACAATTACAACGAGGACAACCGGCAGGCGTTCTACCGCATGATCCGCGATTTCTTTTTTGCCGGACGCGATTTTCCGATCGAGGAGAAACCGCTGGAGCGCCCGGTGCGCACGGCGGAAGAGCTGGCCATCCCGATGCCGGCCGATAACGGAACCTTCCAGAGCGTGGCGCTGGAGCTGGCGCGAAATCTGCCGCGTAAGGATGCGGCCACGCGCGCCCGGCTGCGGGAGCTGGTCCGGGCCAGGGACCTCACGGTGGATGCGGTGGAAGCGGGCTCGGAAGAGCAGAACGGAGTACGCGTCCGCTACTGGAAGCTCCGCATGGATGGAGCCTGGACCGTACCGGCGGTGGAGCTGATTCCGCCGAACCCGGAGGGGACGTCGATCCTGGTCGCGGACGGCGGGCGCGCGACGGTTGCCGCCGAGGCTGCCGGGCTGCTGGCCAAGAACCAGCGCGTGCTGGCTCTGGATCCGTTTTATTTCGGCGAGTCGAAGATCGGGCGGCGCGATTTTCTTTACTCGATCCTGATTGGGAGTCTGGGTGAGCGTCCGCTGGGGCTGCAGGCCGGCCAGATCGCCGCAGCCGCGCGCTGGCTGAGGCAGCGCGATCCCGGGCAGCCGGTCGGCGTCGTGGCTTCGGGACGGCGGACCAGCCTGGTGGCGCTGGTCGCGGCGGCGCTCGATAACAACGCCATCGGCAGCCACTCGCTGAGCGGCGCCTTCGGGTCGCTGAAGGAGATCATCACGAAAAACATAACCGAGGAGCAGGCGCCGGAGCTCTTTTGCTTTGGCTTGCTAGAGTCCTTCGACATCCCGCAACTCGAGGCGCTGACGGCGCGGTAAATAGGAAACACGCGGACTCTCTCGAAAATAGCCAGTTCCCAAAAGCGCCGAGACGAGTTTCGGCGCGGCGGACTGAAGTCCGCGCCACGTCGGGTTTCATCCAGACGGGTGAGGTTTACCTCGTAACGGTATGGTCCCCGATTTAGTGGTTGTAGAGGAATTCGCGGGAGTTGAGGACGGCCCAGAGCACATCCTCCAGGCCACGGCCGGCGTCGGACTTGCGGACGGCTGCCGACAAAAAGGCGCGCTCCTCAGCATCCGGGCGGCGCGAGAGCGTCCGCAGGTAGATTTCCTCGATGGCTTGATCTGCGGGTAGCGCGGCCAGCTTTCGAACCACGCTATTCGGGTCGGTGATCTTCCGCTGGATGGTGTCGCCGGCGATCAGATGCAGCGCCTGGTTGAGCGTCGGCGGCTGCTTGCGTTCGCAGATCAACTGGCGGCTGGGGCGGTCGAATACCTCGAGGAAATACGAATCGATCTCGGGCTCCGGCAACTGCGAGGCGCGCGTGCCGGGATAGAGCGAGTTGTAGTGCTCGGACACGCCGGTGGCGAGCGAGATGGAATCCGCTAGCTGCTCCGCGGTCAGGCGCCGCGGGAAGTAGCGCGAGTACGCCATCCGGTCTTCGCGGTTGGCTTCGCTGGCGACGCTCGAGAGCTGGTATGCCTTCGACGCCGTTATGACTCGAATGAGGTGGTGCAGGTCGTAGCCGTGCTCGACGAAGTCCTTGGCCAGTGCATTCAGCAGCGGCTCATTTGTCGGCGGATTGGTGACGCGGAAGTCGTCGACCGGCTCCACCAGGCCTCGGCCCATGAAGTTGCGCCACATGCGGTTGACGATGGCTCGCGAGAAGAAGGGATTCGCGGGCGACGTCATCCAATCGACCAGCATCTCGCGATAATCCGTCCCCGGCTTCGGTTCGATGGCCGGCCCGTCGAGCGCTTTTGGCAGATACGCTTTCTTGGTATCGGGATGCACGAAAATGCGGTCGAAGGCGACGTACAGGACGCGCTCGTTATTGCGCGGCCCCGCGCCTTTGTAGCGGATCTGGCCGAAGAAGGCGGCCATGCCGAAGAAGTCGTTCTGGGTCCACCGCTCCAGTGGGTGGTTGTGGCAGCGCGCGCACTCGATCGAAACGCCCAGGAAGAGCTGGCTCGAGATCGCCGCCAGGTCCAGCTCCTTTTTCATGAGCGGGTAGTAGCTGGTGGCAGCAGCCTCGAACATGTTGCCGGAGGAAGTCAGAAGCTCGCGCGCGAACTGATCGTACGGCAGGTTCCGGCGGAACGCGTCGTATAGCCAGCGGGTGAACGTGTAGGGGCCTTTATTGTAGAGGAGCTGCTTGGTGTTGTTGAGGTGATCGCCCCAGTAGAGCGACCAGAAATCGGCGTATTCGGGTCGCTTCAGCAGAGCGTCAACCAGGCGACCGCGCTTGCCGGGACGGGAGTCGTCGAGGAAGGCTCGGGCTTCGTCGGAAGTGGGGACGATGCCGGTGATGTCGAGCGAGGCGCGGCGAAGGAAAGTGGCGTCGTCGCACAGCTCGGAAGGCGGGATCTGGAGGTCGCGCAGCTTCGCGAAGACGTATTCGTCGATAAAGTTGTTGGCCTCGACCGCGGGAAACTGGCGCGGAGTGATCACGACGCCGACTTTGGCAGCCGCGGTGGCTCCCGGCGCGCGGACCACGATCGCGGTTTCGCCGCCCCGCTCGGCGGTGACCACTCCTTCGGAATTGACCTTGGCGATGGAGTCGTCGTTGGAGTGGAATTTGACGAGGCGGGTGACGTCGCGCTCGGTGCCGTCGGAGAAACGGGCCGATACCAGAAGCTGGCGGGTGGAGTCCTTTCCGGCGAGCACCGCGCCTTCTGGGAGAACCCGCAGCGAGACGATCCGGCGCTCGTTCTCCGGAATCAGCCTGGCCCCGCCGCGGATCCATTCGAGTAAGGCGTTGTATTCAGGCGAGCCTTCGCGCAGCAGCTTTCCGCCGCCGTGCTTCACGCGGAAGCTCGGTTTTTGCAGCAGCAGGCTGTTTTCCGGGTCGGAGAGGTTGAGACGGCGGCCGTCGTGCTTGCGGACGATCATCTCGTAGTCGGCATCGGGCTCATAGCCGAAGAGCGAAAGCTTGAAGCCGGCCTGGCCGTTCAGCGCCCCGTGGCAGCTTCCGCCGTTGCATCCGATCTTCGTCAGGACGGGCATGACGTCGGCGTTGAAACTTGGCGCAAGAGGAGCGCCGGCACGCTGGACCAGCGCCGTGGTGGAAGCTTCCAGACCGCTCCAGGACGCGCGGATGACGGCCGCGCCATTGGCGGACGCGGTCAACGTGGCGCGATCGTCGATGGATGCTACGGCGGTGCGCTCGGAGCGGAGACGCGCTTCGCGGGTGACGTCCTTCTGCGTGCCGTCGGCGTACTTCGCGACCACGACCAGCATCTGGTGCGAGCCTCTACCGAAAAGCAGGGGATTCGCGGGCTCGATCATCAGGCGCTGCGGCGGCGCGGCGAGCGCAAGAGAAGCCGTCAGAAAAAGGAGCAGTCTCGGCATCGGCATCAATCCACAACCAATCCTATCTTAGGAGCGTACTGAGTCTCGCCCGACGCGGCACGGCCTGTGACCGCCAGGCGCGTGGCTCGACCGATCGCCGCGTCCGGCGCGGCGCGCAGCCGCAGCCTCACTTCGCGGGCGCCGCCCGGCGCGGTGGCTGGTTCCACGGCCACGCCCCGAGGCAGATTCAGGATCGAAAACTCGAGCGGCTCGCTGAAATCTTTGGCTCTTTCGATCATTACCTTGCAGTCAACCGAGCCTCCGCGCACCAGGATGAGGTTTGTCGCGTCGGCTTCCAGCGAGAATCGTGGCCTCTCGATCACCGCCAGCGTGGCCTCCCGCACGGGAGCGAACGTTGCGCCTTCCCCGCCCCCGGACGAGATTCGGACATTCTTCCAGGCGTCGCCGGCGCGCACTTGCGCGTGGACTCCCGCTTTCAAAGAAGAGTGGAGGCGAATCTCCGCCTCGTCCTTGCCGGATGGAATCTCCGCCGCTTCGGCCTGGATGCCCGGCGGCAGCCCTTCCAGCTTGATGGGAATCGCCGCCTCATGGCCTTCCTTTCGCACCGCGGAGATTTTCAGCGACCCGTCGCCTCCCGCATAAACGTAAGGATGGTCTGAAGCCAGCATTAACTCGAATGAAGGCCGGGCTTCGCGGGCGATCAACTGGTAGGGAAAATCCTCGCCGGTGGTCTTCCAGAGGTTGCGCATCTCGATCTGGTAGCGGCCGCCCTCGCGGAAGGTATGGACGATCTGCGAATCCTTGTTGAAGTTGGCTCCGGGGAAGTTGGCGTCGTCGTTCTTGGCGACTTCCTTTCCAGCCGCGTCGAGAATCCGGAGAATGGAATCCACAGGAGAACCGTAGCGCTGCGCCCGCACTTCGAAAACCAGCTTGTCCCCTTCTTTGGCCTGAAACCAGAAGCGCTCCGCCTGGCGGTAGCGGGCGATGCCGGTGATGGACACCGGCAGGCGGATGTCGTCGCCTCCGGGATGAGCGGGCGTTGCGTCGACCAGAAACGTCGCCGGATTCGAGCGGCCTGCGGGGGTAATGACGGCCAGGCGATGCTGGCCCTCGCGGGCGTCGGTTGGAACGTTGATGCGCGCGCGGGCCGAGGCGCCGCGCATCTCGACGATCTCGCCGGAGAAGCCGGCGGCGTCGAACGATAGCTTGGGCGATTCTCCCGAAAGGCCCGCGCCGAACAGAGTCGCATCTACGGTCACGCCGGGCCGCAGCGCGATCGGAGAAACGGTTTCCAGGTGCGGCGCCTGCCTGATGTCGAGCTGGTAGGCGAAGCCGGGATCGTTCTTTCCGTGCGTCGGCTGGACGACGGCGATATACTGGCCCGCCTCCTCAAACTTATGCGTGAAGAACGGGTCCCAGAGAAATACGTCTTCGCTGTGCTCCAGTTTGCGCCCCCGGGCGTCGAGCAGGATCAGCGCGGGGTCGAGCCCGCTGCCATTGCGGGCGGAACGCAGATCGAAGATCCACGTGCTTCCCTTCTCCGCACGAAAACGGAAGAAATCGAAATCGTCGTCGACGTTCAATCGTCCGTTGATAGTGGTAGGAACGGATACGCGCTGGGCTTCGGCGAGAGTGCTGTTCGGTTCCGCTTCGGCGATATGCGGCAGGTCGCCGATGCGAAACAGCAGAATGTTCGATGCGCCTCGCGGGGATACGACGCGGAAATAGTGCGGACCGTAAGCAGCGTCGGCGGCGGCCGTGAGTTCGAGCGACAGGCGTGTCGCATCCCCTTTGATCACGCGTCCGCGGACGCCAGAGTCCAGGAAAACCACCGACTGCGCGCGGTCCAGATACTGGCCGAGGACTTCCACGCGTATCGTCTCGCCGGACCGCGAGCCTTGTGGATACACCGAGGCCAGCGCCGGCAGCCGCGGCTTGATTTCTTCAACGCGGCTGGCAGGCTCGGTTGCGGCTAATGCCGCCACGCTTATCAGTAAGACAATCTGGCGCACTATTGTTTGCGGTTATTTTACCAGAGGCCCCAAAACTTTATGCGCTGAGCGCGCCATCCGCGGCTACACTGAGAGTCAGGATGACCAAGAGAATTGGATGGCTCGCGATTCTCGCGGCGCCGGTGTTCGGCCAGACGCCCGCTGTACAGGCAGTCGTTAACTTGGCCTCGCTTTCTACGACGCTCGCCCCGGGCCTGCTGGCGACGGTGAGGGGCACGGACTTCGCCTCGTCCCAGACGCCGTGCGTCACCGGCTCGGGCGCTCCATTGCAGTGCGGCGGTTTGACCGTATTCATCGCAGGCCGCACTGTACCGGTGACCCTGGTGGAGCCTGCGCGGATCCAGATCCAGGTGCCTTTCGAAATCGCGCTCGGCCAGGCGGTGCTGGTGGTGGAGCGGGTGTTGAACGGCCAGACGCTGCGGTCGACGCCGTTCAGCATTGTGATCGACGCGTTCGCACCGGGCCTGATGACGGTTGATGCGAGCGGCTCGGGAGACGGCCTGTTCTACAACGCAAACGGCAGTCCCGTCACGGCCGCCAATCCGTCCGAGCCGGAGATGACGGTGACCGTGTCGGCGATCGGCCTGGGCTTGACTCGCCCACCGGTGGCCTCCGGAACGCCTCCGCAGTCGGCGGTGCCAACGTTCATCTCGCCGAAAGTTACTGTGGGCTCGACTGAAGCCGCGGTGACCTCGTCAGTGCTTGCGCCGGGACTGATCGGGATCTACCAGGTTTCCTTCGTGGTGCCGAAGGGAACGCCACCGGGCTCGCAACTGGTATGGCTGGAGCTGGGCTCGAGCCGCAGCAACGTGGTTTCGATTGCGGTGGGAGATCCGCGCCGCCCGATCGCGGCGGTCGCCGTGAATGCGGCTAGCGGAGATTCGGCGATCACGAGTC
>JACXTT010002966.1_pt1 | contig 26566 bp, 38 predicted proteins | sample 9270951 | NCBI WGS metagenome assembly JACXTT01 (sample SAMN15532306, study PRJNA645909) | rock metagenome | isolation source: weathered quartz diorite | place: Puerto Rico | collected 2017-06-21
ACAGAACCCGGTAGTTGCCCACGCGCAGCCGGTAGCCATACTGGTGGTTCGTGAGCGCCTTGACGTTCTGGCATTGCGGCATCGCAGCCAGCTCGCCGACGGCCTGAACCACCGTGCGCTGTTGCGGCTTGTCCAGTTTGCGGAGCTGCTTGGCGGCTTTCACGGTCCAGTTGATCGAGTTCACGCCTCAGAATTATAAGTTATTTATAAGTTTAAACAAGAGACTACATAAGTTTTCTGGACTTATGCCACCCCCGCTCCCAGGCTGTAAGGCTCAAACCGGATGACCTCCTGGCTCAGCCAGGTATTTACTTCCATCAGCCAGTCCTGCAGCGGCTTCACCTCATTACGTGCGAACACCATAGCCGCCTTCTCTGCGTCGCCGAAGCCTCCGGTGTTGTTTGGAACAATCCCCATCAACTGCGGCGGCACCCGATGCGCAGCCAACTGATCATCCCTCGTCACGTTCTTGATACTCCAAAACTCATCCTTCGCCGCCACCTCCGACACCGGCAGCAGCTGAATCCCATCCTTCTCCCTCCCCCCGGCGCAGACATGAACAGGTTCCGGAAATTCCCCGGCCCCTTGGCCTCCTTCAACGCTTGGCGCAACGCGCCCACATCTTCCTGCTTCTGCGCTGCGTCGGTCATGTAGAGAATGAACCCGGCATGGCTCCCGTTCTTGTAAAACCGCCGCCGGAACAGCGTGACTGACTCATTCAACCAGGTCGCATTGAGCGCCGCCAGGTACGCTCGATTGCGTCGATGGGGAGGGCATCACCCGCGCGAATGAGCGTGAGGCCGTCATCAAGCGCGCTGGAGGTGCGGCATGACAACCCAGCGAAATTGGGCCTCGATCACGCTGCCCACGGTCGTGTTTGTCGGTATTGCAGACCGCGAGGAGTTCGAGCGCCTGGCATTGCCCGCCACGGACCACCGGAAGCGAGAAGTACGCAGGAACGTTCTGACGGAGTCGCTTGAGGCCGATGGGGTCATGGTGGTGTTCCAGCACTGGCTGGCCGCTGACTCCCCTGACTATCTCCCCGAACTGGGAGGCGCGTCGGCATGAAAGTCGTCCGCGCCCTGCTCTTCTGGTTCGGCATCGCCCTTGGCGCCATCGGCCTATCCGGGCTGTACGCCGCCCTCAACCCCGAAACGCCCGCCGTCACCCGTATCTGGAGGTAGCCATGACATTCCCTGGTCACCGCACCCGCACCGCGGAGAACAACCGCGCCCAGTTCGAGCGTGCTCGCCTGAGGGTTTCGCAGATCCCCGAAGGTCTGCCCTCGCCGGCCGAGATGGTGCGAATCATCGACGACGTGCTGCAGCACTGCCAGTGCTATACGCAGGCCGTTCAGGACGCCATTGTCGGACTCACCATTGCCCGCGAGCAGTTCGCCGCGGCCGACAAAGGAGACTCAGCATGTGCCGGCAACAGACCCATCTCAGTCTGGACGTCAAGGGCTTCCTTGCCAACGCACCGAAGAGTCGGTACCGCGGCATGTTCAACCAGCGCCACGAAATGACGAAGTGGCTCAATCGACATCACTGGCGCTATGTCATCGACAAGAATGGCCTGCCAAAGGTGGCTCGCGCCTACTACAACCGAAAGCTGGGCATCGACGAATCGAAGGGGCAAGCAAAGTATGACGACGCGCCGAACCTCGCAGCGTTTGCGTAAAGAAGCCACCGGCATCGATCGGCTGGTCAAATACATCGGCGCAAAGAGGGTATCGTTCTACTACAAGCACCCCGACGGGAGGAGCGAGACTCTAGCCTCCGCCCCTCTTGGTGACCGACAAGCCATCGCTGAGGCGGAACGCGTCGCCAAACGTAAGGCCCTGGACATTCAGGCCAGTCAGATCATCGCCGGGTCGGTGGCAGACCTGATTGATCGATTCAGGAAGGATATTGCGCCAACGCACTACCGCGACCAGTCCAAGGAAGGCAAGGCTGTCCGGGACAGCGCATTCGAGAACCTGACGAAGTTCTTCGGCAAGATGGCACCGGCCGCGCTGAGGACCGTGCACGGCTACCAGTACCTCGACGCGCGCGCAAAGAGCGGCGCGCCGATCAAGGCCAACAAGGAACTGTCGCAGTTGTCCACGATCTGCAACTACGGCGTCCGCTGGGGACTGATGGAGGCAAACCCCTTCGTCGGCATGATGCTGAACAGGGCCGACAAGGACGTCCGGACGGTCACCCGAAGCCAGGTGGTTCTATCTGTGGGCCGTACGGCAAGGCCAGGCCTTCCGGACCATGGGGTGCGCTGCGATGTTCACCTACTTGACCGGGTTCCGCGCAGCCGAGGTCCGCCCATTCCACCTGTCCGGACTATCGGATGACGGCGTGCGCGTTATCGGCGCCAAGCGCAAGAAGGGAGAGGCCGAGGTCGTCAAGGTTCGTGACTGGTCCCCTCGCCTGCGAGCAGTCGTCGAGCGGACAAAGCAGACCGCGGCCGACACTTCCACAAGAAAGGTGGTGGTCAAAAGCCTCTACCTGTTTCCGAATCGCAGGGGCCAGCCTTACAGCAAGAGCGGATGGGGATCGGTCTGGCAGGACGCTATGTGGGAATGGATCTCGACGTTCGACGCAGCCGCCGCAGAGGCGCTGCGCGCCGAGCGGGAGCAGTCCGCCGCCAGGCGGAAGGACAGGAGCGTGGGCACCTGGACGTCCGGATACTCGATTGCCGAGCACGAGGCGTATTTCTCGACTCTGGACATCCGCCCGGCCGCGATCACAACAAAGCTCGAGCAGCGCTCGGCGGATGCCTACGACTTCGCCGGCCATGCGAACCCCTCAACCACCCACAAACATTACGACCGGCGCAAGGTGAAACGAGCGGCAGCAACCGAATAACCCGCCCGACCGTCAACGTCCCGACTTACTGAAGCGTAGGCCGTTCATTTCGCGCTTGACTCTCAGCGACAATGACGGCCACCCGTGCAGCCTCATGCTTATCATGCAATCTGAGGTAGTCGTCTGTGTCATCCCGCGTTCCGCCTGGCTCCAAGCGCCCGCGCAAATGGGACATGTATCTGATCGTTTCCTCGAGCGTAAGGCCGACCAGCACCTCTCGCCCTTGCTGGTCCGTCGACAGTGCCCGCATCTCGCGCAGGTACTCGCGATCGCCTTCAGTGAATTCACACATGGCGTTCTCATCTCTTTGCATAGGCAAATCATACAGAGACTATCGCGCGTGAGATGCGGAAATGAAAACGGCGCCGTAGGCGCCGTGGGAAAATCTAAATTTCCGTGGGAAATTCCGCATCATGAAAGGCTTAACACCGCGCTAACTTCATGATACGTAAGGGAATTTTGGGGTGGCTGATGGGACTCGAACCCACGACGACAGGAATCACAATCCTGTCAAAGTCGCATTCCTCAGCGTTGACTTAATGTCATGTAACCCACTAAATTACCGCCTGACAACGGTTTGAAGCCTGAACAACAGGATAAAAACGTTGACCATGATTGATGGTTTGCCAGATAATCGGGTTACACGGCGGTTACATGAAGTCGTGTAACCCGGAACACAAGGAAATCGAGCGGTGGCGAAGGTCAATTTCACGGCGGCGCGGGTCAACGGGCATAGCTGCCCCGCTGGCAAGTCCCAATCTTTCCTTTGGGATAGCGATGTGCCGGGTTTGGGCCTGCGCGCTACTGCCGCTGGCTCTAAGGCATACATCTTTCAGGGCAAGTTTCACGGCGCGACGGTGCGCATTACCATCGGTAGCCCGGACTCGTGGCCCATAGAGTCGCAGTACGAGAAGGTTGACGGGGAGCGGCGGGAGCGGGTGCGCGGCGCACGCCAGGAAGCGCGCCGCCTGCAAACCCTCATTGATGCGGGTATCGACCCGCGCGAGCAGGCCGCCGAGCAGCGCGCCGCCCACGAGGCCCGCAAAGCTGAGGCCCGCCGTCAGGACGTGACATTGCGCGATGCGTGGACGGTATATCTCGACGCGCGCCGCTCAAAATGGTCCGACCTGCATTACCGCGACCATGTGACCGTTGCCAGTGCTGGCGGACAACCGAAGAAGCGCGGCAAGGGGCTGACGGAGCCGGGGCCGCTGGCAGCGCTGATGCCGCTCAAACTGTCGTATCTGAATGCCGAGCGCGTGGGCGAGTGGCTGGAGGGCGAAGCGGCGCAACGCCCCGCCCGCACTAGGCTGGCCTTCAATCTGCTGCGCATCTTCGCGGCGTGGTGCGAATCGAAGGCCGAATATCAAGGGCTGGTTGACGTGCAGGCCGTTTCTACGCGCCTCTCAAAAGACACTCTGCCGAAGCAGGCGGCAAAGACGGATTCTATTCAGCGCGAGCAACTGGCCGCGTGGTTCGGTGCCGTCCGCCAGCTAGACAACCCAGTTATGGAGACGTACTTGATTGGGCTGTTGCTGACCGGCGCGCGCCGCGAGGAACTGGCCGAACTGCGATGGGATGATGTGGATTTTCGCTGGCGTGGCCTGCATCTCAAGGACAAGGTAGAGACGGAGACTGGCCGGACCATTCCGCTCACGCCTTACCTTGCATCCCTGTTGCTCGAATTGAAGCGATTGAACGACACGCCGCCGAACGTGCGCCAAATGCGCAGTCTCGCTGCCAAGGGCGAAACGTGGGAGCCGTCCGGCTGGGTGTTTGCCAGCAAGACTTCTGCCGATGGCAGGCTGGCATCACCCAATCGCGCCCTGCATCGTGTCTGTGTGGCGGCGGGCATCCCGCCAGTGACGCTCCACGGCCTGCGCCGGTCATTCTCCAGTCTCTCGGAATGGACCGAGACGCCAACCGGCGTAGTCGCGCAAATCATGGGGCACAAGCCGTCCGCAACTGCGGAGCGACACTACAAGGTGCGTCCGCTCGACCTGCTGCGCCAGTGGCACGACAAGATTGAGGGGTGGGTGCTGGAGCAGGCAAAGATTCAGTTTGACGCCGAGCAGGCAACGGGCCTGCGGGCGGTGGTTTGACCGTTACCGGACGGAATCCGGCTTTAACAAAATGCCTTTTACGGGGATTGAAAATGCTGTTACTGAATCAAGAGCAGGCGGACCAACTGCGCGCGCAAATCATGGGCGCTTCGAATGCGGATGACTTTGCAGCGGCGGCGCTGGCGCTGTGCAATGCAGTCCCAATCGAGCATCGCAAGCAAGTAACCGATTCGCTTATGGCTGGGTTTCGAAGCCTGACCGCGTAACCGTTTTGCCCCTGCCTAGCTTTAGCGTGCGAAAAGCCGGACACCTTCACCGGCCTGGCAGGGGCATCCCAATGAAGGGCGCTTGAAGGAGCGTGTGTGAAGTACGGGGAGCTTTCTTTCGAATACGAAAACGCGTTTCGTCAATCGGAGCACGATGGACGCAAAAAACTAATCGAGCATTTGCGAGAAATCGCCTTCGACCTGTTGAAACGGTACGCTCACAAAGACGGCGGACCTACAGACAACGACTCATGCATCTTGCTTTCGATATTCGTGCGGGGTAGAGCGGAAAGCACGCCGGGAGAGCGAGCAGCGGCGGAATTGCTGAGTGCCTGCGTTCATTGGCTGGAGTCTCAGAGCAACGAGTGGGCCGATAAAGTCTTTAGGCTGCTCGCGCGACTCGACGCCGACGACATAGCGGCGGGTGACGGATTTCGTCGGAGCCAATCGGATAAGGCCAGCCTAGAGCGCCCCAAGCTGAACGAAAGCGGAGAATCAAGGGACGACATTATCCGGCACCTTGCCCGCACTCACCGAAACGAAGGCCCCGGCGAAGTTTGGCCGCACTTCGGGGCTGCGCTTGAAGAGTGGAGCGGCGGCGAGGTGCGTGAGATTCGCCCGGACGAGAAAGAGCGCGATACTTGGATTTACAGGTACGAGCGCGCGGGCGAGCCTGACGGCATCTCATTTAGGACATTTCGGGGTGCGCTAAAAAAATTCAAAACCGGCAATTAGCCGGGGTGCGTGCCGGACCCACGAGAAGCTATCAACGCTGAGGAACAAAGCCGAGCGCGGCGGAATCACTCAGCGTCGATAGCGAATCTCTCAGCACGTTATCGGCGCTCAGTGGCCCGCCAAGCGAGGCCCAATTGAGCGTTGATAATGCACCTTCAATCCATCCAAACCCGCGCCGCCCTTCCCGAAGTCCTGCCGACTGACGAAGCGGCCGCCGCAATCAATCGCAAGCCGCAAACCCTGCGCAAGTGGGCCTGTCTCGAAAATGGCCCGATTCGCCCGGTCCGCATCAATGGCCGCTTGGCGTGGAAAGTCTCCGACCTGCAATCGCTGCTGAACGGGGGCGCACAATGAAAAACGCCCGCCCCCAACAAGTGGAGACGAGCGCCCTCGACAAGCGCAATTCTAGCACCGGCATCCTCCCGAAGAGAATCAATACCGTGACGGCTGGCGTGCTGGCTGCGGCGCTGGAAGGTCAGTTCACCACTGGCATGGCCGCCGTTTTCAACCAGAGCACGACGCGCGCCGCCGCTGTTATTCATCGCCTGCGGACGGAATACGGCTGGGACTTCGCGCACAAGGACATTGCGACCGGCACGAGCGATGGCCGCGTTGCATGGGTCAAGGTGTATTGGCTGCCGCTTCACGTGCGCGAGGCCGCATTCAAGGCCGGTGCGCGCGCATGGATTGACGAAGTGACCGCCGCCGCGAAGAAACGCCGCAAGGGTGCGAGCAAGGCCAAAGCACGCGCCGCAACGCTCAACACGATGCGCATTGACCCGCGCCAAGATGGACTGTTCGACGGGATGGGGGCTGCGTGATTACCTGGACCGATTACGACATCGGCAACCATCGCATCACCTGCCCCGCGTGCGGGCGTGGTGAGCGTGACCGCACCTTGGGCGTGACCATCGAGCATGACGGCGCGGGCGTGGCGCACTGCCACCGCTGCCACTTTGTGGAGAACTACCGCCCAGACCGTGGCGCACGCATCACGACGCAAAGCAAGCCGCGTATCAAGGCCGCCACGCCGCCCGCGAAGCATGACACCTTGTCCGACTATGGCCGCGAGCTTTGGGCCGCCAGCAAGCCGCTTTCCGGCGTTGCGCTCGATTATCTCAACGCCCGCCGTTGCCGCATCCCGCCAGCCGATGGCGACATTCGCTATCACCCGGCATTGAAGCATCCGACCGGGTACGTTGGCCCCGCGCTGGTGGCGCGCATCACTGATGCCGTAACGGGTGAGGCATTGAGCCTGCATCGCACATGGATTCGCGCCGATGGTCGCAAAGCCGATGTGGAGCCGCCGCGCCTGCTGCTGGCGGGGCATCGCAAGCAAGGCGGCGTGATTCGCCTGTGGCCGGACGAAGCCGTAACGCAAGGTTTGGGCATCGCGGAAGGCATCGAAAGCGCACTGTCTCTCGCGTGGGCGCATGAGCCGACCTGGAGCGTTATCGACGCCGGGAACATGGCCGCCTTCCCGGTGCTGCCGGGTATCGAGGTGTTGACCATCGCGGCGGATAACGACGTGGCAGGCCAGAACGCCGCCGACGAATGCGGCATCCGATGGGCCAATGCCGATTGCGAGGTGTACATCGTTACTCCAAAGAAGCAGAGCGACATTAACGACGCAGTGCAGGAGGGTGTATGAGCGGCGAGGCGGAAATCGTGCGCGACATGCTCTCGACTGCTAAACGCGTGGCAAAGCCCGAGCTAGTGCGCATCGAGCATGAGTCGCGTTACCGCGTGCAATCCGCCGCCGACCTGTTGAACGCGCCGCCGCTGCGCTGGCTGGTGCGTGGCGTGCTGCCTGCTGCCGGGATTGCTGGCCTGTATGGGCCGAGCGGGGCCGGTAAATCGTTTGTAGCGCTCGACATGTGCGCCGCCGTTGCTGAGGGTGCGGAATGGTTCGGGCGGCGCGTGACGGCTGCGCCTGTTGTGTATGTCGCGCTCGAAGGGGAAGCCGGTCTAAGCAAGCGCGCGAAGGCGTGGAGCGTGCGCAACCGCCGCGAACTGCCGGACGGCCTGCAATTCATCACGCAACCGCTCGACCTTCGCAACCCGTCCGATTTGGACGACCTGGCGGACGCCGTGCTAACTGCTGGCGGCGGCGCGGGCCTGCTGGTTATCGACACACTCAACCGAGGCGCACCCGGAACCGATGAGAACAGTAGCCGCGACATGGGCGAGCTTATCGCGGGCCTCAAGACGCTACAGGACCGTATCGGTGGCGTGGTGCTGATTGTCCACCACACGGGCAAGGATTCAACGAAGGGCCTGCGAGGCCATAGCAGCCTGCACGCCGCGCTCGACGCCGCTATCGAGGTGAGCCGCGAAGGCGACCGCCGCGAATGGTCGATTGCCAAAAGCAAGGATGACGCAGACGGCGAGCGTACTGCGTTCGCGCTGCGTGTGGTGGAGCTTGGCGAGGACGAGGACGGCGAGCCGGTTACGTCGTGTGTCGTGGAGCCGGACGAGCGCGCCGCCCAGGTGGAGCGGGTGAAGCTGCCTCAGGGCGGCAATCAGCGTATCGCGCTCGACGCGCTGGCAGAGCCACTGCGCCAGTCTCAGACCTTCGGCAAAGGAGATGCCCCGCCGTCACGCCCCTGCATCGAACTGGAGGCCGCTATTCCGATTGTGGCGGGCCGCCTGACCTGCGACCCCAAGCGGCGCACCGAGCGCGCCAGAGAGGCGATTACCGGCCTCGTTGTTCGTGGTGTCTATGGAGCAAAGGAGGGCTGGCTATGGCGCAAGTAACCCCAAAAACGCCTTCCCGAAAGTCCTTCCCGAAAAGCCCCGTATCTATATATACGGGGCGGGAAATTTCGGGAAACGTGGACCGGCTCCCGGAATTCTGTTTTCGGGAAGTTCGGGAAATTTCGGGAACAAAGCAACGGCTGGCGGCGTTGCACCTGCTGGCGGCGCGCATTGCCGCAACCATTGGCGCGGTGCTGCCGCGCGTTTGAGACGAGACACGAGGAATTCATGGGCAACATCACTACCGAACAGAAAGCCGCACCGACGCTGGCGGAAATCGGCTCATTCATCGCGCGTGTGCGCCGTGCATCACGCGCCGCCTGTCGCAAGCAGGGCGAGGCCCGCCGTGCAATCGAGGCACTGGAGCGCGAATCGCACAAGCTGCCCGCCACGTTGTCGGCGCTGGCCCGCGCATCGTGCATCGCCTCAACTGAGGCGCAGTGCGAGACGCTGCGGCGCACGCTGCGGCACATGCGAGGCGTGAAGTCGGAAATTGGGCAAGCGCTGATGGACGCCGCGCCGCTGATTGACGCCTGCACGACGCTGGCGGAGCGCTGCGAGCTACTGAGTATCAACCCCGCCGACCGCGACGGCCTGACGGAAACCGATGGCATCGCGGAGCTTGTGTTTGTGCGCGGGCTGGAGGATTCAGCGGAGCGGCGGCGCGCTGAGTTCAACGATGGGCCGCTGTTTCAGGTTGCGCATGCGCTGTTCGCGGAGTTTCTGCGGACGCACGAGGGGCGGGCCGTGACCGATGAGGCTTTCGGGCCGGGTGGTGCATTCGAGGCGCTGCTAAAGCGGCCAGTCCTGCACTGACGACGCCATGACGCCCCGCCTCAGTGCGGGGCTTTTCGTTGGCGGGACCAATTTTGCAAATCAAGCCTCTATGCAAAACGAACCCGCCGATTCGAGCGGACGCCGATTTTTGCGAAATCAAAGCCATGACTAACAGACCCCGCCGCCGCGCGAGCGGATGCCAATTTGCGAAATCAAGCCATGATTAACGAACCCAAGCCCATCAAATACAGCGCCAGTACCCTGCGAGCGCTGGCGATACTCCGGGGCGATGTTGCGCCAGTCGCGCCCGCTGCGCCCAATCTCGACAAGTTGCGCACACAATGGATTGAATTCTGGAAGCGCGAGCGACGACGCGCCCGCCAGTGGATTCGCTTCGAAATGTGCGGGCCTCACCACGCGCGCGCGCTGCCGGACCGCCTGCACGGCCTTGTGTGCGGTGCCAAGCTGCGCGACGGGACGCGATGCGCGAATGCCGACATATCGCGGCGCAACGGGCGATGCCATGCGCACGGCGGCGCGAGTACCGGGCCGAAGTCACCACAAGGCAAGGCGCGATGCGCTGCGAACGGTAGATTGCGCGAGATGTGGGCGGCGCTGCGTGCCGAGCTTGACGAGGTGAGCGATGGACGACGCTGAGAAGCGGCGGCGATTGAGGGCGCACTACGCTGAATGCGACCGCATACAGGCAGAGCGCGAGCGATTGGAGGCCGAGTTCCACAGGCGAGTAATGCGCAACTGGCTGCCGTGGCTCGGGCCGCACCCTCACCTGGAATTACCAGACTATCCGGTATTTCCCGACGACCTGCGAGGCATGGCACTTGACATGCACGCCGTTGGCGGAAGTGTCGCCCGTGGGTTCCTGGTAGCCACGGTTTCGGGCGGTTTCCACTGAGGCGGTTACCACGCTGGTTACCACGGGAAAGCGGGGTGTCGCGTTTCACGACCCGCCCCCGCGAATTAGTCGGAAATCCGACCATTTGACACATTTGCTCGCCGGATTGAGGTACGCGCAATCTGCGTACCCTCCAAGTCAGATTCGAAAGCACTTTTGACGCATTCGACGCACGCTAAAAAAGGCGCAACGCCTGCAACGGTGTTGCGCCCCGCAAATTCACTCACATTGAGGGATTTGCCCGAAGCAGGAATTCATGCTTTGGTCCCGGCGATGACCTGCGCCGCCGCCACGATGGCAAGGCCGATTGCTGGATTTCCAGCAATCCGCAAATACCGGGAAATCCCAGAATGCGGGTAGTTTGCAGGCTGGCGGGGCTACTGTTCCGCCGCGCTGACCGCCTGCCGAATGCGTAGCTCGCCAACCAAGCCGCCCCATGCGCTCGCCCACCGCGTAGCCTGCAACCTTTCCGCGTCTGTCTCAGACTGCCCGATTCGCTGGATAGCCAGGCGAGACCGGCGCATTGCATAGGCGCGAGCGTTGTTTTCGTCGTGCGGGTCTGACATGGGGGAGTAGCGATGAGAGGCGGGGGCGACGGTGCCGCGTTGACCAAATCCGGTTACATGATGGTTACACGGAGGCCAGAAAGCAAAAAGCCCGGTTATCAAAACCGGGCTAAGTGCTTGAATTCTTTGGGGTGGCTGATGGGACTCGAACCCACGACGACAGGAATCACAATCCTGGACTCTACCAACTGAGCTACAGCCACCGCAGAGGTCATCAGCGAAGCGCTGATCGACGAAAAACAAGATTATACAAACAGATTCCCGACATGGCTAGTATCCCGCACAATTTTTTTTCGGGGCCGTCGTCACGGCTTGCGAGGCGACCACTTCGCCTCCAGCAACACCGCTTGCCTGATGGCTTCTATGGTGTCCGCCTCGGTGTCGTACTGACCCAGCAGCCGGCGCGACTTGCCGTTGAGCACGTCTTCCTGAAGCGCCCTGCCCGCTGCCTCGGTCGTACCGGGATGCCAGCAGTAGCGGGCGGTCCATTTGCCGTCCTGCAGGCACTCTGCAACCCATACCAGCCGAAAGTCCTCGAACACAACGCCGAACGGCACCCGGTCATCCACCACAGCCACCCTATTCCCAGCGATTCATATGCCGAAAGCACGGCACCACTGTGCCCCGGAGCATCGTATCACGGTCATGGGACCTGGCTGGCACACAAAGTGCGCTCGATTCTGCGCACAGGTGCCCAGCATCCGAACGTGCAGAGAGATGCTCTACACAGCCCCCACCGACGCAGGGTTCAATGGCCGACCTAGCGCCCCCATACTTTTCAGTGAGGGAAATTGACCCCCCTCGACCTTCTGGTCAGGCGGCCTCTCGGAGCGCTGCCTGTCTTTTTTGCTTTGGACCAGATTTCCGGCGCGGAACCTCCAGCCCTGATCGCCTGCCAAACCTGCCGTGCAGCATTAGGGAGTTCGGCAATGAAGCAGATATTGGGGATGGCCGTGACAGGCCTGCTGGCCTTGGCTCTGGCGGGATGTGCCAGCCGCGGCACACGGAGCGGTGAATCGGGAATTACTACGTACGGTACGATCGACGTAGGCGTCAGTCACACCAGCAAGTAGGTCGAGGAACTCTATCGTCACAGTTCCCTCCAACGTACTTGCCCGGCATAGGAGATCAAAAAAAAGAGCCCGCAGCGCGGACTCTTAACTTTAGCGATCTCAAATGCCCTGAAGGCCATTGCAATGTACCCGGCAATCGGGACCAGCGCCATTCGGGTAAACCGAAAGTCGTAGTCGTGTAACGCAAAAAAAAACAGCCCGCGAAGCGGGCTGAATAATCAGTTGAAGAAAGCCCTGTATTCGAGGGCAGGCACAGTTTAAGAAAGTGCCGGACCTTGGCGAATTAGGGGAATCCCTTTGCTGGCGCGGGTTTCCGGGCGATGGTTGGCAATAAGTGCGGCACGCGCTACCCATTCCTCCTGCCAGCACAAACTTGCGATTCGGAATTAGAGTGTTTACTCCACGACTTTCCTGGCGCTGCTCGCCGCAATCGCCTATGCGGCGGCGCGATGTTCCGGCTCGACCGGGTCCGTGGAGCGCAGATGCAGGCGCGCTTCTTCGAACAGCGCATCGACATCGGCACGCGTGCGGGCTGCCGACATCCGCTTGGCATCCGACAGTACGCGCCGCCAGCCACGACCGCCAGCCACGCCGCGGTAGAGGCCCAGCATGTGGCGTGTCACAGCACCCATGTAGCCGCCGCGCTGCACCAGTTCACCGATATAGCGCTGCATGGCCAGTTCCACGTCCAGGCGCGACCGGACCGGGGCCTCCGCGTCGCCGTAGAAGCGGCCGTCCATTTCAGCGAGCACATAAGGCTGGTGATAGGCTTCCCGGCCAATCATCACCCCGTCGACATGCTCCAGATGGGCCGCCATTTCGTCATAGCTGGCGATGCCGCCATTGATCAGGATTTCCAGCTGCGGGAAATCCTTCTTCAATTGGTAGGCCACTTCATAACGCAGCGGCGGAATCTCGCGGTTTTCCTTCGGGCTCAAGCCTTTCAGGATGGCGTTGCGCGCATGCACGATAAACGTCTCGCAACCGGCCTGCGCCACGGTACCGACAAAATCGCGGACAAAATCGTAATGTTCGACCTTGTCGATGCCAATGCGATGCTTGACGGTGACCGGAATCGACACGGCATCTCGCATGGCCTTCACGCAGTCCGCCACGAGTTGCGGTTCCGCCATCAGGCAAGCGCCGAATGCCCCGCGCTGCACCCGCTCGGACGGGCAGCCGCAATTGAGGTTGATCTCGGCGTAGCCCCACTGCTGGCCGAGGCGCGCCGCGACGGCCAAGTCGGCCGGCTCGCTGCCGCCCAGTTGCAGGGCCACCGGATGCTCCGCGGCGTCGAAATCCAGGTGTCGAGGCACGTCTCCATGCAGCAGCGCGCCAGTCGTCACCATCTCCGTGTACAGCCAGGTGTGGCGGCTGAGCTGACGATGGAACATTCGACAATTGCGATCAGTCCAGTCCATCATCGGGGCCACAGATATTCTGCGAGGCCTTATATTTCCTTGGATTCCGCCTGTGTACTCGGTTTGCGGGGTGCTACGGGTCTGTTCCATTTCCTGCTGATTCTGCCTATTTCGTCCCATTTTCGGGCTGAAGTGCTACGATGTAGCACCATCACAATTCGTGTAGCACCGGGGCTATGGGGACGATCACACAACGCGTGCGAAAGGACGGAAGTATAGGGTACACGGCGCAGATCCGCCTGAAGCAAGGCGGTGCCGTGGTGTTCACCGAGGCCAAGACTTTCGACCGCCGGCCGGCGGCGGCGTCATGGCTGGAGAAGCGGGAGCGCGAGCTGGCGCAGCCCGGCGCACTGGACGCGGCGAAGCAGGAGGATCCGACTCTGGCGGAGGTCATCAAGAAGGTGACCGAGGAGTCGACGAAGGAGATTGGCCGAACGAAAGCCCAGGTCCTGAAGACCATCGCGGATTCGGACTTCGGCCAGAAGCGGTGCTCTCAGATCGGCAGCGCGGACATCGTCGCCTACGCCCGCAGTCTGGAGGTGTTGCCTCAGACCGCCGGCAACTATATGGCGCACCTCAGCTCGGTGTTCTCGATCGCACGGCCGGCATGGGGATACCCGCTCAATGAGCAGGCCATGGCGGATGCCCGGAAGGTGCTGGGGAAGCTGGGAGCCGTCAGCCGGTCAAAGCGCCGGGACCGCCGCCCTACCCTCGACGAGCTGGACAAGCTGCTCGAGCATTTCGTAAGGATCCGGGCGAAGCGCGTCGACAGCAACGATATGGCGGCCATCACGGCATTCGCCATCTTCTCGACGCGCCGGCAGGAGGAAATCACGCGCCTGACCTACGAGGATCTGGACGTGGCCCACAGCCGGATCATGGTCCGCGACATGAAGCACCCGGGAGAGAAGATCGGGAATGACCAGTGGTGCGACCTGCCGCCCGAGGCGCTGCGGATTATCCAGGCGCAGCCGCACAAGACCGGCCGGATCTTTCGCGCCAACTCGGATGCCATCAGCGCGGCATTCACCCGGGCTTGCCAGTTCCTGACGATTGATGACCTGCATTTCCATGATCTGCGCCACGAGGGAGCCAGTCGACTATTCGAAATGGGCCTGACAATCCCCCACGTCGCCGCAGTCACAGGGCACCGCAGCTGGGCGAGCCTGCAACGCTACACACACCTCCGGCACACCGGCGACCGGTTCGCCGGCTGGGCCTGGCTAGACGAGGTCGCCCCGGCGCAGGCCGAAGGGTGATGGGGACTCGAACCCCCGCAACCTGGCTTGGTCATGCGGGAATCTGGCTAATGCTGGCAAAAAGCTGGCAAAACAAACCGGCGATTAGCCGCCCTCGCCCGGCGGGCTCACTGGCTGTTGAGTGGCCGAGACGATAGTGGCTGTCGTGACCTGCCCCTCTAGCTCAGTAGCATTGACGCTCAGATAGACCGGCGATTTTCCCCATTCCGCCTGTTGGAGCGCGCGAAGATGCTCCCGGTCCAGGCTGTTGTCCCGGAATTTGGCCACAAACTCGCGGCCATCAGCGAGATAGCGGACCTTGATCCGGAATTCCTCATCTTTGCTCGTGTCGACGGACAGGATGCGATAGTTGCCGTTAATCTGAATTTCATTGGACGTGCGCCGCATGGTCGACAACACCTGACGGGCCTCGGCTTGAGACAGCTTGACGCCGTTCAGGTCGATCGCATCCGCGTCAGAGATTCCCTTCAGCATAGCCATGCTCGTCGACGCCGCGCTCTCCTGTACCGCAGCAAGTCGGGGCTGAGCTGCAAGAGCCTGGGTCACCAAGGCCAGGCGCGCCGTTTCCTCTTTCGACAGGCTGACCATCTTGTCTGCGTCAACGTCCAACTCCTTCTTCTTCAGCTCCTTGTTGGCGTAGTGCTTGTACATGGTCGTGGCAGCCCACAGGGTAGCTCCCACTACGCCGAGAATGACGATGTGCGAAGGTTCCATTTTCCCTACCAGACTAGTGACCAGCTTCTGCGCAAAATCGGAGAGATCAACGGTAACAAGAGAGCTACCATCCTCCACCTTCGCTTTGAATTCAAGCTCTGCCTTATCCGAATCTTTCAGGCTGCGCGCGTCGGGTTGATCGTAGACCAGCTGCGCGTAGGTCTTGTTAATGCCGTGCTGAAGATCAAGCAAGCCCTGCATCAGGCTCGGCGTGATCGTGCTGTGGTACTCGGGCCCCTTCAAAGTAACCTGCACTCGAGGCCAATCCTGGAACCGGAGGTGGAAGTCCTCACCGAGCTGCTCGCCAAGCGCCTTCTTCAGCAGATCAAAGGCATCTTTTTCACTATTGACAACAAACTCCGGCACAGCCTTCCTCCTGTTGAAATTTTCGCGCGAGTATGCCACGCGGGAGGAAAAATAATGAATTAAGAATCTCTTATATCTGATATTCGGTTGCCTGACAGCGCCAGAACTCATCTTGCCATAACACTGTATATCCATACAGCAATCATTCGGCGCCGTCATGCCCGCCACCGCTACTTTGAGCTTGGCCACGCGGACCTCGGCTACTCCCCGCGCTCAAGCAGGTTCATCCCGCTGCCTTTATGTAAGGGCTTTAACCGAGAGTGACTTTATGACCAATGAGGAACTGAACCAGCGCGCCGGCCTCTCCGCATTCATGGACGACGACGGCCAGCTGACCGAAGCCATCGATGGCTTTGCGCCGTTGACCGACAGCGATGACTGCCTGCGATTGCTAGTGGCTACCGGGATCTCGTTTCGGCGCTTCGATGAAGAAGTGATTGCGGAATCCATGTCGTTTCAGCACAGCGAGCCGGTGCTAAACGGGGACGTGCTGGCCGCAGCCCGCCGCTCGGCCACAGCACTGGCAGCGAGCCTGATCCCAAATGACGATGTTGCGAGGGCAACTCTACCGGCGCTCCGCGCCGTGGAATGACACCTGAGAAAAATCCGCACGATTCCGGGGATTTTGGGGAAAACCTTTGCCGAGTGAGAGGAATCTTGGCGGTTTGGGAGTTTTGGGCGCCTAACAGCAAGCAAGGGGCCGGGCGCGGCCCGCGCACAGGTTTAAGCGATAATAGGCGCCCCAAAATCCTCAATCCTGTCGCCATGAACCCCATCGAAGCAGCCGAATCTTCCGTTATCGAGGCTCTGCCAGCCGTTGTCGCCAAACATCGATCGGCCGGCATCCTGACTTGGAAGCTCATCCATCAGATCGAGGACGAGGTCATGCAGGAGGTGGCCAAGTCCGGCAAGCACTCACCTCAGTTGCTGCGCATGATCAAGGCCTCGCCTGCGATGGGCTACCCGAGAGACGACACCCCGGCTGACTTCACCGGAAGCGATGTCATGCCGCCCACGTTCAGCGCGATCGTGGATGCCTGGAATATGGTCAACTAAGCTGCCTCGAACATCTCCGGCACCACGATGTTTCGCGCCACCTGGCCAAACTGATCGTGATAGCTGATGGCCACCGCGGCGCGCTCCGAAAGCCAGCCGCCGCGCGCGGCGTAAGCATCCCGGGCGGCCAGTGTCGGGTGTTGGATTACGGTCATGCCGGAGTGCTCCTTCTCGTCGGCATGGTGCCAGTGGCCAGTGTGGCAATAGCGGCGGGTCGTCGCACCCCAGGTCTTCGGGAACTGGGCTGCGAATAGGAGCGGAAGCTGGTCGTTCTTCTTCATGTGCCCATGATGGAACGCCAGCATCGTGTCGCCGTGCTGGTAGACGTAGTACGGCAGCTCGGAATCGATGACCTCCACGCGCGGCTCGTTCTCGTACAGAGCCCGGAACATGGCTCGCAACCAGATACTGGAGGCCAGATCATGGTTGCCCTCTGCCATCAGCACAACGACGCGCTCATGCCGTTCAAGGGAAAAATCCACGATCCGGCGCAGGACGCGCACCGCCGCGGCGACGATCTTTGAAAAGCGTCCATCCTGGTCGAGGACATGGCCGCTGGTCGGCGTAACCGGCAGCATGCCATCCGAGTGCAGGAAATCCCCGAGTTGGGCAATCAATCCGACGGCAGCCGGCGGCGCCGAATTGACCATATGTTCGAAGGCCGCGGTCAGCGTGCGCTCGGCGATCTTCAGATCCCAGTCGGCCCCACCCTCCTTGTGCCAGGCCAGCATGCCCACGTGCGAGTCGGTCAGCGTATAGACGTTGCACAGCGCCTCCACCGTACCGGCCGGCTTTGGCGCTGGCTTCACCCGCGGCAACGTCGCCGCCATCGCATCGTAGGCCTCGCGCATGAGCTGCGCCTGGCGGTCACGGTCGACCGCCGACTTTACCCATTGGCCGCGCGGCTTGCCTTCCTCGTCGTAATAGGTGCTGACGCCCTTGACCATGAATCCATCGGGGACGGTGCGCGTCATGTCGTGGGCGGGACTGTACCCTTGGCGCGCGGCCCGCTCCTTGAGTCGCTTGACCGCGCCGGACACAGTTCCGTTGCTCAGGCCAAGCTTCTTGGCGGCCTTTCGCTCACTGCCGGCGGACTCGATGGCATCCAGAATTTCCGCTTCGCGCGGCGTCGCCCATTCCTTCAGTCGGCTGTCGATCATAGGTCAGCTATTCAGTAGTTGTCCCGGCTTGCGGCAATTGCCGCCTGCTGGCGAACCCAGTCCTGCAACGCCTTCAGTTGTTCGGCGTTTGCGTGGAAAGCTTCGGCTTCGCGGTCGTGCTCGACCTCAACGTCAGAGAGGACAACTCCGCTGGGGGCTTCATCAAGGAGGCCGGCGGTGGTGGGAACTTCGGCGCGGTTGGCACTGTTCCACATGCCGACAAAGCGGCCAGGGATGGTGCAAGCAGCATCCTCGCGAACAATGACTTCATGGGGCACCTCACGGTCACGGTAGATGATCCGGTCTCGAAAGACGGTCTGGATTTGCGTCTGGATTTGGGCGGTCTTGTCGACGATGGTGGCCGTCACATCGGCCTGTTTGGCGTCGACCCTGGCAGCTGCGACCGCAGCCTTTGCGGCTTCGGCCTTTTCCACCTTGATGCGATGCATCTCGCCGCTGCCGAAGCCGACGGCAAAGGCGAGCGCTGACGCCAAGATGGCCGCCAACCAGAATCGGGGGTCAAGGATGCTCATGGTGGATCACCTCCGTCGGGCTGAACTGGTAGCCCTCTCGCGCGTATTTCTGCGCGATCCAGAGCGGGAAAGGCATGTCGTGGATCCCGGCGTCCTTACCGGTGTGGTGCTGCTTACAGAGCAGGAGGCCGTTCACCGTCATGTCGTCCACGAAGGTGTAGGGGTCAGCCGGGTCGAAGGCGTCCCAGTTGAACGCGGCGGCCTGCGGGCCCAGCGCGCCGGCCCGGGCAAAGGCCGCGACGCTGGCCCAGTCGATCATGTTGGCCAGCGACCGCTCGATCGGGTGGTGGTGGGCTTCGAGCGGATGGCCGGATGCCTCGGCCGTGGCGCCGCAGATGAAGCAGCGGCCGCCCTCGCGCGCGATCAGATCCTTCTTGGAATGCAAGAACAGGGGCGTGGTGGTGCGCGCCTCATGGCCAGGCAGCAGCACGTCGACGGCCAGGGTCTCTTTCTCTTCGTGGGTGTCGGTGACGGCCATATGGCCCTCCAGAAAGCAAAAGCCCCGCGCACGGCGGGGCTTATGTGGGGATGAATAGAATCAGTCGATGTCGGGCAGGTCGACAGTCTGATTTGCCAGCGCGTGGGTGCAGTCGCCGAGGAACTGGATGCGGCCGTCCGTCACGAACGAGTGACAGACGTGATGCTGGTCGTAAGGATTTTCCGTATGGTTTGGATAGCGACCGTGCTGTTCACGGAAAGCCTTGGCGCGCTCGCGCCCCGCTTCGCTCATGGAATCCCACCACACCAATACCGACGGCGTGAAGGTCGGGCTCTCCATGCTGCCGTTCCATCCCCAGACCGGATGCCCTGAGCCGGCGACGTGAACTTGGTGCCCCATTCCGCAGCCAGGGCAATCAAACATCATCGTGCGCGTTCCATCGTCGCGCTTCAGCTCTTCAATCTTCATTGGACCCCCAGCGTTGTCTTGGCGCGCGCCCAAAGCGCGCGCCGCTCGGAAATACCGTTGATGCCGCCATTGATGGCGCGCGTCAGGCCGAAGAAATCGCCGCCGTCGGCGTAGCGGTTCAGGCCGTGGACATGCCAGTACCAGCCGGCCGACGCCGCGGCGTGCTCGGGCTGCTCGAGCAGCTCGGGCCGGCCGATGAGGTCCAGGTGCAGGCCGAAGCCGCACAGCAGATAGTTTTTGCGGCCGGTGATCTGGATCAGGCCACGGCCCATATAGCGCTTGCCGTCGCCGGCCTCGGTGTTACCGAGATCAACGCGGCCCTCGTACCGGCGCTGGGCCGGTGTCGGGCCCCATATCTCGCGCAGCAGGCGTAACTGGCCAGACTCGTGGCCGACCTGGGCGAGGAACGCGGCCGCGCGTGTCGGCGTGTTGACCTCGAACTGCAGCATGGCGGCAGATAGCGGTGGCGCGAAGACGTCCGCGCGGGCACCGGCTAGCGGTAGGATGGCGTGCAGCTGGGCCGCGGTAACCAGAGGATCAGCCATGCTTCACCCCTGCCACCACGTCGCGCACGTCCTCGACCACGTCGGCCAGATCCTTGTCGCGCCGCTTCTCGATGAAGTTGAACAGCCAGCGGACGACGGCCCAGCCAGGCAAGCCGCAGGCGAACACCAGCCCGAGCATGGCTACCAAGCCAAACGGATCGTGAGCCCACGACTGCAGGCCGAATTTCATGATGACCGCCGAGCCGCCGGCAATCGAGCCGACAACCGTGCTGGTCAAGCCAACAGCCCACTCGCGGGGGCTACGCGGAGGAGTGATGCTCATGACGACGATGGAAGCTAAGCCCGCACCGATTGCGCCAGCGCCCGCCGCGCCGCCGAGAAGTTTCCAGCCGGCTGCGCCAGCGACGCTGCCAGTAATTGGTTCGGACATGTGGTGACCCCGGAAAGGAAAAATGCCGCTCGTAGGCGGCTGTGGTTGGTGTTGCTTGACGCGGGACCATTGGTCCCATAAGATGAATCACGTGTGGAAGCGCATGCCGCGCGGCCCGATCTCCGAAAGGAATGAACCATGCTTTTTCGTCACGATGCTCTATTCCCCTCCCACACCCGAAGCGCTGGCAAAGCTAAAGTCGGAACTGAATCTGTCGAGCTCGCAGATGGCGGAGCTATTCGGCGTCTCCGAGGCGCGGCAATGGCGCAAGTACACCGGTGGCGAGCGGGTAATGAGCGCTCAAATCCTATTCTTTGCACTAGCCCGGCTGGAACTCGACTCCAAGACGATCGAGCGAATCCTCAACCGCATGCGCGAGATCGGCGCGACTATCGACTTGGATACGCCTTCGCAGGCGTAACCTGCGAAGCAGGTATCATCGCCGTCTTCAAGAACAAGGCGGTGAGGACGAATATGGCGAAGGGTGTTGCCGCATCCTTTCTTGGGATGCTTGTAATGGCGTGCAGTGGTTGCGGAGGTGGTGGCGACAGCGCCCCTAACACTGTCTCGTCGGCACCCCAAACTGCACCAGCAGCCGCGCCCAACCCATCGCTGGGCCAAGCCTATAACTACTCGCCATCGTCCCGCACACTGCTGCCGGTGTCCGTGCGAACGATTTCCGGTAACGTTACTCCGGCACAGACAATCCCATCGGCATCCACCCCGGTTCGTTTGTCTGGTGCTGGCTCTTACATCGTTCTCGACTTTGGAAAGGAGGTGGGCGGCCTGGTCTCACTGACGTTTGCTGGAACGAGTAGCGACGGACAGCGCGTGGGGCTCGCGTTTTCTGAATCGGCGCAGTACATTGGCATCGCAAGTGACCTCAGCAGCGGAGCGGCTGACGCCACGCCAAGTACTGACGGCGCGATATACGCCGCCGTGAGCGGCGCATCTACATACACGATGCCAACCAGCACCCTCCGCGGAGGTTTCCGTTATCTCACCATCTTTTTGCCATCGGCCGGATCGGTGGATTTGAGCGGCGTTTCTCTCAACTTCACAGCCGCCCCACTAATGGCGAATCCACGTGAATACAAGAACTATTTTTACTCAAACGATACCCTGCTCAACCGAATATGGTACGCAGGCGCCTATACGGTACAGCTGAATACCATCGCTCCCACACACGGGCGTGTCTGGCCTGCGCCGTCAACGGGCTGGAGCAATGATGCGACTGTCGGCGTCGGCTCGAGCATTCTGGTGGATGGAGCAAAGCGCGACCGAACTATCTGGCCAGGCGATCTAGGGATCGCGGTCCCAACCGCATATGTTTCCACCGGGGACCTTGAATCCGCGAAGAACTCTCTAATCACCCTCTACCAGCACCAGAACACTTCGACCGGCGAATTGCCAATGGCCGGCCCCGAGGTGAACTTTTACGGGTCAGACACCTATCACATATGGACGTTGCTCAGCAGCTCCGCCTACTACACCTATTCCGCCGACAAAGGTTGGCTGCAAACTTACTGGGCCCAGTACAAACAAGGCATGGCGTTCATCCTTGCCAAAATCAACAGCGCGGGACTTCTGAACGTCACCGGAACCGCCAACTGGGGGCGCATCGCACAGGGCGGCGAGAACATCGAAGCAAACGCGATTCTTTATGCCACGCTTAAAGGGGGCTCCGCGCTCGCCGCGGCGATGAATGATACGGCTACCGCTTCGGAGTGGAATAGCAAAGCTGCGGCGCTGAAGTCGGCGTTTAACACAAAGCTATGGGATGCGACAATGGGACTCTACCGCGACAACCCGGCCAGCACACTCTATCCGCAGGACGGAAACTCCCTTGCCGTATGGTTCGGGCTGACCGACAGCCAAGCTAAAGCCGATTCAGTTGCTCGGCAACTTGCGACGCGCTGGAATGCTTACGGCGCAGTCACCCCGGAGAGGGGCAACGGCGACGATATTGCGACCTATCCCGGCTCGATGGAGGTCCATGCGCACTTCGCGGCGGGCGACGACAGAAATGCCATCACGCTTATTCGGCGCGAGTGGGGCTATATGCTGGACAGCCCACTCGGAACGAATAGCACCTTCTGGGAAGGGTACAAAGCAGACGGAACGCTAAGCTACGGCGGCCCCTACATGAGCGCGGCCCATGGCTGGGCAACCGGCCCGACCTCCGCTTTGACCTTCTACGTGCTCGGACTAAAGCCTCTCAGCGCTGACGGCGGATATTCCTTCATTCCGCATGCTGGCGACTTGACCCACACCGAAGGCAATATCACCCTACCACAAGGACAGGTTTGGGGAAGCTGGGACTATAACGCATCCTCCGGGGCGTTCATCGCGAATCTGAACAGCCCGCCCGGCACGACCGGAACAATCGGCATCCCTACCTACGGCTCGGCCAACGTGTCCGTCTCGGTGAACGGCGCCAAGGTCTGGTCTGCTGGCACCTTCACGGTGACAGCAGGGATCGGCGGAGGATCCAGCGATGGGAAATACATCTATCTGACTGGCGTTGCTCCGGGCTCGTACACGGTGTCTGCAAGCGGGGTGGCGCGATGATTTATGTCCCGGCCGGATAAGCTGGCTTCGTCGGTAGCGGTTGCGCCGGATCGCCAGACGCGGCACCGACAATTGCCCGCAATGCTTTTCGATACGTTGCCCACGCGGCCGGGACTGCAACGGCGTTCTCATAGCAACGCAGGATCGTTTTGTCTGATTCGGTAAGTGCTGCCTGCGCACTGGCCTGATATATCGGCCATGCCGGGTTGATGAACGCCAGATAGCGCGAATCGGCGGCGTCTATCTGCGCCTGATTGGGGTAGGCGGTTGTGTCCTGAGGGCAACCGAATACAGCGACGACCGTAGTCGCGCTGTTGTCAGAGAACTGCACGCACACCTGTTTCATGTGACCTCCTGTTTTAAAACTCGTATCCAGTGGTGGACAGCTTGAATGTCATCGTGCCCGAGCCAACGCTTGCCGTGTAGTACAACGTCTGCGGAGTTAGCAGGGGGATGCGGCTGAAGCCGATATTCAATGAAACAGCGTTCTGTATCGAGCTAAACCATTCATTTGTTCCTGCTGATGAACCCGACACTGAGGACGCCATGGCGCTACTCACCGTCGTTTGGATCAGCAACTGGCCGCTGACACTCTTTGCGTTGAGTGGCACGCCAGTAGTGACGGTCAGTGCAGTGTAGGATGCCTGCTGCGTCGAGGTATTCAGTTGCACCGTCGCCGTCAGACTTACGTAGCGATCGATTTGAACGCCGACCACAAACTGACCGCTGGCATTCGTCGGCCACACTGAGACGAGCGCCGAGGCCGTATAGCCGGCTGGCATGTTCGCGCCGCCATAGATCTGCGGAGCAGCCGAGGACGTGGCATTAGTGGCAAGCAGCGTTTTAGCGCCATTGCTCGGGTTGTAGATCGCATACAGCGCCACAAAGCCGCTAGCGGGAGCAGATCCCGTATCCATGCCACCGGCGCCGGTAGTGGCCAGGTTGATGGATAGATCAACGTGACCGATCCGGTAGGGAATTCCGCTCAGTGCAGTTTCAACAACCACCTCGTCAGCACTCCACGTCGCCGTCGAGCTAGCCGTCGTCACGCTCATACTTGCGTTGCGCACCGAACCAACAACACCAACCACTTGCGATAGTTGAGCTGCATGCTGGCTCTTTGTGGCGGGGGCGACCTGCTGCGCCCCTCCGGAGCACTCCAAAAGCACTGCAATCGGGTTGCCGCTATTGACACCCGTGATCGTCTGCTTCATCAGGATCGCAGTGCCGCCGGCGTAAAGCTCCCCGCCCTGGAGCGGTTGCAGACCGAGACCATAGATAGGGATTGCCGTCAGACCATCCGGAGCGTAGGTCGAGGCGCCGGTATTGGCGTTGGTGATCTTGACCTGTTGCGTTACGCCATTCGTCCAGGTACCCACGACAAGTGCCGGCGAGTTGGCGGCCGCATAGGCATTTGCCGATCCGGTATCCGTCAGCACAACCTGGTTCTGGACGAGTCGCTTGATCGCGTCCCGCACCTGTGTGTAGGTCGGCTTACTCAGCGTCAGGCCGGCACCAGTGACGACGTTCGCCATCTCCATCATCACGGCATTCAGCCATTCAGCCGGAACGATCGTCGCAGGCGTGCTGGTTGCCGGGTTGCCGTCAGTGAAGAAGCCAGCCGAACCGGCAGCAGTAGCCGCCGGCTGCGACACTGCCGCAGTCGAGTTGTCAATCTGGTACATGGATTTCCTTACGAGTATCTGAACTGAAGAACCGTGTGTGCCGGCGCGATGGCGTTCAATTCACACTGGAGAACGGTGTTATTCCAACTGCCGAGCGGCTCGCCCGCTGCGGACTGCCCTGCGGCGAAGCGGACTACGGTATTGAGCGGGGCGTTGACCGCCCATGTGAAGAACCAGTCCGTATTGCCGACTTGCTGGCCAGCCGTGCTTTGCCCGCAACGGAACGGGGCAAAATTCGTGACCGTGATGCCATAGCCCAGCTTGGCCGCGAAGCCGATGTAATAGGCGGCAGACTGGCCCCCACTATTTGCGAGACGAGCGATGACCTGCGTGCGCCTCTGCTGGACGGTTGGCGATGCGCCTGCGCACGGGTCAGGAAGCCCGAGCGTCGATTCCCACTCGGGCAACAGTTCATAGGTCGTTGACGGGAACGAATCGACGAGCAGGTAATTTGCTCGGGCGGTGTTCCGAGCATAAACCTGATTCAGACCAGTAAAGACCTGAGTTTGAACTGCGTCAGCGTCGCGTGGCCACACGCGCCCGCGCGGCATCAATGCCTGAAACGCGCGCAGATAGTCAGCGGAGGTGAGATTCGGTGCGAGCATCACTCACCTCAGGTGTATGTAACCGTGCCCAAGACAGGCAAATAGCCAGTCGCACTAGTGATGTTCCCGGCAGGCGACGTGATTACGAAACCTGCCGTGTTTGGAACAGCGGCGATGGCCGATTCGATGGCAGACAGGTTGACCGTCCCGCCCGGGGCGCCGTTTGCCAGAAACACACCGGATATTGCTGCTGCGATCGCGTTGCGAGTTGCGGTGCTGGAAGACGAGAGGCCGCTGATCGTAAAGTTGACCGTGTTCGCAATCGGCGCGCAGGCATAGACAAGGGCCGTTACCGGCTGCAGCGTGATAAGCGCATTGGCTACCGTAAGCTGATCGCCGGTCGCGACCACGCCGCGCGGCGCGCCTCCCGGGCCCTGATCATTGGCCGAAACGCCGTTCGTGCCCTGGGGGAATCCGTTGAACGCCGATTCCGCGTTGTCCATCATGAAATAGACGACGACAGTGCCAGTGCCAAAGCCGTTCGGCGACACCCATGCCCGAGTCACTCCGGCAACGGCAAGAGCCCACGTTTGATAGTCGGCCTTCGCGCCACCTTGAGGGGCCGCCTGGAACGCCGCGATCACGCGTGCGCTGAATGCCGTATTGCTCTCGACGTCGGCGCCGCCAGTGAATGCCGCTGCAGCAGTACCGCCCGACTGAATGCCGGTGATGGCCGTGCCGAGCGTCATGGCAGCGCCAGAGGCGCAATTGCCTGCCGATCCGGTCGCCGTCGCCGTAACAGCGACGGTCACTGACGAGCCCGATACGGTCCCGAGGGCGTTGGTGGCGTACGTCACGCCGTCGCCGCGGACAACGGACGTACCGGATGGGATGACCGTGCCCGCTGTCCCGGTGAATGTGACTGAGCCGGCTGCCGCCGTCGCCTGCTTGCGATAGACGTTCTTTAGAGCGCCCCAGGCTTCGAGGTATTCGTCTGTGGCCGTCCATGGAACGGCCTGTTGTGCAATCCAGTCGAGATAGCCGTAGTGGAGATGCGCAAGCCCGGCCTGCACGTTCCCCGTGATTCTCAGATTCGCGACACGCAGCAGCGGATCGGAACCCGGCACGCTGGACGCAATGTCGGACGCGACTTGCGTTTGCAGCTCCGTCAGTAATGGCCGTGCGTAAGGCATCAGTTAATCCCGTTCCATGCCCACGTATAGGCGTTCGCCACCGTCGAGCCATCCTGTTTGTATGCGACGACCTGCGCGCCCAGTTTGCCAGCCTTGGTCCACTCGACGTAGACGTCGAACTTTGCGACCACGACGTGGTCGACCCTCCATTGCGAAGCCCCGCCCTTGTATCCCAAGGCCCTTGGCCATGTTTTCGTCGTTTTTTGTGCAGG
>JACXTT010002967.1_pt1 | contig 26545 bp, 30 predicted proteins | sample 9270951 | NCBI WGS metagenome assembly JACXTT01 (sample SAMN15532306, study PRJNA645909) | rock metagenome | isolation source: weathered quartz diorite | place: Puerto Rico | collected 2017-06-21
ACCGCCGCCGGTCTGGAATATCTGTCATCCGCGCCAACGCTGACCTCCGGTAACATGGCCGCGCTCCAGGGCGACGTGAACGGCAATCTCAAGATCAATCTGCAGACGGCCCTCCCGGCCGGTGCCAATCTCATCGGTTCTGCAAATCTTCAGGCCGCCTCATCTGGCGGCACATCGACCTACGCCGCGATAGGCATCACTAGCCCTGGCACGGGGCCCATTCTGACAAACAGCGTCACTTCTATAAAGGCTTCTGCAGGTACTCTTTACCGCGTGCGCGGATATAATCCTAATACGACGCTTGTGTGGATCCAGCTTTTCGACCTAGCTTCTGGAAGTGTCACTTTGGGTACGACAGCTCCAAAAGATCCTATTCCTCTTCTTCCAAATTCTGGGTTTGATGAACTTTTGTCCGGAGATTTCGGAGCCGCATATCTCATAGCGGTTAGCGCTGCTGCTACCACAACATCGACGGGAAACACGGCCCCAGCAACTGGTGTAACGGCAACATTCTATTTTAAGTGAGAATAAAGATGCAAAAACATCAAACATGCAAGACCGCCGCATTTCTCCTTTTTGTTGCTATTTTTGCTTTCTCGTCGCCGCAGGTTATTGCGGATTGGAAGAATGCCAATTTCGACCAGTCCATATACGCAAGTTCCTATGGGATGAAATGCGACGGAGTCACTGACGATACCGCGGCCTTCCAGGCGGCGGTCAATGCTTCTCCTGGCAGGACTCTCAGGCTACCGGCGGGCAAGTGCCTCATAAGCTCGTCGATAATTTTTACTAGCAATGTGTCGTATCACGTGATCGGCCAGGGCAAAGCTATAGCAAGCACTCTAGGCGCGACTACTTTAGAATGGAATGGTCCATCCGGAACCAATGGCCCGCTCTTATATCTGAAAGGGGTGCGCAATTCTGTTTTCCGTGAGTTTATGATCGAAAATGGATCGTCTACCAATCGCCTCGGCGCCGCAATTCAATCAGAGACGGTCACAGGGCAGAGCACCACAGGCAATTATTACGAGCATATCGGCATTAATGGAGTCAACGGGCAGATCGACTACGGCTTCCGCTTTGTCGCCGGGACCGGTGGCGACGGCAATAACGATCTAAACCAGTTTAATGATGTCAATGTATCCAATTTCACAATAGCCGCGTGGAGCTTCGAGCATGGTCAATCCAAAGGACACCTATTCTATGGATGTCACTACTCAGGTCTCCTTCCCGCGAACAGCGCAAGTGGCGTAACGACGAATCTGGGTAGCGGCAACCAGGGTGGTAGTTTCTCTTGGTTTGGCGGCGGCGGCGGCGCCGTTGCCGTCGATTTTAGACTAGGTAGTGCAAATGATGCTATTCTTATTTCTGGAGGAAATTTTGAGAACTCCGCACAATTTTTGACAGTTATAGGATCATCCGCTTCGTGGCCAATCACAATTGAGGGGGTGAGATGGGCCGATGGCTTTCTTTCCGGTAACGCGGTCGATATGTTGTCGAGTACAGGAACGCTCAATTTCTTCGGCAATGCTTTTGGGTCTGGCGGCAAGGCTTTAAAAATAAATATCAACGGCTACGGGTATGCGCTCGGGAATCAGTTAAATAGCACCGTGGCGCCATTCTCGTGCCAGCCTGGGACTCCGCCTTGTGTATGGGCAATTGGTCACAATACCAACAATAATGTGGCGATCTCCGAAACGCTTGGTTTCGCCGGCCCAGCAATCACGACGGCGGCGGTCGGCGCCGGGTGCAATAGCACAGGAGTGGCGATTGGTGGTGCTGCGACGCAGAGTTCTTTCCAGCTTACTTGTGGCTCGACCGCTGTATCGTCTTTCACGATCACTTGGCCTGTAACCAGACTATCAAAACCTACTTGCAACATTACTCCGGAGACTTCCGTGGCAGCGGCAGGTATATCCATAACCACAAATAACACGACGACGCTGACGGTGGGCTGGACAACCCCAACCGCAAGCACGGTATGGGATATTACGTGTAATGGAACGTAATATCCGAATCTCCGCGAGTTGTTGATCTAACAGGCGATACAAGTTAACAGTCCTTCCTTTGAACAGATCTTTAGATGGTGCATTTATGGCTTTCGTCTCCATGTGGCCGCCCGCAAATGGGGCTCTAAATACAATCACCTTTGACGGAAGAACCTATTCTTCGACTCCAGGAAATTCCATTTCCGTACAGGATTTCGATGTTCCGATTATGCAGGGGAATGGCTGGACGACTTATTCGACGGTGGCCGGTCAGAACTATGTGCCGATGACATCGCCCGCTTCAGGGCAGTACAATCCCATTACCGTATTTGGGCGCAACTACACAACACCGATAGGTATTCCCATCAATGTTCCGCAATTCGATGCGGGGATCTTGCAAGCAAATGGATGGACTCAGGTTTACTCAATCACGCTGGGAGTGCTCTCGCTGAGCGCGACCACTTTCACGTCTGGCGCCGCGCAAGGGACATTCATCGGCAATATCCTGAACTCTACTCCAGGATCGACGATCACGATCCTTTCGCAATCAAATGCGGGGGCGCTGCAGATTGTCGGGACACAATTGCAGGTTGGCCCGACGCCTCCAGTAGGGGCTAATGCTCTTACGGTCACCCTAAGAGAAACGCTCACTGGCGCGACCAACTCGCCGAACAATACCGGCCCTCTCGGTGTGACTGAGAATGCAAGCGGCAGTTCTGGAAATACATTCGATTTGTCTGACCCAACGCAAACTGGAATCCAGTTTTTCTTGAAGGCTGCATAACATAGCACTTTCTCTTGTCATAAAAAGCTGTGGACAGACATCATCCAGTGTTTGCAGCGATTTTTTCGGCTTAGGCGGCGACTTTCTGGTGCCACTCGGTATTGTCTCGCTGGCGCCACTGTCCGTTGCGCCCCGGCATGCCGAATCACGCCGTGCAATTTGGCAGGGAAGTGAATCTGGTCAATGGACGGCCAATACTAAGCCTTTCAGTCTTCGCGGGCTGACAGCGGCACATCAATCCTCTCGTTCCGAACAAGGCTCCGAGTTACGAATCATCGGTGGTCCCTATTAATTGACCGCCCATGGACCGCCCGCAGCATTGATCTTTCATCAGATGCAGCCCCGAAACTAGGGCTACGCGGCGTCACCTCGGCAAGTGTCTCCGCTTGAATTAATCCCATCATAGAGGCTTCTTATGCACTGCAAAACACCAGAGGCGTTACCGGAAAATAATACGCTTCACATCGTCACCGCCATAACCAATCCGGTGCTCTGGCATTCGCGCTATCGTTTAGCGAGGGAAACCATCCTTGACTGGCTGAAAGAGCCAAATGTGCATGTAACGATTGTCGAGGTCGCGCACGGAGAGCGCTCGCATTGCCTATGCGATCTCAGCTACGCGAACGACCGCGTGATGCATATCGAGGTCTATGCCAAGACGATGGCTTGGTCGAAAGAGTGTTGCCTCAATCTTGGAATAGCGCGGCTTCCTGCTAACGCAAAATATATAGGCACTTTCGATGCCGATGTGCACTGGCGTGTGCCAGGATGGGCCGGGCAGATCGTTCACGCCCTAAATCTCTATCCTGTCGTGCAACCCTGGCAGACTTGCTACGACCTCGGTCCTAACGACGAGCATTTGCAAGCGCACCAAAGCTTTGCGTTTAGCTATTTTAACGGTCTCCCAGTTTTCAAGAATGACATCGCCAAATGGAATTACTATGGCGGTAAATATGGCTATCCGCATCCAGGGTTCGCATGGGCTTGGACCAGGGGCGCCCTGGATGGCGTTGGTGGCCTATTTGAGCTCGGCGGCATGGGGAGTGGCGATCACCATATGGCACTTGCTCTCGTCGGGCTTGCAGACCGCACCCTGCCAGAAGGATGTGGGCCAGATTATCGCGCAGCTGTCGATATATGGCAAACGCGCGCCATTTGGACGGTCAATTACAAGATTGGCTATGTCCCGCTGACAATCGAACACAAGTGGCACGGCGACAAGAAGCGGCGCGGCTATATCTCGCGCTGGGCGTGTTTCGTTAAGCATGGGTTCAACCCGCTTGCAGATTTGCGCCGCAACAGCTTTGGCGTTTTTGAGTTCGATGGCAATAAGCCGCAACTCGAGCGCGAATTCGATCTCTATCTGCGCTCGCGGCAGGAAGACGCAAATATCATCGGATAGAACGCTTTCACATTTTCACCCGCCCGCGCCGCCGTTTGGCGGCTTTTTATTGGTGCAGCATGGCCGCTGACAACTTCCAAAAATGCCTGGCCTTCGTGCTAAAATACGAAGGTGGTAAATCCGACGATCTCCGCGATCCTGGCGGCCGCACTATGGAGGGGATCACCCAAACAACCTACGATGCTTATCGTGGTAAGAAGGGCCTCCCCCGCCAGGATGTGTTCCTAATTCCTGCCCACGAGCGGGATGAAATCTATCGCACGGAATATTGGAACGCGGTCAACGGCGATGCGCTTCGCTTCGGCGAGGATCTTTGCGTTTTCGATTTGGCTGTGAACTCAGGACCGCATCGGGCGCTTCAGATTTGGAATCAAGCCGGGGCAGTGCAAGCGAATCTCGACGACATCATCCGAAAAGTCTGCGCTGTTCGATCGTCGTTTCTGCAAGAACTCCGGACATGGCAATATTTTGGCGCAGGCTGGTCGAAACGCGTTGCGGCTTGCCGGACATTAGCATTGAACATGGCGAGTTCTCGTTATCCGCAAACGCAGCCCACCGGTACTGCCGCCGGAACATTGGGGGCGGTCCTTATAACGATCGCCGGAGTAATCCATTATTTGCAACGTGATCCGCACGGCCCAGTTCTCTCTTTGGCTATCGTAGCTACGATATTATTCATTCTTTGCCTGCTCCTGTCGAAACCTAAAATTGCGGCCGCTGCAGTATCGGCTCTTAGCCCGGCTGAAAAACTCAAGGATTTGCTCGCCAGGCGCGATGCTATCAACGCCCAGATCGCAGAGCTTGAGACCGCGGTAAAATCGTCAATTGACGAAATGACAGGACTGCTCGGCAAAATTAATCCGCAATAATCGGAACCAGATCAAAAGGATATTGCATATTTACCGGACAAAATCGTCATCCGGGTAGAACAAGTAACGCACTGGGAACCCACCAAGGGCCAGCTCCTGCCCGCATTCGCGCAAATCGACTCTTGGGGCGAGGATTTGGGTGGCCACTACATCATCGGAGAAAAAAATTAAAGGACCGGCAGGCGCAGCTTGACCAGCTCCGGCACCCTCTTCCCGCCTTCATCAGCCAACCGCAACAGAAATAGTGGAGAAATGAGACAATGAACCCTGTCATTGAGTATGTCGCCGCTCGCATGAAAGAGCCATCCACCTGGGCTGGCCTCAGCACAGTCCTTATCGCCTTCAGGGTTCTTCCCGACGACTCGAGCACGGCCACGACGCTAACGACCGTCGGCGTCGCGATCGGTGGCATTCTGGCGACGATCTTCCCAGAAGCTTTGGCCTCTAAATGATCGATGCGATCCAGACAGACCTCTCTAAGGAAGCAAGCGACTTCCTTCTTGAACTGGCACAAGGGAAGTACGACCGGGAAGTGACCATGATCAGGCGCGCGCTCATAAACCTTGCGCCTATCTGGCCTCCGGCCAACGGCATACTGCATGGCCTGGATGTCCTCATTTGGGTCAACCACGAGACCGCGCCAACCGGAGGCGTCGTACCAGACGGCAGGGGCGGCTATGTGCCGGCATCGAACACCCGTATCGGTCGTGACGGAAATTTTCTCTGAGTGGAGTTGATCATGGCGATAAGCACAATAGAAATACTTACACTAGCTGCTTTTGTTTCTGTCGGGGTCTGGCTTGGTAGAACCGGCGGGCGGAACGGATTACTTGATGAGCTTTTAACGCCGGTTCCTATGATCGCGCTCGGGCTGCTTTATGTCGCGACGAGGCTTGTGCTCCAATGATAATCATGGAGGCATCGGCCGCGCTCGCAGTTATCTCCTTTTCCGCTTTCACCTTTGTTGTTGGCTGCTTGTTTTGCGAGATGACGGAACGCTTCAACGTCACGCGTGTTTTCGCAGTCTCTTTTGGGGTGGGCATCAGTTCTTTGACGTTTTCGGCGCTCTTGGCAATTGGAGGCTTTGTAACTAGATGGTTTTCTTGAAGCGCTTGCTTACGATCGAGTTGCTGATATTCCTTATTGGCACATTTGTGATCGGGCTTCCCATCCTCTTTGCTTGGACCGGTCCACATTCTGAAATTGTTTCATCCACGATGCGCGAAGTTGGCGCTTCAAGGCACTTGCCAAACATCTGATTAAAATATCCGATGAGTCTCACATTCGGTGAAATGGCGATGATCGCCCGCAACCAAGTCATGTCGCGCGTCGCATAGACGATTGAAGCAAATTCGTAGAGTCTGTCCGCTTGGCGCTCTTGAGGAGTCCATTTCAAAGTCGTCGAAGTAAGCCCTGACGCCAAAATCGTCATTAATGACAGGCCGACATTGTCGTTTTCAATCGGCAGGCCGGATTTATATTTGGCTACGACTGGACCACGGCAGACAAATCGAGATCCTTCTCCCAGAGTCTCAGCGGGGGGTTCAAAAATTACATCGCGATACATTTTTCGGAGAGCCACGAACGAGAGGAATGGGGGCCGACCGGCTTCTCGAGGGCCTTAAGCGGAACGGATCAATGTTTTTAGTTCAAATCAAACCTGCCCGCCTCGTGATAAGAGGCGCTGGGCTGCATGTCGTTGCCGTTGTGTGCGCCGTGCCAGGAATTCTAAATGCCTAACGATGTTTCAAATTATGTGATTGGGGGTCTTGGTCTTCTAGGCGCGACGCTCGCCTGGCTGGCCAATATGCACTGGCGCTTGGCACAGATTGCGGTCAAAGTTGATACCATGTGGCAGTTTCAGCTTCGCCGGGGTATCGCAGAGGCCGTGCATCAGGGGATGGCAACCGTCAATAGTCCCATTGTCGTCACGGAAGAGGCCAAATCCTGGCTGGACGATATCGCAGTTCCATTGCGCCAACTCTATCAAAAGCTTGGCCGGCACGCCACTGATACGAATCTCTTAATCGAAATCGAACTACGGTTTGGCGATGAGATCGTGAAAAAAGTTTGCATTCCGCGCGGTGTAGATCAAGGCGCCTGTTTGGTTATCGCGCTGGCTGTCGCTAAGGGAGAGTGAACGCGGGAATATTTGACAGAAATGTGAATTTGCGAAATTAAAATTGATGTCCTAATTAACTGGACCGTCGTTTCGTTGAACCGATCGGTTTGTGGCGTGAGCCCGGCGCGGACCGCGGTCAGCCTTGCTGCGCGACTGAGCGCGCACCCATAGAGCAACACCGCGTTGGCATTTATTGAAGGGATTTCGCTCCCAGACCGAACCATGGGCCGGGGGTAAATTGTTTCTGTCATAATGAGGTGTTTCGCCACCAGAATGGAGGTTTCAGGCGCGGCGGCGAAAGTCGAGCCGCCAGATGTTACGACTTCGCATACCGCCTGCCCGTTTCTTTAATGAATGCGGTTGTGGCAAGCATGGTCTGCGCGCGCAGCATAGCTTCAACGCTGGCCTGAGACTCAGTGGTTTAGGGCACGACTTGGACCTCACAGGAAGCCTGCAACTCCTTTAAGGTATTATTACCAATATAAAGGTATTTATACTTATATTCGCATGTTATCTCCGGCGCCATTGACCGGATCTTACAACGCCTTTTATTTCTGCCGCCCAATCGATTCGCACCCCACGAATCGGCGCCGCGTTGTGACTTTCAAGATCAAAGGTTCCGGATGTTGCCCCGCGTTGAATGCGCTTCAGGTAACGTTTGCCGTCCGCGGTCTTTACAGCGGCCTCCCCGCCGACAACTTCCTGAATATTGTCGCTTTGCCGCCAGCAAATGATGACGTCGCCGGGATCGTATCGTGGCCACATGACGTCGCCTTCGACCTGCAATGCGATCGCATCCTCTGGAACAGGGAAGGGTACCTCTATTTCGTAGAGTCCCTTCGGTGGCACCTGTTCAAACTTCGGCTGGATTTCCGCTCCGGCCCCGATCTGGCCTACGACACGTACTAGATTGCCTGACGATTGTTCCCCGATGCCCTCAAGCAACCATGCGGCAGTGGTTTTCAGGACCGGAGCAAGAGCCAACAATGTTTCGGTCGTTATGCCACGCCGATCATGATTTTTGACCGCGCGTTTCAAATTGCGGATGGCGTCAGGCCGTTTGGCGGCCCGTGACGCGGCATGCGCAGAAAGGCCCACGGCCCTGAGCCGGCTTTCAATTCGGGCGAGCACATCGTCGATTTCCATCCCGGTAGAATAACCGTACTCAGCCCAAAATGCACTAGGTAAAATCACCTTGACATTATCGGTAATAATACCTAAATAATTTCATTATACATTATTCATCAGAAATTAAGGATTTTGTCGTGACCGTTACCACAGAAATCCACAAGTCGCGTTGGACGGGGGATCGAATCGCCCGCCTCGGATTCCTTCTCGGCCTTGGTTGGGATGCAAGACGCATTGCCGAGGACCCAATCATCGCTTCCACCCCCAACAATGTGCACCGGCAAGCGCAACGCTTCGGCTTGGCCTTTCGCGCCGCTGCCGCGGGGATGTCATTGCGGCTTTCGCCCGACGCTGCCCGCCATTTCGACCTTGCAGCAGCCAAAAGAGGTCTGACGCGCGAATCGATGATTCGCGTCCTGCTTACGGAAGTCGCCACCGACCCAAATCTACTCGAAAATATTCTTGATGATGGGATTTAAGAATGCAGTTTGAGTCGATGCCCGGAACACACGGAACGCCACTTCCCACCGCCCCGCGATCGGCGATTTGGGAACCAGATTTGGTTGGCAAAAGGCTAGTCCACGCTTTCGTCACACTCGACCGCCTGCCGCGTCTCTCCGGCCCAAGGGAGCCCGGCGGACATTGGCCGCGCACGATTACAGAGTGGGCAGACCAACTGGCCCAGGCGGAACTTGAAGAGAGTGAACGCCAAGCACGCCAGCAAATCTCTAATCGAGTTGTAATCCGTCCCACAGCTGCGGAAATCGCACAGATGGAAGCCGCATTCGAATGGTTGCGTGAGCTACGTGCCGTAGACGCCGGCATGGCAATCGTGACCACTCTATGGGCCTTGCGGACTGCCCGCAGAAGGTCAATCAAAGCCCTTTGCGCCGAAAAACATTGGCCTCCGCATACTTTCTTTCGCAAAAAGGCCAAGGCCCTTGTCAACATTGCCCAGACGCTTAATGCACGCGGCGTTCCAGTATTCTAGCCTTGCGGCACTACAGTTCGTAATACTCAGAGCGGTCTTTCTCTGCTTTCCAGCATGTTTACGAGGGCAACGAAAAAGTGCAAAAATCTTCTAACTCGTAGCGCCGTTACGGAAATCGATCCCATGCACTGCCCCCGCGCACCCTTGCCAAGCACCCGACGGTTCACTATTTGCTCGCTGCGCGATATGGTTCGTCCGCCGTTCGTCACGGGTGCCAAAAGCCAGGCTGAAGCACCTATCCCGCAGTGAACCGGTTATAATGCAGGCAAATGGTCAATCAACGCGACGCCATCTCCCTCTCGTCAAATGCATCTGGAAATGGCGAACCAAGGCCGGCAGACGACAGGATCGCCGTCAAATCCGCGCTCGCCACGATGGGTACGCCTGAGTATTTTACGCGTTTCGATGCCGTCACGCCAGAGGAGCTTAAAAAACGCAAGGTGATGATGGGCGATGATCCCGCCTTGCCTAAAATGCCGGCTGCACCCACGCTCTTTGATTTTTTTAAGCTGCGGTTTGGAGTTGCCCAGGCAAGCCATCTTTTGCAAAGCGCCAATCTTGCGCTGAAGGCGGGAGTAGATGAAAAAGGCGTGCTCGCTTGCCTCTTGCACGACATCTCGATGATCGGTCTCTTCCAATGCGACCACGGCTATTGGGGCGCGCAACTCATTGCGCCCTATGTCAATGAGGAGGTCGCTTGGGCCGTGCGGTATCACGAGGCCTTGCGTTTTTTCCCGGATCCGGCCGCGGGCTATGAATATCCTCAAGCCTATGTCGAGCTCTTTGGTGAGCATTATAAGCCGGAACCCTATATTCGCGCCGATTATGAATATGCCAAAAACCACAAATGGTATGGCATGGCGCGGATGATCACCCTAAATGATCTTTATTCCTTCGATCCCAACGCGAAGGTTGATCTCGAGATTTTTACCGACATCGTTGGGCGCCACTTCCGCCAGCCGAAGGAAGGCTTGGGCTTCGACAATTCCCCGGTCGCGCATATGTGGCGGTCGATGATCTGGCCGCGGAATTTTCTTTGAGCCCTGATCCTGAAACGGCGAACTGAGCGGGATAGTCCGCCGGACGCCGCCACCGGAAAAGCGTGCGCTAGTCTAGCCCGGCGTTTCTTGGGGACGGGCCTACTCTTCAACAATGGGGTAAAGCTGAGTGCAGAAACGTTGTCTGTGCTTTTGTGGGATGTGCGGCATAACCCCGTCGTCGTCGCCAAAGTTGCTTGTGCCGTAATCCGTGACACTGTTGAAAAGCCAACGATCTCCGAGGACGACTGCCGTCTGCTTGTAGATCGAAATATTGAGGTTGTGACCGAGGCAGCGCAAATGCTGTTCTCATAAGGTCGCTTTTCCGAGCAAGAAAACGGCATTCGCGTTTTCGAAATAACGCTTGCGGATTTGAAGCCGTTTGCTGCACGGATTTCGTCCAGTGTACATGATAATGTTGGCTTTTGGGTCGGATAAAAACCTGGCCATGTTGGACAGCTCGGCTCAATCGATCTTGTTGTCCCTACATTCTTCTGCCGAGGGGCTCGTGATGCTCGGCGCTAATCAGCTGAGAGAATCGTCAGCTTTCCATCTTTAGCGCGGCAATAAAAGCCTCCTGCGGAATTTCGACTTTTCCGAACTGCCGCATCTTCTTCTTGCCTGCCTTCTGCTTCTCCAAAAGCTTGCGCTTGCGCGTCACGTCGCCGCCATAGCATTTTGCGGTCACGTCCTTGCGCAGCGCCCGCACCGTTTCGCGCGCGATAATCTTGCCGCCGATCGCAGCCTGGATGGGAATCTGGAACAGATGCTGGGGAATAAGTTCCTTGAGCTTTTCGACCATGGCTCGCCCGCGCGTCTCGGCCCGCTCGCGATGGACGAGCATTGAAAGAGCGTCGACCGGCTCGGAATTGACGAGGATCGACATTTTGACGAGATCGCCCGGGCGATAACCGGTAATCGCATAATCGAAGCTCGCGTAGCCCTTGGAAATCGATTTGAGCCGGTCGTAAAAATCGAAGACGACTTCGTTGAGCGGCAAATCATAGACGACGATCGCGCGTTTTCCCGCATAGCTCAGATTAGCCTGCTCCCCACGCCTTTCCTGACAAAGTTTTAGCACCGCTCCGAGATAGTCATCGGGCGTCAAGATGGTCGCGCGAATCCACGGCTCCTCGATTTCTTCGATCTTGGTCGGGTCGGGCATGTCGACCGGATTGTGCAATTCCAAACTTCCGCCGCCCCTTGGCACAATGCGATAAATGACCGAGGGCGCCGTCGCGATGAGATCGAGATTGAACTCTCTCTCGAGCCTCTCCTGAATGATCTCGAGATGCAACAGACCCAAAAACCCGCAGCGGAAGCCAAATCCAAGCGCCGCCGAGCTTTCCATCTCAAAGGAGAAGCTGGCATCATTGAGCCGCAACCGCCCCATTGCCGCGCGCAGATTTGCAAAATCCGCGGCATCGCTCGGGAATAGACCGCAGAAAACCACGGGCTGCGCTGGTTTGAACCCTGAAAGGGGCTCGGCGCAGGGGTGCCGCGCATCCGTGATCGTGTCGCCAACACGCGTATCGGCGACCTCCTTGATCTGGGCGGTGAGGAAGCCCACTTCCCCCGGCCCGAGCTTGTCCGCATCCTGCATCTTTGGCCGGAATACCCCGGCTTTCTCGATCTCATATTGCGCACCCGTCCCCATCATTTTGATCTTTTGATTTTTCTTGAGCGTGCCATCAATGACGCGTACCAGCACGACGACTCCGAGATAAGCGTCGTACCAAGAATCGACCAAAAGCGCCTTTAATGGCGCGGTTTCATCGCCCTTTGGCGGCGGCAGGCGGCCAACGATCGCCTCGAGAACTTGGTCAATCCCCTCCCCCGTCTTTGCCGAAATTAGAACAGCCTGCGAGGCGTCGAGCCCGATCACATCCTCGATCTGCTGCTTGATGCGTTCGGGCTCGGCAGCGGGCAAATCGATCTTGTTCAGGACAGGCACGACCTCATGGCCGGCGTCAAGCGCGTGATAGACATTGGCGAGCGTCTGCGCCTCGACCCCTTGGCTCGCATCGACCACCAGAAGCGACCCCTCGCATGCCGCAAGCGAGCGCGAAACCTCATAAGCAAAATCGACGTGGCCCGGGGTGTCCATTAGATTTAAAATATAGCAATTGCCGTCTTTGGTCTTATATTCCAGCCTGACGGTTTGGGCTTTAATGGTAATGCCCCGCTCGCGCTCGATATCCATCGAATCGAGCACTTGATCGACCATTTCGCGTTCGGCGATCGTGCCGGTTGCTTGGATCAGCCGGTCGGCGAGCGTGGATTTGCCGTGGTCGATGTGCGCAATAATGGAAAAATTGCGGATGTTCTTTAAAGCGTGAGACGACATGGCGCCGGGATAGCAGGCGTTCGCCGCAAAGGGAAGGCGAGCCTCAATATTGCGCCGCGACAGTTCGAAATTCGGATTACGCTCCGATGGCGCTTCAACCTGCCCTCTACCGCAGCAATTTCCCGAGCCCGGCAAAAATCAGCGCCCGCGCGGATGCGCTGCACGATAGGCTTCGAGCAACCTCGTGCTGTCGACAGCCGTATAGAGCTGCGTTGTCGAGAGGGAGGCGTGGCCCAAGAGTTCCTGGATTGAACGCAGATCGCCGCCACGCTCCAAAAGATGCGTCGCAAAGGAATGGCGCAGAGCGTGTGGCGTCGCGCTATCCGGGAGGCCAAGCACGCCGCGCAGCCGCGCAACGTCAAGCTGGATGATGCGTGGCGAGAGCGGCCCCCCCTTGACGCCACGAAACAGCGGATCGTCGGGCGCGAGCCGATAAGGGCAAAGTGCTATGTAAGTTTCGATCGCTTGGGCGACAGGCGCAATGATAGGCACGGTGCGGGTCTTTTGCCCCTTGCCAGTCACAGTCAAAAAGTCGCGTCCGGCGACTGGTGCCTCGGATCGCTTGACGCCCACGGCTTCCGAAATGCGCAGGCCAGCGCCGTAAAGCAGGCATAAGACGGCATAATCGCGCGCGATCACCCATTGAGACTGGTTTTCTCCTCCGGCGGCATCGGCCAGAACCATTTGGCGCGCAGCTGCAATGCTCAACGGCTTGGGCAGGCTGCGCTTCGCCCTCGGCGCCTTCAGCGATGAAAATGCCAGCGCCCTGCCCTTCCCATTCCTCTCAAGGTAGCGCGCGAAGGAACGTAAACCCGCGAGTTGGCGCAGAAGTGAACGGTTTCCAGCACCTTGTCCTCGCCGAGCCGCCAGAAACGCGCGCAGGTCCGAAGCCCCGAGACTCCCGAAAGTCGCAAGGGAAGGACATTCCGCAAAATGCACCGCCGCGAACCGCAAAAACTGCTGCAAATCCCGCGCATAAGCCTGCACCGTATTCGACGACACGCGGCGCTCGCCCTTGAGATACGCAAACCAGTCTCGAGCTTGACCCGAAAGGTCAGAATCAGCAGGTGAAAAATTGCGCACGGCGTCGCCTAAATTGATGCCGCCAAAGACAGGCACGCTTTAATCATAGCAGGTAAGGACCCTAACAATTCATTTCACTCGCTGCTAAACCTCAGGTTGCGAGGCAAGACGCGGAAGGTCTCCCGTCATTCGTGCAATTGTCGCGCCCGGACAGTTGCGCCGCGCGAAAGGCTGGCGCGAAGTGGAAATCGGCCGCCGCCCACGCCAGGACACGTGCCCGCCGTGCCGTTCAAAAGTCCATGAAATGATGCTGGGCGCTCTCGTGGATGGGCATCTCCCTTATGCAGAGAGAAAGCTAAAAGCTTCCACATATTCGGGGGTCGTTCGGCACCTTCGAAAACACTGGCAGCCGTTGCATGCTCACGAGGTTCAGAATTTGCAGCGCCGCCACGTCGCCCGCCGAGCTGGGTTTTTCGAGGGTGCGATCATGCGTTCGCCCGGCGTTGTCAGGCGACAGGCATCCGCCGCGGAGTCGCAATTGAGTTTCGTGTTCCATGCTATTTTCGTGACCGCTCATAACGAGCTCTCCCACAAATTCGCAAACTACCATCTCTTTACGGCGATTTGCTGTTCAACAAACAGCGCAAAGAGTTGGTTGGCATGCGTCGTTGGGTGAACCAGATCGGCAAATATAAAAGTGTAATCGGCCTCTTCCGCCGTATAGGTGCGGGGCGAACAGAACAGCGACGAACCGAAATTTGCTGGATTAATACAATATATGGAGCCGGGCTGTTTCAGGCACAGCTCTTCAGCTATGTTGGCCTGGGCCGCCAAGTCACAAGCAATCCCCGTGTTAGAAACGCGGAACCCATAGGTTTTATAATTGGCGATTAGATTATCGGAAAAACTGAAGGCATCGATAAAGATAACCTTCCCGGCAAAATTCGGCTGCTTGATAAGCGCAATTGCCAGCGTCAAATTAAATATCGCGGAAACCGCCGTGACCAACTGACCGTTGTCCGGAGTCGTGAGGCCGCCCGGCGACTTTCCGATATCCGGAAGAGACATCACCGCCACATGTGTCGCCCCATGTTCAACCACAGTCGCAACGATCGCAGCCAAATCTTCTGCTGATTGTATGATTGCTTCCAACGCAGCTCCGAAAGCCTCTGGAGTCCCCGCCGCCTGAGCAGCCTCCAATTGGAAGAAGACGTCGTTAGCGCCCCCATTGATGAGCACGAGCTGATCGGAAGTGAATCCCCCGTGAGCCGACAAATAAGCGTTCACTTGATCCGTGACCGGAACCGTGGTTGCCGCTGCGAAATCCGCATTCGGAGTTCCTTGTGGCGCATGGCCAATGCCCGGCTGCAATCTCACCCGCGAACCGCCCTGCGCATAGTTAAGTCCACCTGCCGGAACAAGGGGCTGACCGAAGCCGCCAACAAATGCGGGCGTTAATCTGCCGCCGAAATGGCGCGCGATGTCCTGAGTAAAGTTGAGGCCAGGGTTTGTCGTAAAGCGGCCGCCATGGAACGCAACTTTAGCAAATGGCTCATATGTACCGGCATCCAGCAGGCTATCGCCAAACGCCACAACCTGAAACCGGCCGGCGCCGGCCAAAGCATGGAGCGGCATAAGACTTAAGGCAAGGACCGCTATGAATGCCGTTTTGTAACTCGCGAATCTCATGTTTTTCATCGCCCCGTCATCTTCTTGCCGCCCCACCGCCGGGCGCGGTACCGCCGGTATTGCTATCATTTTTTGATTCACGCACTCGCAGAAGTTTATGAACTTATTCGATTCGTCCGTGAAGTCAATTTGCTGAACCCCTAAGTAAGACGGTTCGTTTGGCGATTCCCGGCTGCCCTAGGTACCTGAGCGTCGTTAAAATCGTATGCCCAATCACCTCGCCGCAGATTCCAAACTGCATAAAAAATAGAAATCGAATATGGGTGACTCCAACGGCTCGCCGGGCCAATAGGCACGATGGAGGTCTGCGGTCTTGATGTTGTCCGCAACTGTCATGCCCGCCTCATCGGCGAGGGCACGTATATTTTCGATGCCGTAATTCCAAGGTGCACCCATGGCCGCAAATCTCTCGACGATACCCGTCACCCCGGCATCGCCCGTCGTTTTCGCGATTACATCCGGCGTGAAGTAATCGAAGGATAAGGTGAATTGCCTGACATGCTGCGAAATATTCACCAGAACCTGCCGCACGGACGCCGCCGTCAAATACATTGTGTTGCCCTCCCAGATAAAATGGGCCGGGATTCCAAAATCAAAGCCGTTTTGCTTTAACAGCTGGATAAGACCATCCGTCACATAATTGGCGGCAATAAATGTCACTCCCTCCAGGCGTCCGTGCCCCTCGAGTCGCGACTTCTTGAAGCTTAGCGTGTTCCCGTCGTCAATTTCGAAATAGACGGCACCCCGGGCTTGTTTTCTTATGGATCGCGTGTCGAGCCCCGCGCCGAGGATAACCACCTGCCTGCAGCCGGCATGAAGTTGCTCATCAAGCCGGTCATCGAAATAGCGCGTTCTGATCTTGACCACTTTTTTGATGGGAGGGAAGCCAGCAGCCATGTGCTTGGCTGCTGTCCTTGTTTCGCGGCTGAGAAACAGCGAAACAAACGGATCACGATAGAGTGGCCGGGCTTCGGCATTTTCTTCCGCCCGCCACTCGGCCACTACAAATGCTGTTCCAGTTACATTCTGGAATTCCGCCATGCGCATCCCCTGAAATCGGCATCTGGCCCATCTGCTTTGAAGCATCGCAAATTAGCGGGTTCAGATTGCAAGTCTGCCGCCGAAACGCAAAACGCAAAGGGCGGCCCAGGGCCGCCCTTTTCGTTGTAACACGCCGCACGCGCCTCAGCACGAGTAATACATGTCGAATTCGATCGGGTGCGGCGCCATCTCGAAGCGCAGCACTTCGCCCATTTTCAATTCGATGTAACTGTCGATGAAATCATCGTCGAAGACGCCGCCGGCCTTGAGGAAGGAACGGTCCTTCTCGAGATATGAAAGCGCGTCGCGCAAGGAACCGCACACGGTCGGAATCTGTTTCACTTCCTGCGGCGGCAGGTCGTAGAGATCCTTGTCGATCGGTTGGCCCGGATCGATCTTGTTCAAAATGCCGTCAAGACCAGCCATCAGCATGGCGGAAAACGCAAGGTAGGGATTGGCGGCAGGATCGGGGAACCGTACTTCGACGCGTTTCGCCTTGGGATTGGACGAGTACATGGGAATACGGCAGGCAGCCGACCGGTTGCGCGCCGAATAGGCGAGCAAGACCGGCGCTTCGAAACCTGGCACCAGCCGCTTGTAGGAATTCGTCGTTGGGTTTGTGAAGGCGTTCAACGTGCGGGCATGCTTGATAATGCCGCCGATATAATAGAGGCACTCGTCGCTCAGGTCGGAATATTTGTTTCCGGCAAATACCGGCTTGCCGGCTTTCCAGATCGATTGATGCACATGCATTCCCGAACCATTGTCGCCGTAGATTGGCTTCGGCATGAAGGTTGCCGTCTTGCCGTAACTTTGGGCCACCTGGTGGATACAATATTTGTAGATCTGAAGGTGATCCCCCATGGTTGTTAGAGGGCTGAATTTCAGACCGAGCTCGTGCTGGGCCGAACCCACCTCATGGTGGTGTTTTTCGACCGTCGCGCCCATCTGCGCCATGGCGGCGAGCATTTCGCTGCGCATGTCCTGCGCCGAATCTTGCGGCGGCACCGGGAAATAGCCGCCTTTGGTGCGCATCCGGTGACCGAGATTGCCGCCCTCATAGGGGGTGTCCGAATTCGACGGAAATTCGGTCGAATCGATCATGAAGTTAGTGTTATAGGGATCGGCTCTGAAACGAACATCGTCGAAAACGAAGAACTCGGCTTCGGGACCGAAGGTGGCGGTGTCGCCGACCCCTGTTGAAGCACAATAGGCTTCCGCCTTTTTTGCGATGCCGCGCGGATCGCGGTTATAACGTTCGCCGTTTGTTGGATCGATAATGTCGCAGACGATCGATAGCGTCGGCGAGGCAAAAAAAGGATCAACCGCAGATGTTGCAGGATCAGGCAGCAGGGTCATGTCGGATTTATGGATTGCCCGCCAGCCGGCGATCGAAGAACCGTCAAACCCCAGTCCTTCTGAAAACGTCTCCTCATCGAATATCGCCGCGTCGAAAGTGACATGCTGCCACTTGCCGCGCGGGTCGGTAAAGCGAAGATCAACGTATTTTATATCTTTGTCCTTGATGGAACTCAGCACATCCTTGGCGGTCTTCATGTCTTTCCTCTCTTTTATTTAGAAGTGTGTCGGGGGGATCGGGGGGGTGGCTTGCACGCTCTTGGGGTAACCCTTGAATCTCAAATCGCGTCCGTTCCGGTTTCTCCTGTTCTTATGCGGATGGCATCTTCCACCTCGGAGACGAATATTTTTCCATCCCCGATCCGCCCGGTTTGCGCCGCTTTGCGGATCGCGTCGGCGGCGAGACTGGCGCTCGCGGCAGGAACGACGACTTCGATTTTCACTTTGGGCAGGAAATCGACGATATATTCCGCTCCGCGGTAAAGTTCAGTGTGGCCCTTTTGCCGGCCAAAGCCCTTGACTTCCGTGACGGTTATACCCGAGACCCCCGCCTCGCGCAGCGCCTCCTTTACCTCATCAAGCTTGAACGGCTTGATGATTGCCTCGATTTTTTTCATTGGCATGTTTTCTTCGACTTTTTTTGCACTTGCTCAGGGAACCGGAAGGAAAGCGTGCAAGCGGCGCTTTAACCGGCTCATAGCATTTGCTAATCGAAACTGCCAAGCAAAAGTAATCGGGCTCCGCCGGGCCCGCGCAAAATCAGCTGAGTCCGGCTGACCAGTCCCTTAGCAAATTGCGGGCCAGAAATCCGGCGGCGCGGCGAAAACGATAGAACGGCTGGGCCGTAAAGGTAAAAAGGCGATGCAAGGTGTGCACCGCCAATTATCGGCGCCTGCAGCAGTGCTAAGGGCCGCGCGCTAGGCCAGGCCCTTTACAGAGTGAAGGCTATGGTCAGAACATTTGCCGCAATGGTCAGGAAAGTTCCCGAGTCAGAACAGCACCGGTGACGAAACGAATCCAATTTCAGACCCTTAAAAAAAAGCCCGCCGCGTGGTTGCGGCGGGCTCGCGAAGAAATTCTTGCAGTCCTAAAATGCTTTGAGCACTCAGTCGACGGCTTCGAGAATGTCCTTCCATATGTTCGTGTTTTGAGGCTTCTGCGCGGTTGCTACCAATGTCACGCCGACACCCGAGCCAAGAAGCTGCAGTGAGATTTCCTTACCGTTCCGGAATTTGATTCCATCGCGATAAGCGCCATGTTCGAGCCGCGCGAAGACAACCTCTTCGTCGTCTCTTACGCCAAGGCGCGTTTGCAAATCGCCCGATATCCCTTCGAGCTTAAGGCGTGTATCATATTGTACGCATACCGCGGTCGTGCAATCGCCAGGCGAGGCAAGCCCTATGCTTCCCGAAGGAAACCTAGTGGTCACGTATTTCTCGGACTCGCGTGCAGGCCGTGAGGCGTACATTTCAAGCGAATAGTCACACATGTGTGTCACTCCTAAAAGTCTCGAGACGGTTGCATCTCCCCTTGTCAGAAATTGAGCTGCCGGTGCAAGTGCGCAGGCAGCATCCGGCTTCTAAGAGCGGGAGATGGAGAGCCCCCTTACAGGGGGGACGCGTGGAAGCCTCGCAGGGCCAACCGGCTCGATCCAAGAGAAATACGCTGGCGCGTGCCGCGCTGGACCGAACCCATCCAGCGACCGCCGGATGTCCACCTTCGCATCGAACGCTTGAACAGAACCAAAGGTTTCAAGCTATTCGTGCATTCCGGCATGCTACCGCAACCTAATGCCACGTCAAGCCTTTTTGCTGCGCGGATCGACTTTTGGTGTTGGCGGAATGTGAATGCCGCTTCTTTGTACAGCGACCAAGCTTAACTTGTGCTTGCAATCACCGGCAGATCTTTCCGCGCACCCCATTCGGCCCATGAGCCATCGTAAAGCGCGACATCATGCTTTCCGATAGATGCGAGTGCCAGCGAGAGAATTGCGGCCGTGACTCCCGAGCCGCAGCTCGTGATGACAGGCCGGTCCATCTCGAGCCCGGCTTGCTCGAAAAGCGCTTCGATTTCATCTTTTGGCTTAATCTCGCCTGAGTGGACCACTTCGCGCCACGGCAGATTGAGGCTGCCTGGAATATGTCCGGAACGCAGTCCCGGACGCGGCTCTGCTGCCGTTCCATTGAACCGCGCAGCGGCTCGCGCATCAACAATCTGTGCCGACTTGGCCGCGCTCGCTTGGCGGACGTGCTCGGCGTCAACAACCGCGCGTTTGTCGAAATTCACCCTGAACCGGGCGGGCGGGCGCCGCACAATTCCCTGTTCGAGCGGACGTCCTTCGGCTCGCCAGCGCACCAGACCGCCGGCAAGGAGCTTTACGTCCCTCGCACCAAATGTCCGTAGCGTCCACCACACCCGCGCGCCGCCCTGCAAATTGGAAGAATCATAGACGACGAAGCGCATTTCGTCGCTAAAGCCGAGCTTTTCCATCGCAGCCGCAAAGTCGGCAGGCTCCGGCAGCATATGCGGCAAGCTCGTGTTATGATCGGCGATCTCATCAATGTCGAAAAACACGGCGCCTGGGATATGCGAAGCCAAATATTCCGCCTTTGCATCCCGGTTTTCATCCGGGAGGCAAAAGGTGCCGTCGATGACCGCGACATCCGGTGCCGCCAGATTTTCCGCAAGCCACGCGGTTGATACGAAGAATTTTTGGTCTGTGAGTTTGGTCATGCCGGTGCCCCTATTTGAGTCGCTCCTTACGCCACGCGGATATCGCCGGGCCGGAGCGGAGCGCGCCAAATTCCCGCCTTGATTTCTAGCCGCCCCTTCAAACAAAGTCCGGCTTAATCCAAGGTTTGCGTTCCATCCAGTTTGGAACAGGAAGGTTTTTCTCCCGCAGGAAATTGGGATTGAAAAGTTTCGACTGATATCGTGCGCCAGAATCCGCCAAGATCGTGACGATCGTCTGGCCCTTGCCCAGATCCTTGGCAAGCCGGATCGCGCCCGCGACATTGATGCCGGACGAGCCGCCCAGCAACAGAGCTTCGTCCTCAGCGAGGTCGAATAAGATGGGCAAGGCCTCCTCGTCGCTGATCTGATAAGCAAGATCAATAGGCGCGTCCTCGAGATTGGCGGTGATACGGCCTTGACCTATTCCTTCGGTTATAGAAGAGCCAAAGGATTTTAGTTCGCCGTTTGTATAGTAAGCGTAGAGTGCGGCGCCCAGAGGATCGGCAATCGCGATCTTGACATTCGGATTCTTGGCTTTCAGCGCCATGCCGACGCCGGCGAGCGTCCCGCCGGTCCCCACAGAGCAGACAAAACCGTCAACCTTGCCTTCCGTTTGCGCCCAAATCTCAGGCCCGGTCGTCTCGAAGTGGCCCTTGCGATTGGCAATATTGTCGAATTGATTGGCCCAGATCGCTCCCTCTTTTTGCTCTTTCGCAAGCCGCTCCGCGAGGCGCCCGGAAAGTTTCACGTAATTATTGGGATCGGAATAGGCAACGCCCGGAACCTCGATCAATTCTGCGCCTTGCAGGCGCAAAAAATCCTTTTTTTCCTCGCTCTGCGTGTCGGGAATGACAATGACCGTCTTATAGCCCAAGGCATTGGCGACGAGAGCAAGACCGATCCCCGTGTTGCCTGCCGTGCCCTCGACGATCAATCCACCAGGCCGTAAGATTTTCCGCGCGATTGCATCCTCGACAATAGCGAGCGCGGCGCGGTCCTTGACGGACCCGCCGGGGTTCATGAACTCGGCTTTGCCGAGAATGGTGCAGCCGGTCAGTTCCGAGGCGCGGCGCAGTCTAATGAGGGGGGTATTGCCGATGGCTTCGATGACATTGGCCGCAACGGTCATATCGGTCAAATTTCCACGCCGGAGCTTTCAAAAATAGGGCGTCGACTATGGGCGGTTTGCGCACGCCAGGTGCCAGCATCACCGTGCCGGCCGCGATGGTCGTTCCGGGAAGGAATCGTCCTTTAAGGCATCTATTTGATGGCTGCTTCGTAGCGCTCCGCGACATAGTCCCAATTTATGAGATTATCGACGAAGGCCTTGAGATAGTCGGCCCTGCGATTGCGGTAATCGATGTAATAGGTATGCTCCCAAACATCGATGGTCAAAATCGGCGTTCCCTGCTGCAGCAAGGGATTTTCGGCATTCGCCGTCTTGACGACGGAGATCTTTCCGTCCCTGACGGAAAGCCACGCCCAGCCCGAGCCGAATTGCGTCGTGCCGGCCTGCACCAGCTCCTGCTTTACCTTTTCAACCGATCCAAAAGTCTCGACGAGCGCCTTTTCGAGTTTTCCCGGAATATTACCGCCGCCATCCGGCTTGATTGATTTCCAATATTCGGAGTGGTTATAATGCTGTGCCGCATTATTGAAGAGCGGCACGTTGACGCCATAACTTTCCTTGAGGACATCTTCCAGGGACTTGCCCTTTACGGAGCTGTCCGTCAAAAGATTGTTGGCCTGGGTCACATAGGCCGCATGATGCTTGTCGTGATGATATTCGAGCGTCTCAGCGGAAAGATAGGGCTTCAGCGCGTCATAGGGGTAAGGAAGGTCGGGCAGGACAAAGGTCATTTGGGACTCCTCGGTGGAATGGCCGCCAAAAGACGCGTAATGATGCTGCGGCTGGGACGGCCCCTATTTAGACGGCCACCTTTGCGGCGGCAACCCTTTCCTGAAAGCGAGCCCCTGCCGGACCGCCTGACGTGAATGGGCACCGCCTTTAGAGGTAACGGGACGGCGAGGCCGGTGTGCGGAGAAGATGAGCTATTTCGTGCTTGTTTTGGGAGGGCTTTTGGCACTGGGCGGTGCCGTGGCACTCTTCACTAGTTACGGAATCATCCTGGTCGAGCGGGGCTGGGCTGGCGTCATTGCCGGGACAACGGCGCTGGCGAGCGGAGTCGTGACGATTGCGCTTGGGCTCATTTTGCATCGGCTTTCGAGCTTGCATGAGCTTCTGAAATCCGGGGACGGCGAGCGGGCACGCGGTTTGGCCGAAGCAGACACGGGCGCCTCACTCTCGGCCCAGACGGCGCAATACATTCCCGCTCCCGAAGCGGCCCCCAATTCCGGGGCTGTACCGCCGGCCTCCGGCTTGCGAGCTTGGCCGCAGCGCCAGGCGCGCGCCTTCTACTCCCCCGGACGAACCTTCTTTAAGGCTCGCGGAGCGGCCGTCCCGGCGCCGCCGAGAGTCCGGGACCCCCCGCCTATCCCTTCGGAAGGAAACGAGGGCGCGGCAGATGTTTTGTCCGAGGCGGGTTTGGGGCCGACAACGCCTGCCGAAACCGCGGGCGAAGCCGGGATCGGACAGGATATGCTGGTCCGCTCTGGGCCAGCGGACGAGACAGGCGCCGAGGGCCAGCGAAGCGGAAGACGCGGGCCTGGGCTGCTTCAAGACGATGCGGGAACCGAACCGCGCACCGCGAGGCCATTGCCCGAGATGCCAATACCCGAGACGCCAATTGGTCCCGGCGAAGTTAGCGTGGAAACTTGGCCGGGAAATGGCTGGCCGGCCCAACCTACGATCGTTCCGGAGGCGGGACACATAGCAGAAAAAGAAGGGCCAGAAGTCCCTGTGCCCGAAGTGCGGGAAGCGGCAAGTCTGGAGCCTCTGCGTGGAGCTTTTGAAGCTGGAACTGGGGCTCTTCGGGCGGAGGCGGGCCCGGGCAGCGAGCCCCCGATCAGTGGCGACACACTTGCCATCGTTGGACGCTACGAAGCCGAAGGCGCCTCCTTCGTCAGATATGCCGACGGATCGATTGAAGCGCGCACGGACCACGCAGTCTTTCACTTCAAATCCATGGACGAGCTCAAGCGTTTCATGGATTCGCAGGCGCAAGCTCGGCAAGACCAAACTCCCAAGGAGTAGGTTTGCGCTTTCAAGCGGCGGTGTTGAGCCCGCCTTCGACGCAGGCAAGCGCAAACGCAAATTGCAGCGCCTCTTCTTCCAAGTGATCGAAGCGCCCGGGCGCGCCGCCGTGCCCCGCGCCCATGTTGGTCTTGAGCAGGACCGGCCCGCCGCCCGTCATCTTGTCGCGAAGCCTGGCGACCCATTTGAGCGGCTCCCAATAGGTGACCCGCGGATCCGTGAGACCGCCGAGCGCGAGAATGGGCGGATACGTTTTTGCCTCGATATTGTCGTAGGGAGAGTATGCGCGCATGACCGCGAAAGCGGCGGGATCGGAAATAGGGTTGCCCCATTCAAGCCACTCGGGCGGCGTCAAAGGCAGGCTTTCGTCGAGCATGGTGTTCAAGACATCGACGAACGGCACGTCGGCGATAATGCCCGCAAATAATTCCGGCGCGATATTGACGGCAGCGCCCATGAGCATTCCCCCCGCGCTGCCGCCTTGTGCGACAATTCGCCCCTCGCTCGTGTAGCCACACGCAATGAGATGTTTCGCCACTGCGATGAAGTCGGCAAAAGTGTTCGGCTTGTTTTCGAACTTTCCGTCCATGTACCAATGCCAGCCCTTGTCCGTGCCGCCGCGAACATGGGCGATCGCATAGATGAAACCGCGGTCGACGAGGCTCAGACGATTGGCGGAAAAGGCGGCAGGCACATGCGTGCCATAGGCGCCGTAGCCATAAAGCAGCAAAGGAGCGGAGCCATCGAGCTGCAAACCGGCGCGGTAAAGCAAGGAGACCGGGACTTGCGCGCCATCCGCCGCAGTTGCAAAGAGCCGCCTTGTCACATAGCAGGCGGGATCGTGACCCGAGGGAATTGTCTGACGCTTGCGCAGGACGCGTTCGCGGGTCGCGAGATTGTAGTCGTAGGTTTCCCAGGGCGCCGCCAGCGACGAATAAGTGAATCTGCAAATCCCGGATTCATATTCGAGCCGCTCCTCGACGCCAGCGGAATAAGCCTCGCCCTCGAATTCGATCGTGTGCTCTTCGCAGCTGCCGAGATGACGGACCACGATCCGCGGCAGCGCTGCCTCGCGCTCGATTCGCACGAGATAATCGGGATAGACGAAGAGCCTTATGATCATGCGCCCGCGCCGGTGCGGGACCTCTTCGATCCACGATGATCTCTCCGGGCTCGCAAGCGGCGCGCTCATAATCTTGAAGTCTTCGGCACCATCGGCATTGGTTTTGATGAAAAGCCGCTCGCCATGATGTTCGACGTCATAACGCAGTCCCGGCGCGCGCGGCGCGACAAGGCGCGGCTTCGCATCGCAATCGGCAAGATCGAGCAGATAGGATTCGGAAGCGTCGTGATCGCCGGAACGTATGACGGCAAAGCGGCCGAATTGGCTGCGCCTGATTTCAAGGAAGAGACCGGGGTCGTGCGTCTCGAAAACGCAAGCGTCGGCTAATGGATCCGTGTCGAGGCGATGTCGGCGAATTTCGGCCGGGCGGTGATTCTCATCCATCCGCACATAATAAAACCCGAGCGAATCGGCCATCCATACAAAGTCGCCGCTGGTATTCGTAATCGATTCTGCGCGATCGGGCGAACCGCCATTGCCGAGCGGTTGCGACGAACCCAGATCACGAATCCTTATCTCATAGAGTTCAGCGCCCGTCTCGTCGGCGCTCCAGCCGAGCTTTGAGTGATCCGGCGCGTGGCGCACCATTCCGATGTCGAAAAAGCTCTTGCCGCGCGCTTCCGCATCGCCATCGAGCAGGACTTCTTCGGAGGCGCCGCTAGGCCAGAGGCGGCAAAATACTGGATGCTGCGCCCCTGCATTATGGCGCGAAAGGTAGAGCCAAGGTCCATCTTCATTTGGAACTTCGGAATCATCTTCTTTGATCCGGCCGCGCATCTCTTTGCCTAACACCGTGCAGAGTTCAGCTGCAGGCGCGAGCGCCGCCTCGGCATAGCCGTTTTCGGCCTCGATCACGGCGCGAATCGAAACGGGTAAAGTATCAGGCTCTCGTAAGACCTCCTGCCAGTTGGCGGCCTTGAGCCAAGCATAGTTATCGCTTAGCGTAACTCCGTGCACAATCTTCTCCGTCCGGCGCTTTTCGATGCGAGGAGGAGCGCCCGGGTGAGAAAGAAGGGTCTGTTTAAGCTTGTGCATCCAAATTCCCTGAAGGTGCCGCTCTTGGCGCCGCAGCCGCATAGGTCAGACGGGCGTTTTTGGGCATCCTGGCGGCGTTATTCACGCTAGCCGCCCGTCTTTCAACCCCTTTTTGCTTAGCTGCACCAAAGTTTTCTAATTGCTACTTGCACAAAACAAGATTTCGCCCTAGAAGGGGCAGAAGTTGTTGAAAATTGATTCGCCAAAATCGCGTAAAAGAGCTGTCTTCTGGCCGGTCTTGTGACAACGGACCTAAAATAGGCGATGGCTCTTTCACCCGTATACTACCGGCGACATCTTCTACTCTCGGATGCAGGGTGCAATGAGCGAAACCTCAAGTTCAAACCGTTTTATTGAGCTAGCCGCAGACATCGTTTCGGCCTATGTCAGCAACAATTCGGTGCCTGCGAATGATTTGCCATCCTTGATCAGCGACGTCCATGCGGCATTGCTGCGGGTCACATCGGGCGTAATGACTGCATCCGCCGAGACGCCGAAGCCCGCGGTGCCAGCAAAGAAGTCGATCACTAGAGAATACCTCGTTTGTCTTGAAGACGGCCGGAAATTCAAGTCGCTGAAACGGCATTTGCGAACTCAATACAATATGTCGCCGGACGAATATCGCGAGAAATGGGGCCTGCCGCCAGATTATCCGATGGTCGCTCCGGATTATGCCAAGGCACGCTCAAATCTCGCCAAGCAAATGGGCCTTGGCCAGCA
>JACXTT010002968.1_pt1 | contig 26543 bp, 21 predicted proteins | sample 9270951 | NCBI WGS metagenome assembly JACXTT01 (sample SAMN15532306, study PRJNA645909) | rock metagenome | isolation source: weathered quartz diorite | place: Puerto Rico | collected 2017-06-21
ATCAGGTTGCCGGGGGCGCGCGTGTTGCTCAGGGTAGGGGGCTGCGGTTGCGCGTTGTAGTTGGTTGAGAGCTGCGCGCGCCTCGGGCACGGCGTGAAGTTGGTGCCGCGGCGCGCGCGGGTGTTCGTCGCGTTGTCGCACACGGTGAACGAGCCGTCGGCGGCCAGCGCCATGCGGTAGTCCTGTGCCACCGTCAGGAAGTTCTTCGACGGTACCTCGTGGAAGCCCACGCCGTTGTATTGCCCCGCGATCTTGGAGAGATCGGTCTCGGTCTGCGCGAAGCCGATGAACTGGAAGTACGGGAACGTGGTGTCCGGCACCGCGCCCGCGCCCAGCGTCGTCTTGCCGTCAAAGCGGATGCGTGCACCGGGAATCGTGCCGCCGACCACGCCCATGCCGATGAACAGCTTGGCCGGACGGCTCGGATCGAGGCTGGCGCCGTTGAGCGTGAATGCGCACTGGTTCAGTTTTTCCGTGGGCAGGCCGGTCTCCGCCGACAGCTTGCCGCTCATCACGTTCTGGCCATTGGTGGGATCGCTGCGCGTGGGGCTGACCGTGCCGGTCGTGCGCGGCACCGATGAGTCGAGAAACGTGACCTGCCACGTCATCTTCGTGGTGTCGACCTGCACCTTGACCAGCTCGCCGGAGCCGGTGCCGCCGGTGAAGGTGGTGTTGTAGTCGAGCGAGGCCGGGCACAGGCGAGTCGTGGCGGCAGCCGGCGCGGCCGCACTGCTGCTCCCGCCGCCACCGTCGCCACCGTCGCCGCCCCCGCCGCAGGCAGCGAGCCCCACGGTCGCCACGAGCGCCGCCGCGCTGAATCGAATCCGCGCGAGCGGCGCATGCGCGGACCGGAATGACATATCAGGACGGAAATTCTGTTCGGGCTGCATGACGACTGTCTCCTCGTTGTGGCGCTCTTGTGTGTGGAATGGGGTCGGGTTCAGGTTCAGGGGCTGGCGAGCACGCTGACGCGGAACGTCGGGCTGCCGCTGCCGGCCAGGTGCGCGAACACGCGGCCATTGGCGATCAACGCGCCGGTGGTGCCGCTGTTGTCGGTGGTCGCGACCATGCCCGATGTGTTTTGCGTGAAGTCGAGCTGGTAGCCGCCGGCTTCTTTCATCGTGAACGGATCGAGCAGGTGGACCAGGTCGCCTTGCACCAGCGACACCGCGTAACCCAGATCACTGCCGGAGCCGATATAGCCGCCGTCGATCTGCCCGCTGGCGAGCCGTGTGGTCGGCGCCATCAGCGCGAGTCCGGACTCGTCGTCGACGTTGAGGGCGAAGATGTTGCTGACGTCCGCATAGCCGACGCGGATCACGAGCGGCACCAGCGCGCCGGCCAGCTTGCCCACCACCAGCACGCCTTTGGCGCGGCTGTTGTTGTTGCTCGTGACGGCCTTGCTGTAGAACGCCGGGTAGCGCCGGCTGCCGTTGTTGTTGCTGCTCTCGAACCCGCCGTCGTTCTGCGCGCGCGTTTGCCAGGCGTTGCCCGTGGTGACGCAACTGCCGCTGGCCTTCGTGCAACTGCCGTCGGCATTCAGTGTTTCGGTGGTCTGCGCGGTGGCCGGTGCGAAGCTCTGCGCATTGGTGAGCGCGCCACCCGACGGGACCTGGTGATAGCCCAGCACGTTGAAGGTGCCCGCCACCTTGCTGAAATCGGTCTCCGTCTGCGCGAACGCCAGCACCGGATAGATCGGGAATGTCGTCTGCGGAATCGTGCCGAGACCCAGCACGCCCGGATAGGAAATCGTCGCGCCCGGGATGCCGCCGCCGGCAACGCCGTTGCCAAGGAAGATCACCGGCGGATGCGCAGGATCGATCAGCGCCTGCGAGGTGCCATCCGACGGCGTGGCGCTTTGCAGCGCCAGCGCACAGCGGTTTTGCTCGGGCGTCGGCAGGTTGGTCAGATTGGCGAAGGTGCCGGTGAAGGTTACGCCTGCGCGAGTCGGGCTTACCTTGCCGTTCTCCTTCGGTACCGGCGACTCGATGACTTGCAACTGATAGGTGCGGGCCTTGGTGTCGAACCGCAGCTTGATGAACTCGCCGGCGCCGGAGCCGCCGGCGAACGTGGTGCCGTAGTCGAGCGAAGCCGGGCACAGCGGTCCCGGCGTGCCGCCGTTGACGATCGGGCCGGACACGGGGCAGGTGCCGTTGCTCGCGCATTGTGTGGAAGACGTCGCGGGCGCGGACGACGATGCGGTGCCGTCGCCACCGCCGCCGCAGGCGGAGAGCAACAGCGTCAGGCTTACCCCGGTGAAAGCAAAGATGCAGTGTCGAAGATTCGACATGGACATGGCTTGACTCCTGTTTTTGTACGCCGCGATCCGGGCCTTGCGGTCCGGTAGCGGGTGCGGGGACTCTCGCCGCTGCTGCGTTTGAGCGTCAATAGAGCGGTCGTTCCAAACATCGGTCGGGCCCGCTGCGCCGTTGCCACATGGGCCTGCGCTCCGCCTGTTCAAACCGTCCGCGCGGGCTTGCGCAGGCCATTTCAAACGGACGGGATTGGCTGACATGGCGGCTCGTATGGCGTGGTGCGCGTCAGAAGCGGTACTCGCTGTTCGCCGGGTCGAAGGCCGACGCGTCGAACGTCTTGCGCATCGCTTTCTCGAACACGATCTTCTCGGCCATGTTGCCGTCGGTGTCCCACGCATTGACCACGCGCGGCCACGGGTTCTTCAGGTCGAGCATCAGTTGCACCTTCTTGGCGTAGTAGCGGGGCGTGCCGGCGGGCAACTCCCACGTCAGCGCCACCATGCGCACGCCCTGCTCCTGCACCATTTCCGCGCGGCCGTATTTCTCGCTCAGGCCGGCCGCGCGCAGCGACCGGGCGTCGCGCTCCAGCATCGACAGCACGAACTGGAAGCCGAGGTCGCGCACGGTGTGGTTGGACTGCGCGCGCGCGATCGTGCCGTCGAGCGCGATCCACATCGAGGTGAAGCCCAGCACGCCGCCGAGGTGGCCGTACATCTCGTCCTTGCGGCGCGTCTCGTCGTACAGGATCTCCTGGCCGGCCTGCGCGCCGCCCGGCAGCCACTTCGCGTAGAGCTGCCGTGGCTGGTGACGGTAGCGGATCTGCATGCGCGCGGGCTGGTCCTGCCACTGGCCGTTCAGGCGCTCCTGACGGGTCATCCAGTATTCGTACTCGGGATAGCGGTTCATCTCGCCGCGCGCCCACGACAGCAGCGTTTCGGGCTGCAACGCCTGGAAGATGGCGAGCACCTGTTCGTCGGAGAGCCTGGCGAGCTCGCCGCTGGCGGTCTGCCTGGAGAGGAGCGCTGTTTGTTGCGAGGCGGGCAGGCCGTCATACGGCGTGGCGGCGGCCGGCGCGGGCTGGGCGGCCTGGGCTGTCTGGGCGAAGGCATGCGTGCCGGCCAGCGGCGTGGCCAGCATGCCGATGGCGGCACCGGCGATGGCTGCGACGTAGAAGAGTTTCATCGGATCGTCTCCTCGGTGCGGGTCATGCGGGTCTGGCGCGTGCGCCGGCGCGCGCCGACGCGTGCCGGCGCATGCCGGGGCGATGGCGGGCCTCGCGTGACCAGGCGAAAAAAGGGAAGCGGTTGGATTGGGGCGCGGCCGTGTGGCCGCCGGGGCGCTACGTCCTGGGACGCGTTCGCATCCAGTCGTCGAGCGGGTTGCTCGGGAACGTGGCGCAGTGCTCGCGCGCGCGCACCGGCAGACTGGTGGTCGCCGCGCGCGTGGCGCCCTCGTTGCGCACGGTGCGTGCGCTGCGGCGGGCGTGGCTGATCGTGGCCGCCGCCGCGGCAGCCGAGCGATTGTTCTCTTCCTGCACCGTGGCGGCCAGCGCCGCCAGGTGGGCCTGCTCATCGGCCTGCTGCATCTCGCCGATGCCGAACACGGACTGCAGCGCGTCCAACTGCTCGCCGGCGGGCGCCGGCGCCTTCAGGGCTGCGACTACCATCGACGTGAGCTGCGCGAGCACGTGGGCGTCGCTCATCATCTTGCCTTGCGTGAAGGCGGGCATCAGGTTGCCCAACTCGTCGCCGGCGAGCACGCCCGCCAGCGCCTTGAGCGCGAAATGCAGCCGCCAGCCAAGCTCCTGGCGCGGCACCTCGGGCAGCGCGCGGGCGAAGGCATCGAAGAAGCGGCCGAATACCGGGGCGTAGTGCCCGAGCAGGTAGGACTGGATGAACGGCGACGTATCGGAGTACACGCGGCCAAGCAGGCGCAGGAACGACGGGCCGCCGATTTCCGGCGTGCGCGCCATCTGCAGCGCGGGCACGAAGAGTGCGCCCATCACGTGCTCGCAGCGAATCTGCGCGCCGGGCCAGCGGGCCTCGCAGGCGTCCAGCAATGTGAGGCGCCGCGTATTGAGCGGATCCAGCCGGCGGCTCAAGACCGACTGCATCATGATTTCCTTGCTGCGGAAGTGGTAGTTGACGGCCGCCAGGTTCACGATGGCGCGCGATGTCACTTGCCGCAGTGAGGTGGCTTCATAGCCGACCTCGATGAACAGCTTTTCCGTGGCGTCGAGAATCCGGGCCTTGGTGTCTCCTGCCGTGCTTCTGCCGGTCTTCATGGGGCATCTCTCTTCGGGTACGGCGTGGACCCCTGCAAAAATTGTCTCCACCGTTGTGCTCCGCGCTCTGTCGGCATACGGATGCTTGAAACGGTTGTGCGAAGCCTAGCGAGCGCTTCGAGCGTTTCACAAGTCCAAAATTCGAGAGATGACTCTAATTAACCCGTTTTGGGTAGCAGCCAGATAGACAAGTGCGGTGTACATGAGGTACGGGCCCCTCGGATGGCTGCAATATGAAACATTGCAGCCATCCGGGCCACGCCTCTCCCCTCTCCCGCATTCTTCTTTTTCCGCGCAAGCGCGGTGAGCGAACGTCGTCAGGCGTCAGGCCTGCAGGCGTTTCGCGAGCGTGGAAGCATTCTGTGCCGCCAACGCAAACACTGACAACTGGGGGTTCGCCCCAATACTGGTCGGAAATACCGAGCCGTCGAAGACCGCGAGATTGCTCAACTGGTGGTGCTGTCCGTGGCTGTCCACCACGCCTTGCTGCGGGTCGTCGCTCATGCCGCAGCCGCCCATCAGGTGCGCGGAGAACAGCAGCGAGCGGAATTTCTTGAGCGGCAATTGCGCGATGCCGTCGCGCGCCTGCGCCCAACTGCCGTACGCGGGCGCGTCCAGGTGCGCGGGGCGCACGCGCACGGCGCCGGCGGCAAACTGCGCCTCGGCCATGCTCAGGTAAGCGCGCCGCACGCCGTCCCAGAGGTAATCCGTCATGTCGTAGTCAAGCCGCGGGCTGCCGTCGCTCGTCACGCTTACGCGGCCGCCTTCGCTCTCGGGCACGAAGCCGTCGCGCAGCAGCGCGAGCATCGCATTGGTGTTGGGCAGCGTCGCCATCTCCGCGCGCAGCGCGTCGCCCATCGTGTTGAACACGCCGGCGCTGATTCCGGGGAACATCGGCGGCACTTCCAGCTTGTAGCCGACCGGGCCGGTGGCGCCGTCGCGCCACTGGAAGTGGTCGGACGCGATCGACTGCGGCGCGCCGTAGTAGGGGTCGATGCGCTCCGGCATCACGCCGATGCTCAGGTTGACCGGATGGATGAAGGTGCGCAGGCCCAGCCGCTTGTGCGGATCGGGCGCGTTGGAGCGCAGCAGCAGCGCCGGCGTGTTGATGGCGCCACCGGCCGCCACGTAGTGCCGCGCGCGCACGGTCACGGTGACGCCCGTGGCGGTGTAGCCGTCCTTGCCCAGTGCCACGCCCGTGATCGCCTGCACCGCCTTGCCGTCGTGCTGCAACGCCTGCACGCGCACGCGGTGGACCAGCGTGGCGCCCTTGGCCAGCGCGGCGGGAATCGTCGACACCAGCGTCGATTGCTTGGCGTTGACGGGGCAACCGAAGCCGCAATAGCCGGAGTTCCAGCAACCCTTCACGTTGCGCGGGATCACGTGCGATTCCCAGCCGAGCTTGTCGCAGCCGCGCTTGAGCACGTCGTTGTTGGCGTTGGGCGCCATCGCCCACGGCGCCATCGACAGGCGTTCCTCGACCTGCGCGAACCACGGTGCCATGTCCTGCTCGCCGTGGCCGCTGACGGCATGCTGCGCGGCCCAGTGCGCGAGCGTGGGCTTGGGCGTGCGAAAGCTCGACGACCAGTTGACGGTGGTGCTGCCACCGACCGAGCGCCCCTGCAGGATGGAGATTGCGCCGTCGGAGGTCGCGCGCATCGCCCGCTCCTGGTAAAGCTCGCGGTAGGCGCGGGCCTCATCCATGTCCTTGAAGCTGTCGGAGGTGCGCAGCGCGCCTTCTTCCAGCACGATCACGCGCAGGCCGGCCTGCGCGAGGATTTCCGCGCTGTAGCCGCCGCCGGCGCCGCTGCCGATGATGGCGACGTCGGCTTCCAGCGTTTGCCGTGCGGTGAAGGTGGAGGCGTCCAGCACTTTCCAGCCGGCGGCGATGCCGGCCGTGTAGAGGTTGTCGATGGCCATGGCGGATTCAGGCGTGAATGGCGCGGTAGACCGCGGGATTGGGGCCGGGGTAGCCGCTGGCGGCCCAGGTGGAAGGCATGACGTAGTAGCTGACGCTGGCGAGCTTGACCAGCACCACGCCACCGGCGTTGAGCGTGGCAAAGCGGCTGCCGCGCCAGCGGGCCAGGAAGTCTTGCACCTGCTGCGGGCTGGCGTCCTCCCAGCTTCCGCGCACGCCGGCCAGCGCCCAGCGCAGCGGCGTGTTGGCGAGCAGGCCGAGCAGCTTGCGCAGTTCGCTGCGCGCGTGCTCGTCCAGCGCCATGCAGGATTCGTCGACCATGCGCACGGCGTCGAGCAGCCGGGCCTCGCGCCGCGGCGCATCCATCGCGGCGAAATCATTGACGACGGCCGGCAGCACCGCGCGGAACAGCGCGATGTCGGCGGGCAGCAGGAAGGCAAAGCCCTGCTGGGGCGTGGCGGCGCCCGACGAGCAGCCCGACAGCGTGGGCAGCAGCGAGGCGCAGGCCAGCGCGGCGGAAAAGCCGAAGCCGACCTTGAGAAAGCCGCGGCGCGACAGCCCGGCGTTGTCGGCAAGGCCGGCTACAGGTCCTGCTGGGTCCGGCGTCTGAAGTGAACGTGGGGGCATGTGGTCTCCGGTGGCGTCGGTCGTGTTGTGGGCGGGAGCAACCCGCATTGACGCTTGTCGCAGTTTGGATAAAGATCGGTTCCCGGTCTTGTTCCACCATGACAACTGATTTGATGCCACGCGCCAGTGACGCCAATGCCAACGCGGATGCTCGCGCAGGCGGCGGCACGGTTTCGCCAGCCTACCTGCGCACGGTGCTCGATTATGCGGAGAGCGCCGGCGTGGCGCCGTCCGTGCTGCTCGAGGCGGCCGGCATCGACCCGGCGCTGATGGCCGCACCGGGCCTGCGCATCCCGGCGGCTGGCTACCTGCGGCTGCTGGACGCGGCCGAGGCCCTGACCGGCGACGCCAACGTCGGCCTGCATGCGGGCGCCCAGTTCCGCCCGCGGCACTATGCCGAGATGGGCTACGTGGTGCTGACCACGCCAACGGTGCGCGACGCGATCCTGCAAGGCATCCGCTACGAGGTGCTGGCCAACGACATCGGCCACACGCGCCTGATCGAGACGCCGCAAGCCACCTGCATGACCTGGGAGCCGACGCACGGCCCGCTCTCCCGCCATGCCCACGAGCTGCACATGGCCACCTGGACCTGCTTCGCGCGCTGGCTGCTGGGCGATGGCGTCTTTGCGTTGCGCGTGGAGTTCCCGCATCCGGCGCCCGCCAACTGCCGCGACCACGAGGCGGTGTTCGGCTGTCCGGTGATCTTCAACGCCGGTCGCCACGCGATGCACCTGGATCCGGCGCTGCTCGCGCGGCCGTCGATGCAGGCCGACACCGAAATGCAGGCGCAGATGACCCGTATCGCGGAGGCGCAACTGCGCCTGGTCGCCGATGCCGCCAGCGGCGACGAGATCGCGCAGGCGCGCGCATTCATCAGCGCCGGGCTGCAGCAGGGTGAACTGCCGATCGCCGCCGTGGCCGCGCACCTGAAGTTGCCTGTCCGCACGCTGCAGCGGCGGCTGCAGGCGCAGGGCATGAGCTATTCGGGACTGGTCGACGGTGTGCGCCGCACGCTGGCCGAGCAATACCTGGCCGATCCGGACATCAGCCTGGCGCAACTCGCCATGCGTCTGGGCTTCTCCGAGCAAAGCGCCTTCACGCACGCGTTCAAACGCTGGACGCAGGAAACGCCGAACGCATGGCGTCGGCGCCACCTGGCGAATGCGCGGCGTTGAGCCGCGCACCACAGTCCCAAAAAAATCTCTCGGCCCGATCCGGTTTCAAACGGCGCGACCCGGCCCGTACCCGGTGCTGCGTTGCCGTTGCGTGCGTCGTTTAATGTGCGCCAAACAACACTGGAAATCGTCGAAAAATAGAGACATTCTTCAGTTCACGGTGTTGACCACCTCGTTTCCCCTACCTACGATGACATCCATCAATGTCACAATAAACGGTGTCGCGAAACGGTCTTCATGGGCTGCCGCGTGCCGACAACGCGGGAGACGCGCCCATGCACGCACCACTGAACCTGCCGAACGGCCTTGCCGGCCTGCCTCGCAGCGGGTACGACGAACAGGTTGATATCGCCGTCATCGGCAGCGGCTTTTCCGGGCTGGGCATGGCGATTCGCCTGCGGCAGTCCGGGCTGACCGATTTCGCCGTCTACGAGAAGGCGGACTCGGTCGGCGGCACGTGGCGCGACAACCACTACCCGGGCTGCGCGTGCGATGTGCAGTCGCATCTCTACTCGTTCTCGTTCGCGCCCAATCCGCGCTGGTCGCGCATGTTCGCGCCGCAGCCCGAGATCCGCGCCTACCTGGAGCACTGCACCGACCGCTTCGGCCTGCGCCCGCATCTGCGCCTGTCGCACGAGTTGCGCCGCGCGGTGTGGGACGAGCCGGGCGGCCACTGGCACCTGGAGATGGCTGATGGCAAGCGCGTGTGCGCCCGCGTGCTCGTCGCCGGCATGGGCGGCCTCTCCCGTCCGTCCTATCCCGACATTCCGGGACTCGACACGTTCGCCGGCGAGTGCTTTCACTCGCAACAGTGGAAGCACGACTACGCGTTCGCCGGCAAGAAGGTCGCGGTGATCGGCACCGGCGCCAGCGCCATCCAGTTCGTGCCGCAGGTGGCGCCGCAAGCCGCGCACCTGGACCTGTACCAGCGCACGCCGCCCTGGATCATGCCCAAGCCCGACCGCAAGCTCTCGTCGCTCGAGCACTGGCTGTTCCGCCGCCTGCCGTTTACACAGACGCTGATGCGCACGGGCATCTACTGGATGCTGGAGTCGCGCGTGCTCGGCTTCGTCGCGCATCCGCGCCTGATGAAGGTGGTCGAGCGCATCGCGCGACGGCATCTCTCCCGCCAGGTGGCCGACCCCGTGCTGCGCGCCACGCTGACGCCCGACTACACGATCGGCTGCAAGCGCGTGCTGATCTCCAACGACTACTACCCGGCGCTCACGCGCCGCAACGTCGATGTGGTGACCACCGGCATCGCGCGCATCGAGCCAGACGCCGTCGTGCTCAACGACGGCACGCGGCGCGAGACCGACTGCATCATCCTCGGCACCGGCTTTCACGCCACCGACCCGCTGCCGCGCGGCGTCTTCATCGGCCGCCACGGCGCGGACCTGCTCGATGCGTGGCGCGGTGGCGCGCAGGCCTATCGCGGCACCACTGTCTCAGGCTTTCCCAACCTGTTCTTCGTGATGGGACCGAACACGGGCCTGGGCCACAGCTCGATGGTGTTCATGATCGAATCGCAGATCGCCTACATCCTCGATGCGCTGCGCAAGATGCGCGCGGGCGGCGTGCAGGCCGTCGACGTGCGCCAGCCGGTGCAGGACGCCTACAACGCGGGCCTGCAGAAGAAGCTCGACCACGCGATCTGGGCCTCGGGCGGCTGCGCGAGCTGGTACATCGACCCGAAGAGCGGCAAGAACACCACGCTGTGGCCGGGCTACACGTGGCAGTTCCGCCGCGGCACCGCGGTCTTCCGCATGCACGACTACGAATGGCTGGCGCACCCCGCCCATGCCGGCGCACACGCCGCAGCGCCCTCGCCGCAAACCATTCCCGCATCGGCCGAGGCCGTGCAGATCTGAACCCGACATCGGCACCCACAACAAAACATCGAGGAGACCTGCCATGAAGGACTTTCGCAACAAGGTGGCCGCTATCACCGGCGCCGGCTCCGGCATGGGCCGATCGCTCGCGCTGGCACTCGCGCGCGACGGCTGCGAGCTGGCGCTGTGCGACCGCAACGAGGCGGGTCTTGCGCAGACCGTCGCCGAGGTCGCGCGCGTCGCGCCCGGCCTGCGCGTCACACACGAGCGCGTGGACGTGGCCGACCGCAGCGCGGTCTACGCGTGGGCGGACGCCACCGCCGCCGCGCACAGTCGCGTCAACCTGATCTTCAACAACGCGGGCGTTGCGCTCTCCAGCACCGTCGAGGGCATGAGCTACGACGACCTGGAATGGATCATCGGCATCAACTTCTGGGGCGTGGTGTATGGCACCAAGGCGTTCCTGCCGCACCTGAAGGCGAGCGGCGAGGGCCATATCGTCAATACGTCCAGCGTCTTTGGCCTGTTCGCCCAGCCTGGCATGGGCGCGTACAACGCCAGCAAGTACGCGGTGCGCGGCTTCACCGAATCGCTGCGGCAGGAGCTGGACCTGATGGACTGCGGCGTCTCGGCCACCACCGTGCATCCGGGTGGCATCAAGACCAACATCGCGCAGGCCAGCCGCGTCTCGGCGAGCGTCAAGGGCTTCCTGGTGCGCGACGAGCAGCAGGGTCGCGACCAGTTCGAGAAGTTCTTCATCACCACCGCCGACAAGGCGGCGCGCGTGATTCTCGACGGCGTGCGCCGCAACCGCCGCCGCGTGCTGATCGGCCCCGATGCCTATGCCGCCGACGCGATGGCGCGCCTGTTGCCGGCCGCCTACCAGGTGCTGGTGGTGCGCGAAACGCGGCGCAAGCGCGAGCTGGAACCGGCACCCGTACCGACCGACACCACGGCCGGTGCCACGGTCCGCGCCGGCAACGGAGAACGTTCATGACGCGCGCCGCTCTCGCACAAGCGGCGCTGCAGCAACCGCCCGGGACTCTCACGCGCTGGTTCGGCCAGGGTCGCGTCGGTTTGTTCAGCCTGTCGCGCGCCACGCTGGCACAGCGCCATGCGCTGCCGTCGTCGCGCTGGGTGCAGGTGATGGGCGCGCTCGTGCACTACACCGACGAAGGCGTGGCCGATGGCGAGCCGCTCGTGCTGATCCACGGTTTCGGCGCGTCGCTGCACACGTGGGAAGGGCTGATGCCGATGCTCAAGCAGCGCTACCGCGTGCTGCGGCTGGACCTGGCGCCGTTCGGCCTGACCGGTCCGCTGCGCGACGCGCACGGCCGCATCGTGACGATGGATGTGAACCGCTATCGCGACTTCATCGACGCCTTCCTGGAGATGGTGGGCATTGCGCGCGCCAGCGTGATCGGCAATTCGCTCGGTGGCTTGATCGCGTGGGACCTGGCCGTGCGTCGCCCGGCGCTGGTCGACAAGCTGGTGCTGATCGACGCCGCGGGCTTTCCGATGAAGCTGCCGATCTATATCGACCTGTTCCGCCATGCGCCGGTGCGCTGGTCCGCGCCGTGGATGCTGCCAGAGTTCATCATCCGCGCCGCCACGCGCGACGTGTACGGCGATGCGTCGCGCGTGCCCGAGTCCACCTTCCGCCGCTACGTCGACTTCTTCTACGCCGAAGGCAGCCGTGAGGCGGTGGGCAAGATGGTGCCGAAGCTCGACTTCGACGAACTGCCTACGCCGCTGCTGGCGGGCATTCGCTCGCCCACGCTGGTGCTGTGGGGCGACCGTGACCGCTGGATTCCGCCCGCGCATGCGCAGGCGTTCGCCGATCGCATTCCCGGCGCGCAACTGCGGCGCTACGACGGACTCGGCCATATCCCGATGGAAGAAGACCCGCGCCGCGTGGCGGCCGACCTGCTGCCGTTTCTGGCGGCGCACTGCGGCGGCCCGCGCCGCGAAAACCAACGAACCCGCTTCACGATCCCGGCCGCGCCGGGGTCCCCATGACAAGGAGCCACTGCCATGATGCCAGTCCGACGCGATGTGCATCCCCATCTTCCGCCCGAGCGCATTTGCGACTGGCACGAGCGGGGACGCCATGTCACCCACTTCATCAACGCGTTGTCCATCTTCTTTCCGGCCGGCGAACGCTTCTTCATGGACAGCGTGCGCAACTATCGCGATCAGGTCACCGATCCGGAACTGAAGTCGGCCATCGTCGGCTTCATCGGGCAGGAGGCGATGCACACGCGCGAGCACGTCCTGTACAACAAGCTGCTGGACGACGCCGGCCTGCCCGCGTCGCGCCTGGATAACGCCGTGCTCAAGCTGCTGAATCTGCTGCGCAAGATCCTGCCGCAGTCGTGGCAACTGGCGCACACCATCGCGCTGGAGCACTACACGGCGATGCTGGCTGGCGGCCTGCTGGCCGATCCGCGCCACATGGGCAACTCCGAGCAGGGCTACACGCAGGTGTGGACGTGGCACGCGCTGGAAGAGACCGAGCACAAGGCCGTGGCGTATGACGTCTGGAACGCGGTCATCAAGCCCGGCCCCTACCGCTACCTGTTGCGCACGTCCACGATGCTGACCACCACGATCACGTTCTGGGCGATGGTGTTCGTGTTCCACGTCCGGCTGGTGATGGCCGACAAGAACTGCCGCAACAAGCTGACCGGCTTCGGGCGCGTGGTGAACTTCCTGTGGGGATCGCCGGGCGTGCTGCGCAAGATGGCTCCCGAGTGGTTCGCGTACTTCCGTCCCGGCTTCCATCCGTGGGACGACGACAACCGCGCGCAACTGGCCCGCCTCGATCCGCTGCTGGCGGAGATCGAGTCGACCGCCATGGAGGCCGGCGCCAGCACGCGCGCGCCGTCGATCCGGGGCCTGGCATGACGACCTGGATGTGCCTGATCTGCGGCTTCGTCTACGACGAGGCCGCGGGCATGCCCGATCATGGCATTGCGCCGGGCACGCCGTGGGCGGCGGTGCCGGAATCGTGGAGCTGCCCCGAGTGCGGGGTGAAGAAGGCCGACTTCGAGATGGTGGCGCTGTAGCGCCGCCCCGGCCGGCCTAGCCGCGCGGGCGGGGTTTGTCGGGCGTGCCGGGGGAGTCGTCCCCCGGCGCGTCGTGCAGGTGCTCGATGATCGCCGCCACGCGGTCGCCCAGGTACTTGTTGGCCGACACCTCCAGCGCGCGCATCATCTCCGTTTCCACGGCCACCATCGCCAGCGGGCGGATGCGCCACAGGATGTCCACCAGCCGCGGCACGTCCTGCGGCGGCGGCAGCTTGCCCTCGCCAAAGCGGTCCAGTTCGCGCACGACCATTGCCACGATCCGGTCGGAAACGGCCTGGAAGTGGCCGCGCGCGTGTTCGATGATCTCCAGCACGTCCTCCAGCGGGAAGCCTGCCTTGGCGATCTCCGCGCCCGCCACCAGCGCGCGCGGGCTGCGCGCGAGGTAGCCCATGCCGTCCGGCTCCAGCAGGCCGAGCGCGATGGCCTTGGCCAGCGCCGGGCGCGACACCGCGCGCCCGAACAGCCGCGCCAGCGCCAGGTACGAGTAGTGGCGCGGCGCCTCGTTGCTCCACGGACTGTTGATCGCCGTCTCCAGGCCGAGGATGGAGCGCAGGTCATGGCCTTCGACAATGGCCTTGAGCAACTCCATGATGTTGGAGAGCGTATAGCCGCGCGCGAGCAGGTGATGGATCAGCTTGAGCCGGCCCAGGTGCGACGCGGTGTAAATGCCCACGCGGCCGCGCCGCTCGGGTGGGTCGATCAGGCCGCGGTCCTGGTACGAGCGCACGTTGCGCACCGTGGTGCCGGCCGCGCGCGCCAGTTCGTCGATCGTGTACTCGGGCAGGGCGGCTTTGCCGCCCGGGGTGTCGGAGCCGTCGGATTTGGGCGAAGCCGCCTGCGCGCGTTTGAAGAGTGCCATGCGGAAAATTCTAACCGAGGAACGCCCGCGCGCCGCGCGCCCTTTCGGAATGCGCACGGCGCGCCGTTAAGCCGGTACGATGCCGATGACCGGCAGCCCGGCCCGCGCCCGCCGGGGCACGCCGGGTACGCTTTCTCGCGAGATTCCCCATGCACATCCGTTGGCTCGAAGACTTCGTCTGCCTGGCCCAGGCCGGCAGCCTCGCGCGCGCGGCCGAGCTGCGCAACGTGACGCCGCCCGCCTTCGGCCGCCGCATGCAGGCGCTGGAGGTCTGGGCCGGCGCGCCGCTGATCGACCGTGACGTGTTCCCGGTGCGGCTGACCGCCGAGGGCCGCCAGTTCCTGGAGGCCGCGCAGGCCGCGCTACGCACGCTCGACGAGGCACGCCTCGCGCTGCGCGCCGCGCACCGGGCCGATGCCAGCACCGTTTCCATTGCCACCGGCAAGACGCTGGCGCGCTCGATGGTGCCGGCCTGGCTGGCCGGCCTGCGCGAGACGTTGCGCCACGACGCCGTGGCGGCCGGCTTCCGCACGCGTCTGTCCACCTTCCCGATGCACGACGCGCTGGCGATGTTCACCGAGGGCGACGCCGACTTCCTGCTTTGCTACAGCCCGCCGGACGTGCCGGTCATGCTGGACGACGCGCGCTACGCCTTTCATCCGGTGGGCGTGGAGCGGCTGGTGTGCGTCAGCGCCGCCGACGCGCGTGGCGCCCCACTCTTCCGCCTGCGCGCGCCCAAGGCCGGCGCGTCGCGGGCCAAGGCCGCGCCGGTGCCGATGATTGCCTACGCCGAGACGCTGACGCTCGGCCGGATGGTCAACCAGGAGATCGCCCGCCGCAAGCTGGCCGGCCAGCTCGACGTGATCGCCGTGAGCGACTTCGCCGAGTCGGTGCACGAGATGGTGCGCCAGCGCATGGGCCTCGCCTGGCTGCCCGCGCGGCTCATTGCCGATGATCTGCATGCCGGCCGGCTGGTGCGGGCCGACGGCGGCGACGGGGAGCGTGGTGCAGGCGGTGACCTGGCGCTGGAGATCCGGCTCTACCGTCCGCGCGCGCCCATGCGGCCGCTGGCGGAGGCGTTCTGGGCGGCGGCCGTGGCCGTCTGACGCCGCGATTGCCAAATCGGCAATCCTTCTTGCCAAAGCCGCATGCCGCGCCGCTGCCACGCTCTCTAAGATCGCTCCGACCATCCCCGAACGTGGGGACATGCTGACAAGAACGGAGAGAGATCCATGAAGACCCTGCTGCGCGCGGCCACGGCCGCTTCCCTGTGCCTGGCGGCTGCGACTGCCGGCGCCTCCACCACCGGCTGGCCCAACAAGCCGATCACGCTGGTGGTCGGTTATACGGCGGGCGGCAGCGTCGACCTGGTGGCGCGCACCGTGGCGCCGGAGTTGGGCAAGCGCCTGGGCCAGAGCGTCGTGATCGAGAACCTGGGCGGCGCCGGGGGCACCATTGGCGCATCCAAGGTCGTCAAGGCCGAGGCCGACGGCTACACGCTGCTGATGGGTTCGGGCAGCGAGGTGTCGATCGCCCGCCTGACCAACCCGGCCGTGCGCTACGACGGCGAGAAGGACCTGGCGCCCGTCACCTTCGTCGGCACGCAGCCGATGGTGCTGGTCGGCAAGAACCAGTTGGCCGCAAAGAATGCCGCCGAGCTGATCGCGCTGGCCAAGGCGCAGCCGGGCACGCTGTCCTACGCCTCGTCCGGCGTCGGCACGCCGCTGAACCTGGCCGGCGAGCTGATCAAGCAGCAGGGCAAGGTCAACATCACGCACGTACCGTACAAGGGCGCCTCCGCGATGGCCACCGACCTGCTCGGCGGCCAGATCGATCTCGCCGTGATGGTGCTGTCGTCGGCGCTGCCCCACATCCAGGCCGGCCGCGTGAAGGCCTATGGCGTGACGGAGGCCCACCGCTCGGCCGTGGCGCCCAACGTGCCCGCGCTGGCCGAAACCCCGGCACTCAAGGGCGTGGACATGGGCGTCTGGTTCGGCCTGATGGGACCGGCCGGCACGCCGCGCCCGGTCATCGACCGCCTCAACACCGAGATGCAGGCCGTGCTGGCCATGCCGGACGTGAAGAAGAAGCTGGCGGAGGCGGGCGTGGAAGTCGCCCCGGCCGGCCCGGCGCAGTTCGGCGCCTTCGTCAAGCGCGAGACCGCGCGCTACCGTACCATCGTGCAGGCCGCCGGCATCCGCGAATAATCCCGGCAAACCAGAGCTTCCCCATGCACAACGCTGTCCCCACCCTCGACGCTTACCCCGTCGAAGTCGAGTTTCCCGACATCACGCCCTATGCCGCGGGCAATGCCGGCGTGCCCTACCTGTACACCTTCGACAGCGGCCTGCCCGGCCCGCACGTGATGGTCAACGCGCTGACCCACGGCAACGAGGTGTGCGGCGCCATTGCGGTCAAGGCGCTGCTGGACCACGGCCTGCGACCACGGCGCGGGCGGTTCACGCTGGCGTTCGCCAACGTCGACGCCTATCGCCGCTTCGATCCGGCGCGGCCCGATGCGTCGCGCTTCGTTGACCAGGACTTCAACCGCGTCTGGACAGCCACCGTGCTCGACGACGCAGGCCGCGACTCGTCCGAGCTGCGCCGCGCCCGCGCGATGCGGCCTGTCATCGACACCGTCGATCTGCTGCTGGACCTGCATTCGATGCACGAGAAGAGCCGGCCGCTGATCGTCTCCGGCCCGCTCGACAAGGGCATTGCGCTCGCGAAGGCGCTGGGCGCGCCGGCCGACATCATCGTCGACGAGGGCCACCCCGAGGGCCGTCGCATGCGCGACTACGCCGGCTTCGGCGACGCCGCCAGCCCGCGCAACGCGCTGCTGGTCGAATGCGGGCAGCACTGGGAGGCCGGCGCGGTTGCCGTGGCCTTTGACTGCACCGCGCGCTTCCTGCTGAACGCGGGCGTGGTGGAAGCCGCCGACCTGCCGCAGGGCTGGCTGCGCCCGCTGCCGGCCGCGCAGCGGGTGGTACGCGTCACCGAGCCGGTGGTCGCCAGCAGCATGGACTTTCGCTTTGCCGGCCCGTACACCGGCCTGGAAACCTTTGCTGAGGCCGGCACGGTTATCGGCTGGCGCGACGGCGAGCCGGTGGCAACGCCCTACCCCAACTGCGTGCTGGTGATGCCGTCGCTGCGGCAATTGCGCCCCGGCGTGACGGTGGTGCGGCTGGGACGGCTGGACGTGGGCTGACCCCGGGACTGATCCCGCGCCGGGCAAGCAAGCACCGGATCGGGGCACGGCCGCGCGGGCGCTCAAGGCGGCGCGCGTGCGCGCCGTAATACGCGAGACGGCGACCTGCCGCAGAGCGGGCGCCGTCTGCGCGCCGGGTGGCGCGTGGGTCCCTCGACGGAGCGCCCCTTGCTTGCGACAACCCTTTCTCCTTCCTTCCTGACGCGAGGCCGGCAGCATGCCGGCTCGCTTCGCATCGGCACCCGGCTCGCGCTTGTCGTGCTGGTCGTGCAACTGGTCGTGTTCGGCGCCTTCGCACTGGCGCTGTCCGCTAGCAGCATGACGCAGCTTGAAGCCCAAGCGCGCGTCGGCATCGTCGCCGAGAGCCGCACGTTGCGCGAGTTGATCGGCCAGTTCGACGACACCATGCTGCAGGAAGCTGATCGCTTCATGATCAACTTCGCCGCGCAGGTGCCGGGGCCGTACGCCCTGGACCCAGGCCAGTCCGTGGACGTCGCCGGCCAGCCCACGCCGGCGTTCCGCAGCGGCGACACACTGCTCAATGCCAACTTCGCGGTCCCGGACCGCTTTTCCGCGACCACCGGTGGCACGGTCGCGACGGTATTCGCCCGCAGCGGCGACGACTTCGTGCGCGTGACCACCTCGCTCAAGAAGCAAGGCGGCGAGCGCGCCGTGGGCACCGTGCTGGACCGCAAGCAGGCGCCCTATGCCGCGGTCAGCGCGGGCAAGTCGTTTCGCGGGCTGGCGTGGCTGTTCGGCAAGGCCTACATGACCAAGTACGAGCCGGTGCGCGACGCCACCGGAAAAGTGGTCGGCGCGCTGTTCGTGGGCGTCAATGTCGATGCCGAACTGGCGATGCTGAAGAACCGCATCCGCCGCAAGACCATTGGCGACGCCGGCCACTTCATGGTGATCGACGCGAAGCCCGGCGCGGACCAGGGCAAGCTGCTGGTGGACCGCGCGAATGAAGGCGCGCAGTGGCTCGACGCCAAGGACGCCGACGGCAAGCCGTGGGTGCGCGACATGATCGCCGCCCGCGATGGTGTGTTCTCGCATGCCGTGGCGTTCGGCGGCGGCGCCGAAGGCGAGCGCCTGACCGCGTTCGTGACCTATCCCGAGTGGCAATGGGTTGTCGCCGGTACCGTGCCGCTGGAGAGCCTGCGCGGGCCGCTCAAGGAAAGCCGCAACCGCTTCCTGGCCGCGGGCCTGCTGCTGGCGCTGGCCGCGTCGACCGCGTTCTGGTGGCTGCTGCGCCGCATGGTCAGCGTGCCGCTCGCCAACGCGGGCGCGGCGGCGTCGCGGCTGGCCGCCGGCGACCTGACGGCGCGGCTCGCCAGCACGAGCCGTGATGAGATTGGCGAACTGATGCGCGCGATCGACGGCGTCGGCCAGGGCCTGTCCGGCATCGTCGGCAAGGTGCGCGGCAGTTCGGCGGCCATTGCCGGCAGCACCAGCGAGATCGCCAGCGGCAATGCCGACCTCTCCGCGCGCACCGCCGCGCAGGCTGGCAGCCTGGAGCGCACGGTGTCCAGCATCGAGGAACTCGCGGCCACTGTGAAGCAGAACGCCGACAGCGCGCATGACGCCAGCACCGCTGCCGGCAGTGCGGCGGACGCGGCGCGCGCCGGTGGCACCACCGTCGGACGGGTGGTCGAGACGATGTCGGGCATCCACCGCAACGCGCAGCAGGTGGTGGACATCATCGGCATGATCGACGGCATTGCGTTCCAGACCAACATCCTGGCGCTGAACGCGGCGGTGGAAGCGGCCCGCGCGGGCGAGCACGGACGCGGCTTTGCCGTGGTGGCCGGCGAGGTGCGCGCGCTGGCGCAGCGCAGCGCCACGGCGGCGGGCGAGGTGCGGCAACTGATCGAGCGCACCGTGGCCGAGGTGCGCACCGGCAACGAGGCCGTGCAGCAGGCCGGCACGGAGATCGAGGACATCGTGCGGCGCGTGGAAGGCATCGCCGCGTTGATGGGCGATATCAGCGCGGCCTCGCGCGAGCAGTCGCAGGGGCTGGCGCAGGTCAACAGCGCGGTGTCCGAGATGGACGCGGCCACGCAGCAGAACGCCGCGCTGGTGGAAGAGGCCGCCGCCGCAGCCGAAAGCCTGCATCACCAGGCGCAGGAGCTGCGTCAGGTGGTGGAGGTGTTCAGGCTGGCTTGAGCCTGCGCGCGCAGGCCCGTTGGCGTTACACGAATCCGGTGCTCACATCGGCGCCGGGCTCGCGGGCATGGCCGCCTGCGCCGGCGTACCCGTTGCGGCGGGCGGCAGGCGCAGGCCCGGCATCAACTGCTCGACCAGTTCCTCGATCTTGCTGTCGGCCGGCACCAGGTTGCTCAGGTTTGTGCCGCCGGCACTGCGGTTGGCGCTGTAGACCGCCTTGCCGACGCGGTCGCCGTTGCGGAACACCGCGATGTCCGCCGTGGCGATGAACGTGTTCCAGAACCACTGGCTCTTCGCCGCGTACGTCGCGGTCAGCGGACAGGACGCCACGGAGGCGTAGGGCGGCAGCAGCTTGACGTCGAAGCCGCGCGCCAGCAGCGATTCGCGGAACGATGCGACGAACTCGTTGCCCGACACCGGGTTCGTGATGACGCAGAAGAGCTCGCCGTCGGCGCCCAGCGACTTGTTGCGGGCGCCGTTGGCACCATTTACGCCACCGGCGCTCTTTGCGCCGTTGCCCGGAATGCTGGTCCAGGCCGCGCCATAGTCCGGCTGTCGTGCGGCGATGGGATCGGCCGGCTCCAGCCGCTCCACCGGGGAGACGGCCTGGTAGGTGGAGCAGGCGGTGGCCAGCAGGCCGAAGCCTGCGGCAAGCAGAGTCTTGTACATGGGCGGGTCCTGGGTCGCGTCGGGCTGGCGTTTCGCGCGCGCCGCGATGGCGGTGGGCGGAGGATCGGCAGCCTACGGACTGACTGTAGGCGCTGGCTCAGGATCGCAAAGGGCCGAACAGAGGGCAAAAACGGTGTTACCGGCGCCGGCATCATCCGTTGGCGGCGTGCGCCGCCCGAGCCGTTCCCCAGCCGATCTTGCGATTCAGCCACGAACAGCCGATCACCCAGATCGCCAGGCCAAACGTCGCCACGACTTCCATCCGGTGATCCTCGCGGAACAGCATCAGCCCCAGCACGCCGCAGATAAAGAGGATGACCGCCCATGTCAGCCACGGATACAGCCACATGCGCAGCGGCAGCGATACGCCACTGGCTTCGAGGCTGGCGCGCATGCGCAACTGGGACAACGCGATGACCAGGTAGACGAGCATCGCAATCCCCCCCGAGGTGGCCAGCAGGAAGGCAAACACGTGCTCCGGCATCGTGTAGTTGGCAATCACCGCGGCAAAGCCGAAGGCGGTCGACGCCAGCACGGCAGCCCGCGGAGTGCCGCTCGGGCCGGTGCGGCACAGGAGCGCCGGACCGTCGCCACGCTTGGCGAGCGAGTACGCCATGCGCGATGCGGTGTACAGGCCCGAGTTCAGGCAACTGGACACCGACACCAGCACGATCACGTCCACAATGGCCTTGGCATGGGGGATGCCAATCAGTTCCAGCGTGCGCTGGTACGAGCCATGCGTGACCAGGAGCGGATCGTTCCACGGCACCAGTGCCGCCACGAGGAAGATCGAGCCGAGATAGAACAGGCTGATGCGCCAGATCACGGAGTTCGTGGCGCGTACGATCTGCCGGCCCGGCTGGTCCGATTCCGCCGCGGCGATGGTCACGATCTCGGTCCCCATGAACGAGAACATCGTCGTCAGCATGGCCGCGAGCACCACGCCGAACCCCTTGGGCATGAACCCGCCCTCGCTGAACAGCCGCGCCGCGCCGGAGACCTCCGCGTGTGGCAACACGCCGAGCACGGCCGCGCCGGCGAGCGCCAGGAACGCAACGATGGCCACCACCTTGATCAGCGCGAGCCAGAACTCGAACTCGCCGTAGTTTTTCACCGAAAACAGGTTGGTGAGGGTCAGCACGCCGGTAAAGCCCAGCGCGATCGCCCACGTCGGCAGGAGCGGGAGCCACGCATTGATGATGGTGGCCGCGGCGATGGCCTCGATGGGAATCACCAGCACCCAGAACCACCAGTACAGCCAGCCGATGGTAAAGCCCGCCCACGGGCCGATCGCGCGATCGGCGTAGACGGAGAACGATCCGGTATCGGGATGCGCCACCGCCATCTCGCCGAGCATGCGCATGACCAGCACGACAAGCAGCCCGGCCATCGCATACGCGAGGATCGCGGCCGGTCCCGCTTCCGCCACCGCCCGGCCCGAGCCGACAAACAGGCCCGCGCCGATGACGCCGGCGATGGACAGCATGGTGACGTGGCGCTGTCGCAGCCCGGCCTTCAGCTTTGTATTGCTACCAGACATGTCTCCTCCCTGGGCGCTTCACATGCGCCCGATATTGGCGTGTGCTGCCTGCGGCGGTCCGCCCGGCAACGTTGCGGCCGCTCCCGATTCCGGGGTTGGATACGGGGGCATGCCTTGCGTCGGTCTCAGCCCTCCAGCGCGCGTTGCAGGATCGCCAGGCCTTCCTCGAAGACGTCGTCCTGGATGGTCAGCGGGAACAGAAAGCGAATCACGTTGGCATGCATGCCGCAGGACAACAGCAGCAGGCCGTCGGCCAGCGCGCGTTGCTGCACGGTGCGCGTGAACGCCGGATCGGGCTCTCCGGCGGCCGTATGCAGTTCGATCGCCACCATCGCGCCGACGCCTCGCACGTCGGCGATGCGCGGTTGCCTTGTCTTGACCGTATGCAGGACTTCCATCAGGCGCGTGCCCAGGCGCGTCGCGCGCTGGCACAGCGCTTCGTCGGCGATGATGTCCAGCACCGCCAGCGAAGCGGCCACCGCCAGCGGGTTGCCCGCGTAGGTGCCGCCAAGGCCGCCGGGTGCCGGCGCATCCATGATGTCCGCCCGGCCCGTCACGGCGGACAACGGCAGGCCGCCTGCAAGGCCCTTGGCCATGGTCGTCAGGTCGGGCGATACATCGTAGTGCTCCATGGCAAACAGCTTGCCGGTGCGGCCAAAGCCCGTCTGCACTTCGTCGGCGATCATGACGATGCCATGCGTGTCGCAGAGCTTGCGGATCGCGCGGACGAACTCGGCGGGCATCTGGTAGAAGCCGCCCTCGCCTTGCACGGGCTCGAAGATGATGGCGGCCACTTGCGCAGGATCGATGTCGGCCTTGAACAGACGCTGGATCGCGTCCAGCGCATCCTGCACGGTGACGCCCTGCATGGCCACCGGCGCGGGCGCATGGTAGATGCTGCCGAGAAACGGGCCGAAGCCGGTCTTGTACGGCGCGACCTTCCCGGTCAACGACATTCCCATGAAGGTGCGGCCATGGAAGGCACCCGACAGGGCGATCACCCCCGGTCGGCCCGTGTAGTGGCGCGCGATCTTGATCGCGTTTTCCACGGCCTCGGCGCCGGTCGTGAAGAGCGCCGTCTTCTTGGCGTGACTGCCGGGCGTCAGCGCATTGAGCCGCTCGGCCAATTCCACATAGGAGCCATACGGGACGATCTGATAGGCCGTATGCGTGAATCGATTCAACTGGTCATGCACTGCCGCCATCAGTCGTGGATGGCGGTGACCGGTGTTGAGCACGGCGATGCCTGCAGCAAAGTCGATGTAGCGCTTGCCTTCTGCGTCCCAGAATTCGGAATTCTCCGAACGCACGACGTATCGGTCCGTCATCACGCCGACGCCGCGAGGGGTGGCGGCCTGGCGACGCGCATTCCAGTGTGGATTCAGATTGTGTTGGGCGTTCATGCGTGGTTCCATGGATACCTGTGGAATCGGTCACCGGCCGACGGCCGGCCCGTTGGCGGTATGGCTGCATGGCCGAGTGTATTGAGCAATGGGCTCGGGAATTAGACCCAATTCTTTTTTTCTGATGGAACCACTTTCTTGTAAGCCGAAGGCGCGACGGGATACGAGACATCAGGCGTCTCCCCGAGACGGTCACGCCAGGCGCGAGCCCAAGCACCGCGCCAGCATGCTGATCGACCATATTCAGCGCGAGTTCGACCGCGACGCGCCCCACGGCGAGCCAGGTCATCGCCGCCTGTATCGCGTGCTGCGCGAGAGCATTCTTGCCGACGCGCTGTTGCCGGGTACGCGCCTGCCCTCTTCGCGGCATCTCGCCGGAGAACTTGGCATTGCGCGCAACACGGTGATCCATGCTTACGAACAATTGACCGAGGAGGGGTACATTGCCACCGAGGTTGGCAGCGGCACGTTCGTGGCGGACACCACGCTGGATCGTCCCGCCACGGCAACGACAAGGGATGAGCGGCACGGGCATGTCGCGCTCCCGGGGCTGTCGTCGCGCGGCGACGCGCTGGTGCATGCCGCCGGCTCCAGTTCGCATCAATGGGGCGCCTTCATGCCAGGCGTGCCGGAGGTGCGTCTGTTCCCGGCGCGAACCTGGGCGCGCCTGCACAACCGCCTGTTGCGCAAGCCGGCCCCGGAACTGCTCACGTATGCCGTCGGGGCCGGTTATGCGCCACTGCGCGCCGCACTGGCTGACTATCTGCGCACGTCACGGGCGGTGCATTGCGAACCGGAGCAGATCATCGTGACTGCCGGGATTCACCCGTCACTGCAACTGATCGGGCAACTGCTATGCGACCCGGGCGACAGTGCGCTGGTCGAAGACCCCGGCTACTGGGGCGTGCGCAGCGTGCTCAATGCCGTCGGCGTGCACACGCTGGCGGCGCCGGTCGATGAAGAAGGTCTGTGCTTCCTGCCGCCGTTCGCAAGCCGGCCGCGCGCGAACGGCGACGAAGGACAGGCTCGTCCTCCCAGGCTCATCGTCGTCTCGCCATCGCACCAGTATCCGCTTGGCATGGTGATGAGCCTGGCGCGCCGGCGCCAACTGCTTGCCACGGCGCAGGCCACGGATGCCTGGGTCGTCGAGGACGACTACGACAGCGAGTTTCGCTATGGCAGCCGCCCGCTGCCGTCGCTGCAAGGCATGGATGACGACGGCCGGGTGCTGTACATGGGGACCTTTTCCAAGGCGTTGTTTCCCGGCTTGCGGGTGGGCTACCTGGTGGTTCCCCCAGCATTGGCGCACGCTTTCTCGACGGGGCTGGCGGAGATGTTCCGCGGCGGCAATACGCTCGCCCAGGCCGTGCTGGCTGACTTCATCACGGAGGGCCATTTCGTTTCCCACATCCGCCGCATGCGGGAGCTTTACGCGCAGCGGCGGGAGAGCCTGCTGGCCGCCATCAAGGATCAGTTCGGCGGCACGCTGCCGGTGCGTGACGGCGCGGCAGGCCTGCACCTGGTGCTGACGTTGCCGCCCGGCACCGACGATCGGGCCGTCGTGGGCGAGGCATTCGCCCGCGGCATCCTCACGCGGCCGCTGTCGATGTACTACCAGCGCGACGCGCAGCGCCAGCCGGGGTTGCTGCTGGGCTATGGTCATGTGGACGCGGCGTCGATCGCCCGGCACTTCGCCGTGTTGGCGCAGGCAATCCGCGCGGCGGGCTTGAAAGCCTGATGGGTTACTTCCCGATGCAAAACCGCGTGAATATCGTCCCCAGCAGGTCGTCGCTGGTGAACTCCCCGGTAATGCTGTTCAGGTGATCCTGCGCCAGGCGCAGCTCTTCCGCGAACAGATCCAGCGCCTGCGCCTGTTGCGCCGCCTGCTCGGCGGCCATGTCCAGGTGCGAGGCGGCGTTGCGCAGCGCGGTCAGGTGGCGCGTGCGGGCGAGGAACGTGCCCTCGTTGTCGGACTGCCAGCCGACCAGGCGCAGCAACTCGCGGCGCAGCAGTTCGATGCCGGCGCCGGTGCGGGCGGAGATCCAGATCTCGGTCGGATTGGGGCCGTTGGCGGCCACCACGTGCGGGCGGTTGCCGCTGAACATGGTGTGGCTGGCGGCCGGGGCCAGGTCGATCTTGTTGACGATGCGCACGATCGGCGAGCCCGCCGGCAGGTGGCCGGAGAGGCGGTCGTCGATGTGGTCGTCGGCGGACGACAGGCCGTGCAGCAGGTAGTCGGTGGCGTCCACCAGGTGCAGCACGATGTCGGCGCGCCCGATGGCCTCCCAGGTGCGCTCGATGCCGATGCGTTCCACCTCGTCGGCGGCGTCGTCGCGCAGGCCGGCGGTGTCGATGATATGCAGCGGGATGCCTTCGATCTGGATGGTCTCGCGCACGCGGTCGCGCGTGGTGCCGGCGATCGGCGTGACAATGGCCAGTTCCGCGCCCGCCAGCGCGTTCAGCAGGGAAGACTTGCCCACATTGGGCTGGCCGGCCAGCACGACCGTCAGCCCCTCGCGCAGCAGCGATCCCTGCTTGGCCTGCGCCAGCACGCCGGCCAGGTCGTGGCGGATGTTGGCGAGTTGGCCGCGCGCGTCCGAGGCTTCGAGGAAGTCGATCTCCTCCTCGGGAAAGTCCAGCGTGGCCTCGACCAGCATGCGCAGGTGGATGACCTTGTCGACCAGCGCGCGGATGGCGCTGGAGAACGCGCCTTCCATCGAGCGCGCGGCGGAGCGCGCGGCGGCTTCGGTGCTGGCCTCGATCAGGTCGGCCACGGCCTCGGCCTGGGCCAGGTCGAGCTTGTCGTTCAGGAACGCGCGGCGCGTGAACTCGCCCGGCTCGGCCAGCCGCAGGCCGATCTCGCGCCCCGCCTCCAGGCAGCGCGCCAGCAGCAGTTGCATGACGACCGGGCCGCCGTGGCCCTGCAACTCCAGGACTTCCTCGCCCGTGTAGGAGTTGGGCGCGGGGAAGTACAGCGCGAGGCCGTGGTCGATGACGCCGCCCTGTGCGTCAAGGAACGGCAGGTAGGTCGCATGGCGCGGCTTCAGGGCCTGCCCGCAGACAGCGCGCGCGACGGCGCTGACGTCGGGGCCCGAAACGCGCACCACGCCGATGCCGCCGCGGCCGGGTGCGGTGGCAATGGCGGCAATGGGGAGTTGAGGTGCGGTCATGGGCGGTATTGTCGCAGATAGGCCACGTACGGGCGCGCGGCGGCCGCCGGTCTCAGCCCTCGTCGGGGGCGCTGTCGTCCGTCGACAGGTCCATCGACAAGCATTGCGCCATCAGGCGGCGCGCGACGGTGTCGTCGATGACGCGTCCCAGCTTCTCCTGACGCCGGACCAGTTTCCGATGCAGCCGCCTGCGGTAGCGGCCGGACAGCACCGGCGCCAGTGCCTCGATCGCATAGCGCAGCCGCTTGCTGCCGATGCGCAGGCGATGCACGCGATCCGGGTCGCCGTCGCGGGCGGCGCGCGCGCGCGCGCGTACCGCCTGGCGTGCCACGCGCACGCGCTCGC